>Ga0055444_10000088_pt1 | contig 11051 bp, 8 predicted proteins | sample China_Galinas_Co_FD_57742 | JGI IMG/M metagenome (GOLD analysis project Ga0055444, IMG submission 57742) | Wetland microbial communities from San Francisco Bay, California, USA, that impact long-term carbon sequestration - China_Galinas_CordA_D2 | ecosystem: Environmental > Aquatic > Marine >...
TGGCGCTGGTTGGCGCAGTGCTGGCCCTGTTTCTGACCGGGACGACGATAAACGTCGTGGTGTTCATCGGCTTGATCATGCTCGCCGGTATCGTGGTCAACAACGCGATCGTGCTGGTCGATCTGATCAACCAGTTGCGTGCCGAAGGCGCGAACCGGACCGACGCCATCATCGAGGCAGGCAGAGCCCGATTGCGCCCCATCCTGATGACCACCCTGACCACCACGCTTGGTTTGCTGCCGATGGCGCTGGGCTTCGGCGAGGGCGCAGAGGTGCGCGCGCCGATGGCGGTCACTGTGATTGGCGGATTGCTGGTATCTACCTTCCTGACCTTGCTGGTCATCCCGGTGGTCTACTCGCTGATCGATCGCAAGCGTTGGGCGCCCGTCGCCGAACCAGGCGTCGGACAAACCAGTGGAGCCAGCGCATGAGTCATACCGAACTCGCGCTACGCCGCCCGGTTACCACAGTGATGGTGTTCGTCGCCCTCGCCCTGATCGGCCTGGTATCGTCGCGCCTGCTGCCGCTGGAGCAGTTTCCGGATATCGAGTTCCCGGGGATTTTCATCCAGGTGCCCTACCCTAACTCCACGCCGGAAGAAATCGAGCGCACCATCACCCGCCCGATTGAGGAATCACTTGCGACGCTGAGCGGCATTGAACGCATGCGCTCGACCTCACAACAGGATCAGGCTGAAATCTTTCTGCAATTCAGCTGGGATTCGGAAACCGGGGCAAAGGGCATCGAGGCCAGGGCCAAAGTCGATGCGATTCGCGACCAGCTGCCGGCCGACATCCAGCGCATCCTGATATTTACCGGGTCTTTCGGCGACCAGCCAATATTGAACCTGCGTATCTCCAGCGAACGCGATCTGTCCGACGCTTACGACATGCTGGACCGCAACCTGAAGCGCCGGCTGGAACGCATCGACGGTGTATCGCGGGTCGATCTCTACGGCGTGGACCCGAGGGAAATCCTGATCCTCCTCAATGCAGATCGCATCGCAGCGCACAGCGTCGATCTTAACGAGTTGCGCAGTCTGCTCGAGAAGGCCAACTTCTCGGTCAGCGCGGGACGCCTGACCGATGGCCAGAAGCGCTTCAGCGTGCGCCCGATCGGCGAATTGCGCACGGTTGAGGAAGTGAGCGATATCCTGGTGCGCGACAATCTGCGCCTGGCTGAAATCGCGGACATCCGCATGCGCGCCCCGGAACGCAATTACGGACGTCACCTGGATCGTTCCTACGCCATCGGTCTGGACATATTCAAGCAGACCGGGTCCAACCTCGTGGACGTCGCCAGACGAGTGACCGCAGAGGTCGAAGAGGCAGCCAAAACGCCACAGATGAGCGGCATCAATATCTTCGCGCTGGAGAGCCAGGCGGACGGCGTCACCTCATCGCTGTCGAATCTGCTCAAGTCCGGCGCGATCGGCGCCGCCCTCGCCTTCGCCGTCCTGTATCTGTTTCTCCGCCAGGCGGCGACGACTGCGATTGTGGTGCTGGCCGTGCCGTTCTCCATCCTTATTACGCTGGGCGCGATGTATTTCCTCGGCATCAGTCTGAACATCCTGTCGATGATGGGGCTGATGCTGGCGATCGGCATGCTGGTGGACAATGCCGTCGTGGTCACCGAAAGCGTGTTCCGCTATCGCCAGATGTATCCGGATGACCCGATCAAGGCCACAGTAATGGGCGTCAAGGAAGTCGGTCTGGCCGTAGTAGCCGGCACCCTGACCTCGATCATCGTATTTCTTCCGATCCTGTTTGGCACCCAGACCGATATCACTGTGTTCCTGACCCACGTTGCGACCGCCATCGTAGTGGCCATGCTCGCATCGCTGGCGATCTCGCAGACACTGGTACCCATGCTGGCAGCGCGCATTGCGCCGCCTGCGCCAACCACCTCGGGTTCATTGATGGGGCGCCTGATCGATCGCTATGAGCGGGCTCTGGCCTGGGGTCTGAGACGCCGCTGGATCATGGCCCTGATTACCGTGTTGACGTTGGCCAGCATCGCGGTACCGATAAATTTCGTGAAGTTTGATACCTTCCCTCAGGAAGCCGGCCGTCGATTGATGATCACCTATAACATCGACGGCAGTTATCCGGTCGAGCGCGTCGAGCAGGCAGTCAATCAGATCGAGGAATATCTGTTTGCTAACCAGGACGATTTCGACCTGCGTTCTGTGTACAGCTATTTCGACCCGGGCCGCGCCCAGTCAGTATTGCTGCTTGCGCCAGAAGAAGAAGCCAGGGTCGCCACCGGTGAAGTCATCCGCCGGATCGAGGCAGAGATGCCCGAGATAGTCATCGGCAAGCCGAGCTTTGACCTTGAGCAACAAGGCGGTCAGGAGGGCTTCAGCATCCAGATCAGCGGTGAGTCAACAGACCAGTTGACACGCATCACGCCGGACGTGATCCGGGTGCTGGGTTCCATCGAGGGCCTGGCTGATGTGCGCTCGGACACCAGTGCGGGAGACTGGGAAGTACAGATCAGCGTGGATCGCGATCGGGCCGGGCAACTGGGGCTGACGCCGGAGTATGTAGCCAACGCGGTTTCAGTTGCGCTGCGCGGCGAGAACCTGCGCGATTTCCGCGGCGAAGACGGCGAGATCGATGTTCGCCTTGCGTTCCGCGACTCTGACCGCCAAAGCGTGGATCAGCTGTCTGACCTGCCACTGTTCACCCCTGCAGGTGAGCGCGTGCGGCTGGGCAGCGTGGCGAATTTCGAGATCCGGCGCGCGCTTCAGCAGATACAACGAGTGGACCGGCAGACAGCGACGGTGGTCGAAGCGACCCTCGACGGGGTCAGCATGGATGAGATCCGGCCGGTGGTGAAGAACCTGATGGATAACTATAACCTGCCGCCAGGATATGCGTGGAAATTCGGTTCCGGCTTCGAACGTGCGGACGAGACCCAGCAGATCATGGGCGTCAATATCATGCTCGGCGTGGCCTTGATCTTTATCGTGATGGCAGCCCTGTTTGAGTCGACGCTCTATCCGCTGTCGATCATCACATCCATCGCCTTTTCTATCGTCGGCGTGTTCTGGTTCTTCCTCCTCACCGGCACCACATTCTCGTTCATGGCCTCGATCGGCATCATGATCCTGATCGGCGTGGTGGTGAATAACGGCATCGTATTGATCGACCACGTCAACAATCTGCGCGGCGAGGGCCTGGAACGCGACGCCGCCATCCTGCAAGCCGGGCGCGATCGCCTGCGCCCTATCCTGATGACCGTGCTGACCACCATCCTTGGCTTGCTGCCGCTGGCGATCAGCACGACCAAGGTCGGCGGCGACAGTATCGGGGCGCCACCCTACTTTCCGATGGCCAGAGCGATCATCGGCGGGCTGGGATTCTCAACGCTCACCTCTCTGCTTCTGGTGCCCTATCTCTACGCAGTGCTGGACGACCTGAATCGCTGGGCGCGCAAGGTCATGGCGGTGTCCCGCGGCACGACAACGCCAAAGGTGGCCGCGGGCGGCGGCGAATAGCCCGTGCACCGACCCGGACCGGCCTCTCCGCGCTGGCGGTCAGGAAAGAAACACGTCGTAAATGTCCCAGTATTCTTCCGCCAGTATGTTGACTCTGGAAGGGACCTGGCGGCCGTCACTGGTATGCATGATCATGTCTTCCAGAGACGTGGCCATGGGCACGGTCTCCTCCGGCTTGCGGAACTCTGAATGGCGCCGGATATCCTGAGCCACGAGCTTTAGCTGTTTCGCGTCTACCCCGCCGCTGGCCACTTTTTGAGACAATTTCTGGATCATGGTGATCAGGTTGCTGCAGTCCTGCTCCGATCCATATTTGTGATCCTGTATCGGACGGACCACTGCATCCTTCGCCAAGCGTGCAATATCGTTCTGACTCAGCGTGGCATGCAGTTGATGCGCGAAAGCGATTACCGCGATGTTGATAACGCGCCGTCCCTCGACGCTCAGACCGTCAAACTCGGGCCAGGGTTCGCTCTCAATCTTTATCTTGCGATCGAACAATTCCTCCAGCCGGCGGCGCGCCGTGGCGTACTCGCTGGCGGCTGTCTCGATCTGGCGGGTCAGTTCCTTACGCCGGAAGTGATTCCAGAATCCCCGGCATTGATCCCGGCTGTCCTCAATTTCCTTGACCTGGGCCCCCAGCGCATCGGCTTCTGTCTTGACCCGCTTGATCAAATCGGCCAGATCGTCCAGACGCCGACTGCGATCCTCGTTAAACCGAAGGATCTGCCTCTTGCGCTCCCTGTCATCCTGCTGGCGCCGCAATTCCTCCGCGAATTTCTTCAGCTGCTCGTTACAGACCCGCCATAGCGAGCGCAGCTGAAAATAGACCAGGCCACTGAATCCCGCCTCGGGTTTGGCCATCAGTCGCTCCATCGCCTCGAGACGCTCCTCGGCGCGGCGCGTGGAAGCCTGTGAATTGCGCAACTCGTCGCGGAGGCTGGCGCACTGATCTTGCAGCTCGAGAAATGCTTTCTTGAGCTGAGCTCGATTCCGGAACAGGTTGACCAGTTGCTCGTCGAGTTCCGATTCGTTGCGCGAAATCTTCATCGTTACCACGCCGTGAATGGTGCGCGTCCTTGATCCAGCCCGGCAAGGAGCTACGTCGGCACAGGATGCCAGCCCACAATATAGCCTACGGGATGGTCGTGATCAGCGGAACTGAATCACGAAATCGGTGCTGGCGCCGGGCGCTGTTCCCGAATCTGGAAACCGTGTCCCATGTCGGCGCAATACTCGAGCCATTTATTGAGCATGATGTTACGGGTCCAGCGTCGCGACAACTCGGCGCCTGGACCGGGATCCAGCTTGCGCAATACAGCGTGACGATGGCTGTCTTTGCAGTTCATTGCTTCTGCCATTCGCGCATCATGGTATAGACGCACGCGCAGGTCCGGGTCGGCCACGCAACCGGCAGGATCGTCAAACAGGTAAGTCATACGCACGGTGGTCGTATAGCGTGTCATCTCCAGCACTTCGAGATACAAAGGCAGATCGTCGCTGGCGGTCGAGACCATAGACTCGCGCAACTGCGTTTTATCAGGGAACAGCCAGCCCAGCCGCACAAAGTTGCTCTCGTAGAGAGACATCAATGCAGCGAAACTTCCGACCCTTGCAGGTCGCGGCAAACGCAACAGGCTGTCTGCTATCATGGGAGCGAATATAGCACAGCGATTGTGTTCAACTCTGCCTTCGGATCGGTTGACATTGAACCTGCAAAATGTTTCCACCACGCCGTTTCCGGACCAGCTTCCGGGCACTGCAGGATTGCGTCGCAAAGTTGCAATCTTCCGCCAGCCGCACTACCTGGAGAACTTTCTCCAATCCATTTTCGACAGCGCTGGTGAATTCCGGGGCAGCACGATCATCGCTGGCGGCGACGGTCGCTTTTTCAACCGGCAGGCATTGCAGACTCTGGCCGAGATGGCGGCCGCGAATGGCGTCGCCCGCCTCATCGTCGGTGCCGGTGGCCTGCTATCAACGCCAGCCGCTTCCTGCTGATCCGTGATCGCGAGGCTTTGGGCGGATTCCTGCTTACCGCCAGTCACAATCCCGGCGGTCCGGAAGGCGATTTTGGCCTCAAGTTCAATACCGCTAGCGGCGGCCAGGCGTCGGAGGTTCTGACCGACAGGATCTTCCAGACATCGCGTTCCCTGTCGCGATATCTGACCACCGATCTCGGCCCTCTGGATTTCGATCGGATCGGCGAACAACGGCATGGCGAATTGCTGTTGGAGATTGTCGATCCGGTCGCCGGCTATGCGGACAAGATGGAGTCGCTGTTCGATTTCGCACGAATCCGGGAGCTGTTCTCGGGTGGTTTCCGCATGCGTTTTGACGCGATGCATGCCGTCACCGGCCCCTATGCACAAGAGCTGTTTGTGCGGCGCCTGGGTGCCGCCCCGGAAAGTGTCGACAACGGTGTGCCTCTGGAGGATTTCGGCGGTGGCCATCCCGATCCCAACCCGGTAGACGCTGCCGATCTGGTGCGCCTGATGGACACAGAACAGGCACCGGATTTTGCCGCCGCGTCGGACGGCGATGGCGACCGCAATATGATCCTGGGCCGTGGCCTGATGGTTTCGCCAGGCGACAGCCTGGCGATCCTTGCGGCAAACGCGCATCTGGTACCCGGTTATGCCTCTGGCCTGGCTGGCGTAGCACGATCGATGCCCACCAGCCGCGCAGTGGACGTCGTGGCTGAACGCCTGGGCATACCCTGTTTTGAAACACCCACGGGATGGAGGTTCTTCTGCAATCTGCTCGAAGCCGGAAAGATCGATTTATGCGGCGAGGAGAGCTTCGGGACGAGTTCCAGCCATGCCCGGGAAAAAGACGGTTTGTGGGCAGTTTTGTTCTGGCTCAATCTGCTTGCCGTCAGCGGCAAGGACGTACCCACTCTGGTTGCCGATCACTGGCAGGAATACGGCCGACATGTCTATTGCCGGCATGACTATTTCATTGCCGATTCAAAGCTCGGACGTGATTTGTTTGACGGCCTCGAAGCCGCAGTTGGGAAACTGGTCGGGCGCAGCTGTGGCCGGGCAGAAATCTGCCAGAGCGACATCTTTTCCTATCACGACCCGGTAGATGGAAGCGTCTCCGACCACCAGGGCGTCAGGGCCGTGCTGAGCGACGGATCCCGCATCGTGTTCAGACTGTCCGGCACCGGCACGGCCGGAGCAACGCTGAGAATCTATCTGGAACGCTTCATCCCGAGTGGACAGAACTGTACTGGTGCGGCGGCCGAGTTGACCGCTGAATTAGGCCGAAGCGCAAGAGATATCGCGAGATTGCCGGACCTGGCGGGCCTGAGCCGACCCAGCGGCATCATCTAGCTATCATCCGCAAGCACCACCGGCAACCACGCTTCGCCTGTCCGGCAATCGCGAGGCTCATCGAGATTGCCCGAGCGAGAATCTAATTCGCGTTCTCCCCTGCTGCTCTCTCTTCTTCACCGTCGCGATGCCGCAGTCCTTTTTCGTGGATGATCGTGCTGGCGATTTCTTCGATGGAGCACTCGGTGGTATTCAGACAGGGGATGCCATTGGTCCTGAGCAATTGCTCTGCGGAACGAAGCTCATAGCTGACCTGCTGCATTGACGCGTAACGGCTGTTTGCACGCCGCTCACTGCGCACCTGATGCAGTCTCTCCGGAGCGATGGTCAGCCCGTACAGCTTGTCCTTATATTGCTGCAAAATACGCGGCAGCTTGCCGGACTCGAATTCCTCATCGGCCAGCGGGTAGTTGGCGCTGAAGATCCCGTAGTGCAGAGCCATATACAGACAGGTCGGGGTCTTGCCGGAGCGGGAAACCCCGACCAGGATCAAATCGGCACGATCGTAGTCGCGGACCGAGGCGCCGTCATCGTTTTCCAGCGCAAAATTCATCGCATCGATACGCCTGGCATAGGCGTTGCGGTTGGAGACCCCATGGGCGCGGCCCACGGTATGCGAGGAGCGCACCTCCAGTTCCCGTTCCAGCGGACCGATAAATGCGTCGAAGAAGTCCAGCAACAGCCCGTTGCTGGTGCTCAGGATCTGCCGCACATCGTCCTTCACGAAAGTGGCGAAAACGATCGGCCGCGAGCCCTCCACTTCCGCCATTAAATTGATCCGGTTAACCGTCTCTTTCGCCTTGTCAGCATTGTCTATAAATGGCACAGTGACACTCCGAAAGTGCAGGCCATCAAACTGCGTCATCAGGCTGTGCCCGAGCGTTTCCGCAGTGATACCCGTCTGGTCTGAGACGAAAAAAACTGTCCTATGATTCATGATAAAACCCGCGACCTGGCACCAGAGTCCTCGCCTGCGGGCATTTTGCATCCCCTGCCCGCAAAAGGGTAGGCACAAGCATTAAGGGAGCATCCAGTGGAGCCGTATATCATTCAATTCCATGAGTCAGGCATGAACGATGTCGAGTCTGTCGGGGGCAAGAATGCGTCCCTGGGCGAGATGATCAGCCAGCTCACTGATCTCGGCGTCACCGTGCCGGGCGGCTTTGCCACCACCGCTGCCGCATATCGTGATTTCCTGGCCCAGGGCGGTCTGGACGAAAAGATCCACAAAGCCCTCGCAGATCTGGACGTTGACGATGTCGACAAGCTGGTCCGTACCGGGGCCGATATCCGCGGCTGGATCCAGGCGACGCCCCTGCAGCCGCGACTCAGGCAGGAACTGGAAGACGCATGGAAGACCATGGCCGGGGCTGAGGATATCGCGGTTGCGGTCCGCTCATCTGCAACTGCGGAGGACCTGCCTGAAGCCTCGTTTGCAGGTCAGCAGGAGACCTTCCTCAACGTCCGCGGCCTCGACGCCGTGATCCAGGCGGTGCACGAGGTATTTGCGTCGCTATTCAATGACCGCGCCATCGCCTACCGGGTGCACCAGAATTTCGACCACAGCCTGGTGGCGCTGTCGGCCGGCATTCAGCATATGGTCCGCAGCGATATCGGCGCCAGTGGCGTGATGTTCACGCTGGATACGGATACCGGTTTTCGCAACGTCGTTTTCATCACCTCTGCCTGGGGGCTCGGCGAAACCGTGGTCCAGGGCGCAGTCAATCCCGACGAATACTATGTTTTCAAGCCAGCGCTGCGGGCTGGAAAAACAGCCGTCGTGCGCCGCACGCTAGGCGGCAAAGCCGTAAAGATGGTGTATGGCGAGGACGGCGCGGCCACCCAAACCGTGGATGTTGCGCAGGCCGATCGCAGTCGCTTCTGCCTGGAAGACAGCGATGTCGAGGAGCTGGCCCGCCAGGCGCTGATCATCGAGGAACACTACCAGCGGCCGATGGATATCGAATGGGGCAAAGACGGTAAAGATGGCAAGCTGTATATCCTGCAGGCGCGTCCTGAGACCGTGCAAAGCCGCAGCGGCCGGACCTTGCAGCGTTTCCATCTGAAGGCCCATTCGCGGGTCCTGGTCACCGGGCGCAGTATTGGTCACCGCATCGGCGCCGGCCCCACCCGGATCATCCGTGATGTCAGCGAAATGAGCCGGGTCCGCGCCGGCGATGTGCTGGTCGCGGATATGACCGACCCCGATTGGGAACCAGTGATGAAGCGCGCGTCTGCCATCGTCACCAATCGCGGCGGGCGCACCTGCCATGCCGCGATCATTGCCCGCGAGCTCGGCGTGCCGGCGGTAGTTGGCTGTGGTGACGCCACCGAGGTCCTGGCCGACGACGCCGGCGTGACCGTCTCCTGCGCCGAGGGCGATGAGGGCCGCATATTCGAGGGCATCCTCGAGTATGAAGAGAAAACCATCGAGCTGGACGCGATGCCAGAGATTCCGGTCAAGATCATGATGAACGTTGGCAACCCGGATCGGGCTTTCGATTTCTGCGGAATCCCGCACCGCGGGGTCGGCCTGGCGAGACTGGAGTTCATTATCAACCGCATGATCGGGGTCCACCCCAAGGCGCTGCTGGAGTTTGACTCCCTGGATCAGGAACTCAAGCAGACCATACGCCACCAGATGGCAGGCTATCCCGATCCGATCACCTTTTTCGTCAACCGACTCGCCGAGGGCATCGCCAACATCGCGGCCGCGTTTGCCCCCGAACCGGTGATCGTGCGTTTGTCAGACTTCAAGTCCAACGAATACGCCAACCTGATCGGGGGAAGTCGCTATGAACCCCATGAAGAAAATCCGATGCTGGGCTTCCGCGGCGCCTCACGCTATGTCGAAGAGTCCTTCCGGCCCTGCTTCGAACTCGAATGCCGCGCATTGCTCAGGGTCCGTGACGACATGGGCCTGGACAATGTGCAGGTCATGGTGCCCTTTGTGCGCACCGTCGATGAGGCGCGTCAGGTGACGGAACTCCTGGCGGCCAACGGTCTGCAGCGCGGCAGCAAGGGGCTGAAACTGATCATGATGTGCGAGATCCCCTCGAACGCGTTGCTGGCTGATCAGTTCCTGGAGTATTTCGACGGCATGTCGATCGGCTCCAACGACATGACTCAACTCACGCTCGGGCTTGATCGGGACTCCGCGATCATTGCGAACCTGTTTGACGAGCGCAATGATGCGGTCAAGGCGCTGTTGGCGATGGCGATCAAGGCCTGCCGGGACCAGGGCAAATACATCGGAATCTGTGGCCAGGGGCCGTCGGATCACCCGGATTTCGCACGCTGGTTACTGGACCAGGGCATCGAGAGCATATCGCTCAACCCGGATACCGTGGTTGAGACCTGGATGTATCTGGCCGGGCAGGAAGTCTGAGGCCGGCGCGAACGGAATCGCCTTACAGATCGTTCCACTGGCGCCGGCGACGCCAGCGGATCCGCGGCAAAATCAACCCGAACAACAAGCCAGCGACCAATACGCCGGCACCGGAGAGAAACCAGTCGCGTCGGGAGGTTGAACCCAGGCGGGCGTTCTCCGCCCTGAGTTCTTCTATTGTCTTTTCACTGCGCTTGAGCGAGACCTGCAGACGCTGATTCGATTCCTCGAGACTGATCGCATTGGCCGAAAGGTCCTTGAGTCGCGCAAGTTCCCCGGAGATGTTGTCGCCTTCCGACATCAGGCGATTACGCTCCTCGATCAGCTCGCGATTTTCGCGGCTCAGCTGATCTACCCGCTGGCGCGCTGCCACCAAAGCCTCGGCGCCGACCGGCGAATCGGTCAGATAACGGCTGAGCATCCAGCCTTCGGTGCCGCCAGGCACGCGCACGCGCGAGTAACCACTCCCCGCATTCTGTTCGAGAACTTCTACCGGTGTGCCGCTGCGCACCATCCGGACAATACTGAAGCCGGTGCCCTGACCTGAACGCAGCGTCACTTCCAGCTCGATAAACCGGGTTTCTGCCAGCACGGCGGCGGGCAGCAGACAAAGAAGCAGGACAACGATGCGCAGACTCATTACTCGGGGCCCAAGGCAGAATTTGATTCAGGGGGGGCTATTCTACCGATCTGTCACGTTCTGCCCACCCTGCAGGCCGCCGGGAACTAAAACAGGTGTGGCCCAGGTCTGTATTGGTATGGCCCGCAACAGCAGAACTTCAAGCGCTACGCCGGCATACCCGCCGCACCAGCGGCGGCGGCC
>Ga0055444_10000089_pt1 | contig 11031 bp, 6 predicted proteins | sample China_Galinas_Co_FD_57742 | JGI IMG/M metagenome (GOLD analysis project Ga0055444, IMG submission 57742) | Wetland microbial communities from San Francisco Bay, California, USA, that impact long-term carbon sequestration - China_Galinas_CordA_D2 | ecosystem: Environmental > Aquatic > Marine >...
TGCGTTACTGAACGGCTGCCTAATTCAAAATTCAAAATTCAAAATTCAAAATTTGTCTCTGAAAGCGCGTGACTTCAACGTCCCTCCCGCCTTCCGTGAGTGGCTGGGATGATGAAGCAGGGTTCGTTGCCCCGGTTTGACCGCGAGTTCTTCGAGAGTGAAAACCCGCTGACCGTGATCGGCGAAGGCGAACTCGGCGGCAAGGCCTCCGGTCTACGGCAGGTTCACGAGGACATCCTCGCGCGTCTCGACAGAGAGGAGTTTCCATACATCGAGGTCGGTGTGCCGAAGGCCGTCATCCTGACGACCGATGTCTTCGACCGCTTCATGGCGCGCAACGATCTCGCCGGGCTGGCCCTCTCCGATCTCCCCGACGACCGCATCGGCCACTCCTTCCAACAGGCCGAACTGCCGGCCGAGATCGTGGGCGACCTGCGGGCCTTGATCTCGGGCGTCCACAGCCCCCTCGCCGTGCGCTCCTCGAGCCTGCTCGAGGACGCTCTCGACCACCCATTTGCCGGCGTCTACGGCACCAAGATGATCCCCAACAACGAGATCGAGGAAGACGCCCGCTTCACCCGCCTTGTCGAGGCCATTCGCTTCGTCTACGCGACCACCTTCTTCGCCGAAGCAAAGGCCTACATGGCATCCATCGGCCGTTCCGCCGGCGATGAGAAGATGGCGGTGATCATCCAGGAGGTGGTCGGTCAACGAGCGGACGGCCGCTTCTACCCGTGCGTGTCGGGGGTCGCCCGCACTCACAATTTCTACCCGACCGGGCACGCCAGGCCATCGGACGGGGTGGTGAGTCTCGCGCTCGGTCTCGGCAAGACCATCGTCGACGGCGGCCGGAGTTGGTCGTATTCTCCGGCTTATCCCAAGGCGCCCCCGCCATTCAACGACATCGGCGAGCTGCTCAAGAACACCCAGACGCGGTTCTGGGCGGTCAACATGGGCGACCCGCCGCCGCACGACCCGATCCGCGAAACGGAGTACCTGGTCGAGCCGGGGCTCGCCGAGGCTGAGGGGGACGGTGCCTTGCGTTACCTGGTTTCCACCTACGACGCGGGCTCCGACCGGCTCAACCCCGGACTCGACGCCCGCGGCCCCCGCGCCCTCACTTTCGCCCCGATCCTCGGCTCGCGGTTGATGCCGTTCAACGGACTCATCAGAAAATTGATGGATCTCTCGGAGGAGGTCCTCCAGTCGCCGATCGAGATCGAGTTCGCGATCAACCTCCACCTGAAAGAGGCCCTGCCCGCCCGCCTCGGATTTCTCCAGGTCCGGCCGATGATGGTTGCCGGAGAACTGATCGAGGTGTCACTGGACGACCTGGTCGGCGACAGCGTTCTCCTGGCAACCGAGAAGGCCCTGGGCAACGGATCCAGGAACGATCTCCTGGATGTCGTGTTTGTCCGTCCCGAGGGGTTCGCCCCGGCAGCAACGCCGGCAATCGCCAAGGAGCTGGAGAGGATCAACCACGAACTGGTGGCGGCCGGGCGCAACTACGTGTTGATCGGTTTCGGCCGCTGGGGGACTTCGGACCCGTCCCTCGGGATCCCGGTGGCATGGGGCCAGATCAGCGGCGCCAGGGTGATCGTCGAGGCAACCCTGCCCGATGTCCAACCCGATCTCAGCCAGGGCTCGCACTTTTTTCACAACCTGCTCAGCTTTCAAGTCTTCTATTTCTCAGTAGAGCACCACGGCCCGTACACAATCGACTGGTCGTGGTTGGACCGGCAATCGACTGCACAGGCGGCCGCTCATGCCACCCACGTACGGTTGGACGCACCGCTGTCCGTTCGAGTCGACGGTGCCAGCGGCCGGGGAGTGATCACACATCATGACGAATCCTGACAGCGACCGTCCGGTCGACAGACTTCTCGCCTCCCTGCAGGAGCGCGCCAAGGAGCTCAACTGCCTGTACGAGGTCGAACGGATCCTCGCCCGCCTCGACCTGCCGTTGGACGACGCATTCAGGCAGGTGGTTGAAGTCATTCCACCGGGTTGGCAGTACCCCGACGTCTGCCGGGCGGTGATCGAGTACGACGGGCACGTGTTCACCCAAGAAGAGGTGCGTCCGACCCCCTGGGTGCAGTCATGCGATATCACGGTCCAGGGGTCCGCCGTCGGACGGCTGAGCGTGTGGTACACCAAGGAACGGCCGCAAGAGGACATCGGACCGTTCCTCAACGAGGAGGAGCGGCTGATTCGAACCATTGCCGATCGCCTCGGCCAGAGCATTCTTTTTCACCGGATGTACGAGACCCGTTTGAAATGGGAGGAGGCCAGCCGCGAACTCGAGGCCGAGAAGGAGGACCGCTGGCGGGCCCCGATCGAACTGCTGCGGAGGTCGGACCGCGAGCTCTACCTGCGCATCGCCCGCAAGATGGTCAACCACCTGTGCTGGGCCGGCATCGACGGCGGCCAGGAACTGCTCCAGGAGATCTACGGTCGTCCCGAAGAAGACGCCCGCTTCGACGCGAACTCCCCCGCCCGCCCGCGGTCGGTCAACGAACCGGTCCTGCTCTCAGGCAAACCCTTCGAGTTGGCTCGACGATACCTCGGCGCCGACGTGGTGATCTCGCTGACCCGGGATTGGGTGATGGAGGACAAGGCCAGCTTCCTCCCCTCGGTCCTCAACAACCCCCGCTCGTCCCTGTCGGAAGTGGCCGGTGCGGTGCGCCGTTTCCACCACCTGCTCGCCGATGACGCCGAACTGTCCCAGGCGACTACCGACGGCATCCACGTCGGGCTGATCCGGCGCTTTCTCACCGATCAGTTGAATTTCATCTCGGTGGCAAAACGATATATCCGGACGGACGACTTCATCGACCTCATCGACCGGGTCATCCAGTCGGATGCGAGTCACGGCAAACTCGGCGGCAAGAGCGCCGGTCTCTTCCTGGCCGACGCCATTTTGCGCCGCGACGGATCGAAGGACCGGTCGATCGGTGAGGTCAAGGTCCCGCGCAGCTGGTATGTCGCATCCGAAGGGCTCATGAGCTTTATCGAACACAACGACCTCGACGAGGTGTTGCAACAGAAATACCGCGAGACCTCTCAAGTGCGTCAGGAGTTCCCCAACATCATCCAGTTGTTCAAGAACTCGAGGTTCCCCTCCGAAATCGTCAAGGGCGTTTCGATGATTCTCGACGAAGTGGGCGACAGCCCTCTCATCGTCCGTTCGTCGAGTCTCCTCGAAGATCGGATGGGATCGGCTTTTTCCGGCAAATACCGCAGTCTTTTCATCGCCAACCAGGGCACCAAGAACGAGCGCATGCGGGCGATCCTCGACGCCATGACCGAGGTCTACGCCTCGGTCTTCGGCCCGGACCCCATCGCGTACCGGCGCGAACGTGGTCTCCTCGATTTTCACGAAGAGATGGCGATCCTGGTTCAGGAAGTCGTGGGCTCCCGGCTCGGAAAGTACTTCCTTCCCGCGGTCGCCGGGGTCGCCTTCTCCAACAACGAGTTCCGGTGGTCACCCCGAATCCGGCGTTCCGACGGCCTCATCCGGATGGTCCCGGGACTCGGGACCCGTGCTGTCGACAGGGTCGGCGACGACTACCCCATTCTCGCCGTTCCCGGCCAACCTGGTCTCCGCGTCAATACCACGGTCGAAGAGGTCATCCGCTACTCTCCGCGATCCGTCGATGCGATCAACCTCGAGACGAGCGCGTTCGAGACCATCGAGATCGAAGAGCTTCTGAGAACACACGGCACCGATTTCCCGGCCTTCGAAAACGTCTTTTCGGTGCTCAAGGACGACGTGCTCCACAAACCGGTCAAACTGCTCGTCGACACCGCCCGCGACGAGTTCGTCGCCGACCTCGGCGGCCTGGTCGGTTCCACCCCGTTTGTCCAGAACGTGGGAAATATTCTCCGCATCCTCGAAGAGGCCCTCGGCACCCCGGTGGATATCGAGTTCGCCCACGACGGGCGCGATTTCTACCTCCTCCAGTGCCGCCCGCAGAGCTTTGCCGCAGAAGACGCACCGGCCCCAATCCCCAAAGACGTGCCCGAAAACGACACCTTGTTCGCGGCCCATCGCTACGTTTCCAACGGGAGGGTCCCCGATATCACGCACGTCGTCTATGTCGACCCTGAAGGTTATGCCGGTCTTCGGGAACGCTCCGACCTCGTCGCGGTGGGGGAAGCGGTCGGCAAACTCAACAAGCTGCTCCCGAAACGCCAGTTCATCCTCATGGGCCCGGGCCGTTGGGGAAGCCGTGGCGATATCAAACTCGGCGTCAACGTCAGTTACTCCGATATCAACAACACCGCAGTCCTGATCGAGATCGCCCGCCAGACCGGCGATTACCTTCCCGATCTGAGTTTTGGGACGCACTTCTTCCAAGACCTCGTCGAATCGGAGATCCGATACCTGCCACTCTACCCGGACGCCGACAGCACGCTGAATCAGCGCCTTCTCCACGCCTCGCCGAACCTGCTCGCCGCGATGCTGCCCGAATACGCCCATCTCGCCGACACCATCCGCGTGATCGACATTCCGAGCACGAACGGAGGCCGGGTGCTCCGGGTACTCATGAACTCCGAGCTCGACGAGGCGATCGGGATGCTCGCTTCGCCGGAAGAACAGTCGGACCAAGGCCCGACGGGCAACCTCGGCAGGTCCCCGGCCAACGCCGAGGAGTTCTGGAGGTGGCGCATGCAGATGGCCGATCACATCGCCTCCGAACTCGACCCGGTTCGTTTCGGCGTGGCCGCCATGTACGTTATCGGCAGCACCAAGAACGCGAGCGCCGGGCCGTCGAGTGATATCGACCTCCTCATTCACCATCGTGGCACCCCGCAGATGCGCCGCGAACTCGAGATCTGGCTTCAGGGTTGGAGTCTGGCTCTCGGCAAGGTCAACTATCTTCGGACCGGGTACTCCAACTCCGAATTGCTGGACGTCCATTTCATCACCGACACCGATATCGAAAAGCGGACCTCGTTCGCCGCCAAGATCGGCGCCGTCACCGATGCCGCCCTCGAGCTGCAGATCGCGAGGAAACAGGCCTGAACGGTTGCGATGTCCGCGTCAGATCAGTTCTCTTGAAGCGGAAGGCAGATCGGCCGGATCGAACCGCACGACCGCCAACTCGGGACCGTCGTGGGCCGCGCTGAGACAGTGGGTGCGGCCGATCACGGCCCGCCAGGCCCCGGTGATTCGAGGCGCCTCGTGAATGTGGCCGTGCAGGGTCGCGAGGGGCTGCGCGTGCTCGATGAAGCGCTGGATCGCAATGCTGCCGACGTGCACGTCCATCGGCACGTGATCCACGGTCCGGCCGTCGAGACCGGCCCGGTCGAGAACGGTCCCGTATGGAGGCGAGTGAAAGAGCAGAATCGCTCGCTCGAGATCATGGCCCGAGGCCAGCCGGTCGAGGTCGGCCGCGATGGTCCCGAACCGAAGGTCATCGGCATTCACCGCGACGGTCCGGACACCCCGATCGGGTGAAACGCACCCTGGATCGGTGAAACGCGAAACGTCGTAACGCTCCCAATCCTTGAGTTGAAAAGGGGTCGGGGGGACATACGAATAGCCAAAAACCGGGTGGCGGCCCAACCTGTCCCATCGCTCGTGGAGATAGGTCCACAGCCCCTCGCCATCGCCGTCGACGAACGCGGGTTCGTTCAAGCGTTCGTCGTCGTTCCCCAGGATCAGAAAGACCCGTGGATATCGCGATCCCATTTTCGACTTGAGGCCGCGGAATGCCGGTGCCAGGTCGTCCGTGACGAAGTCTCCACGGCCGAGGGCCGCCGCCCAGTGATTGGGCAGAAGATCTCCCCCGAGAAACACCGCTGCAGGGCATTCGGTCTCGATCACGGTGCTCAGCTTCTGATATCGCTCGGAACTGCCGTGCAGATCTGAAACGAAAACGCACGGAGTGCCCGTCGATTCCGTCCCTGATTGATCAGTCGGTCGCGCCGGCGTCACTTTCGTCCGACGGTCAGACGGATCGCGTCACCCTGCACGCTGGTGTCGAGCAGAAACACGTCGTCGCCGGCGAGATCGAGAACGATGTACAGAGCCGGAGGGCTGTCCTCGGGGTGATACCCGATACGTATCCGCTCGATCTCCCGTGATCCGACGCCGATCTCGTTGGGCTTGAAAAATGTCTCGATGGGCGAAACGCTCAGCCAGATCCGGAGAGGATCTTCGAGCCGCAAGGAGCGAATGGACGAAGGGTCGAACGCCCCGTTGCCGCGGATGACAACGGTCGTGATGCCGCCCTGCGCGGCAGCCGCCACATCCACCACCTGCGATGCGCGTCCCTGTGGCACCGGCTGCGGCATCGCATCGGGGGGCTGTTCGGTCACGAAATCATTGGTTGGTGCGGCAGCGCCGGCTTCCGATCCGGAAACGACGGGGATGCCGGCGAAGGTCTCTTCCGGCTCCTCCCCGGGTCCACCGGAGGACGATCTGTCGGCCACCCTCGCTGCCGTCTCCGCGGCCACCCTGGAGGCCGACTCGGCCGCGGTCTCGCCGGCGGCCTCGGCGATAACGTCCTCGTCCCCTCCGGGCGGAGCTTCCGCGATCGCAAGATCAGCATCATCGTCGATCAGCGCCACACCGGCCTCGGCGACAACCTCCTCCTGCGGCATGACCTCAACGACCTCTGGTTCGGAGTTCCGCAGCCAATACGTCAAGCCGAGCACAACCACGGCGACAACCACCATCCCGGCCGTCACGATCAAACCCAAGCGAATATCGCGAGGCGGCTTGTTCGCCGCCCGCGGTGCCATCGCCATCTGGCGGTACGACTCGTCGTCCCGGCGAAGAGGAGTGGAGTCTTTTTCACCGTTCTCGAAAATCATGTCGACATCGAATTCGTCGGATGACAGATTGGAAGAGAAATCGAACCCTTCGTTGGTCCCCGCATCCGGAACCGGTTCTTTCGGCTCACTTGGCATCTCGAATCGAGTCGCGGTCTTTGTTTCTGCGCCGCTCGCCAGCCAGTCCGGCAGGACGTCGTCCTCGGGATCCTCGGGAATCCCGGAAACCTCGGGAACCCGGGGAACATCCGGTGGCGGCGACTCTTCCGGATCGGGCGGCAACGGAAGATCACGCGTCATCGGCGCGGGGCTGTCGATGATGGATGGCGCCCCGCCGCCGGTCCCGACCAATGCGTCGGTGGGTATCTCGCCCGCCCGGCTCGCGCGGGGCCCGACGTCAAATGGATCGCCGCCGGTCGCAATATGGAAATCGACCAACTCGTCGATCACCGCCCGGCTCTGTTTGCCCACCTGACCGAAGCGGAGCGCCATACCCGGCACCAACTCCGGGTTGTTCTCCGGTTCGATGATCCACGAAACGACCGCCGTGCCGTGGGCGAGCACGAAGTCCTCCGGCATGACGAACTTGAATTCGACCGATGTGCCGCGCGGCAGAGGCCGATCGGTGCGGGCGAAAAACCCGTCGTAGTTCAGATATGGCGCCATCTCCTCACGGAATCGGCGCAACGTTGCGAACTCCAGTTCCACACACGGCAGACCGTCCGGCACGCCGGGGCCATCCTGCTCGTCGTAGGGATCGTATCCGTCAGCCATTCCACGCCTTTCAACTGCCGAGTCCACAATATCAAAAACCGGCTGCGATTGAACGGGAAATCGAGAATTGAGTCCCGGTCCGTCCTTACGCCACCGAGTCACGGCGCAATCTCGAAAATTCGACCGCTCGGACGTCGGGTTGTCCAGAATCGGCGCCCGGAAGACCGGGCGCGCAGCCACGCCGCCATTTGCAGCCAGGAAATCCGGTAGTATGGATGCGCTGCCGATGATGTGTCGAATCTCGCCTTGCAGTTCTCTCCGCACGGGCGCCGCCGCCCGTTCCTGCTGCGTTTCCAAGGACACCACAATGCGATGTCGGGCACGAAGCCTCGTGGCCTTCGTGTTCGCGATCATGGCCCTGCCTTCCATCGCCATGGCCTCCGACCTCGCGATGCGGACCGAGAAGGTCTACGGCGGTCTCGTCACTCTCGAGATACCCGAAAGCTGGAACGAGATCCCGCCCGATGTTCTCGAGTTCTTCAGTCTGCAGTCGGCCGAGTCGAGCGGTGGTCTGACGGTCGAGATTTACCAGCACGGTTTTCGACCCGGAAACCCGGAGGCGGATTTCGCTCCCCCGCAGGTCCTGATCCAGATCAAAGAGAGCGGTCGTCTCAACTACCGCCAGTTCCTCAAGTTGCCGCCGATCGAGTTCGTGCGGGACCAGGATGCCGGGAAGCTCGATGGGCGAATGGGCCCGTTCCTGGAGGGCCTCCACCTCAACGACGTCTTCATGGACCGCGAGGCCTATGCGGTCCACGTCACCAACACCCTCGACCTGACGTACGAAGGCAAGGTCCTGGTGAAGTCGGTTTCCTTTCTCACCGAGCGAGGGCTGTTCACGGTTCACTGTTACGCCCTGATTTCCCAGCATGTGGCGATGAACCCGGTCTTCGACAAGATCCTCGACAGCGTTCGCTTCGACGAGTCGATCCGGTACCGGCCCCGACTCGGCGACCGCCTGCCGCCTACGCCGGCCTTGATCTCCTATGCCATCGCCCTGTTTTTTGCGGTATTGGCTCTGGTCGTCCTCGCCGATCAGCGCCGGCGCCGAAACGCGTGACGGTCGTCATCGACGCCGCCCGCCGATCGATCCGCGCCGGAGTCGGCGACCTCATCGGCGACCCGTCGCAGCGATCCATCGGGCTGTCCGGGAGCGGCCTTTCCCGTCTCTGGATCGGATCCGAGCTCCACCGCCGGGTACAGACGGACCTCGAGACGACGGAGCCGGGTTTCCAGAGCGAGGTTCCGACGGTCCTCGAGATCGAGGTCGACGGTTGGTCCGTCGAAATCTCCGGCCGGGCCGATGGGGTGGTCTTTGAAGACGGCCGCGCCGTCCGGGTCGACGAAATCAAGAGCCTCCACTTCGCCGTCGATCTTCACAACCTCTATGCGGAGGAACGTCTCGAGCGTTTCAAACGCCAGCTTTCGCTGTACGCACTCATGCTCTCGGATCCGGACCGCCCGGCGGCCGCACGACTGATTCTGGTCGACATCGTCACCCAGGAGGAACAGGACGAAGACGTCGCGTGGTCGGCCGAGGCCGTCCACGCCTGGCTCCGGCAGCAGATCCACCGCCTCATCGCGGCCGAGCAGCGCCGAAGCGCTCGCCTCGAAGAGCTCAAACTGGCGGCGGAGCGGGTCCCTTTCCCCCACGCCGAGCAACGGCCGGTCCAGAGGGAGATCGGCGACATGGTGGCCGAGGCGTTGGCCGAGGAACGCCACCTGCTGCTGCGCGCGCCTACCGGTTGCGGCAAGACCGCCGCCGTTCTCCATCCCGTCGTCCGCTCCGCCCTCGGACGAGGCCAGAAGGTGTTCTTTCTCACCGCCAAGACCCTCCAACAACGCATCGCCGTGGCCACCGCCGGCGCCATGCAGGCGGGGCTCTTTCGCAGCCTCCAACTGCGCGCCAAATCCAAGATGTGCGCCAACACCGAAATCATCTGCCACGAGGAATTCTGTCCCTACGCGCGGGAGTACGGGATCAAGCTGGTGCGCAGCGGACTGCTCAAGAACCTGCTCGATTCCGACGAGCACCAGGACCCCGACCGCATCTTCGCCACCGCGAAGGAGCACGAGGTGTGCCCCTTCGAGGTGAGCCTCGACCTGTTGCCGGATGTCGACCTTGTCGTTTGCGATTACAACTACGTCTTCGATCCCACCATCGGGCTCGGGGCGCTGGCGGGAGGCGACGCTCTGCGCGACGCGGTGCTGGTCATCGACGAGGCCCACAACCTCGTGGACCGCAGCCGCGAGTACTTCTCACCCCTGATCTCGTCCGCCATTCTCGAGCGCGCCCGCCAATTCCTCTCCACCCGCTCGAACCCGGTGTTCGAACAACTCGCGGACCTGGTTGACGAACTTGCCCGGGAGGTCAGGGACCGGGTGTCCGAATGCCTCGGCGACGAAGGGCCCGACGAGGGCCCGGCGGATCTGCAACCCGATGCGGTGTCGGATCTGCGGATCGCCTTCGACGGTGCCATCCTGAGCTACTTTCTCTTTAAACGGGAACATGAGATATGGATCGCCGACGACCCCGTCCTCGAGGTGTTTTTCGCCCTGACCAGGTTCCACCGCGTTCTCTCGCTCGGCGGCGACGAATTCGTCTACATGGCACTGCGCAACGGCCCCGGCGGCGACACCCTGAAGATCTTCTGCCGCGACGCCTCGCGTTTCGTCGGCGAGGTGCTCGAAGGCAGCGCCTCGTCCATCGCCATGTCGGCCACTCTCGAGCCCTTCGATTTCTACCGCGACCTGCTGGGATTCGACGCCCACCGCACCGACGAGCTCTACGTGTCCTCGCCCTTTCCGCCCGAAAACCGTCTGGTGCTCGCGATCACCGATGTCGACACGACCTACCGCCGCCGCGCGGCCCACTACGACCGGATCGCCTCGTGGATCGCCCGACTCTCCCACCCCGGCGGCAACGTCTTGACCCTGTTTCCCAGCTACGCATTTCTCGAGGCGGTGCTGGATCGACTGCCGCCGGTGAAACACGAGGTCATCGCCCAACGCCCCGGCGCGACCGACGCCGAACAACGCGAGATCCTCGGGGCCCTCGGCGACGGCAAACCACACCTCCTGCTCGCCGTGCTCGGCGGCATCTTCGCCGAAGGCGTGGACTACCCCGGCGACATGCTGTCGCAGGTGATGGTGGTCTCACCCGGGCTGCCGCAATACAACCTCGAACGCGAGCTGCTCAAGGGCTACTACGACGAGTTCTACGAGCACGGTTTTGCCTACGCCTATTTGATTCCCGGTCTGACCCGCGTCGTTCAGGCGGCCGGCCGCCTGCTGCGATCGGAAGACGACCGCGGCGTGATCGTCGTGATGGGCCGGAGGTTTCTCGATCCCAGATACGCCCGCCTGCTCCCCGAGGAGTGGACCCTCGGCGATCCCTCGAACCTCCTCCACGACGACCCCGAAGCCGCGGTCCGCGAGTTCTTCGCGAACCACGGCAATTTTTAATTTTGAATT
>Ga0055444_10000090_pt1 | contig 11008 bp, 8 predicted proteins | sample China_Galinas_Co_FD_57742 | JGI IMG/M metagenome (GOLD analysis project Ga0055444, IMG submission 57742) | Wetland microbial communities from San Francisco Bay, California, USA, that impact long-term carbon sequestration - China_Galinas_CordA_D2 | ecosystem: Environmental > Aquatic > Marine >...
CGTCGTTCCACTGCGAACGGCCGCGCCGAACGTTGTCGTCAAACTCCTGCGCCACGTGCGTGATGTTGTCGAGACTGACCAGGTCGTCGCCGTTCAGCGCATTCATTTTGTCGACCAGCGCAGGCAATGTCGGCGCGACGATGAAGTGATCACATTCTTCCTGCATCTGCCGTACCAGGCGGTTGTTACCAAACAGGATTTCGCGGAAAAACGGGATCGGCTTCGAATCGCGGATATACGGATTGTGCTCGGCGCCCGAGACAGCGAGTTCCCGCGCCGCTATGCGCCAGTTCAGGAGTTGCCAGGTGTAGGGCTTCTCAAGCGACGCCACGCGTCGGCAGAGCTCGTTGGTATCGAATCCCGTCACCAGCGGTTCGGGCCCGATGCGCGCCCCTGAGTGATCGAGCCAGAGCGCGGACTTGCACGGGATCAGGCTGAGGCCATGCAGGTCGAACTCCGGACGGGGGTGCGGAATGCCGGCCGCGTAGTTCCAGACGTGGTCCAGGTGAGTGACGACGCCGCCATTTGCCGCGACGACGTCATGCAGATGACCATCCGCATAGGGGTGCGAACCGTTGAGCATCTCGGCGGGCGCCGCACCCCACGGCCGGTACCAGTTCGCGCGCACCTTCTCGAGGTCGCCGTTGATGCCGCCCGTTGCAACGAGCACCTGCTCACCGGCGAACTCACACTCCTCGCCGCTCGCTTCGATCTCGGCACGACAACCGGTGATGCGGCCGCCGGTGGCTACCAGCCCGCTCACGCGGGCGCCGAACTGCCAATGCAAACGGCGGCTGTCCTCATGGGCCGCAAGCAATTCGACGAAGCGCTCGACCAGCCGCAAACCGGTGCCCCACATCACGTGATAACGCGGCACGCTGTTGCCCGGCACATACTGGCCACGCTCCACCCAGTTTACGGCCGGCAGGAACTTCAGGCCCTTATCCGTCAGCCAGTGATAGACGCGTTCGGCGCTCTGCTCCACGTAGGCCTGCGCCCAACGCCTCGGCCAGGTATCGGACCCGGAAAAATCAGCGAACGAGAGCCAGTCGCCGAGCGCAATCTGCGCGCTGTCCCGGATACCCATTCTGCGTTGCAACGGCGTTCCGACCAGCGCCATGCCGCCGAATGCCGTTCGGGCCAGCCCGCCGACTTTTTCCCGGACATGGCGATCGATGACGGTCACTGATTTGCCCTGTTCCAGGCATTCGTGCGCGGCAACCAGCCCGGCAATGCCGGCGCCGATAATTACAACGTCGCTCTGGCGCATGGACATGCGATTTTCCCTTACTTGTTTTTGTCGGTATGGGTGTCCAAACTTACAGCCTCCCTCGTTATCCGTAAATTTCGGGACGCTCGCACGATGATTTCACGACTACAGAAATTCGCATTCCTGTTGCTCCTGTCGCCCGGCCTGGCACTCGCGGGTGATATCGAAGCCGGCCAGGCACTTTATACCCCATGTGCCGCGTGCCATGGCGCTGACGCACAGGGCGACCCGGAATTCCTTGCTCCCGGGCTCGCGGGCCAGTCCGAGTCGTATATGATCCGCCAGCTCTGGGACTTCCGAAATGGCAAACGCGGTGCGGCACCGAATGACCCGGCGGGCGCCACGATGCGCCCGATGGCACTCACGCTGCCCGATGGCGAGGCCATTGCCGATGTTGCCGCCTACCTTGCCGCGCTGCCGCCCGCGGAACCCGTGGTCACGATCGAGGGCGATGCCGGCAACGGTCAGAAGCAATTCACGAGCAAGTGCGGCGCCTGCCATGGCGGGCACGGCTGGGGCAACGAAGCCCTGTATACGCCGCGGCTGACCGTGATCGGTGACAGTTACATGGTGCGCCAGGTAAAGAACTTCCAGGACGGCGTGCGCGGCGCTCATGAAGACGCCAAGTACGGCAAGCAGATGAAGATGATGTCGATACTCGTCACCGACGAGGAACTCAATGACATCGCTGCTTTTCTGAATGAGCAAGCGGCTGCAGAGTAAAGCCGTTTGCGCAGCGTTCCTTTGCCTGTCGCTGTCGGCGTTCAATGCCGCGGCCGATATCGAACTGCGTGACTTTTGTCCGGCCGGCTTCGAGCTGACGCCGGACAACGCCTGCGTCCTGCATACGCTTTACGACGGCTATGACTCTCTTCAAGGCGCCGGCGTCGGAGGACTCAGGAGCGCATTGCCGGGCGCTCGTGACGGCTTTTCACCGCAGCAAATCGACCTCGGCCGCTACCTGTTTTTTGACCCGATCCTGTCGGGCGACGACAGCATGTCCTGCGCAAGCTGTCATCACCCGGAGCTGGCATTCACGGATGGCCAGGGCCGCAGCACCGGCATCAGCGGCGCACAGACCCGGCGCGCCGCACCGAGCCTCTGGAACGTGGCATTCCTGGAGCGCTTTTTCTGGGATGCGCGCGCCGAATCACTCGAAGCGCAGATGACAGGCCCGTTGTATTCACCGCTCGAGATGGGCAGCAATCCTGCCGAGTTGTTGCAGGATCTCGGCGAGAACGAACGCTACGCACGTCTCTTTCGCGAAGCGTTTCCGATGCGCGCGGGACCAGTGACACTGGACCAGGTATACACCGCGATCGCCGCTTTCGAGACCTCGCTGATCTCTCTCAACAGCCGTTACGACCAGTACGCGCATGGCTATCACGAGGCGCTGACCGGGGATGAGATCGCTGGTTTGAATATTTTTCGATCTTTCGTCGCGCGCTGCGCCGAATGTCATACGCCACCCCTGTTCACCAACCAGCAAATCGCCGTAATCGGCGTTCAGGAGCCGGACGGATTGCCATTCGATGCCGGCGCCGGCGAGACCAGCGATAACCCGACGTGGCGTGGCGGATTCCGCGTACCCAGCCTGCGTAACGTGGCGCTGACTGCGCCCTACATGCATTCCGGCACCTTCGAGACGCTGCGCGGAGCGGCCGAGTTCTACACGCTGGGACGCGGGCACGCGCTGCCGGACGAGGAAAAGCAGCGTATGATTCTGCACTGGCATATCTGGGAGCCCGAGCTGAGCGGTGCCGAACTGGACCTGCTCGTCGCCTTCCTTGGCGCGCTGACCGACGAGGCCTTCCTCCCGGACATACCTGAACTGGTCCCGTCCGGACTGCCGCCGGTCGGAAAAATGCCCGCAATACTCGAAAACCTTGCAACAGGGAACACGGAATGAACAAGACACTGGTTCAACTCGGCGTCGCAGTCGCCCTGCTCACGGTCGGTGCGATTGCCGGCATCAAGTACGCAGGCGACAATCGTGCCACGGTCGTTGACGATGCGGCGCGCTTTGCCGCCGCCAGCAGCGCCGGGGGCGCTTTGACCCAATCGGTTGGCGGCTCGGCGAGCGGCCGGGTTCTCGAGGTACGCGACGGTGAGTCCATCCAGGCGGCGGTTGCTGAAGCCGCCCCCGGCGATGTCATCCGTGTATATCCAGGTGTCTATATCGAGACCGTTTATATCGACAAGGACGATCTCGTTCTGAGCGGCGTGATCCGGGACGGCGAGTGGCCGATCCTCGAGGGCGAAAAAACACTCAACGACGCGGTGCTGTACTCCGGCAACGACATCACCATAGAAAACCTGCGTATCCAGCATTACAAAGGCAACGCGATCATGGGCCAGGCCGGCAACAACTTCCTGATCCGCAATAACCGGGTTATCGATACCGGCGTCTATGGCATCTTTCCCGAGTTCGGCACGAATGGCCTTATATCGCACAACGTGCTCAGCGAGATCGAGGACGCCGCGATCTATGTCGGCATGAGCGACAATATTCATGTCGCCAACAACGAGGTATTCGACAATGTTGCAGGTATCGAAATCGAGAACACGCGCCATTCGATCGTCGAAGACAACTACGTGCACAACAATACCGGTGGCGTACTGATCTTCATCACCCCCGGGCTGCCTATCAAGACCACTTACGACAACATCGTTCGCAATAACTTTATCGTCGATAACAACACGCCGAATTTCGGCGCAGAAGGATCCATTGTGGCCGGCATTCCGGCCGGTACCGGCATCCTGAACATGGCCGCCGATCAGACCACGATCGAGGGCAACGTGATTACCGGCAACAAGGTGATCGGCATCCTGATTACCGATCACATGAATGCTCCCAACCTGACACTGGATCCGGAGGCGGAACCCAATTCCGATGAAATCGCCATCCTGCACAACCTGATGTGGGACAACGGCACCGATACAATCCCGGAAATCACGGCGCTGAAAACGTTGTCAATGGTTGATGGCGATGTCGATATCCTGAATGTCGGTACCAGCACCGGGAGCTGTATCCTCGACCACGACCAGTACCCGACCGTTGGTCTCGGCGACTTCGGCACCTGTGGCTTCACGACAACCGCGGACATCGTGACCTACCTCCTGCCGGAGCCCGCCGAGCGCCGTGAAATCACTGCCGACGAGATGGGCAAGCGCGCCTACTACGGTGTCTGCGCTGGATGTCACGCCTACAATGTGAAGATGATCGGCCCGCCGACGCAGATCATCCAGGCCCTGTACCTGGACGACCCGCAAGGGATCGTCGACTACATCACGAACCCGGTCAAAAAGCGCGACGACTACCCTGAAATGCCGCCGCAGAACTACCTGTCGGAAGAAGTGCGCAGGGCAGCCGCAGAATACATGCTGACAGTCAGGCAGTAGTCGTACGGCGCACCTTGCGCAAGAGCCCCGCGAGCTGACGGAGCTCTGCCGGACTGATACCGCGAAGGCTTTCGTCGGCCGAATCGAGACGCAGCCTGATGGCGGCGTCAATCGCATGGACGCCCTCCTCGGTCAGTGACACGATGACCGAGCGCCGATCGCTCTCGGCGTCGCTGCGGCGCACGAAACCACGCTCTTCCAGCCTGTCGATGCGGTTTGTCATCGCGCCGGTGCTGAGCCCGGTCGACTTGGCCAGCGCCGTCGCGGCGAGCGCGTATGGCCGTCCCTGCCGCCTGAGCGCCGACAGGACATCGTATTCGAACAATTCGAGGTCCAGTGGCTGGAGCGCTTCGGTCGCCTGGCGCTGAAAAGCGCGCTGCAGTGACATGACGCGGATCACGACCCCGAGGCTCGCCGTGTCCAGCTCAGGCCGTTCCGAGGACCATTGTTCCAGGATGTCGTCGACCGCATCTTTTTCCATAAGGCTTTCCAGGGTTTATTTTGATATAAAACTACTTGACATCAAATAAAAATAGCAGATACTTCGGCAAAAGGCTCTATCCCCGAACCGGAAACCAAAATGGCAATTCGTACCAAGACGGAAGTATCCGACGCACTGCTCGCAAGACTCGGTTTGCTCGGTGAAAACGGGGTTCGCGCCACTGGCGGCTCCGCCCGGTCCGCCGATATTACGCTAACACCGGCCGACCCGGTTGCGCCCCCCCCGACTCACGGCCTTCCCGCACGGATTCTGCCAAGCTTTTCACGCACGACCCTTCAATAGAGGAGACCAGGAAAATGCGCCCGTTGGATTTGGATCGCGACTTCGACGAATTCGGCGACTTCGATGAAATCGAGTCGTTCGATTACAGCGGTTTATCGGCGTTACGCCACATGATGAACGACAAGAGACGCTTCAAACAACAACGTGCTTCGAAGCGCCACGGCGCCCACGGCGACAAAGATCACTGGGACGACGATGACGATTTTGACGAGTACGATGATTACGACGACGATTATCTCGATTACAACGAGGATGAGTTCGACCGCCACTCCGGGGTGACGATCGATCACTAGCAGGTACTGACAGGAAGGCGCCGATCCGGCGCCTTCTTTTTTTAATGCGGTGCGGTTTCGTCTTCGCCCTGCTGCTGGATCTCTTCCTCGTAAACGACCGACGCCGTTTGCACCGCCGACAATGCATCGACAAACGCAATCTGCTGTTCCGCCGCGCGCCGCCCGCGCAGTGCACGCGCACCGACGAACACGACCAGGCCTGCGTGCATGATGGCCGCAAAAGCGAACAGGCCGCCGTGGCCGCTACCCTGCATCATCGCAGACGCGACAAACGGACCCACCGTCGCGCCAATACCGTACATCAGCAGGAGCCCGCTGGAGACGGTGACGTATTCACTGATCTCGGCACGATCGTTCGCATAGGCGACAGCGATCGTGTACAGCGGGAAGGCGAGTGCGCCCCAGCAGGCCGCCAGCAGGTTGGCGGACAGGAATGTGAGACCTGACGTGGCGTAGAACATCGTGACGCCGACCACGGCGCCGCAGAAAGAGATGCCGACCAGGACTTTGCGCCGACCGATCCTGTCCGACAGCAGGCCGAGCGGCCATTGCGCCACCGCACCACCGACGACGGCAAAGGTCATGAACCAGGCGGCCAGCGATACGTCCTTACCCACGAGCGCCGCGAACACCGGCGCCAGCGCCCAGAATGCGCCGTTGGCAAGCCCGGCAACGAGACAACCCAGCGTGCCGGAAGGAGATATATGCCACAGCCGCCTCAGGTCGACCGAGAAGGCATGCGGCTGCTCCGGCGCCGGTGCCGTCGACAATGCGACCGGTACGGCCCCGAGCGAGACCAGGACCGACGCGATAATAAACAGTTCGAGGCCCGACGGGTCGTACATCAGCGTCATCATCTGGCCCGCGGCCAGAACGGTCAGCGTAATCATCGCGTAGATGGAAAAAATGACGCCTCGATTGTCGTTGTCCGCGCGATCGTTCAGCCAGCTCTCGATGACGACATAGAGCACGGCAAAACAGAAACCCGTCAACAGGCGCAGCAGGAACCAGGAGGTCGGTTGCACGAGCAGTCCATGCACCAGCGGCGACGCAGATGCAATAGCGCTCATAGCCAGGAAGACCCGGACGTGCCCGACGCGCTGCACAAGCTCGCCGCCTTTCAGGCAGCCCAGCGTAAAGCCGAGAAAATAGGCCGCGCCCATGGCACCGATAGAGACGGTCGCAAATCCCTCGATCGAGGCGCGCACCGGCAACAGGGTGCCCTGGAGGCCCTGCCCTGCCAGCAAAATGGAAACGCTGATCAACAGCGCGGCGACGGGCGCCAGAGTCTTGTTCATGAATGCCTGAATCCCCGGGGGATTCGGGGAATGTAAGCAAAAGGGACGGGCAAAGAAAGCGCTGCGACCCATTTGGGTCGCAGCGCCCGGTGTCAGGCTTCTACAGGGCCGGCAGGAGGATCAGGTCGCCGTCGATGCCGATGAATTTCTTGACGCGATTTGCGCTGTTGCGCAACGCGGCCTGCAGGTTGATGCTGCGGACGGTGCTGCGGTCACCGTGGATCGCAAGGCCGTCCACTTCGACTTCGAGTGTCAGGTCGTTATTGCGAAACAGCAACGAACGGCGTGGTTCGTAGCTTGACCAGCCAAGGAATTTTCGCGGGTCCCGGAATGCGACCTTGCGCCCATCGGCCAGGATCGCGAAGCACTCAGCGTAGCGCATGGGAATTTCCACCCGATATTCTGCGACGTCGGTGTGGCTTGCACCCGCGAGCGGCACCAGTTCGTCCAGGATGCGTGCCGCGTTATCCAGCAGGCCCGCATCCATGCGGCCTGCGTTGCGAAAAGCACCAGCGGGATTGCCTGCTGCTGCATCCTTCGTCTCGATCGATTGCTGTTGCATGTCTGTATCCCCGTCCTGTCAGTTTGTGAGGCGTCGCGTCGCTGAACCTCTTGCTGACAATATACGAAAGGATAATATGAAATTTTACACAAAGAATTTCACACTGTTAATTTCACAGACTCTTACACAGCGTTACAATCCACTCCTGTTGTCTCTCGACCCCCTGCTCAGTCGTGCAGATTCCAGGTCGCACGGACGCCCCAGGACCGCGGCGCGTTCCATGTAAACAGCGGCGCTCCCGGCTGGTTACTGTCGACCCAGTAGGTCTGGAAGCGCTCGTCGGTCAGGTTGTAGACGAAAGCTTCGACGGTCCACTTGTCGTTGGGTGCGACATAACGCAGCGTCGCGTCGAGCAGGCCAATCTCATCGCGCTTGTCCGACAGCGAAGGAATGGCGTCAAAATTACCCTCGGTGAAGTGCATGTCACCTTCGTAGTGGAACCGTACGTACGGTATCAACCGTGAGCCGCCCCGGAGGTCGAATTCGTGCTGGTAGGCAATCGACAGCGAGACAGGCGTCGAATAGGGCAATTCATTACCCTCGATATTGCTCGTTCCCGAGCCGTCATCCGGCGGGACACAGGCATACTGGGGACCGGCGTCCGCACGCTCTTCACAAAAGTACGCTTCGCCGGCATAGCCGGGCCAGCTCTTGAACTTCGCATCCAGGAGCCCGATGCCGCCGGTAATCTGGCCCGATTCCCACGGGATGATGTCCCACTCGATCTCGAGCCCCTTGATCACGGCTTTGCCGGCATTCGACGTTACGAGCGTACCAATAGGCTGCAACGGCAGTACCGGTGTGCCAGGCGGATCCTCAACGAAGCCGACATCACGGAATTGCGTGACCTGCTTGTTCGTGTAATCGGTGTAGAAGGTTGTGACGATCAGGGTCATCCGGTCATCCCACAACGTACCCTTGTACCCGATCTCGTAGTTCAGCACCTCTTCCGGCTCGAAATTGAAGAACTCGATGCGGCCGCAACGGCAGACGTCGACACCATCGCCAAACGAGCCGGCCTTGGAGCCGGTCGCTGCATAGGCATACAGGAATGTATCTGCATTCAGATCGAAGTCGATGCCGATGCGCCAGTCATCCTGGTCGAACGACTCCTTGTTGTCGTTGATGTCGAAGACCTCGTAGTTGTTGAGACGGTCCTGCGCGCCCATACCCTGAGTAAGGTCTGCGCTCGTGAACTGTGGTAACAACAATTCGTCTTCCTCGCCGGTAGTCTGCGGCCAGCCATCGAAAGGAATCTGCCCGGCGCTCCAGCTGCAGCCTCCGCCGCCGTAGCAACCGATATTACGGCCACCGATATCCTCGCGCGTATCCTCTGTAACCCGGAACCCGAGAGTCAGGTGCCACCTGTCAGTCATGTGCCAGGTTGCCTGCGCAAAGACCGCCTGTGAATCGAGGTTCCGTTCGGGCTGGATGAATGAGATGCCACCCAGTGCACCCAGCGAGCAACAGAAAGGCTGCTCGACATCGAAGATGATCGAGTTACTTTCCCGGAAGTCGAACAGGCCCACGATCCAGTTGATGCGGCCGGTCTGCCCCTGGAACTGGAGCTCATTGGAGTAGGACTCGAAGCGCGATGCCGCGGTCGCGAGATACAGGCTCGGCCACGGTGGATTCTGGTTCAGCCAGCCGGTCGTTGCGGACGGTACCGCACGCCAGCCCATGTCTCCGTCCCATTCCTGGACGCGCTTTTGTACCGCCCAGCCGAAGTTGTAGACGATGTTGATGTTGTCGGTAATGTCGTAATTGACGCGACTGCGGACGGCATCCTGGGTCATATTCAGGAGTCCCGGAATATTCGGATCGACATAGTCGATGCCGCCACCGTTGTACTGGCAAAGTTCGGGATTGACCTCACAGTTGGGCGCAATCGGCCAGCCGGCATTCTGGTCCTTCGCGGACTCGTAGGTCAGGCGCCAGGCGAAGCGGTCGGTGGGCTCCCAGAGGCCACTTAGCCGAACTGCCCAGCGGTCGGCGTTGCCATAGTAGTCTTCCTCCGAAACGGGATGATTGCGCCGTTGGTCCATATCAGGGATACCGTCGGGGCCCTGGTTGCCGGTGCCCTCGAGATCCTTCGTGCCCGCATCCTGGTCGGCAAATCCGTCACGCTGCTCGATGAAGAAATTACCGCGAATTGCAAACGTCTCGCTGAGCGGCAGATTCAGCGTGCCGAAAGCGTTCATCTGGTTGTAGTTGCCCAGTTCGGCACCGACCGTGCCGAAGACGCCTTCGGTAGACGGCGGAGCAGTAATGACGTTGACGCTGCCTGCAGCAGAGTTCCTGCCAAACAACGTTCCCTGCGGCCCACGCATGACTTCGAGCCGCTCGAGATCGAACATCAATGCCGTGGCGCCCTGCGGTCGTGGTGAATACACACCGTCAACATGAAACGCGACACTCGGGTCGGCGATTTCGGTGAAGTTGTTGCTGTTGATGCCACGCATCGTCAGGAGTACGCCGCTGTCCGATGGCGAATATGCGACATCGAAGTTGGGTACCAGGCTCGCCGCATCGCGGATGTCCCTTACGCCATTTTTGGTCAGCGTATCCTGGTCGAATGCGGAGACCGCGAGCGGCGTCGACATCAGGTTGGTCTCGATGCGTGTTGCCGTTACGACGATCTCCTCGATCGTGAGCTTATCGGTATCATCCTGCGCCAGGGTCGACGACGCAAAAGCCAGTGCCGTGCATGTTGCCGTCAGCGACAACAAGATCTTTCTCGAATTCATGATCCATTTGCTCCATTGATCAGCATGTTGCCCAACGTTGTTGCCTCGCGCCGCACTCATGGCGTTGCTCCAGACTCAATGTCGTCCCATAGATAGGTCGACCCGTCACCACTCGTGCCAAAGTTGAAAAAGATGCTGGCCTTGTCATAGGTCGCATTCAGATCCAGCGCCGGCGTGCCGGCGGCCTCGTTGCTGAAGTCGAAGGTCAGCGTCTCCCAGGCATTCGCCACGCTCGTCGTTGCCAGCGTTTCGACACTGACTGCACCATTGGTCTTGTCTTCGACCTTGAGCAGGACCGGAATGCCCGCGGCCGGCGAATTGACACGCACGGTCATGGTCGTTTCCGTTGCGGTGAACGGTACCGGCTGGGCAAAGCCCGTGACATTGGCCACCGTCGTGCCGGCCCAGACTTCGGAACCCGCGCCCTTGATGGTGCTGGCAACCGTATTGTTTGCGTCGGCCGGATCGATATCCAGGGTCGTCGTCGTGCCGCCGAAGTCCTGCAGCTCATAATCGAGGCCCGCGACCTCAAAGGTCACCGGCAGTTCGACCTGCAGCGGCACGAACTCCACGTCATCCCACAGGTAAGTCGAGCCGTCTCCGTTGGTACCGAAGTCGAAGAAGATGCTGGCCTTGTCATAGGTCGCGTTGA
>Ga0055444_10000091_pt1 | contig 10962 bp, 6 predicted proteins | sample China_Galinas_Co_FD_57742 | JGI IMG/M metagenome (GOLD analysis project Ga0055444, IMG submission 57742) | Wetland microbial communities from San Francisco Bay, California, USA, that impact long-term carbon sequestration - China_Galinas_CordA_D2 | ecosystem: Environmental > Aquatic > Marine >...
CGTGTCCACCACTCCAGCCCACTGCGCCTTGAGTAGCGGCCTGCCGCTGGTATCGGTGGCATCCTTCCGGGCAACGATCTGCGACGCGCCGAGGCCGTTGAGAAACGCCGCCTCCGCCGTTTTTCCAGTGACGGCCGCCACCGTATACCCCAGCTTGGCCAGCACGGCCACTGAGACGCTGCCCACCCCGCCGGTGGCGCCAGTGACCAGCACAGGACCGTCTTCGGGTTTGACCCGTTCCGTGAGGAAAAGGATGCCCATTCCGGCGGTGAAGCCGGCCGTGCCGAAGATCATGCTCTCTTTCAGGGTAAGGCCATTGGGCAGTGGAACCACCCAACCAGCCGGCACCCGCACGTATTGGCCGAATCCGCCCGAGGTGTTCATGCCCAGGTCGTAGCCGGTCACCAATACCGGGTCTCCTTTTTTGAAGGCATCGACCCGGCTGTCGGCAATCGTTCCCGCAGCATCGATGCCCGGCGTGTGAGGATAGTTGCGGGTAACCCCTTTGTTGCCAATGGCCGACAATGCGTCCTTGTAATTCAAAGATGAGTAGTTCACCCGGATAAGCACATCCCCTTCGGGCAGGTCATCGACCGTTCTCTTTTCGACCTGCCGGTCATATGATTTGTCTTCACCGGCTTTCACGACCAGGGCGTTAAAGGTTTTTGCTGTCATCGTGCACCTCTCCTTTGGCTATTCGTTAAAGTCGATGGAAACGCTGGGTTGCGTAAACGGGAGACATGGGTCATTTAGGGATAGACACTACGAACGGAACTTGATGATCTTCACCGCTTCGTCCACCCATTCCGAAATAAGCCGCGACTGATCACGGTGGGCCTTGGTTTTCTTGAGCCGCTGAAAAACCTCCTCGCGGGTTTTTACCGCTTCCAGAGATGGGATGTTGTCCATGTTGCCGATGTTGGCCAGTCCGCGAATGGCGATGCGCAGGTTCTGCAACAGGTTGGGCAGAAGCCGGTCGCTCTCCTTTAGAAAGTATAAGTCCGATTCCGGGCTTCCGTATTCGGTGACGGCGCTGCGCAGCACCGATCCCCCCACGCTGGTTTCGATCATGGACAAGAAGATGTAAACCTCCCGCTCCAGACCCAAAAGATCCTTTGTGGACAAGCGGTGTTTGCGGGTCATCCCAAACTCCAGGGCTTCGCACAGGGCTTTATGAACGGTCCGGACCTTGTCGAAAAAGGCTTCCTGGTCCCGGTCCATGCGCCACGCGGCATACCGCGCCACCTCCGCGTTCAGACCGCGCTGGTTAAAAAGGATGTCCTCCGGTGTGATCTCGATGTCGGCCAGGCTCTTGTCATATTCGTGGAGAATCAGGTTGGCCAGCACCAGGGCTTTGGCATCTGAAAATTGAATATCGCCAGGGTTTTTGAGAAAATCCTCCAACAGGATTTTAAACGCCCTTTTGGGCTGGTTCATCCTGGAGGTGAGCAGCTGCAGGGCATTTAGAAAAACGGTACGATCTTCCGGTGCCACCACATCCTTGAGGTGCCGCCAAAGAAACTCAAAAATCTTTTTCTCGTAACGGGTGAATCGAGGCAGGGCGGCGGCAAATGACGACTTGAGGAAACGGCCTTTTTCATTGAAACACTTTTTCAGTACATCCACCAACTGGCGGGCCTCATCCATATCGATGCCAAAATCCTGCGACAGAACATCATAGTCATGTTCTTCGAAGCGGATGGTGCCGTGAACCATGGAGGTCATCTTTTTCCGGGTGGCGGACCGTCCTTTGAAAAAAGAGACCATTTTATGCAATTGCCGGTGAACTGCGCCCAAGATGCAACCGCGCCCGCTCACGCCGCAGTCTTCGGAGCGGGAAAAGTACAAATTGTCGAATACATCGTCTCTCACCGTGTCAAGGCGCTGTTTCAGGTTGGTCAGCACCTCCTGCCGGGCGTCATCGCCTTTCGCTTTACTGTCGATCGCCTGAAGCAGGCCAGAGGAAAGTCCCAGCCGCTCTTCCAGGTGCTGAGAATTAATTTTCTGGTAGTCATCGCCATAGACGCTTTTGATCATCTTGGCGGCTCTTTCAGGTGAGGCCTCCACACTGGCGATGATCCTTGCCACTTTTGCTTTTTCGCGGGTAAAGCGTTTTTCGCTTTGCCCGCGCATGAGCCAGTCCATATTGTTGATCTCCACGGGAGGAGGTATCAGTTGGGCACTGATCTTGGGCAGGCCGAAAATGGCGTTGTATACGCTGGTAAACTCACAGCCTTCATTGGAGGCCTCTTTTTTATGCATCCACGCATCGACCTTGGCAACGAGGTTTCGCATGGTTTTGGCGCCCAGTCTGTTGACGCCGGCAACCAGGGTTAAATTGGTACTCAGGATCCCCTTCTCATCGGTTACCATGGGCACCACGTTCTCTTTTCCGGCTCCCAAGACGATGTCACGCTGGTTCGCATGTACGCGGTAAAAGCGGCACAAAATGTGAAGGCTGCGCCGCAACCGGTCCAGAGAATCAGGGTCGCCCTTGGGAAGGCTCAAGTGCAGGTTGTTGATGCCACGATCAGAGAAGCCACCAAAGGCGTCCAGCAGCTGGCCCATCAAGTGAGAAAGCAGGGACCCGTGGCGTTTGATCATCGTGGGAACAAAATCGAGGTCGACCACCATGTTTCCGAAAACAATCTCGTAGTCCAACCGCTCGGGAATGTCCGAACCCACGGAGAGGCCTCGATATCGAACCAGAATCCGCCCCGCCTGCCGGGGTAGTTGGGAAAGTTTGGCCAGGGTCTCCGACAGTTGATCGAAGGTCTGACGCTCCTCGGTCTGCCGTGCGTCCAGATCCATGCGCTGAAAGTAGTCGGCGATGTGGTGCACAATCTCACAGAGCAAAATCCGCCAAACGTCATGCTGTTTCTGCTCTTCGGCCAGGCTTTCAGCCATCAATTCCGCAGCCGATCTCCCTTTTTTGTGTTCTTCAAGGCCCTCGATCTGGGAAAAAAGCTGCCTTGCGGCATCATCCAGACATATTTCTTTTTCATCCATGGCCGTAACCTGTGTAGCGTAAAAGAAAAATTGGCGACCCCCGTTCACTCATGCCGGCGCGGTTAATCATTGCCGGCCCAGCCGAAGCATCGGACTGAGTCAACCCTATGATTCCAGTGGGTATTTCCTCATTATCACAATTTTTTCAAAACTGAAATCGAAAACCGGAAAAGGCTCAACTTGAAATGCATGCATCGCTTTGATAGTTTAGCTTCCATCAGACAAACGGAAACATGAGGGGATCTTCTTTAAAGATGACAATGATCAAGTCCAAAGCCCTTGAAGCCAACCTGGCCAACACGCATGTAGATGTAACCATCGATCCCCGGTTTGAGTGCATTCAGGCCGTCATGTCCCGTTACTTCGGGTTGATGGAAGGGGTTAACACCTTCCTTCGTGAGCTGAACCATCCCTATCTCAATTGGCAGTTTATCGTGGGGGAGGCCCGGGGGTATGCACTGGATTACTTCCATCTGTTTCAGGCGCACCCCCGGGGCGTGGAAGCGGCCGAGGCCATGATCGGGATATTCAGCGACGCCATCAATGCCAATGTGGATGATGACGTCCGCACCGACGCGGTAGACAACCTATTGTTGTATCTGCAGCAGATCATCGGCGATTCACGTGAACGGCTTCCCAAATTTCTGCCGGTACTCAACACGGCCTTCAACTGGATCCACGACTGCCCGGACCACCATTTTTTTCTCTTTGTCAAAAGTTTTTACCCGATCAAGCGCATCATCCGGCTGCTGACGGATCGAAGCGACGGCGCGATCACCGACCATAAAGTGGTCAATCTCCTGTTGGTCCGCACCTTAAAAGTCACCTATGATTTCTGGTGCACGGTTAAGGATCCGTGGGATTGTTTTCGCGCGGCTGCGGGTCAGATCCCTGATCCGCAGCCTGTCCGCGCCTGTTTTTCAGGAATTTCCCATGAGGTGTTGCACGCCTTGAAGGATCATCTGCACCAAATCGAAGGCCTACCGGAAAACGATGCCCCGTCGGCATTCGACCAATTGCTCAGCTTGACGGATTTCAACACCATCGTCGAACGATACCGCAAGACGCCCCAGGAGTTGCTTCAGGCTGGCGCAGACGTCGGGCAGGGCAGGCAGTGGAAGGTCATTTTTCTTTTTCATATCATGAGTATTTCCAACCTGAACCTGATTCATGAAGAGGCTCTACGAGACATCAACCGCACCGTGGGCTGGCTGATCGAAAATGAAAGCTACCGGAACATCCACGACCTGATCGAAAAAACCCTGAATATTCTGAAAACCCGAACAGAGCAATTTCCTGCCACCACCCTCACCTGCGTTCTCAACATGGGTCAGGGCGTCTACAAGACCGATGAAATCGACCTGGTGAATTTTTTTATCGATCGGATGGTGGATTTGGGATTTCAGACACCCATGCTGGGCGGCGTGGGCAATGACTGGCAGATTCAGGTCAATTCGGCTCACCTGCAAAACATCCGCACCTGGCTGGAACTGATCGAATGCAAACCCAAATGGTCATCACGGCTGCTCTCCAGCCTGATCATCAAACTCTCATTGTCCGGCGTCTTCATCAAAGACACGGACCTTTTCCCCAGGGACATCACCCGTTTTCTCAACAGTGAGATCGGGCCGGTTTATAATCTCGCCAAACAGTTGACCCGCCTCTTTCCGGCGTATTTTAACGACATTGGCGCCGAGGGCGCTCTGCGTGACATCTCTACCCGGCTGGATGAACTCACCCACCGGCGCGACATCCTAATCCATTTTTTGCGCAAGCAAAGCCATGTGGAGAGTTCCAACCGCATCATCCGGTTTATGGAGGCCGTTCTGCATTTCTGGAAGACACGGGAAAAAGCACCGCTTGAACCTTTCGTCCCCCCCAACATCTTTGGGCAAATCGATGCCCACGGTGATTACATTGACGGGGTCCATGCCCTTTTCACCCACCTGAGCGACCGGGGCCTGGCACTTCCAGAAGAGCTGCTCGTGGAAGAAAACGAACGCATCCAGGCCCTGCTGGCTCAAGCGCCAGGTGCCAATGCCATCGACACAGAGCGGGTGCTGCTCATCGCGGCCTTCTACAAACTGCTTTATCACAAATATCAGCTGGACTATAAATCCCTCCGCCACCAAATGGCGCAGTTGGACAGGGAATCTTTTCCGGATTTGGAAAGGCTTCGCGTCGCACTGGATGAGCCCGACCTTAAACGGCGTTTGTTCATGCTGATGGACTACCTCGAGCGTCTCAAGGCGGTCATTCTCTCCGAGGAAACCTACGAAATCCGGGCGGACATCTACAAAAAGCGCCACATCACCATCGACATCCCCTCCATGTACGGCAGCTATCATGAGCGCAAGTTCGACGCACTGGGGCTCACCTTTCGGGTCGAGTCCCTGATTAACGTGCTGTTTGAAGAACTGGTCGACCAGATCAATCTCGGCCTCATCACCCGGGGCACGTTTCACGACATCTATGAGCGGCTCACCCTGTTTGACAAGGCCCTTCGCTTAGACGGGATTTATTCGGTGGAGCTCGAGCGGCAACTCGATCTGCTGGCCCATGCACTGGAAGTTAGAGGGTTCACCTTTACCCAATACCTGGACATATTCAAGGGATTCGCCGTAGCCGTCAAGAATATCATCAACGACTACTTCAACAACATTCACGGGCAGAACCTGACACGAATTCTTTCCCACATGCCCACAGAGCGGATCCTGGAAAAATACCTTCCCCGGGAGAATTCCGTTGATGCGGACAAACTCAAGCATCGGGTTTCCGAGATTTTTTTCCGTGACCGCATCGCCGCCTCCCTTGGCCTCCAGCAGTTGGACCTTTTTTTGACCCGGATCCTCAACACCTTGTTTCACCAGTCAAACATGCTCCCCAAAGACAAACTCCATCTTCTGCTCAACTACGATCCCAAGCGGATCATAACCGGCCTGGAACATGTCAACAACAGCGCCGTCGGCATCATCTATATGGGCAACAAAGGCCTGAATTTGCTCAAACTGAACAATTTAGGACTGCCGGTGCCCCCCGGATTCATCGTGACCACCGAGGCTTTTCGCTGTCGGGAGCTGATCGATGGTTTCGCGCCGGTGAAGAAGAACTTTTGTCAGCAGGTTCAGCGACAAATCGCCCAGCTTCAAAAGATCAGCGGAAAACGGTTTGGAGATCCGGACAACCCCCTGCTCTTCTCAGTGCGCAGCGGCGCTTCAATCTCTCAACCCGGCATGATGGAAACCTTCCTGGACGTAGGGATCAATGAGGAGATCGCCGTAGGGTTGGCCCGAAAGATGGAAAACCCCTGGTTCGCCTGGGATAACTACCGCCGATTTCTGCAATGCTACGGCATGGCCTTCGGGCTGGCGCGCGATGATTTTGACGCCATCATTGCCGATTTTAAATCACGGCTGGACATCCCCCTGAAAAAAGGGTTCACCGGCGAGCAGATGAAGGTGGTGGCCCTGGCCTACAAATCCAGAATCCAGGACGAGGGTGTAAAAATACTCGAAGACCCCCTGGACCAGCTCTTTATGACCATCAACGCGGTGTTCTCCTCATGGGAGTCCCCCCGGGCCAAGACCTACCGGAAAATCATGGGGATTTCAGACGACTGGGGCACCGCCGTCACCGTTCAGGAAATGGTTTTCGGCAATATCTCCCCCCAGGCTGGCTCCGGGGTTTTTTTCACCCACAACCCTCGCTGGTCCGGGGATACCTTGAGTCCATGGGGCGATTTCACCCTGGAGAATCAGGGCGAAGACGTGGTCGCTGGCCTGGTAAGGACCCTGCCCATCTCAGTCAAACAGCAGGAGATCGAGATGCGGGATACGGATATCACCCTGGAGACCCACTTTCCGGCCATTTATGAAGCCATCCGCAAATGGGCGGCTCAACTGATCTACAAAAAGGGCTGGAGCCCCCAGGAGATGGAATTCACCTTTGAAGGGGCCTCAGCAGACAACCTCTACTTGCTCCAAACCCGGGATATGGCCATCCGCGAGCGAAAAACCGTCCTCGCATTCGACGTGGCTGCCAATCAGGAGGACCACTACCTGGGTCACGGCATCGGGGTAGCCGGCGGGGCCATGAGCGGCCGAGCCGTGTTTACCTTGGCGGAAATCGAGCGCTGGCGGGAAAGCGACCCGGACGCGGCCCTGATCCTGATTCGTGGTGACACGGTTCCCGACGATATCAAAGAGATTTACGCCAGTGACGGCTTGCTCACCGCCAGAGGGGGGCTAACCAGCCACGCGTCGGTGGTGGCACACCGGCTGGGTAAAACCTGTGTCGTTGGATGCGGCACCCTGGTCTGCAACGAAAAGGAAAAAACCGCCTTATTCAAACAGGCGGTAATCCGATCGGGAGACCAAATTAGCATTGACGGTCGGGAGGGATCGGTTTATCAAGGAGCTTTGAAGATCAGAGAAGCCTGATCCGCTGCCATCGATTCGGAGAAAATGCCATGAATGAAGGAGAGATGAAAATTGGTGTCAACGGCCTCGGCCGTATCGGCAAACTGACTGTATGGCATCATGTGGGGCGACGATACTTTAACGAAATCGTGGTCAATATCGGCCGGCAGACCGGAACGGGCTTGGCCGACATTGCCCACTACCTGGAACGAGACTCCACCTATGGCGCCCTGCATACCTTTCTTTATGGGTACCAGGCCAAGCCGGTGATTACCGATATCGACGACAGCACCGGAACCATGGTGGTAGACGGCATTACCATCCGGCTTCTGAGAACCGCACGAACCCCCCAGGCCATTGACTGGAAAGCGCACGGGGTAAGGTTGGTGGTGGACACCACCGGTCAGTTCCTGGACCCATCCTTGCCGGCCGACCATCCCAAGGGGTCGGCAAGGGGACACCTGGAAGCCGGCGCCGAAAAGGTCGTGGTTTCCGCGCCCTTCAAGATAAAGGAAGAAGGCGTCGCCATGCCCGACGACGCGGTCACGACGGTGATGGGGATCAACGCCAACGACTACGACCCCCGGCGCCACCGGATAATCTCCAACGCCTCGTGCACAACCACCTGCCTGGCCCACATGATGAAACCCCTGATCAACGCATTCGGGGCCAAACGGATCCTGTCGGCCTCCATGGCCACAATTCATGCCGCCACCGGTTCCCAGCAGGTCCTGGATCGCCTGCCCAAGGCCGGCAAGACCGACCTGAGAAAAAACCGGTCGATTTTAAATAACATCATTCTCACTTCCACCGGCGCGGCAAAGGCCCTGAGGCTGGTCATCCCCGAAATGGAGCATATCGGTTTCATTGCCGAATCAGTGCGGGTACCCACCAGTTCAGGATCCCTGATCATCCTGGTGCTTAGTATTCAGGAGCGCCCTTCCGAAGAATCGGTCCGCCGCGGAGGAATCAACAGTGTCTATGAACACGCAGCGCAGATGGATCCCAATGGCTATCTGAAATACTCGAAAAAGCAAAATGTTTCCGGGGATATTCTCGGCTCACCCCAGGCAGCGGCGGTGATCGAGGGCGATGAAACCCATACCCGAACGGCAGACCTGAGTTTGGATCTGGCCGGCATCCCCGGCTTTTCCCAGTCCGTGCTCAAAAGCCTCCCGGACACGGTGGTTCGCGCGCCGGTCACACAGGCCGTCATATACGGCTGGTACGACAACGAAATGGGCAGCTACGTGAATATGCTTGGTGACCGAACGGTCACCATTGCCGAAAACATGTAGCTTGTGGATCTCCGGCGATCATCTTCGATATCCGCCTTGTGAGATCGTTGGCAAAAGGCAGGGTTAATGATTATACCCCATTGTTGCACAATTCATTAGGGTACACGCCTCCGAAGGAATAAAGAATAGTTGCAAATACAGACGCATCCCGGCGATTTTTGAGCTTGACGATATCGCCAACGGAACCATATAGTGTCAAACACAAGGAACATGAACCGAATCCGCAGAACCGGGAAGCCCCTGAAAGGGCACGAAGATGAGTGAAAAAGTAGAGGCGAAAGTGGATGAATGCATCTGCACGGATATTCCCAAGGCATTGTATGACCGCGTCGAAGACTTCTGCAAGTCTCGAGGCATCGCCCCCAGTGAATTCATATTCGATGCGATCAGCGAGAAATTATTCTCCATCCACCAGGAGCGGCGGCGCAAACCACGACTTTAGCATAACTAACATTCACCCGCAAAACCATGACACCGCAAACGCGTTCACCGGTTCATCGACCCGTCTTGAATCGGTGTTCGTCGCTGATTGCGGCCTGCCTGGCGCAAATCCTCATTTTCTCAGGCTGTGTCGGTCTGCAGTTGAGTCAAATCCAGAAGCATGCAGCACGCGACGACCATGAATGGATCGCCGCCCAGGCGATCAACTGCCAGCGCGCATCTGACGGGTGCAGTCAGCTTCACCTGGCCAAGGGTGATGCCTGCTTTCGACTGGCCAAACTGGGCAGAAAACCTGCCGTTAATTTTGCCTGTGCGGCAGACGAGCTGAAAAGCGGGCTTGCCTTAATACCGAACGGGGACGCTTCCGAGGTTCCGCTGCAACACCAGGAAAACCTTTGCGAATCCCTAAAAAATCTGCATAAGCTGCAGTCCGGCCAATTGGCAGAGCGGACCTTGGACCGTTTGGTGGAAGCGGCCAAAGCGCTCTACCAGCTGACGCCAGAGAGTGTTCCGTCGGTCTATTACCTGGCCACCGCCCGCCTGATGCAGATTGAACCCCTATTGCAGGATATCACCGCCACTGCTCGGGTGCCCGTTTGCAATCGACTTAAACGAACGCTTACCCATGCGCTATCCGTGATGGAAAATGCAAGGGAAAACAATCAGGCGGACTGGGAACGGTTTGCAGACGAATACGCGCGACTTGTCTTTGACTTGGGGTTGGCGATCCGCCTTGCCGACTGCCGGTAATAAACGCCCTTTTACCGTCTCAAATCAGACAGAACCTGCCGGGCCGATTGATCCAGCAAAAGGGTGTCCATTCCAACCGCATTTAGCGTGTAGCCCTGCTTGAAAAAGGGCTGTAACGCGGCTGCATTCACACCGAAAATACCCAAGGCCATCCGACGTTTCAGGCAGGCCCGGCGGACCGTTTCGACATGGTCCTGAACATCGGCGTCATGGATATTTCCCGGTTTTCCCATGCTTGCGGAGAGATCGTATGGGCCGATGAACACCCCGTCAATGCCAGGCACATCGAGGATCGAAGCGATGTTGACGACCGCGTCGACATGTTCCACCTGGATGATCACCGCTATATTCTCGTTGGCGCGGCTCACGTAATCGGCAAAGGACGCACCATATCCTTGGGCCCGGGCGATCCCCACGCTTCTTTTGCCCAATGGCGGATACCTGGCCCACGCCACCACCCGGGCCGCCGTTTCGGCATCGTTCACCAGCGGCGCGATGATGCCGTCCGCACCGGTGTCCAGGGCCTGTTTGATGCATACCTCTTGGTTGGCCGCCACACGGACCACGCAGGGGCAACGGGGCTGGGCCGCCTGCAGCAACAATTGAATGTCGCCCACGGATAGGGCGCCGTGTTCACCATCGATGAATAGCCAGTCAAAACCGGATCGGGAAAGCAGTTCGGCGATCTGCGGGCAGGCGAGGCTAACGATCGTGCCGGTCAGGCACTCTCCCTGAAGCAGCCGTTTGCGAAAATTGGGTTTCATCTCAATTGATTCCTTTTAAAATCGCCCCAACAGTTCGGCCCAGTTAAACAAAACCTGTCCAATGCCCTGATCCACGTACACCGCAAACTGGGCGATGCACGAATAGGCCAGGGCGAACTGGGCCAGGGCATAGCCGGCAATGGTGAACTGGCCCAGGCTGATCACGCCGATGCCAAATTGGGAGATATTGATGATCCCGGCGCCGAACTGCCCCACGGCAATTACTCCTTTGGCCACCACCGGCATTCGATTGGGCCGGTACTTAAAAGAAATGTGCAGCAG
>Ga0055444_10000095_pt1 | contig 10869 bp, 9 predicted proteins | sample China_Galinas_Co_FD_57742 | JGI IMG/M metagenome (GOLD analysis project Ga0055444, IMG submission 57742) | Wetland microbial communities from San Francisco Bay, California, USA, that impact long-term carbon sequestration - China_Galinas_CordA_D2 | ecosystem: Environmental > Aquatic > Marine >...
ACGTTCCACCGGTCGGTCTCGGTTTGAAAATGCGATAGCGCACAAAACGCCACACCGGTTTCACCGAAAGAACCAGGATGAAGATGGCACCGGCCAGCTCGACGGTATAAGGTATCGCTTCTCCGGCCTGTCCCACCACGGCTTGTGCCGAGATGCCAAGGGTGGCATAGACCCAGTCTACCAATAGCCCGAAGCCCACCGCACAAATCGCAATGGCTACCAGATAAATGCCCGTCGCACGTTTGCCCAGCACACGGGTAAGCACGGTCAGGGAAGTGACATTGGTGGCCGGCCCGGTCATCAAAAATACCAGGGCCGCACCGGGGCTGACCCCTTGCAGAATCAGGGTTGCGGCGATGGGCGTGGAGGCCGTTGCACAGATATAAATAGGTATGCCCACACCCAGCATGATCAGCATGGCACCGATACCGCCACCCATATATCGGCTGAAGACCGATTCGGGAATGAGTACGGTGATGACACCGGACAACAAGAGGCCGAGAAGGAACCACACCGCCAAATCTCCCCATACATCGGTGAAAGCAAAGCGGAAACCGGCCGATATTTTTTCGCTGAATCGGTGGTGATTTCGGTGCACTTCCGGTGAGCAATTATTTCCGTCACAGCAGCCGTCCACCGGGCAGGTGAGGTCCGGGACGACAGGGCTATCCGTGGCCGATTTTCCCAGAAGGTTCTCGGTGATGCCGGCGGAAAAGGCCGTGACAAATGCCGCCACCGGCCGCATCACGGTCATAATGGGGTCCATCAGCGCGTAGGTGATGGCAATGGAATCCACACCGGATTCCGGTGTAGAGATGAGAAAAGAAGTGACGGCGCCGTTGTTAGCTCCCTGCTTTTTCAAAGCAGCCGCAGCCGGCAGTACGCCGCAGGAGCAGAGCGGGACGGGAATTCCCAGGAACGAGGCCTTGAACACCGACTTAAAGCGCCCCTGGCCCAGATGCCGGGAGACCGACCCTGGGTTGAGGAAGACCCGCAACAGGCCGCTGACGACCAATCCCAGCAGGATGAAAGCCGAAGATTCGAGCAGGATTTTCCAGGACTGAAGCATGATGTCCATCGCAAGATTCATTAACTGCCGCTCCTTTCATTTGCATAGAGGCGGAACCGCCGTGCCGGGATTCTACATGAACCGAATTATTTTTCCTCGATGTGATGCAGACCGACGTTGACCAGGTCCAGCACATGGTTGTCGTCGAGTGAGTAATAGAGAATCTGACCGTCACGGCGAGACCGAACCAACGAAAGCTCCCGAAGGCGCCTGAGTTGGTGAGAGACCGCCGATTCGCTTAGGCCTAAAAAAGCGGCCATGTCACAGACGCACATCTCACCGCCCCGCAAGGCCAAAATAATCTTGAGCCGGGTGGGATCGCCCATGATCTTGTAGGTCAAGGCCAACCGCTGCGTGTCATTTTCAGCAATGGCCTCCGCCTTGGCCCGGACCACCCGATCCAAATGGATCACTCGGATATCACATGTTTCCGGCGTACATGCCGCAGGGACACTATTATTGGCCACAACGACCTCCAACTTAATATATTTGAACGTCTGCTCAAATATAAAATTAAAGAGGCTTTTGTCAAGAGATGATATCCTTATTAGTCGGACTTATCCATATTTAAACGGTTTCCCGGATTGTTCCGTGTTCAGCCATAAAAATATTTTGTTGGGTGTTCGTCAACCACAGTAGCAACCCCTTGACAAGAAAAGAAATCTCTGCAAATTTGTAGAAATCTTTCCTTCTGCGATACCATCCAACGACAAAAGGCGTCAGGGAATGTATCAGATCAGACGAACAGGTTTTTCGGAATCATCGGCGTCCTCTTTGGAAGCGCAATACTGACTCGGATATGACCGATTGGAGGTTGTTCATGGCATTGACCAAAAAAGACATCGTAGATCGAATGCAGGCCGAACTCGGCTTCCTGAGAAATAAATCCGTTGAGACCACTGAATCCCTTCTTGAACTCATCAAGGCATCCTTGGAATCCGGTGAAGATGTCCTTATTTCCGGCTTCGGCAAATTCTGTGTCAAAGAAAAAAAAGCGCGCAAGGGCCGGAATCCAGCCACCGGCGAAGATCTGTTGCTAAAACCAAGGCGGGTGGTAACGTTCAAGTGGTCGGGCAAGTTAAGGGAAAAGGTAGACGTGAAATGAATACCGTTCCCAACCGCCGCCAATTTCCTCGCCACAGGGCTCTATTCAGTGCGAAATATACAGCCAGGGAAGGAACGTATCGGGATTTAATCAAGGATATTGGTGCCGGCGGTGTTTTTTTATGCACCCGGCGGAAGATCCTTCAAGGCCGAACCATTAATATCCAAATCCCGATTTTTGCGTTCAAAAAAAGGCTTAGCCTGATGGGGACAGTGGTGAGGTGCAATGCCAAGGGATTTGCAGTGATGTTCGATAAACCGATTGCCGACAAGATTTTTCGGCGAGGTGATTGGTGGCTGAAAGGTGCCGAAGATTCCCTGGATCCAGAAGGCTTGAAGAATTGACCAAGCCCTTCGTCATCGAAGCGGCTGAAAACAATTAAATTACGCCCAATCACAACGCCTCACTCACCCAAACGGCAATCGCCATGGTCTGGTATGACGACCAGAAACATCTGGAGAAACCTAACTTGAGACGGGTTCCGTTTCAGACGGAAGATAACGCCAATGGTAGCAGGATGACCAACGCGTGGCCTGAAGCAGTAGCGATCAAACCCGGTTTTGCATGACATTCAGGCGGTAAAGATGCCTAATCCTCGCCGATGTTTTCTACGCCAACTGTTTTTCTTGAGCTATCGGCCTGTGGACTTCGTTGTCACCCACATTGCGGAATTCATCTTCCCACTCACCGGCACTCGGGGGGTGTCTGCGTGCAGTGGGTCTTCTTCAGGCGATCGGTATATCTCTCCCAAAAACCCTTTTTGGTTTTAGCATCCGCGTTGTCGAATCGGCGCCGGCACACCTCCGAACAGAAGTAGTGGGTACCCTTGTCATCGCTGGAGGCAATTTTGGCCTTGCGCGGGTCAATGGTCTTTCCGCAGACGGGATCCACAGCGGTTTCGGGAACCGTGTTGTTTTCGTTCATAATCAACCTCCCTAAAATTTGATTGCAATTGAAGGTCCGGCAGTTGCCGCCTATACTGACATGCTAACTATAATACCGATTTTTCATATGGCACGCCCTGATCCGTATGAACCAACAGACGATGCCGCCCATCTTGACCGTTTGAGCACCAAGGACAGGTGAAGTTCTCTTTCCGACGGGATCGCAAGGTATTCGGCGGGTCCGCAAAAGCAGGAAGGGTTTCGCGCGCCATTCACCAGGCCACCAAATGCGATCATGAACCAAACCCTTGACAAGAATAAGCATCTCTGTAATCGTGTACGCGTCCTGCCTGTCATTTCCACCATCACAATTTCGGAGTTTCCTTATGACATTGACGAAACATGGCATCGTGGAACAAATCCAGTCCGAACTCGGATTTCTCAGAAATCAATCCATAGCGGTTACTGAATCCCTGATAGCGCTGATCAAGGGTGCCTTGGAATCAGGTGACGATGTCCTGGTCTCCGGCTTCGGGAAATTCTGTGTAAAGAACAAGAAGGAACGCAAGGGCCGGAATCCGGCCACCGGCGATGATGCGATCCTGCCGGCAAGGCGGGTGGTGACCTTCAAGTGCTCTGGCAAACTGCGGGACAAGGTGAATGGCAAATAAAAACCGCGGTTGAGCGATGCCGAATTACACTGTGAGTGCTATGTGGTTTGTCATACCAAAGGCAGAGGTGAACCGGCTATCCCTGGTTGATTAGGAAATCCGCCACACCTGAAAAAAAATCAAAAAAGCATGGTTCGCTGGTCGCAGCTTCTCACGCCAAATCAGCAGGCCGGCCAACATGGTAACCACAATTACCCCCAGATCCAAGGTGGAAATGCCACCGATCCAGGCATATGGGTCAGGGTGTTAATCCAGAAATAAGTTGCCAGAATGTTGGTCACACCCAGAACGAAGCCCCAGACAAGACAATCCTTTGCAGGTTGAATTCCCGTAAGCAGTTGGGGGAAGGTGAACAGCAGTGCCGTGCCGAAGTTGGTGGCCATTGTTGCGTGAGGATTTGCCAGAGGTTCCAGCGTTGGGATTGCCGCGGACAAACGCATCAAGGTGGTAGATATTACCAGCCCTCCTTCGGCAATGGCTCGATTGAATAACCAGAGACATCGCACATAGATGATTCCAACAAAATTGACGCTTCGCCCCGGGTCACAGGGTAGGTGTGGGGCGGCCTCCTGACGGCGTCTTTACAGCACTACAAGTATTTGACATCTTTCAGGTCGCTTCTTAAGTTCATTTCATAATGGTTCAAATCAATCTATTATCGCAACAAGAAGGACCCCATCCTTGATGATTTCATTAGCGGCGCTCAAAAAAATAGTTGGGCAACAAAGCGACTCAAAAAAACCCATTTATCAAGGCAAATGTTTCGATTGTGGATATGTGTTAAAAATTGAGACTTCCAAAACTTCTGGGGGCTACGGTCTACTTGGAGGTGTGTTATGCGAATCGGGTCCTCAGAATATTTTTGCCCTATGTACCAATTGTTATGAAAATTCCGTTGAATCAAAGTTGTTGAGTGATTTCGTGAAAGCTGACCCAATTTGAGAGGGATTCATGCGAAATTCAATTGAAGATGACCGCAGACAAGATAAAGAACGACGCCAGTTTTACTATACGGCGCATGTGCCTGAAAGAAGGTCCGGAAAGGACCGGAGGTGCAATGGGTGCCGAAGGATTTTAATCGGCCCTAAACGAAAAAGAAGCTGATTCGGCGACCGATCCTTAAATTTTAAGCGCCCATCCGTTTAATCTCCGCCCCCATTCAAATCGATTCAGGACTAGCACAATCAGAATTCCAATACCGCCCACAATACATGCTGAAATAAATCTAATCTTTTTCATCTTACCCCCTTGAAAGAATTATTGTTTCTTTGCTCTTACGGTCAGCAGATGCCGCTTTGTTCTGAATACACGCAAGCAAGGTAATTTCAGTTCACGCGGTAATTATTTTATTAAATAAATTCGACACCAAAGCCCGCATTGTTCAGCCATTTAATGCTACCTCTGCGTTTGACATCATTCTGGCCCGAGGAATAAGGGATGCAAAGGGTAACAATGTCTTTAGTGGAGAATTGATTAACGCAGTATGTTTCAATGTAGGCACCACCGAGGCTGACATCTTGTAGACTACCTGCGTATAGGTGTTTCGCATGATGAAAAATAATCTCTGCCGGATACTTTTTTCTTTCATGAATTCGTCTATGATCGTAGTCATGACAACGTATATTGATCTCATTTTCTTCCCTTTTCATTAATGCTTTTCCTTCTTCCAGATCGTTATCGGTTCAAGGCCTATCGGTATCTAAATTTCCTGAAAAGGGCCCTTCCTTCAAGAACCGAAAGGCCCTTCTCGGTTAGGGTTACCATCGCGTAGAGTTGCCTTCCGTATATGCTGTTTCGATATGACAAATATCCTTCTCCTGCCAAATATTCCATGGCCCCCACGAAGGCATCGAACTGGCCTTCATCACCAATATTGTCTATAATTTCAAACATCATTATCTCAGATAATCTGGGAAACTGGGAGTGCAGATGCTTTAAGATTTTATCTGCATATTTGTTGATGAGGTTCATTTCGTTTGATGGCCCCTCCAAGCGTGATAAATGGCCTATTGGTTAGAAACAGCAATACGTATGCCAATAAATTTTTAGTAAATAAATATAGTAGTTTATTATGCTTGGCATGCGTGTGTTGAATGGAAAATAGATATAAAGGGAGGATTAAGCTAAAAAACTATAACCTTTATTACACAACTATTGAGAAGAGGCATAGATAAGGGCGCAACACCGATCATCGAGGCTGATAATATTCGATAAACCAAATAGTTAAAGATATTGTCCAGTTGCCTCCACCACCCCTGCCAGCACTTGGCAACCCTCACACGCATGCCCATCCAAGATCTGACACATCATATCCTGCAGAGGGATATCCACACCACCAACCAGTGCTTCCGCTTTGCTGGCGTTTATCGGTCAGCAAGCCATTGAACAGTCCTGGACCGTATACCTGTTTCATGGGCAAGACCCTCAAGCTTGCGTGTTGCCAAATTTATTGTGGAGGTGTTATGAAATAAAATCCATAACTACTTCAGAATATAACCGGTGTCGCGTTCAAAATGCTTTAAAAATGAAGTGTTCAATTTCTCTTTTCTACCAACAGCTTCGTCCCGGTGCTATATTTTTAGATTATATAGCCATGATCTGAGACCACTGACACATGAAAAATTCAATCACCATTTTTCTGATGCTTTGCCTCACAAATTTTTCGACCATCGCTTGGGCGTGGCACGATGAAACCCACCTCGCCATAGCAAAGGCCGCCGGCTATAAAAAATGGTACAATGCCGCTGGGGCAGACTTAACCAAAATCAAGGCTGGAGATGTTGAAAAGAAGAATCACTATGTAAACAATCCACCGGAAACGATTGTCACCACCAGAATGGTCCTTGAACAGGCATATCTATATAACCAGCCCAATGACCCAAAGGGCCATCTATACGGCGCTATCATTGCCTCAATCAGAAAATACCGCACGACTAGTCAAACGGGAAAATATGCTGAATACCATCTGGCATTTTGTGCGCACTACGTAGGGGATCTTTCACAGCCACTGCATAACACCCGCTATAATGTCTATAACCAACAAAATCACCCCGCCATTGATGGCATCGTCGATAGCCAAGTGCTTTATAACTTATCCCTGATCGAGATTTATCCCATCGATATTAATTCTGAGGAGGATCTCGCCGAAGAAATAGCCAGGATCGCCAACCTTTCGCTAAGGAAGGGATATCAACTTGAAAAGGAAGGGCGAATGCTGTCAAGGCAGGAGGCCTATGAACATATTAGTCACAGCGCATCCTTATTCAGGGGCATTTTGAGGTGGCTGGGCAAGTAATCTTTTCATCTGTGTTCTGTTCTGGGCAAGCGGAAAACAGCCACGCATGCAGGTTGTAGGGCGTTGGTACCGTCGGCGATAAGCGCTTCGCCGTGAGCGCCGCATGATTAAAACGGATGGGCAGTAGGGAGCGGATGGTTATCCTCCATTAAATTTTTAGCAGACTTATTTTTCAATCTGTTATATGGGAAAGGCTCCGCTCACGCTGCAGGCCAGTAGCTCGAATTGGCAGAGCACCGGACTCCAAATCCGGGTGTTGGGGGTTCGAATCCCTCCTGGCCTGCCAATTTTATTTTTTTTGCTTTGAACGCAAACGCAATGAGAATCAAAGATACTGTCAAGGAATTCTGTTACCGCCAACTCTTTCCGCGCGCCGGTTTGCTGATGGTCAGGCTCCTTTCCCGAACTTACCGGTATCAGCTGGTGGACACAAAAAACGAAAAAGAGGCGATCGATACCCATGGTACCGTGATCTATGCCTCCTGGCATCAGCGGTTTTTCCCGGGCATCACCTTCTTTGCCACACGAAAGCCAATCGCGATCATGATCAGCCAGAGCAGGGACGGGGAGATGATCGCACGGTTGGTGGACCTTCTGGGGTGGCGCTCGGTACGCGGGTCGTCATCTAGCGGCGGGGTCCGAGCCCTCAAAGAACTCCGGGCCCTGACCAGTCAGGGATATCGCGTCGGGCACATCGTCGATGGCCCCCAGGGACCCTTCGGTGTGATCAAGCCCGGATTGATCACCATCGCCCAGTTCTCCAGTGCACCCATCTTGCCGGTCATCATGTCTGCCGAACGTCGCTGGGTTTTCAACAGCTGGGACCCCTTCATGGTACCTAAACCCTTCTCCCGCGTGTTCGCCCGCTTCACCACGCCCATCCTTGTACCTCGCCGACTGACCCCCGACGCCTTCGAGACCCTGCGACAAGATGTTGAAAAACAAATAAATAACCTCTACATCCAGACCGATAACTGGTGGAGAAGCCCGGAAATGATCAGGCGGTATTTTTCCTGATCCCTACCTTGAGCCGGTCATCGTCAGCATCACGCCCCAGACCACGCCAACGGTCAGCCATGTTCTCCCCCATCTGCTCTTGATGATATCTCGAAGCTGAAGGCGATCTGATAAAGGACCATTTCCGGCGGTTGCGCGGTGGTCGCTTTTGGTTCAATCATCTGGCGGTCGAACGCTCCCGACCAGAGATAGCGCGCTCCGGATCCGACGGTCAAGCGCAGTGCCAGAAATAGTCCCGCGGCAATACCGGCCCATAGCACCGGTGGCCATGCCAGTTCATTGTTCAATGGTCCGTAATACCGGCAGTGCTCCCAGGTCCAGGGCCGTGAATGCCCGGCAGGGGGCGAAGGTCATCAATTCGTCGGGGATACCCGATTCCGGCTGTGAAAAGGCAGTCCGATTCTTCCAGATGCATGAATCCGAACCCTTTGCGGGAGAAACCATTTTTCTCTCTTTTTTGCCGGACGCTTGTCAGGCACCCATTAAAGACTCGGAATCAGGCCGCTCGCCGGCCGCACCGCGGTAAATGGATACAATATGCGCCGTGGCGCTTGGTGATAATTTCATCACCAGAAGCAGTCTTGTTTTGACATATTCTACGAATATGCTAATAATGATGGACAGATAGCGTTGTCTTGACTGGAATCTCAGCACCAAGCCGGCAGATGACCGACAGTGGATTGGGGCATCGTCGATTTTGTTGATGCGTCATCGCAACGCCTGCTTTGCCGGGACACCGGCACCTATCGGTTCCGGGCTACGAGGATCCGGAGAGGGCATGCGTGACATCGACACGATAGTGGAAAGATTTCCGCTGCAATCTCCACATTTAAGGTCATAATGAGTCCCGATTGCCTCCCATATATTAAGCAAGAAAAATGGTGAGGCGCCCATCCGGCTATCCCATGGAGGACCATTGAGCCTATTCTTCGACAAGCGCGATCGTGATCTGCTGAAAATCGTCAATGGTGTGCTGAGCAGATCCACACCTGACATCATCGGCAAGAAGGGCCTGTTCCCCTGGTTCCATCCCCACGGCATCAAAGAGCTGGCCGAAACCCGAGGGCTTCGCATCGCCTACGCCGTCATCCACCTCCTCGAGTCATTGGAGGCCGGAGACCTTGAGGACCGTCTCAACGCCCTGCGCTCGCTGCGCGACGAAGTGCTGCATGCATCGGCCGGCACGCTGCCCAAGAACGCCGCACGGGTACTTCTGTCCATCATGAAAGACTTGGTGCGGGCCCACGGGAATGAAATCGAGCAGCTCAAGCTGGCTCATGATTTCAGGCGGGTGGCCAGCGGCAAGCCCAGCATCGTCAGGAACATGCTGCGGCGTTATCACCTGCTGGAGATGCCTGAAGCCTGGAACCAGCTGGCCTTCGATGACCACGTGCATGACATCAACACCAAGGGTCGGAAATCGGCCTCCCACTTGATCATGGATGCCTGGATCAAGGGTATCCGGCGGCTGCGGGTGATCTACTACAACTTCATCGATCCCCCATCCGCCGCCGAGCTGATCGAGGCCGCCCAGATCATGGGGGTTCAAGTCCGCATCGGGATCGAGTTTTCGGCCCGCTTCCGGGGCAAGTATATTCAACTGATCTGGGTTCCCCGGGGATTTTCCGACGCCCAGTCGTTTCTCTGTTTCCTGGCGGAAGCGCCGGTAAGGCAGCTCATGGACCAGGGTCGCGCGGTCACCCGTTTCCGACAACGCTACGTGTTGGAGATCCTCGAGACCTTCAACCGGGTTCACCGACCTGCGATCAATGCAGCCATGGGCCTGGATATTCCCCAGCTGGACGCTGGTGCGTTCCTGGGATTCGTCCGGCCCGGCCAGCCGTCCATTCTTCACCTGGCCAAATACGTCCACCACCAACTGCTGCCACTGATGAAGCGCAGGGTAGATGAGCTGCGTGATACCTGTGAAAGCGCCGATAAAGGTCGCAAAGCGGATATGGCATCACTAGTGGAACGGATGAATGACCTGGACTCGGAGACCATCGTGCGCCAGTTTCTAAGGCCGGCGGCCAACCCCGAGATCCCCGATCCCAATCAGGTTCACGACGACCCGGACACCCCGGAACTGCTCCTCCTGACACCCTGGCAGCTGCTGGAGCGGGTCACAGCACTGCACACCGGCTACCGGGTCACCTTAAACTTGACGGATCTTCGTCCCGAGGACGTAGTGGAAATTCTCTACGATTGCGAGGGCCTCATCAGTCGTTTGGAGCTTTTCAACCTCAAGGACTACACCACTGGCAAGACCTGCTATATCAAAGAAATCAGCGAACTTCAGCTGGCGCTCAACGAGGGCAATGCCATCAATCTGAAGCGGGTCATCCGGCAAATCATCGGACGACTGGCCACTGCCAAACCCTTCCCGGGTAAAACGGAACAGGTTGAAAAATTGGGCATCATCCTCCACGATATCGCCGCTTTCACATCCATGTACAGTTCCATACATCTCAAACCGAGAATTGGCAGTGACTCGACCGGCCACTCTTCACGCATGTACGGCATGGGGCTGGCCATTTTGAATACGCTGCCCCCCGGTGCGCGCCGATTATGCAAGCACCGCCAGCACGTCACGCCGGGAGAGATCCCCGGTTCGGTCGGTGACCCGTCGAAACCGTCGAACCGGGCCATTCGCAGCGTGATTCCTTTCAAGACACCTGTTTATAAGCGGGTCACCTATGTTCCCTATAGGAGCCCCAAAGGATCCCAGGGGCTTCACCAGCGCCTGGTACAACATCTGCCCATCCTCAAGATGCTCGGCAAAAGCCGTCAGGTCGACTGGCTTGTCCAGACCCACCTCACTAGCATGG
>Ga0055444_10000097_pt1 | contig 10859 bp, 7 predicted proteins | sample China_Galinas_Co_FD_57742 | JGI IMG/M metagenome (GOLD analysis project Ga0055444, IMG submission 57742) | Wetland microbial communities from San Francisco Bay, California, USA, that impact long-term carbon sequestration - China_Galinas_CordA_D2 | ecosystem: Environmental > Aquatic > Marine >...
GCCCTGGACAAAATGGGCGGCCGGTCCTGGGAGCGGGCCAAAGAGAAAGTACGCCGGTCAGCGGAGAAAATCGCCGGGGAACTGCTCAAGATTTACGCGCAGCGGAAGGTCAACGACGGGCACGGTTATGGTGCAGCCGACAGCCACTTTGCCGACTTCGAGGCAGATTTCTCCTACGAGGAAACCCCGGACCAGCTCAAGGCCATCGAAGATGTGCTCGAGGACATGCACAACCCAACCCCCATGGACCGACTGGTGTGCGGAGACGTGGGTTATGGAAAGACCGAAGTGGCCCTGCGCGCCTCCTTCCTGGCCGTCAGCGAGGCCAAACAGGTGGCGATGCTGGTGCCAACGACGGTACTGGCAGAACAGCACTACGCCACCTTTGTCCAGCGCTTTGACGCATACCCGGTGAAGGTGGCCTGCCTGAGCCGCTTCCGATCACGGGGTGAGCAGCGCAGGATCGTGGAAGAGATTAAAAGGGGCACCGTGGACATCGTCATCGGTACCCACCGGCTGCTTCAAAAGGATGTCACCTTTGCCGATCTGGGACTGTTTATCCTCGACGAGGAGCAGCGATTTGGCGTTCGGCACAAGGAAAAGCTCAAACGACTGCGAACCACCGTAGACGTACTGGCCCTTACCGCCACCCCCATCCCCAGGACGCTGCATCTCTCCATGATGGGCATCCGGGATATCAGCGTCATCTCCACACCACCGGAACAGCGCCATGCCATCGTCACCTACGTATGCGAGTTCGACGACACGGTGGTCAGCGAGGCCATCCGCAGTGAACTGGCTCGGGGCGGGCAGATCTTTTTCGTACACAACAACGTCAAGACCATCAACCGCATGGCCGCCTATCTTCAGGAACGGGTGCCGGAGGTCCATCTGGCCGTTGCCCACGGGCAGATGGCCGAAGATGACCTGGAGTCGGTGATGATGCGCTTTATGAACGGGGAGATCGACATGCTGGTGTGCACCACCATCATCGAGTCCGGCATCGATGTCGCCACGGCCAACACAATCCTGGTCAACCGGGCGGACCGGTTCGGCCTGGCCCAGATCTATCAGCTGCGGGGCCGCGTGGGTCGATCCGAAGAACAAGCATATGCCTACCTGTTCATACCCGAAGAGACCCGCCTGGGAAAAGATGCCCAAAAGCGTCTCAAGGTACTCATGGAACACAGCGATCTGGGATCCGGTTTCCAGATTGCCATGAACGACCTGAAAATTCGGGGCGGTGGGGCCATTCTGGGCGCGTCCCAATCCGGTCATATTGCCGCCGTGGGGTATGACATGTTCCTCAAACTCATGGAAGAAGCCGTTGCCCAGATAAAAGGGGAGCCCGTAACCGAAGGGTTGGAACCGGAAATCAACCTGCCCATGTCTGCATACGTAGCCGAGGATTATGTGGCCGATATCGACCAACGGCTGTCCATCTACCGCCGCCTGGCCAAGATGAGCGACCTCAAGGAACTCGCCGCCATGAAGGCCGAGCTGGCAGATCGATTCGGGCCGCTGCCCGAAGAGACGGAGAACTTGCTGCTGAAAATCATGCTGCGGGTTTTATCGGTCCGCGCCGGGATCAAACGCCTGGATCTTTACGGCCACCAGCTGTGCCTGGCCTTCAGTGAGACCCATCAGCGGCAGCCCCTGGGAATTGTCCAGATGATCACCGCCGGAAACCACGCCTACCAATTCACCCCTGAGCACCAGTTCAAAGCCATCCTGGCCAAAGGGAGTGCCCGCACCATGCTGGCCCAGTCGAAAAACATCTTGATCGAAATAGCGCAACATGTTAATTCTTGAAGGCTTATGAGATCCATATTTGGAAAGTTTGCAATACGTTATGCTCATGATAAAAACTCGGTGAAGCAATGCCGTCCACCGGCCGTGAGCCAAATTCGACGTGTCGTCTGCTGCGCGGCGATGGTTGTATGGGCAGGTTGTTCAGAGCCCGACCACCCCTCGCATCAGGATGCCGTGCTGATCCGCACCGACCGGCAGACCGTAACCCAGGCTCAGTTCGAACGCGCCTTTGAGGCCGCTCGGATTGCTTACAGCGACGACCGGTCGGTGGATCCCCAGGTGATTGAAAACGCGCGGTTGCGACTGCTGAATCAGATGACCGAAGAAGTCATCATCGACCGTCGGGCTCACGAACTGGACATCCAGCTGGACGACACCGAACTTGAAGCGGCGATCCAGGCAATAAAAAGAGACTACCCGGATGATGAATTCGAACAGATGCTGCTGGAGAGCGCCATCCCCTATTCATTGTGGAAGGATCGGCTGCGGGTGCGCCTGCTGATGGAAAAAGTGGTCGACCGGGATCTGGTTCAGCCGGTGAACATAACCCCACAGGATATTGAAGCGTACTACAAAGCGCACGAAGAAGAATTTAGCGTCAATGATGAAAGCCCGCCGGAGATGGATTTGAAGCGCCACATCGTTGAACAGCTCCGGCTCGAGAAGGTGGAAGCGGCCTACCCGCAATGGATGGACGCGCTGCGGACGCGTTACGGGGTCGAAATCAACTGGGCGCTGTGGGAACAGTCCCAACGCCCTGACGCCGGATCCCACGGTCAGGGAAAGGAACCGTCGCCTTGAAGCGGAATTTGTCATTGGGTCTGCTGGTCGGAATGTGGGTTCTGGTTTTCACAGCCACAGCCACGGCTTCAGCGGCATCCGAGGTGCTGGACCGGATCGTGGCGGTCGTCAATGAAGACATCATTTTGCTGTCCGAACTCAGGGAGCGGATGGCGCCCTATACCCAGCGCATCCGTCAACAAGGGCTCGACAAGGACAAGGAACAAGAGGTGCTCTTCGACGTTCGCAAGGAAATGATCAACCGCCTGGTGGATGAAAAACTGACGGATCAGGAGATCAAACGCAACGACATCCAGGTGGATGATGAGGAGATCGACAGAACCATTGAACGCATCAAGGCGGCCAACACCTTTACCGATGAGGACCTGCGCCGATTTCTGGAAAAGGACCAGATGACCATGGAGCAGTATCGGGAGAAAATAAGAGAACAGGTTCTGCGCTCCCGAGTGGTCAACTACCAGGTCAAGTCCAAAATTGTCATCACCGAAGAAGAGATCCAGGCTTACTACGACAGTCACCCCGAAGCCTACGGCGGCGCGCTTCATTACCATTTGAGAAACATTCTGATGCGGGTTCCGGATTTTGCCACCGATGACGAAAAGCAAACCGTAAGAGAGCGGATGCAGCAGATCAAGTCACAAATCGAAGCCGGGGAATCCTTTACCGATCTGGCCCGGACTTACAGCCAAGGCCCGACCGCTGCGGATGGCGGTGATATCGGCGAGTTTGCCAAAGAGACCCTTTCACCTAAAATCCAGGCGGCGATCGACGGATTGGCCCCAGGCCAAACAACAGCGGTGGTCGATACGGATCAGGGCTCTCAGCTCTTCTATGTGGAGGCCGTTAAGCAGACCGAGGGCAAACCCCTGGAAAGCGTAAGGGAAGAGATCCACCAGAAGCTCTTTGCCGAGGTGGTGGATAATAAATTCGTCTCATGGCTGGAGGATCTGCGCAGTCATTCACACATCAAAATTATCAATTAGGATCAGAAACGAACAGATAAGATTCAAGATCCTTGAATATAGCGGTTCTTCTATATGGAATCGGAAACGAATCAGGATTCATTCGGCGGCTATCTGAAAGGCTACCGGATGAAACGGGAATTGGCGATTCAAGCGGTCGCCGAAAAAACAAAAATCGCCGTCCACTGCCTCATGGCCATAGAGGACAATGCCCATGACCGGCTTCCCCCACCAGCCTACGTCAAGAGCTTCATTCAGGCCTACGCTGATGCCGTGGGGGCCAACGCAGACGTCGCCGTCGGGCGCTACCTGTCGGATCTGGAACAACGGGAACACGCCAAGCATCGGAACCTGAGACGTCGGGGAAAACTGGGGGTGGTCCGTCGGATAATGATGACCGCAGGTGTAATTTTCAGCATTTTGATTCTTCTGCGGTACACCAATTTATTTATGGCACCGATGCCGCCTTCAAACAACACAGCGCCGGAACGCAAAACCCTGTACGAGCCTTCCAACCCTGGCGTTGAGGCAACAAGAAATCGCGGGGCCGCTGCAGAGGCGCGGGAAAAACTGAAACTCCAGGTCATCGCCGTGGAAAAAACCTGGCTGAAGGTTATTGTGGACGGACAGAACGCCCGGTCCTATGATTTGAAACCCGAGGACCGACTGGAGCTGGAAGGCACCCACAACTTCAATCTGATGATTGGCAATGCCACAGGGCTGCGGATTTTTCTGAATGAGCGACCGGTGAAAATCTTCGGGAGCAGCGGTCAGGTGGTAAGCCTAAAAATCCCCTGACCCGGCAAAAATACCGACTGCCCAATATCCGTTGATGGTTCGGTATCTGATCCTTATCGATAAAATCCCAAAATTGAGTGAAAGAAATAACCCATGCAGCAGGATCGACAAAAAATTCTGACCATCAGCGTCAAACGGCTGCTACGGCGAGGCGCCAGCAGCCGGCTTCACAAAATCGTCAATAAGACACACGGCGCGGATCTTTCCATCCTTTTCCGGAGCCTGCCGCTCAATGATCAACGGCTGCTGTTCGACATGATCGACGATGTGGAGCAAAAGGGAATTCTCTTCAGCGAACTGGATGAGGACCTCTTCGTTGAATTCATCGACGGCATGGATCCGGGTGAAGTCGTTGCCATTTTGGAGGAGATGCCCAACGATGACGTTGCCGATTTGTTGAATCAACTCCCCGTGGAAACCGCCAGCAGCCTACTCAAACGAATGAAAAAAGAGGGTTCCGATGAGGTCGAGGACCTCATGCGCTTTGAAGACGATACCGCCGGCGGTATCATGAACCCCGACTTTATCGCCCTGAACCAGGAAATCACCGCCAAAGAGGCCATCGAGCGCATCCAGAAAGAATTTGCCGATGTCGAAATGCCTTTTTATCTCTATGCGGTGGACGAATACGGCAACCTGGTGGGGGTCTGTTCCCTGCGGCAGCTGGTGGTGGTAAAACCCCAGACACCCCTGAAATCCTTCATGACCACCGATGTCCTTTCCGTGCAGACCCACATGGACCAGGAGGAAGTGGCCAAGCTGGTCGCCCGCTACGACATTCTGGCCGTTCCGGTGGTGGACGAAAGCAACCGACTGGTGGGAATCGTAACCGTGGACGATGTCATCGATATTTTCCGTGAGGAGGCCACTGAGGACATCCTGAAGATGGCCGGTGTGGGCGAAGAGTTCATTGAAACCAAAAGCATCCTCAAAAGCACCCGCATCCGCCTGCCCTGGCTCTTTGCCAGCTGCCTGGGCGGTATTTTCGCTTTTTACGTAATCGGCCGGTTCGAAGATAGCCTGAACAAGATCACCTACTTGGCCGCCTTCATCCCGGTTATTATGGGCATGGGCGGCAATATCGGCACCCAGTCCTCCACCATCGTGGTGCGCGGACTGGCCACCGGGCGGCTCAATATCCGGGACATCGGTTCGGTGGTTGGCAAAGAGCTGAGCATAGGCACAATTCTCGGACTCGTCTACGGCCTGCTCATCGGGTCGGTGGCTCAACTGCAGTATAGCACCCTTATGCTGGCGCTGGCGGTCTGCCTGGCAGTCATCTGTTCGATGTCCGTCGCTGCGCTGGTGGGATCATGCGTGCCCATGCTTTTGGCGCGGATCAATATCGATCCAGCAGTTGCCACCGGGCCTTTCGTGACCACATCAGTCGATATCATCAGCGTCTACTTTTACTTTTCCATCGCCACCAGATTTCTCGGCGTCTGAATTCATGGCAAGCTTGAACACACCCGCCATCCTGCTCCGTCGGATCGAATTTGGCGATTTCGATCTCATTGTCACCCTGTTCACCCTGGCCCAGGGAAAGACCAGCGCCATCGCCAAATCTGCAAAAAAGAGCGTCAAACGATTTCCCGGGGTACTGGAGCCCTTTTCCAGGCTCAACGTGGTGCTGGCCCAAGGCAGGGGCAAGGGCATGCCAGTGCTCCAGGAGGCATCCCTCGAAGATCCATTTTTCAAAATCCGCGAAGACATCATCAAAACCGCCTACGCCAGCTACTGGTCGGAACTGGTTAATTTGTGGATGGTCGAGGGAGAACCTCAAGCGCCTCTCTACCGGCTGATGTCGCATGTCCTGGCCGAGCTCAGCCGGGGAGAGACGCCTGTTGAAGTGCTCAGCATCCTGTTTCAAATGCGCTTTTTATCAATGGCGGGATTTCGTCCCAATTTCGACCATTGCCATGCCTGTAAAACCTGCCTGGACCAGATCCGGCATGCGTCATTGGTCTCGGATCCCTCCAAAGGGGGCATTGCCTGCCCAACCTGCGGGATACCCACCAACGGCCGGCTGAAGATCTCCAAAGGCACACTGAAACGGCTCATGTGGACCGACGCCGGCGATTTTGAACGGGCCGCCCGGATCCGCTTTACACCGACGGCCATCTCCGAAGGGTTGCAGTTTCTTGAGGCCTTCGTTCCCTTCCACCTCGGCAAATCCCCCAAAAGCCTGAAGGTGCTCCGGGCAGTAAGGGACTCGATGGGTGTCAAGAAAAGGCAATATCGCTTCAACGACCATAGCAATAATGGTTAGAATTTTTTGTGGTGATCACAGAGTATCAAGTATTATGTTTTGCTTGAAGGATTTAAATCTAATATCACCGAAGCAGCCATCAGCTAAAGATTAAATTTATAAAGGTAAATGGTAGGTCATGGCAACACAGTCCAATGACGTGCAACTGGGCCATATCGGACCGCTGCTGGACAGCCATCCCGTCGATGCGTCGGCTCCCTGCCGAATCGATTTCGGGGGGACCCTGGACATCAGCAGCTTTCACTATCCGCTGAGGCACCTGGCGCCATCCACGGTTAATATCGCCTTGGATCGACGCACCACCGTCAGCCTGCGTGCGGCCAGCGACGACCGAATTCACGTTTCGTCAGTGGGCATCGCCAGTGCGGCATTCAACCCGTCAGAAGCCCCCTACGATCATCCCTTGGGGCTCATGTTCGCCGTGGCTGACTATTTCGGCACCAGCGGGGTTCATATTCACATCGACTCCTCATCACCGCCCAAAAGCGGGTTAGGCGGGTCGTCGGTGGCCGCCGTAACCCTGATCGCCGCTTTTTCCAAGGCGCTGATGGCCATGGGCAAAAAAGGAATTTCCCGGAACCGGATGGTGCTCCTGGCCCACGCCATCGAACAGAGCGTGGCCGGTGTGCCCTGCGGCCTCCAGGACCAGCTGGCCGCCGCTTTCGGCGGGGTTAACGCCTGGACCTGGCCGGCGGATCCGGGCCTGCCGCCTTTCGCCGGGAACCCCTTGTTGGCGGGCAAAGCGCTTCGCCGCCTGGACCGCCACCTGCTGGTGGCGTACCTGGGCGTCACGCATATATCCAAGGATGTCAACAGTACCTGGGTCAGACAGTTCATCAGCGGAAACGGCCGTGAGAACTGGCATGAAATTGTCCGCCTGACCCAGGACTTTGCCGGCGCGATCGCCCGATGGGACATGCCGGCCGCTGCCGATGCCATGAACCGGGAGACAGCCATTCGAAAGGCCATGACCCCACAGGTGCTTGACGACATGGGCGACCGGCTGGCGGCAGCCGCTTCAGAAGCCGGATGCGGCGCCCGGTTTACCGGAGCTGGAGGCGGCGGCTGTCTGTGGGCCATCGGTGCAGCCGATGCCATGGCAACCCTTAAGCCGGTATGGGAAAAATTGCTGTCAGAGCGGGCCACGGCAGGATTGCTCGCCTGCGGGGTAGACACCCATGGGGTCATGTAAACAACCCCACGTGTGTTGATAGTTAGCATGCTTCGCAGGTTCCGCCTCAGCGCCGAGGTGATGGAATTCGTAAAAGAAAGCCTGCACGGGTGACAAGCTGGGTCTTGTTAAACCCTATCTATAATGCTACGTAGACTGCTTATCGGACACCGTGTCATATCCGGGAAATCCAATCGATTATTAATTTTATCAACCGTTTGACTATCGATACGGACAGTCGAGGAAACGCGCATGAATTTTCAGGATGTAATTCTCACGTTGGATCGGTTTTGGGGCCGCAAGGGTTGCGTGGTGGTTCAGCCTTATGATCTGGAGGTAGGCGCCGGAACCTTTCACCATCACACCACCTTGAAAGCATTGGGACCCGAACCGTGGGATGTGGCTTACGTCCAGCCATCCCGGCGGCCCACCGACGGACGCTACGGAGACAACCCCAACCGCCTTCAGCATTACTACCAGTACCAGGTGCTGCTCAAGCCATCCCCCACCAACATTCAGCAGCTCTACCTGCAAAGCATGAAGGCGCTGGGCGTGGACCCGCTGGAGCACGATATCCGCTTCGTGGAGGACGACTGGGAATCGCCCACCCTGGGCGCTTCCGGCTTGGGCTGGGAGGTGTGGCTGGATGGCATGGAGTGTACCCAGTTCACCTACTTTCAGCAGGCCTGCAGCATGGAACTGTCGCCCATTTCAGTGGAGCTGACCTACGGCCTTGAGCGCATCGCCATGTACCTTCAGGGCATCGACAACGTCTACGACCTGAAGTGGAACGACACGGTCTCCTATGGTCAGGTCCACCACCAGCAGGAGGTGGAGCAATCCACCTACAACTTCGAAAAGGCCGACGTAAACATGCTGCTGGACCTGTTCAATCGTTATGAAGCCGAAGCCGGACGGATTATCGAAGCAGGTCTGGTGCTGCCGGCCTATGAATTCACCCTCAAGTGCAGCCACACGTTCAATCTGCTGGACGCACGCGGCGCCATCAGCGTCACCGAACGGACCGGTTATATCGCCCGGATCCGAAATCTGGCGCGGGCCTGCGGCATGGGCTACCTGAAGCAACGTGAAGCCATGGGGTTTCCGCTCTTAAAAAAAACGGCATGATTGACGGACAGTCAAACGGATTGGAACGAACATCGAACATGAAATCGTGATCGAGGTGAATATGGACACCCTACTACTTGAAATCGGTGCCGAAGAGATCCCGGCAGGATACATCCTGCCGGCATTGGACGCCTTGGCCCAGAACCTGTTGAAACGGCTGGACGGGGCCCGCATCAGCCACGGACAGGCACGCACCTGCGGCACGCCCAGGCGGCTGACGGTGACCGTGGATCAGGTGGCTCCAAAACAGGAAACCGTGACCGAAGACCTCGTGGGCCCGCCTGAAAAGATCGCTTTTGACGATCATGGCAAACCCAGCGTGGCGGCGGTAAAATTCGCCGAAAAAACCGGCGTCGCGGTCAAGCGTCTGAGCGTGGTGCAGACGGACAAGGGCCGGTACCTCAGCGCCCGCAAAACTAACCGCGGGCAGGCCACCGTCAAGCTGCTCAAAACCATCCTGCCCGAGGTAATCCTTGCCACCCCCTTTCCCAAGAGCATGCGCTGGGCGGACCTCTCTATTCAGTTCGCCCGACCCATCCAGAGCATCGTGGCACTTTATGGCACGAAGTTGGTTTCTTTTACCCTGGGCGGCCGAATCAAAAGCGGCCGCCAGTCACTGGGCCACATGTTCATGAACCCGGGCAAAGTGACCATCCCCTCCCCGGAGGCCTACGTGCAGACCATGGCCTCGGTAAATGTGGTGGTCAATATCGCCGAGCGCCGGCAGATGACATCAGCGGCCGTTATGGCTGCGGCGGCTGACATGGGTGGACGGGTGCTGCCGGATGAAGAACTGCTGGACATCGTCACCAATCTGGTGGAAACCCCCATCGCCACGGCAGGTCGGTTTGACGACATCTTCCTGGAGGTCCCCAAGGAGATTCTCATCACGGCCATGCGCGAGCACCAGAAATACTTCGCCGTGATCGACGCGACGGACAGGCTGATGCCCGGCTTCATCGCCGTCAACAATACCCGCACACGGAATATGGCCCTGGTGGCCACCGGTCACGAACGCGTCCTGCGAGCCCGGCTTTCCGATGCTCGCTATTTCTACACCGCCGACATCAAGGTCCCCATGAATGTCTGGGTGGAGAAACTCAAAGGCGTGCTCTTTCAGGCCAAATTAGGCAGCATGTACGACAAGGTGATACGGGTGAAAAGCATCGCCGGCTGGCTGGCCGATGCCGTCAACCCGGCAGAGAAAGAGAAGGTGTCCCGCGCGGCTTACCTGTGCAAGGCGGACCTGGTGAGCCAGGTAGTCGGGGAATTTGCCAAACTCCAGGGAATCATGGGGCGGATTTACGCCCAGGCGGCCGGTGAGGAGCCGGATGTGGCCTCTGCCATCGAGGAGCACTATCGACCCACCCACAGTGGCGGGCAACTGCCGAAGACTGAAACCGGCGCCCTGCTCTCCATCGCCGAAAAGATCGATTCCATCTGTGGGTGCTTCGCCGTCGGCCTGATTCCTACCGGTGCGGCAGATCCATACGCCCTTCGGCGCCAGGGCATCGGCATCCTGCAGATCATGCGCAGCCGGAATATCAACGTGTCACTTGCCGACCTGGTGGAAAAGGGGGTCTCCCTGTTCACCGACAAACGCACCGAACCGACGGCTCACATCGCGGACGCCGTGTTGACGTTCCTGAAAAACCGTCTCGCCCGTCTGCTGGCCGACGAGGGACGATCCAAAGACATCATTGCCGCGGTAACCAGCGTCTCGTCGGACCATATTCCCGATGTGGAACGACGGGTGGGTGCCCTTGAAAAGCGCAAGGGTGAACCGGGTTTCGACCCCCTGGCCGCGGCGTTCAAACGCGTGGAGAACATCCTTAGAAAAGCCACGGAAACCGGCACCGCACCGGTCGACCCGGCCCTGTTCACTCACGCCTCGGAAGGCGCTCTGCATGCCGCCTGC
>Ga0055444_10000100_pt1 | contig 10795 bp, 10 predicted proteins | sample China_Galinas_Co_FD_57742 | JGI IMG/M metagenome (GOLD analysis project Ga0055444, IMG submission 57742) | Wetland microbial communities from San Francisco Bay, California, USA, that impact long-term carbon sequestration - China_Galinas_CordA_D2 | ecosystem: Environmental > Aquatic > Marine >...
AAGATTGCTCGACCATATTCCGCCAAAGAATTTGTTGGAGCGCCAAAGATTGCTCGACCACATTCCGCCACACAACTTGTTGAAGCATCTAAAGATTGCTAGTTGATCACATTCCGCCACACAACTTGTTGAAACATCTAAAGATTGCTAGTTTACCACATTCCATAGCTCACTAAAAAGTCCCAAGCCATGAATCGTGATGTAATCCGTTTGCTCGTTCACCACCTTGATCCCAAATCCGCCTTGGAATTAAGAAGATGTAACCGACAACTCAATCGTTGGATAGCCCACGATCAGCTCTATTGGTATTACCAGCTCCTTGGTTATGATGGAAGGAAATACGGTCACGCGAGAAATGCAAAAGAAATGGCCGCGGCTGGGGCTCAGCGTGTTCACACCAAGCAATGGTCTGTCTCTTGTATCAACAACAGAGGTTATTGCACAGCTAATCATGTAGCTGCTTATGACTGGCTAGTCGAGCACCATCCTCGAGTTAAAGGCGAAATGCTTGAAGAAGCGAGAAAAAAACAGGAGTTGTATCCTTATCTTTCCTCTGAGAAATGTGAGATGTGGGGAAAAAGATATGTGTGTATCAGGAATTATCAAGCGCTTGATCACAAGTTTTGCGGGCGTGAAGATCACTTTAGCTGGGCTTTTGGTGAAAAAGCTGTGATTGGGAATATCACAGAAGATTTTTTAGCTGCAAAGGCTGATGGAAATCTATTGATGTTCAAGTTTCTCTTCCAATGTTACCGGGATACAAGGAAAACTGTTGCTAGAATCAAAAGTGAGGAAAGAGCTGATGCTCTAGCTCAAGCTTTACGGGATAAACTCGTATTATTGGAGTCGCAAATTCAGGAAACAAAGAAAGAACTTGCAGTTATGGAAAACTTTTCAAGCTTGAAAGAAGCAGTGAAAATAAGCATCTTTAACAGGAAAAATGAAAAAAGCTATCAAGAAAGAAAAGAAGTCAAACGAACTTTTTAATTCTTTTCAAAGTTCCTCTGGTTCTCCGGGTCTAGGACACATGGGAGGTTCTTCTAAAGTCAAAACAATCCGCAACGCCTCACACAACACCATTAGCTTTTTTATTGATTTTCTCTTGTGCATTTGCCAAATAAAGTGCTATCCCACCCACTACATACCAAGCGCGCGGAACTCTTCTCCAAGCTTTGACCTCGGATGATCAAGAAGCACAATGGCGAGGACACTCACTTTCCATGCATGTGGCCGTCCATTAATAGTTTTTGTGCTCCTTCTAGGTCTCGCCCGATTCACCCAAGAGAGCGAGCGCTTTTCTCGACGCTTAAGACTGGGAATGTAGTCGGAAAGCCAAGTGCACCATTGGTCTCAATGCCAGCCACATCCTCAACCAAATCGAAAAAAAAAAAGTAAAAATTTACCACTGCCCGGCGGATTGGATATAAGGGTAACTATTTGTGAACTTTGCACCGCGGACAGCGTCAGGAGCCGGGTAGACGGTGAAATCGCTATGTTCTGGATCAAAACCGCGGACGCCATCTATCTTTCCTCCATTCATCGGTTTCTCATTTTGATAAGACCAAAGGTCAGACATGAATGTCGCGGATCCATCGCTTCCGAGGTCAAAACGCATGGGATTTCCAGATTGAGGATCGATAAGGCTTGGTGCAAGATCTTTACAGCCCTTGAGCGACTCTGGTCCACAATCGGGACCGCTGATCTCTCTCAACAGTTCCTTGGTATCTGGAACTGACTGTTCAACTTCAAAGAACTTGGAGAGGTCGGTTTGCTCATTGTGAAGATCGGAATCATGAAAATCGTTGAAGTAGTTTGAGCCCTTTGGGTATTTGCGCCGGTTCCGTTCTAAATCCATCAAGTGGCCACGCACAAAGTCCAGCATCTCATCTCTCGCCGGATGCATCCCTGTTGCTCGAATTGAGTGGTCCTCTCCTGCGCTGTCCGTATTTTTGTGTTGTTGCTGTTGCGGATATGAAGAGAGCATATTCTTTAGCGTCAAGTGCAAGAGCACAATGACAACAAAACTAATCACTGCTGTGTCAAGAAGTCCCATTCTGTTACGTGCTTAGAGTTGAAGGGAGAGAAAAAAATTACAATTGAATCAAAAATAAACGATGCGGAAAAAAAGTGAAACTCAATGCTTTGCTACGCTAGTTCCAGTCTCTTAAGATGAGAGCCGGGGTTTTGTTGCTGGGCGGAAACAAAACCTTTGGCAGGAGAAAGGATAAATTGCTTTTCAGATGCATCTTGTCAAATAGGACCAGCGTGTTAGTTCCTTATCGTCACAAACATACACGATTTCAAAAGCACCGGACCTCGAAATTTGTTCTGGTTAAGCCAACGGACGAAAAGACAAGCGCCGACCACAATATTGCGCTCTTGTCGAGTGTTATCGGTGACGTTGACAACTTGCCTAGCTTTTACGAGTATCAGCTACACGCAAAGGGATTATGGCGACCAAAGCGGACGCGACTATATCAAGTAGTGCAACGAAATAGAAAACGCGAAGAGGAACTGTTCCGGCACCTATTTGCAATATGTAAAGAGGATCGCATTCACTACAATAATATTATTTCCGTGGATCCAGCGGGCTGTAAGGATATTGACGACGCTTTCAGCCTAAGCTCCACAACACTCTCGATCTACATATCAAATGTTGCGATGTGGTTTCATGTCTTAGATCTGGTTTCATCACCGGAAATCATCGAACATTCAGCAACAGTGTATCTACCAAATGGGAATCGTGAGATGTTGCCCGAACTGTTGTCTCGTAACTGGTGCAGTCTGGTCTCCAAGCAACGTCGCCCAGCTTTGGTCTGTGATATCGATCTTGTATCATCAAAGGCAACTTTTACCACGGCGATGATCGAAGTTTCCAAGAACTTTACTTACGAAGATTACGAGCGCACAACTGAATACCAAGAGGCTCTTCACTGTGTTCAGTGCTTAGACCGCGGGCAAAAGATCAAGGATTCACATGAACTGATTGCTTGGCTAATGATTTTCATGTCGCAAGCCGCAGCTCAAAGGTTAGAACGTGGCTTATTTCGGGGAGTCTCCTCTTCATCACGCCACTCTACCGAAGGGATACCAGAGGACTTGAAAGGCTTTTTACAAGCATGGACCAGCACGGGTGGGCGCTACACAACTGAGCCCTCACGCCATGAGTTTCTCGGTCTTGATCGCTACGTTCACATAACTTCTCCAATCAGGAGGCTTCCGGACATTGTCAACGGCTTGCTTCTTCAATTCCAAGAAGGTTTGCTTCCTGAAGCCAAAGTATTTGTTGATTATTGGCTTGGACGTGTTGAGAGCATCAACGAAAAGATGAAGGCAATTCGGCGGCTACAGATTCAATGCGAACTTTTGCAACGACTGTCCGCTTTAGGACGCCAAACAAGTGAAGGCTACGTTGTTGACAGCTTTGATGGTGACGATCAGGATTGCCCCCAGCGCTATGTGATATACTTTCCTAGTCTAAAACTCGTAGCAACATATCGGAGTAAGGAAATTTTGAAGAGGCTATCCCGATACCACTTCTCACTGGTTATCTTCCAAAACGAAGAGACATTTAAGAAGAAAGTCCGTGTGAAAAAGCTAGATTAAAAAAAAAAACAAAAAAAAATATGGAAGAGAGCACCATTAGTATCTGCCCTAAAGTCTTCCCGGAGGACCGTGAAACACCAGAGTTGAAGAAAATCTTTTCGACTTGGCCATTTGAGTTGGACCATTTCCAAAAGTTTGCTGTCGAAGGGATAGAAAAAGGAGTCCATGTCTTGATTACAGCTCATACAGGCAGTGGCAAGACGGTTGGGGCAGAGCACGCAATTAAAAAGTTTTGCCGGGCGGGTGAACGCGTGATTTACACCGCGCCAATCAAATCGCTATCCAACCAAAAGTTCCATGAGTTTACAAAAAAGTATCCCGATATTTCCTTTGGAATTTTGACCGGAGACATCAAGTTTAATCCAGAGGCTGACTGCGTCATAATGACCACAGAAATTCTGCGCAATGCACTGGTCGGTGATCGCCCCGTTGCGGATTTCGTGTTGGATGTTGGGAGCGTCAAGTGCGTCATCTTTGACGAAGTGCACTATATCAACGATCGTGATCGTGGCATGGTTTGGGAGGAGACATTCATCCGCTTACCTAAAAGGATTCAATCGGTCATGTTGAGCGCCACAATTGATCGTGCGGAAGACTTTGCCCAGTGGGTTGCAACGACAACAGCCAGACACGTTTGGGTTGCTTCAACGGATATTAGGGTTGTTCCGCTTAACCACTATAGTTGGTGGGTCTTACCTTCCAGCAGCGTCAAAAAGTTTCGGGGCTCCCGTCAAGAACAACTCGTAGGGGAGATCAATGACACTTTTATGCCGCTTAAGAAAGGCGGAGGTGCCTTCAAGCAAGACACGGTCTCGAAGCTTCACAAGGTGACACGGGAAATGGAAACACTTCGTGTGCCACGTCCAAAGCGCAAATACATCTTCAACCAGATCGCTGGCAAATTGAAGGAGAAAGACATGCTTCCTGCCATCTGCTTTGTCTTCTCACGGGCGAAAGTGATGGAGCATGCAGCAGATATTCAGTTTAACTTGTTTGGGCAAGGCGAAGAGAAGCGAACGGCAATTGTCGAAAAGGAGTGCAAAAAAGTATTGATGTCCAAACTTCCAGATTATCAAGACTACGAACAGCTTCCTGAATTTCGTCAGATAGTTGGGTTGTTGCAAAAGGGAATAGCTGTTCATCACTCTGGTATGCTGCCCGTCTTCAAAGAAATGATCGAGATGATGTTCGATCTAGGTTACGTCAAGTTACTCTTTGCCACCGAAACATTCGCTGTTGGAATCAATATGCCCACCAAAACGGTTCTCTTTAGCAGCCTAGAAAAGTTCGATGGGGACGGATTCAGGATGCTGTTAGGTCACGAATGCACGCAAATGGCTGGGCGCGCTGGACGGAGAGGACTCGATACCGTAGGCCATGTCATCCACCTCAACAATCTATTTGACGTTCCTTATGCGCACGACTACGACCGCATGCTGAGAGGCGCTCCACAATCTTTGGTTAGCAAATTCGACATAACCTTTGATATTGTGCTGAGAGGCAGTGCAGAGATCGCGGGGGATAGCATGATGATGTTAGAGATTGATCGTGAACTGCGCTTGATTCAGGAAAGCATCACAAACCTGGGAGAAAAGCTCGCCGTTCCTCCTGCCGACTTCAAACACTCTAGAGAACAAGTCGAAGCATATGAGACGCTCTTGCAGGAAATTCAACTGTCAAAGAACAAAAAGCGCAAACGACTAACACGTGAGTTGAGAGAAATGGAGAACACATCCCCTGGTATCGCAGATTCTTTCAAAGCTTTGGAATGCTACAGGGAAATGGAGAAGGAACTTGATGCTCGCACGTCAGAATATGACCGGGTCAGGCAATATGTCAAGAGAAAAACTTTAGATCTGCAGGACGCGCTGGTTAAACATGGTTTTATGATACCTCATACGTTACAATTGACCGACAAGGGGACCGTTGCAAGTCATATCAATGAAGTCGCGAGGCTTCCTTTTGCGGAAATGATTGTGGAAGGTTGCCTTGAAAAGCTGGACCTACCGACTTTGGCTGCAGTTCTCAGTTGCTTTACAAGTGTGCGGGTATCTGATGACGAACGCGAACACAAGCCCACAGTTCAACCAGACTTGATGAGAAAAATAGAAAGATTCTATCAACATTACTATGATCTTGAGCTTCAGATACAAAACCATGTGGATGAGAGCTCTTATAGGATACATTACGATTTGCAGTCTCCACTGGTCGAATGGTGTAATGCTGAGACTGAGGACGCGGCGCGCGTCGTGTTGGAGGATATAGCAAGGCGGGCTATATTTCTCGGAGAGTTTTCCAAAGCGGTGTTGAAGATCAACTCGATCGGAGTTGAACTCCAAAAAGTCTGCGAGCTTATGGATCCTCCTAGGTTAGAACTGAAGCAAACACTAGCGAGACTTCCATCCTGCACACTGAAATACGTCATATCAAACCAGTCTCTCTATGTATAAACCCGAAAGCGAAAGTCCTAAAGGAGATTGAGAATCTCAAAATGCTAGGGTGCATGTCGAGGTTTGTGAAACTGCCAATAAAGAACAGCACACCGCGCAGAAAAATAAGCACACGCGATTACAAAAAGGTGTAAATGTTCCACTTTTTTTCATATATCTGTGCGAAATTGTCCCAAAACTCTTTACCGCCACCGGCCTGATACCAAATCTCGTTTTTGCTTGGGCGGTAAGTCGGATCCAGTTGGAGCCTGGATTCTACAACTCCTTTGCGCACCTGCAGCAAGACTTTTTCTCGAGTCCCATGATCCTCCCAAGCTGAGTAGGTTGAATCTGCCTGCGATAGCCGTATTTCTTAGACTCAAGCACTGAAGGCCAGGCTCGCACTCTGCCTTTGTCACCTGAAGTGGTTTGAGGCTATGCTTCCCAATGAGTTCGCCCAAGTCATAGCACCGATCGCAAAGGGCGGCAATCTTTTTCCTTTGCTTTTCTTCGAGGGGAAGTTCACATTGAGCACCTGGTCCTCACGCATAAAGCCGTAGCGAGACATACATCCTTGAGGAACCACTTCGATCGTCTTCTTCTGGAACTCTTTGATCCAGAACACTAGACTAGAGAATTTCACTTGTGCGTCACTGACGATTGAAAAGACCCCTCGCTCTTTTTCTCTGGTATTTTCACTCGGACGGTTGGGAAGGCGAGGACATAACAGGACCATCTCGCCTATAAGCGCCAGACATCCCGCTTTAATTTGCTTCATCACACAGCCCTCTGAAAAAAAAATAAAAATATATAATTTAGGCCTTGCATCCCGAACCGGTCGGCAAAGGATCGGTGCAACCATGAGGGGCAGCCAGTGGCCAACTTCCGCTTGGCGAGGGATCACCGCGTTGATGACGAAGGTTGTAACACAAGAGATCATACAATCTCGCTATCTGCTCAGGGTCTTGTGTGGCGACCAGATAATGCGGGTAAAGCTCATTGGCTTGGGCGTAATTGAGGCTCACTGCTCCTTCTCCAATTTGCGTTGCCAAAGCAAGTGAAGCAATGACGGCTTCTATCGTTCCGCATCGGGCCCAGAGTTGTTTCTTGAGGGGATCGTATCCAAGACTTCCGCTCAGACTGGTCACCTCAAGGAACTTGCTCGGAGCGACGTCATAGTTGACGTAGGCATACACAAAGTCAAGGTGGTTTGTGGGAATGCAATGTGGTATCGCTTCGTCCTTGACTTCGATACGATCAAGGCAAGTGTTCATGAGCTTGTCTTTCTTCCAGATCGCAATGCCTCCTGGCGTTGGATCAATAGCGCTTGGTTGACCATATTTGGTGGCCAAAACATGGACATAATCACTGGCGCTTCTGTTCTCCCAGGCCGTGTTCATGGAACCCGCAGCTCCTCCTGACATTCCGAAATTTCCAAAACCTTCTCTTGTATGACCGAAAATCGAGGAATCACCTAAAAAAAAAAAGCACGGCGATGAGAGCCACAATCATGATTTGAGTGGTGCGATTGCGAAGGTCAAGACGACCGGTTCGCCACGCCCAAATGCCAGCGACAGCTAACCCAACAAGGACGAGATGCCGGGGTAGGCCAAACAAGCTTCCTCCTCCAACGAGAGGCATAGCACCGACAACGGGTTCTCCGTTCGCACCATAGAAGTCGGGCTTATCTAGATGGCACTTATCGCACATATCGCGTTGTCCATACAAACACTCTGAACATTCCTGGTCACGGAAATCAACCTGTCCAGCCAAGTCAATCTTCCCGTAGTCCTCAACGTAGGTTCCCAGGCCTCCGAGGGCGTGGTCGCTATACATGTTGTTGTCGTTGTAGTAGTCGAAAGCCTTTGACGCGCACTTGTAGAGGAGACTGTCGGGAGCACCCGCTCCCTGGACGGCGACGTAGTTGTAGTGGGATTGACCAGGGCCTGCGCTGTTGTAATACATGCAGTTCTTGGCATCTCCACCTCGGCAGTTGTTTCTATTCATAGGCGCCACTTCTGGGCGATCCGTGTTAAAGTCTGCTGCGCAACTCATTGTGTTTTTTTTGCTGCTTTTGAGATCTTGTAAAGAATCAACAGAGAAAAAAAAAGTCGTCTGCTCAAAAGTAAAACTGGACGAAACCAGAAAAAAAATGGCTCAAGTAGAGAAAAGACCACGCACCCGCACGCTGGAAAGACAAAACTCTCGAATCCATCGGTCTCTACGACATTCCATCTCTGCCCTACCGCAGGAGGTTGTCATTGAGCAGGAAGGTGAGGAGGCTGAAGCTTTTGAGACATTTGAGGACTGTCTTAATGAAGCTATACGAAAAAGGTCGCTCACTGCCAAGGATCCCTTTGGAAAGTGGTTGGCCGAACGTCGTGCCAAAAGCAAGGGTTCAAAAAAGCGTGAAGAGGCAAAGCGAGCCCTGCAAAGTGCGTGTTTTCACTATTATGACGCCAGGTCTCCATGCGGCAACGTGGAATCATCTTTTATTGGTTAGGTCCAAATTTAAAAAAAGGAACTACACTTTTAGGTAACGAGAACAAAAACTAAACCATGGAACTTGAAGAAGAAGAAAAAATAACTCTCGAGATGAGCCCGGCAACTGCTGCTGCCAATTTTGCTTTACTCCGCGACCTTCCTGCAAATACCAGAATTTACGTTGACCTTATGACTGGGCGAATGTTCCCGGATAACCGCTACCTCTCGGGTGCTAGGCGCTGGATAGGTGGCACATCCCGCACTGACTTAGTTGAGCCACTTCGCCAAACATTTCAACTCATGTGCGATACGCCCATCCCTCGTGATGAACTTTTCTCCATTTTCAACCACACGCGTGAACGATTGGTCGCGTTGTATCCAGAATTCGATGAACTGTTTGAAGAGTTTAGAGATGAGTTCTTCGGATCTCCCTCGTCGGCCGCACCGCCCCAACAACGGCCTGCTGCCAGTGCGATCCGGAGAAGAGGATCTGAAGTGATTATTCTCATTCCAGTGGAAGATTTTGATACAGAAGGAGGAGAGGGTGAATTGGTTGACGATGAAGCGCCCGGTTGCTTTCCACTATCTTGCAGATCGGTTGGCAAATGGTGTCGTAAAGTTTTTGACTTCTTTCGTGGCACAAACAGGAAGCGTTCAGACTAAGAACTCGAAAATTTTTTATGGCCCTATCTTTTATTACAACAGAGAAATGGAAGAAGAACACGCTGAAGAGATCCCGAAAAATACGGAGCAGCGTTTTATTGGGGGGACGCGCGTCTTGTTGGTGAAGCGTTACGATGGTCAAAAAAGACCGCCCCCTCCACCTCCGGCGTCCCCCCCTACAACGTGGAGTGGTGACGAGAGTGAAGAGCAACCAAAAAGATATCTGTTAGAACGACGGGTCTCTATTCCTCCCGGCGGTGGTGATCAAAAGGAAGTTGAACCTAAAGCGCTAGAGACCAGAAAGAATCGTCGTCGTCGTCAAGTTGCAGCTTTAGGAATCTTTGGTGGGTTTGCTGCCGCGGCTGTTGGGCTTTGGCTATACGCCAAGAATTCCGAAGAGAGTGGTCTCGAATAATTTTGACGAGGGCGGACGCTCAAGGCCGACGACGCCTTCAAAATGTGTTGACCTAAAGATGTGAAATCTGTTTTAGGTTACACCCCCCGAAGCACTTCGTGTTCTTATATTGTGAGGAAAAAAAAAAGATGAACAGCAACAACAATGGCAAACGTCCGCTCCAAGCACATACGCTTGACGTGAATGGCTTCAACTATACTCAGCCATACCCCAACAAATCCGGCACCATTACCAACATCTACATGAACTATGATCGGTCAAGGCCGAAGATTCAATCACCTCTCATGTATTCTCCTTTCGGAATCAGCGTGATGGTCGATGACAAGAACCCGAACCGCGACCCTGGCTTTTCGATTGACTTGCAGTTGGCGGGAAAGAATGACAACAACGAAAAACTTGGGCAATTCACGGAATGGCTCGGTGCTTTGGATGACCGAGTCCTCGGTGATTGTAAGAAGAACTGCAAGACATGGCTCAATCGTGCAAAGATCAGTGATCGCATGGCGCGAGAAAAGTTCAGTGGACTAGTCAAAGTCTACAAGGACCCCGAAACAAAACAGCCCTCTGACAAATATCCTGCACGAACAAAGTTTAAGCTTCAGCGTAAGAACGAACAGTTTGTCACAACTGTTTTTGACCATCGCAGGCAAGCCGTAGACATCAATAGCATGACGCTGGAAGAGCTCCGGGGGTTTGGAAAGGGCCACCGCTTCAGAGTCATCTTTGAAATCGGAGGCATCTGGTCTGGTGCAAAGGGCTTCGGATTGACTCTCCGCGCCAAGCAACTCATGATCTATCCCCCTCAACGCCTCACTGGTTTTGGATTCCTTGAAGATCTCGAGGATGAGCTTATCTTTGGCAGCGCAGCTCCCAACCAAGTTGCCGAACAATCTGAGGGTGACGCTGTTGAGGAATCAGCAGCCGATGCTGACGACGAGGCTGCGGAAGAGGCCACAGAAGAAGAGGAAAACCAAGAGGAGCAACAAATTGAGGAGGAGAAGCAACAAAAGGAGGAGAATGATGATGAGCAGAAAGAGGGTGAGGGTGACAGTGATACAGAGCGGGTCAATTCTGAAGACTTTAAGAGTGAAGAGGATGAAGAGGGTGACGGTGAGGGCGACGGTGAGGGCGACGGTGAGGGTGACGGTGAAGAGGAAGAAGAAGAGGAGAACAACGATGATGAGTCCGAGGAGGAGGA
>Ga0055444_10000101_pt1 | contig 10784 bp, 4 predicted proteins | sample China_Galinas_Co_FD_57742 | JGI IMG/M metagenome (GOLD analysis project Ga0055444, IMG submission 57742) | Wetland microbial communities from San Francisco Bay, California, USA, that impact long-term carbon sequestration - China_Galinas_CordA_D2 | ecosystem: Environmental > Aquatic > Marine >...
GCCCTGCCGCGCAAGCGCTGGGGCGTCTACAGTCACCGCATCGCCGTGCCGGGCCACCCGTTGTTGCGCGACATCAATACGCGTTTCGATGTGCCGCACTCCCGTTACAACGAAATTAGCCGCGAACAAATCGAAGACGCCGGCCTGACGGTGCTGGTGGAAAGCGGGGACGGCGGGGTGCACATGGCGGTCAGCCCGGACCAGTTCCGCATGATCTATTTCCAGGGGCATCCCGAGTACGACCGGAACAGCCTGTTGAAGGAGTACAAGCGCGAGTTGCTCCGTTTCCTGGCGGGCGAACTGGAATCGCCGCCACCGTTTCCGGAGAATTACTTTTCCGCGGACGCGGCGCGGATAGCGGAACAATATCTCGAACTTGCAGAGCAGGCGCGCGCCGGCGGCGCACCCTTTCCGGGGCTTGACGAGGAAAAGATCGAGAGCATGCTCGATAACACCTGGGGCGACACGGCCAAAGCGATGGTGAACAACTGGCTCGGCCTCGTTTACCAGGTCACCAACCTGGACCGCAAACAACAGTTCATGCAGGGCGTCGACCCCGATGACCCGCTTGGCATGAAAGCCTGACGGCAAAACAACAGAGGTAAGTAGAGATGAAAGACCAGACACTCGCGATCCACGCCGGGTTCAAATCCGATCCGACCACCAAGGCCACCGCGGTGCCGGTCTACCAGACGGTCGCTTACGAATTCGACAACGCCCAGCACGGCGCCGACCTGTTCAACCTGGCGGTGCCGGGCAATATCTACACCCGCATCATGAACCCGACCACCGATGTGCTCGAGCAGCGTTGTGCGCAACTCGAGGGCGGCATTGCCGCGTTATGCGTCAGTGCCGGCAGCGCAGCGATCAACTACGCCGTGCTCAACATCGCCGAGCAGGGCAACAACATCGTCTCCGTACCCCTGCTTTACGGTGGCACCTATACCCTGTTCAGGCACATGTTGCCGCGCCTGGGCATCGAGGTGCGTTTTGCCGCCGATGACAGTGTCGGGGCCATGGAAGCATTGATCGATGACAAGACCACGGCCGTATTCTGCGAGTCCATCGGCAACCCGACGGGCAACATCGTCGATATCGAGGCCCTTGCCGACATGGCGCACGCCCACGGCGTACCGCTGATCGTCGACAATACCGTGGCGACACCGGCGCTGATCAAGCCGATCAGCTACGGCGCAGACATCGTGGTGAATTCATTGACCAAGTACATGGCCGGGCATGGCAACTCGCTCGGCGGCGTGATCGTTGACAGCGGCAGGTTTCCATGGGCCCGGTACCCGGAAAAATTTCACATGCTGAATGAACCGGAGGCGTCCTACCACGGCGTGGTCTACACCGAGGCCATGGGCGAGGCGGCCTACATTGCACGCGCCAGGACCGTGCCCCTGCGCAACACCGGATCCGCCCTGAGCCCGATGAATGCCTTTCTGATCCTGCAGGGTATGCAGACCTTGCCCCTGCGGATGCAGCGCCATTGCGACAACGCGCTGGCGGTGGCCAGCTACCTGAAAAGTCACCCGAAGGTGGGCTGGGTCAACTTCGCCGGTCTGCCGGAATCACCCTATTACGAGTTGGCGAAAAAATATACCGGCGGCAAACCTTCGGCCCTGCTGAGCTTTGGCATCAAGGGCGGCTTTGACGCCGGCGTGAGATTCTATGATGCGCTGCAGATGTTCGTGCGCCTGGTGAATATCGGTGACGTGAAATCCCTGGCGGCGCACCCGGCATCCACCACCCACAGACAGCTGGCGGGTGCGGAACTGGAAGCCGCCGGGGTGACCCCGGACATGATCCGCCTGTGTATCGGTATCGAGGATATCGAGGATATCATCGCTGATCTGGAACAGGCTTTGGCTGCCGCCTGAGCAGGGCGGCCAGGCGCCGGCGGAGCCAGCTGAAAAACCTGCGCGGCCAGTGCCGGATGACATCCAGCCAGGTATAGATCGTGGGCAGCAGGACCAGGCTGACGAAGGTCGAAAACAGCAGGCCGCCGACGATGGCCCGCGCCATCGGGTAGTAGGGCGGGCCGTCACCGCCGATCTGGGTGGTGCCGATACACAGCGGCAAGAGTCCGAGCACGGTGGTGCCGACCGTCATCAGGATCGGCCGCATGCGTTCACCGCCTGCGCGGATCAGCGCCTCGTCACGTGCAAGCCCCTGCAGACGCAATTGGTTGACGTGATCGATCAGCACGATGCCGTTGTTCACCACCACACCAATCAGGATCAGGATGCCGATCATCGCCATCAGCGTAAAGGTGGTGCCGGTGATCAGGAAGAACCAGTAGACGCCGATGACCGAGAAGCCGATGGTGCAGATCATGCTCACGGGATAGATCAGCGACTCGAACTGCGCCGCGAGCACGATGTAGATGATCGCGATGGCCAGCAATATATTGAACACCATCTTCTGCATGGCTTCCTGGTCACCGGTGAAGCCGCCGCCAAAATGCCAGTCATAGCCGCTCGGCAGTGTCATCAGGTCCATGTTTTCCTTGATCAGTTCCTGGGCTTTTTCCGTGGTGATTCCATCCAGTTGGGCGCTGATCGAAAGACCTGTCTCGCGGTCGAGGCGGCGAATCTCGGTGGGTCCCGTGCTTTGCACAAAATCGACCAGCGACATGAGTGGAATTTGCGCACCGTCCGGGCTCCTGAGCTTGATGTCGCGCAGGTCGTCCAGTTCCTGCCGGTCCTGTTCCCGGAACTGCAGGCGCACCGGAATTTCACCTTCCTCGCCCTTGAATTCACGCAGGTCGACACCGCGTATGGCGATGGCCACGACCCGCGCGACTTCCTGGGTCGAAAAGCCCAGCTGGTTGGCCCGTTCACGGTCGACCCGCACCTGGACCTCCTCGTCACCCGCGGAAACCTCCGAGACCACGCCGCTCAGCCCCTCGACCGATGACAGGATCCGGACCGCGTCTTCGGCAAGGTCACGCAGGACTTCGCTCGAGGTTCCGGTCAGGGTAACGCTGAGTTCTTCACCGCCGCCGACACGCTGAAAACCGAAACTCGGCCGGCCGATTGCGATCTTCGGCATGTTTTCCAGGATTTCCCTGGAAATATCCTGCGATGAGCGTTTGGCGTGCTTGTCATCGGTCAGCAGGATCGTCGACCCCGAATTATCGTCCTGCTCGGAGTAGTAGGTGTAAACCGCGCGGATTTCCAGGTGCTCCTTGTTGTCGTAGAGATAATTTTCGATACGATCGACGGATTCCTTCAGCTTGGCCAGCGGGTAATGACCGTCGATGTGGTAGTTCAGGTACAACCTGCGGGTTTCGTCCTGCGGGAACATGTCGGTCTCGACCATGGTCATCGGGATCGCAGCGGACACCAGTGTCAGGACCACCATGCCTGCTGCCAGCCAGCGGTGACGCATGTTCCAGTGCAACAGGCGGGTATACCGCTTACGCAGAAAATCGATTGACGCATTCTGTTTCTTCGTCGTCGGGCGGTCCAGTCGCGATGCCGCCAGTGGAATGATCGTCTGCGCGATGAACAGGGAAATGGTCAGTGACACGACGATGGCGGTTGCCACGTGGGTCAGGAAAATGGAAATCTGGTCCTGCTCGCCGAAGATGATGGGCAGGAAAACCGCCGCGCTGGTCAGGGTCCCGGCGGCCACTGCGAGGCCGACCGCGCTGACGCCGCGCAGCGCCGCGCCCTTGGCGTCATCCGGTGTTTTCTCGTGCTCGGTGTGGATGCTTTCACTGACGACCACGGCGTTGTCGACCAGCATGCCGACCGCCAGCATCAACCCCATCATGGACAGGATATTCAGCGACAGGCCGAGGAAATACATCACGCCCAGCGTAATCGTGATGGCGACCGGGATGGCCAGGGAGACCATCAGGGTCGTCGGTATGCTGCGCAGGAAAAAGTACAGCACGAACAGGGACAGCATGGCGCCCAGTATGCCAGCGCTGAGCAATTCACTGAGTGATTCGGTCACCCCTTCCGACTGGTTTTCGAGAAAAAACAGATTGATGCCCCGCATTTCGGGTGTTTTGCCGATGCGGTCCACTTCCGCCAGCGCCCGGTTACCGACATCGACGAGGTTGGCGCCGCTTTCCTTGAATATGCTCACGCCGATGGCGTATTTGCGGTCGAGGTGGCGGGCGTAGTCACGGCGTTTCGAGTCGTACTTGACCTCCGCAATGTCCGACAGGCGCAGCCCGTCCTCCGAAATGACCAGTTGCCTGATGTCGTCAATCGAACGGAACTCGCCGCGCGGGTTGACCCGGTAACGGGTGTCGGCGTCGCGGATGAGGCCGGCCGATTCGGAAAAATTGACCTGGCGCAACTGCGCTTCCAGCCGGTTCAGGTCGATGCCGTGCGAGATGACCCGGTCGGCGATCAGTTCGATGCGGATTTCGCGCGGCTCGATACCCTGGAAATCGACCCGCGCCACGCCGGGGATCCGCTCCAGCGGGCGCACCAGGTTGCGCATCAGCATGTCGTAGGCCGTCGACAGGTCGCGCTCGCTGGAAATGCGCAGGGTCAGCACCGGCTGGTCGGTGAAATTGAATTTCAGCACATTGATGCGCCGCAGGTCCGATGGCAGTTGATCGCGAATCGCCTCCATCCTTTCCCGCGCCTCGACCGCCTTGACCGCGACGTCGGTACCCCAGTCGAACTGGACTTCGAGTCTCGAACCGTTGGACGAGGATGTCGATTCGAGACGCTTGATGCCGCTCAATGTGGCGATCACTTCCTCGGCGGGCCGCGTGATCTCGCGCTCCACTTCCTCCGGTGTCGAGCCCTGGTAGGGCATGTCGAGGATGATGAAGGGAACGTCGACGGCGGGGAAATACTCCAGCGGCAATAGCCGGCTGGCGATCAGGCCGACGGCGATCATCGAGACGAAGATCATCACGATCGTCACCGGCCGGTCCATTGCGAAACGTGCGGGGCTCACGGCTCAGGCTTCCCTGGCGGCGCCGCTGTCTTCCGCCGCGACCGTGACATCGCGGCGGCGGTCAAGCAGCGAGTACATGACCGGCACGACCAGCAGGGTCAGCAGCGTCGATGTCAGCAGGCCGCCGATCACGGTGATCGCCATCGGTGTGCGCATCTCGGCGCCCTGGCCGATACCCAGCGCCATCGGCGCCAGGCCCAGCACGGTCGTCAGGGTGGTCATCATGATCGGGCGCAGGCGCAATCGAGCGCCCTCCCGGATGGCGCTCAGGCGGTCCATGCCGCGCTCGCGCAACTGGTTGATCAAATCGAGCAGGACGATGGCGTTGTTGACGACGATGCCGGCCAGCATGATCAGGCCGATGAATACGATGACGCTGAGACTGGTGCCCGTCAGCCACAGCGCCACGGAGACGCCGACCGCGGCCAGCGGAATGGAAAACAGGATTACGAAGGGGTGCAGCAGGGATTCGAACTGCGAAGCCATGACCAGGTAGACGAGAACGACCGCGAGACCCAAAGCGAACATCAGTGATTTGAACGAGGCCGCCATTTCCTCGCTCTGCCCCTTGATGTACATCTTCAGTCCGTAGGGCAGTTGCATGTCGGCCAACAGGGACTGGACTTCGCTGACCGCGCTGCCGAGGTCGCCATAGGCCAGGTTGGCCTCGACCAGCGCGAGGCGTTCCTGGTTGCCGCGGCGGATTTCCGCCGGGCCCTCGGCGACCCTGACTTCCGCGACCGATGACAGCGGCACCGGGAACTCGCTTTCGGGGTTGACGATCAGGTCCCGCACCGCGGCGATGGATTGCCGCTCGCTCTCGGACAAACGCACCAGCACGTCGATCTTGCGGTCACGCCAGCTGAACCGCGTGGCGACCGTGCCGCGGATCTTGCCGACCACCTGGTCAGATATCTGTTTGACCGTCAGACCCAGCGCGGCGGCCTTTTCCTGGTCGAAGTAGATCTGGATTTCCGGGTGCCCGCGTTCGAGGCTGGATTCCACGTCGGCGAAGCGATCCGTTTGCCGCAACCTGTGCAGGACCTCGTCGCTGGCGATGCGCAGCGAATCGAGGTCATAACCCTGGATTTCAATTTCCAGCGGCTTGTCGAAACTGAGCAATTCGGGCGAGGAAAAATTCGCATCCAGGCCGGCAATGTTCGCTGCCCTGGTCCTGAGCTTGCCGATCACACGATGCTGGTCGTCGATGCTTGCATCGGTTTTCATTACCACCAGCATACGGGCGATGTTCTCGCCGCTCTCGGTCGGGTTTGCGTCGATGCGATTGCCGGATCCCGCCACGCCGTAAACGTAGTTCACCGCATCATCGGAGGTCGCCAGTTGCTGCAATTCACCCTCGATCCGGTCGGTTTCCTCCAGCGGTGTGCCTGGCGCCGCCTCGAGCGTGATATTGAAACGGCCCTGTTCCAGTTGCGGCACCAGTTCGGTGCCGGTGTTTTGTAACAGGAACAACGACAGCACCAGCAATATCGCCGCCAACGCCAGTGTCAGGATGCGGTGGTTCAGGGCGCGGTCGAGCAAATGGGCATAGACGGCCGCGAACCCGTGGCCGATACGCGCACCGATGCCACCGCCGCCGGAGGCATGCTGACCACGGATCGAGGCCATCATCGGTATCAGCGTCACCGCGACACCCAGTGAAATGGCCAGCGCAAAGGTCACCGTCAGGGCCTGGTCGCGGAACAACTGGCCGGCGATACCCTGGACGAAGGCCAGCGGCAGGAATACCGCGATGGTGGTCAGGGTGGCGGCGATGACGGCGCCGCCGACCTCGCTCGCGCCCTTGATCGCCGCGCTGACCAGTCCTTCTCCTTCGCTGCGGTACCGGGAGATGTTTTCCAGCACCACGATGGCGTTGTCCACCAGCAAGCCGGTGGCCAGCGCGATGCCGCCCAGCGACATGATATTGAGTGAAATACCGGCCTGGTCCATAAGGAAAAAGGTGGCGATGATCGAAACCGGTATGGACATTGCGATGGTCAGCGTAAACCAGGCATTGCGCAGGAAGACGAAAATCACCAGGACGGCCAGCAGGCCACCGAGGACGGCTGCCTTGACCACTTCGCCGATGGCGCGGTCGATAAACAGCGATTGATCATCCACGGTCTCGATCGACATGCCTTGCGGCAGTGATGCCGACATTTCCTTCAGCCGCGTCTTGATGCCCTTGGCGACGCTCACCGTGTTGGCGTCGCCTTCCTTGTAGATGGCCACTTCCACCGCTTCCTTGCCATTCATGCGGATGATGGCCTGGCGTTCGCTGTATCCGGCCCGCACGGTGGCAATATCGTTCAGGTAGATAGGCCGGTTGGTGCCGGGTTTGACGATCAGCTTGCCGAACTCCTCGACGGTGGCGAACTGGTTGATGGTGCGGACCAGGTAGCGCTGGGCGCCTTCTTCGAGGCGGCCGGCGGAGATGTTGACGTTTTCCGCGGCCAGGCGGAGACTCAAATCCTGCAGGCTGAGGCCGAGTTGCGCCATTTTTCGCTGGTCGATCTCGACCTGGATTTCATCCTCGAGGCCACCGCTGATCTTGACCGCCGCGACGCCTTCCACGGGTTCGAAAATCTTCTTGATTTCCTCCTCGGCGTAACGCCGCATTGCCTTCAGCGAGGTTTCATCGGACAACTCGGAGATCAGGCCGAAACGCATGATCGGGTCGGTGGCCGGGTTGAAACGCAACAGCAGTGGCCGGCTTGCCTCCAACGGCAACTGCAGGATTTCGAGTTTTTCCCTGACGTCCAAACCGGCGCGGTCCATGTTGGTGCCCCAGGCAAACTCCAGGATGACATCGGACTGGCCGGCGCGGGACACGGACTTGACGCTGATGACATTTCTGACCACGCCGACGGCTTCCTCGACCGGCCGTGTCAACAGCGTTTCGATTTCCTCGGGTGCGGCGCCCCGGTACTCGGTGCGCACCGTCAGGGTCGGGTAGGAAAGATCCGGCAGCAGGTTGACCTTGAGGTCCTTGAGGGAGATAAGCCCGAACAGGACCAGGGTCACCGCCAGCATCGAAATGGCGACCCGTCTGCGGGTCGCGACCTCGATCAGCTTCATCGAGCCGACCGCCTTGACGGGTCCGCCAGTCATGTGTCCCGGCCCGGGCCTTTGCCCACCACCTCCACGCGCATGCCGTCACTGAGGCTGCCTTTGCCCGCAGTGACGACGCTTTCGCCGCTCGACAGACCGTCGCTCACCTCGACCAGTCCGTCATTTTCAAACCCCAGCGTGACCGCGCGGCGCCTGGCTGCGCCCTCGTCGTCAATGACGAACACGTGGCTCAATTCGTCTTCGGTAATGACCGCGCTGCGCGGGATGACCGGCACGTTTTCGTGCAGGTCATAAAGGATTTCGACCCTGCCAAAAAGCCCGGGTTTGAGCATGCGGCCATGATCGAATACCTGCGCCGTCACGCGGAATGTGCCGGTTTCGGTGTCGACGACCGGGCTGATGCGAATGACCTTGCCGTCGAAGGTTTCCCCGGGCCAGGCATCGACTTTCATCGAGACCTGCAAACCGGTGCTGAGCACGCTCAGTTCGCGTTCCGGCACGTGCAGAACCGCCAGCAGCGGATCGTAGCTGGTGATGTTGTAAACCGGTTCATTCACTTTGACCAGGTTGCCGGCACGCACCATGCGCTCGGAGATGTAACCGCTGATCGGCGCCTTGATCTTGGTGTACTGGAGGTCGAGCCTGGCCAGTTCGTAAGCGGCCTTCTGTGCCTCGTATTCGGCACTGACGCGTTCGAAGTCCTCGGTGCTCACCAGTTGCTTGGCGTACAGCTCTTTTTTGCGCTGGTAATCGGTCTGCAGGCGCTTCAGCGAGGCGTTGGTGCGTTCCACTTCGAGCTCGTAACGGTCGGGCTCGACCACGGCAAGGACCTGTCCCGCTTCCACGTAATCGGCTTCCTCGGCATTGATCTTCAATACCACGCCGGTGATTTGCGACACCACGAGCGCCTGCTTGTCGGCTTCAAGCGTCGTCGTTCCGGAGTAAAATGCGGCCATGTCCCGGTTGCTGACTTTTGCGGCTTCTACGGGTATGGCTGCCGCGGATTCACTGTCGTCCTTTTTTTCTTCGCCGTTTACCGGTTTCGAACACCCCTGCAGCAACAGCGAAGCTGCGAGCAATGCGCTGGCCATTAGCGTGAGATAAGACCGGCCGTTGGCTCGAAGTATCATCATGTTGGGTCCCGTTATTCGATTCTGCTACAACATTTACATATTTACAGCGCAAGCGCCTCGCCCATTTGTCATGGTTGAGTGCCCGGCAACCAGCATTGGAGATGCAATTTCCGCACCAGTGCGGGAAACCCGGCTTATCACGGCATCCCGCCAGCGTTTCTTGTGATTGCGCCGGCCCTTCAACAGCGCCGCTTCGGCGTGTATTCCCAATTGTTGGCGGAATTGGCCATGCACGCCGGGGGTCGATGCCGTTCAGGAACCGTAACGCACCGAGAAGCGCCGCTTGATGGGGTAGGGGAACACATCGGTCAGCCTGCCGGCAAGCACGGTGTCCTTCATGCCGTTCCACCATTCCGCGGTCAGCAGTTCCGCATGGTCCTTCCTGAACAGGGCCATGTCCCCGGGATCGGTGAAGAAGAACGGTGCAAACGACTCGGGAAACACATCGTTGGGTCCCACCGAGTACCAGGGCGTGTCCGACAACTCATCCTCGTAGCTGCGCGCCGGCGGAATGTGGCGGAAATTGCAGTCGGTGATGTAACAGATTTCGTCGTAATCGTAAAACACCACACGCGCGTTGCGGGTCACGCCGAAGTTCTTCTTCAGCATGTCACCCGGAAAAATATTCGCACCGACCATATCGCGGATCGCCTGGCCAAAATCGCGGATCGCGTGGCGTCTTTTCGCGCCGCTCACCTGCGCAAGGTAATGGTCCAGCGGTTCCATGCGGCGTTCAATGTAGACGTGCCTGATGATCAGCTTGTCATCCGTTTCCTCGATCGAACCGGCTGCACTGTCACGCAGTTCCTGCAGCAAGTCGGGGTCGATCCGATCCAGGTCGATGGCCACGTTGGAGTACTCCAGCGTATCCGCCAGCCTGCCCACGCGGTCGTGGTATTTGACCAGTTGGTACTTTTGCCGGACTTCCTCCCGCGACGAGGATTTGGGCGGATCGAAGCGGTCCCGGATGAGTTTGAATACGAATTGGAAAGACGGCAGGGTAAACACCAGCATCACCATGCCGCGCACGCCCGGGGCGATCTGGAAGTTATCCTGCGAATGACGCAGGTGATATTGCAGTTCACGGTAGAACAGCGTCTTGGCCTGTTTCTGCAGGCCCAGCATGGCGTACAGGTCGACCGATGATTTCCCGGGCATGATCGACAGCAGGAACCTCACGTAGGCCGACGGCACCTCCATGTCGACCATGAAATAGGCACGTGTGAAGCTGAAAACGACGGTGACGTCCTTGCGGCGCAGCAGCGCCGTGTCAGCATATATCTTCCTTTCGTCGTCTTGCAGCAGCGGGATCACCAGCGGTTGCGTGGAGTCGCCATTGATGATGCGGCAGACGATATAGGCCGCCTTGCTGCGATAGAACAATGTCGTCAACACGTGGATCTGGTAATTGGGTTGCGCTTTCCAGTCCTTGCCCTGGTGCGCGCGGATCGCCGCTTCCAGGCGGCGAACGTCCCGGCGCAGGTCCTGGAAGCGGTTGCTCAGGCCGAATCCCGTCAGGATCTTCAACAGGCAGCGGCGCAGGCCCTGGGTGGGCGGGTAGCAACTGTTGAACGTGGGCGTGGGGCCGTGCAGGTGCTCGGTGCTTATGGCCGGACGCCAGAATATGTTTTTGTTATTGTA
>Ga0055444_10000103_pt1 | contig 10670 bp, 8 predicted proteins | sample China_Galinas_Co_FD_57742 | JGI IMG/M metagenome (GOLD analysis project Ga0055444, IMG submission 57742) | Wetland microbial communities from San Francisco Bay, California, USA, that impact long-term carbon sequestration - China_Galinas_CordA_D2 | ecosystem: Environmental > Aquatic > Marine >...
ATTAGCGCTTCGGTCTGCTTTCCAAGTCATTAGAATAGGCGGCGATTTGTCGAGAGCTTATTCAAAAACGATCCTAATACGTAAAGTACCTAATAATAGGAAAATTATTTCCCCATTTCATGGGAATTCTATTTCTTAATTTAGGTGTCGAATTATCGCTTATGTTTCTATCTATCTATATATACTGTAAATTATATTCTGATAGAGTTTAATATATCGGCGTATTAATTGCAGAGTAGTAATCAAGGCTCTGAATGCTTGGAAATGTTCTAAAGGAATTCCTATCCAGCCACCTGCAATTTTATGCGTCGCAGGTTTGAAAAGGAGGTAGAATGGGCAAAAGGTTGAAAGTGGTGATAATCGCTCTGCTCGCTATGTTTTTATGCTCGCCGGTCAATGCCTTGGAGGTCGTGCCGAACAGCATTGTATCCGTCACGGACCTAGTCGGAGACAAGGATGGTTTTGGCTTAGGTATTTTAGAAGATCAATCATTTAACCCTTTAGATTTGCCTGGTCTTGCTCTTGGAGAAACCACGGATGGATGGATTCCGAGGAACGCTCTTCCGCTTTCTTGGGAACACGAATATTTATTAAACGGATTTTCCTCAATCACGGGTGCGTCCCTGGAGATTTTTACCGGTGGTCAGGGTGCTTATGGACCCAGTCGATTATTCCTTGACGAGGTGGAAATCGGATATCTTACGAATGGGGATAGTGCGGAAGGAAACTTCGCACGGCTTGATACATTTGACCTCTCCTCATACGGGGATCTTTTGAAAGACGGTCATGTATCGATCAGAGTAGAAACTCAGTATAAGGAAGGCGGATATACAGTTAGTAACCAACCTTCAGACAACTGGATACTCGATTATAGCCAATTGACCGTTTACGGTGTTTCGGATACTGCGCCGGCATCCGTTCCTGAGCCCTCGACGATCCTGCTTCTGGGGATCGGCTTCATCGGGCTTGCCGGATTTGGCCGTAAGAAAATCCAAAATAGACTCTGATCAGTTCACAATTTACTTCGATATTATGAGACAATCACGAGGTTGCTTGACGTATCAGACTGAATATCTGATGGGTTTAAGGCCAGTGCGAGTTCGATTCTCCCCTTCGGCACCAGTAACTAAATGGTTTGGCAAAGCAGCCTGCCCCATTTCTTGATTGAAGGCATCCGCATTGTAACCGCCACTGGGCAGCCTCCAAGGAGCCTCCCCCAATGAATCGGGCACACCGTAACTGGATGTTTGAGGAGGTGGGCCAGACACACCCCGGTCAGGGTGCTGACACATTCCTTGATAAGCCGATTAGAGAGAGGATAGATCCATAAGATCGCCTTCGCCCCACGTCCAGAATACGGTTGGATGCGGGTCAAAGCCAGGGCTTTCGTCCCGGTCGAGCCTTCGGATGATTCGCTTCAGTTTGATCCTATGCGACGCTGCCAGTTGTTTCCTGGCGGTGAATACAGAATCAGGCGCGATGTCCTTTGTGTCGATGCAAGGCACTTCCCATTTCAGCTGGTGCCGCGGAGGCGATCCATTCGAAGGGCAGATGGAGGCATGGATCAGGGTTGAGGCACTCAAGGCTTTGGAATGACCCAAATTCTGTGCGAGTTTTTTGACCTTTCCGTAGGTAACTTCCGGGGGGAATTCCGCGATGACAGTCAGTTCCACCTTCATTTATTTGTCGTGTCCCTCTCTTAAGGTGATATCATGTGAAGCGTTGAGTGACTTATCGGTCATTGTATACGAGCGCTTGAGGACTTATTTAACATGGCGAGGGCACGATGGCTGTGGGCAGGGACGCTACTGCGCCAGCGGCTTAAGCATCTCTTGGGAAATTTCCCCCCTCCAAGCAATCCTAAGCACAATCCCATCAGCAAAACGACAAGGGCTTTTGGGCGGTATCGCCAATGCCGTCATTACCAAAGGTATAATGGTTCTTTGACCCTGCCGGAGTCGCTTTTGGTGAGGCTTGGCGATCAGGAGATTGCTGTTATATAGAATCGCGGTCTGTGCGACTAAAGAACTGAATCAGCTTTCAAGCGATCTCCCGTGTTCCCCTATGCGGCTTCATGTCCTTCTTGATGATGCCTCCCGATTGATTTTTCGAACATCCACCAATATATAGCAAATAAGTATGTTGAAATAGATAAAGGTAAAAAAACTGAAGCGACAATCAATCTTTTATGGAAAATCCAGAACAGAAACCTATGGGGTTTATCCGTTTTAAGGGTTGTCAGTTTTCCATACAGTGACTGATTGCGAAGCTCGCGAAAATGAAAGCCAATGTATGCTGTCCATGAAACGATTTCGCACGCGCTTATTTTGCTGGTCGGCGTGATTGCCATATCAGGATGCGCAGTTCGAATCGGTACTCGCACGTCGGATGGGACATATCTGAATATCAATGGGGAGGCGGTCAACGTCTATTCGGGCGAATACGACGAGACGGTTCAGGCTGGTATCGCGGCTCTGGCGGCCAAGAAATTACCGGTCCACCAAACGCGCAAGGGTCGCAATCAAACAGTTGTCCTGGCGGGTGCCCCGGACGGCTCGGCGCTGAGGTTGCGTTTCGTTAAAGAGGGACGCAACCTGACCGTGGTGAAAGTTCGCACCGGCGCTACAGGATTTTGGGACCAGGATTTCTCTTATCAAATTCAAGCTCTGATCAATGAACAATTAACACGCAGAGCTCGCTCTTCACCTGATACGCCTGCTGATTTAAAAGTGCCCTCGGCAGGAATCAAATCAGAACCCATACTAGCAAGGCGCACGGCCTCATCTCCGGCCCCCGGCCATGATTTCGCACCGTCCGAACGTCCCATTACGACTGAGCCAGGGATTTCACCTTCTGCTCCAACGGCGTCATTGCCAAAGAGAGAGGTGTTGACCGCATCCGGCGAAACACCTTCTCCGCCGACTTTGCCGGAACCCGATTTCACCGTTTACTTTGATGAGGATTCGAACCTTCCTGGTCCGGACGAAATGGCTAAACTGGACCAAGCCGTCTCGCAGGTGTTTGCGAACCCGCTGTCGCATTTAACGCTTAACGGATTTGCCGGCAGATACGAGAATGACGGTCAGTCCCAGATCGTTTCTGAGAGCCGGGTTCTGGCAGTCAAATACTACCTGATCGGGAAGGGGGTGGATGCAAATCGAATAACCATCGCGGAGCAAGCGCTAAACCTAAATGAAAAGGCAGTCGGCGTGCAGAGACACCGGCGTGTCGAAATCCGTTTTTCTCCCGGCCCGTAAATCGATTTCCCCGGTACAGGGGCAAAGTTGGTTCCGGAATGTCATCGGTCGAGCATAAACATTTGCAGGCTGCCAATTATTTCCCCACGGGGATTGATGGCCTGCGGGGAATCCTGCTTGATGCATATCACTGCGTGATCCAACGCCAGCCAAAGCCCTGCCTAAGGGCTATCGCTTCCAAAGAGGATACAAAAACAGGCAGAGCCTCAAAGAGGCTCAGCCTGTTTCATCTTGATTCCAGGATCCATTTCCACTAGGCGACACAGTTCAGTTCAGGGTGGTAACAATTGGGTGCCTTCGTATCGAAGCTCTGCCGTTTTTTTAGATTTTGCAGGTCGCATACTTGTTGAGGTTCGCGACACAACTGTTGATGTAGTATCCAAGGATCGCAATTGTCAGTATGATTCCTATCATGGTAAACCTCCCAGAATATTAGCCCGCGACGTCGATTCCCAGATCACAACCCAGATGGGGATCCGGTTTTTCACATTCGTGGTTCTGAGCGCGGGTATCAGCATGACCTTCATTGTCGTCTTTGGTGTAGTCGTCAGTGCGTGTATTTTCCATTGTGTTTCTCCTAGTCGTTTGCTTGGTTATGGGTTGCTGTCTTTCCTTAAAAACAAGTTAGCCATGGAATACGATCTGACAACAGGAGATAAAGCGGTGGCTTTCGATAGGTTAAAACACCCAAAAGGCAATGAAACGTCAATTTGCCAGGTACATTCGGGCGTCCCCGTCGATTGATGGAATATGGCTCGGAAGACCGTGTAAGATCTCTTTTTATTGATGGACCCTATTCGCAAAGGTTGATCTACTTTGTTTGGAATGGTGATGGCGTTCGATGTACTTTAAAAAAATCTCACCATGGCAATTGACTTATCGTTCCGAAGTCCGGATACGCCCAAAGGCGTTGTGAATCTATGACGCCACCGTGAAGCTGAATGTCTGTAATATGATGACCTCTATGGCCAAATTATTTCAGCATGCATTGCACTGTTATCGGTGCACGCCGCCCATTCAACAGGGCAGATTGGAAGGGCCAATGGCTCCCGACGTTGGTTCTATGTTGAATAGGTGACGCTGAAGTTGCATCGTTTTGAGCTTGAATAAGGTGTGATTGAAGCTCAATGCGCGGTGTTTTTATACGCGTTATCTTACTGATTCTAAATTCAAAGTCGTTGTCCTCGTTGTTGCATTAAACTGAACCGCCCAAATCATCTTCCTGTCCCGCACATATTTTGCGCCTCTCCCGGTTCTTTTTGGCACTCCTTTTGCCATAGGAAAGAACGCATTCATGCTAACCGTTGACTATTGGGCGGAAGGCAACTGTCCTTTGTTTTTATAGCGTTAATCCGCTTTGAACTAGTGTGTTTGTAAAGCGTGATTGACGTATTTCAAAATAAATTTGCGCAGGGACGAACCTAAAGGGCGTTATTTCCGGGGACATCGCAGGCAGTTTATTCCTAAAGGCAGAAAGCAGTCTACCGGGGAACGATCTTTTTAATGGAAAGCAATTATCTGGTTGGGCTGGTGCTGACCTCCACATCCATCGAATGCTGAGAATATGAATTGGTTTCTGCGGTTTCAGGAAAGAAGCGATCGGGACCATACACGATCAAGATGGATAAAAGCGATTGATTGCTCCAAACGGGTCATTTCCCTTTTGGTCGCAAGTTCCTTTTTGCTTTGCAGTCCCGGCATTCTTTTCGCGGAGGAAGGCGTGACCGATCAGGTCGTCTATGTCAAATCCGGCAGCGATACATTTGCCGCTACACTCGTACCAGACCAACCGCCCGGCGCGGTTCCTCTCGATCCATCTTTGGTCGAAGCAACAACCAACGATAAACCTGCTGTGTTCCAGCTGGCTCCCGGTTCCGAGGGCCAAATCGACTTAAGCGGTAAGCTTCCTGACCTTGAAGACGGGCGACATTGTGGTACCGTAAGGACGTTGACCCCGGATGGCAGCCAGAAAGACCGCAAGCAGCTACTTTTTATCGTGGATTCAAAGCCCCCGCTCATTGAGCTGATGGAGCCTGAGGGGAATATTTTCCCGCGCACAGCCGGTTCGATTCGGTTCAGGATCAACGATCCGGGAAATGGCTCCGGTGTCTCCGTCGATCCTGTGGAATGCGGACTACAGGTGTCAGTTAGCGGCGCAACGCTCCAAAAGACGCATTTTTCCTTTGAGGATAACGAGCTTAACCTGATTGTATTTATCACATTTCCCGAAGGGGCTGCCGAGCATGATTCAAACTTAACGGTTACAGTCGCCCTTAAGGACCGCGCCGGCAATATCGGGCGCACGGTTGAAGCCTTCAATATCAGAAGCTTGGTTGCACCGGCCTTTAAAATTTATCAATGCAATTACGGTGAATCATACACGCAAACGGTGGGCGAATTTTTCGTAGAGCCCTCATATTGCGGACTAATGCTAACGGCCGGAACGGATCGGCAGCTCGATATTTTTACACGCGGTTGTTTCGGGAAAGGATTTCAATATTCAGAAAAAATTTGCGATATCATACGCAAGGGACAAGGGATCGATAAAAAGGGGGAGCCTGAAATCATTAAAATGAACCCCTTTTTTCAGCAAACGATCAGCCATCTGATCGAGATCCGAAGCACGTCAGGAAATATCGATATCCGCAAGATGGAAGACGGTGATTTTGAAGACAGCAAAGTTTCCTTTCATATTCGCCAAAAGAATCCCGTATCCATGGGCAACCAGGTTGCGGCGCTGCATGTAACCATACCGGTAGCATTCAGGATCGACCCGTCCCGTGTGAATTTCTGCGCATCGAAAAACCAGATCGAGCCGAATAATACAAACGACACCATCTACAACCACATTCCTGAAGACGCCTTCATTTTTACATTCGAAACGCTAACCATTCCGGTGTTTCTGGAACCCGCGGTCGAACCCTTCAGCCTGCGTGTGGCCCAGGAAAACGACCAGCTTGTTGCTCGCGTGATGTTTTCCCCCGTCGAACTCATAGATACCGGTGCCTCCTGGTTCGCATTTGAAGGAGAAAAATACTGGTTTGAGCACCAAGGAGACGATTGTGTGGCTAAAGGTCCGGTCCGCGAAGGATTGGTGCACTATAAAATTGCGGCAGCCCATAAAATCGCCGATTTTTCGGAACTCCAGGGGAATTCAGTCACCAGCAGTCGTACCATACTTAATGAAGGCGATATCGTTGTTAGCCTGGATCCACCGGTTATCGAAAACTTCCGGTACGATAGGGAAGCGAACACGCTGCAGGCCAGCATTAAGGACCAAGGGACCCCGTTGGAGGATCTTTTCATTGAGCTTTGGCTTTCAGGATACCGCCTGGATGCGGATTTTGATGCGGCGACGGGAGAATTGACGGCCGCACTTCCCTACACGCCGCTTTCGGTGCTGACCGCATCACTACGCGTAACGGATTTCGCCGAACAAACCACGATGGACAACTGTCAGGTTTTCGGAGAAGTTGAGTTCGAAGATGATGGAGATACGGAAGATCCGGCTTCGTCGACCCGCGGTCCCTTTACCCTCACACCTAACACGAGTGATATTGACAGGGTGGTCGGGGCCAAAGGGAACGGCAAAGCCCTGGTAGAAATCTGCGACGAGGCAATGACGTGGGGATACTATCGCAATGGGAGTTACGTGCCGATCAACAGTCAACCCGGATCCATGCGGCTAGTTCAACTTCGATCCCGTGATCCCAGTGGTGCTTATGACAGCAACCTGGCGGTTTCCAAAAACCTGCCGCTGCATTTGGAAATTTTCGGGGCGAGTTATGACACCCGGAGGTATGAACCGATTCCCCAAAGCGGCGGGGGAATAACATCCATATCGGTATCCGGCGGTCAAACGGCAAACGTTACCGGCCGGGACTTTTATTTCGCGGTAATGGCCAGGGACGGCAACCATAATATTCCAATCCATAATACGGGTTCCGGATTCGGACTGCCTTTTTCGTTTAAGCAGACCAAACAGTGCCGTTTGGAGGAACGGGACATACTGGCGCCGGTCATCCGCCCGGTTTTTGATCCGGCAGCGGCGCTTCTGACCGCTTCAATCCACGACCATGGCATGCCTTTATCCGAGCTCAAGATCGAACTGACGGCCAAAAACGATTCCACCAGAAATAGCGCCGGCTGGGGGCATCATCTGCACAGCACGGGCGGCAGACCGGCCTTCACCTTTCAGAACGGCGTTCTGACCAGCCCGTTCGTTCCACCGCCCAAAGGGGAGTTTTTCACCTTCCAGATCAGCGCCGAGGACAAGGCGGGTAACAGAAGTTTTGTGTACCTTGACGTTATGATGCCGCGGGAGCCACCCGACGTCAGCCTCGAGGCCGAAACCCAACAAACTGGCCAGGCTATTAGCCGTTACGGGGAGCAGGCATCCGCGTTCATCATGGCGGAAGCCAAAGATGATTCCCAGATCGTTGCGGAAAAGACCACCCTCTGGCTGGATGATCAGGTGCTGCGCCCCTTTACCATGTATTCCCACACACAAGAAGCAGGCTGGCGCAGCTTGTTTAATTACAAGGCCGGTTACTTGGCCGGCGTTGAAGAAGGGCCGCACCGGGCACGCTTCCGGGCGACGGATGCCACCGGTCTTTCGGCAGAAACCATGGCGGCTTTCGATTTTCAGCTGACCCCCCTTATCAGCAACTTCAAGGTAATGCCGGATGCTGCGCACAAGATCGGAGGACCGGCCCTGACGGCCATGATCATTGACCGTGGTGGGGATCTTGATATCCGCGGCCTGGCTCTGACCATTGACGGACAACCGGTGGATGCGACCCGCCTGTTTTATGATGCGGCCAGTGGCTATTTTTCCGCCGATGGCCCTCTGGCGCTTTCTGACGGGTCGCATGTGGCCGAACTCACCGCCACCGACAGCCATGGAAACCAGGTCAAAGACAGCCTGCGCTTCACCCGGGCCATGGAAATCACCACCCCCTATCAAAGCGGCGGCCAGGGGCTGGTCATCGACGGTATGACGCTGATGGAACTTGAGGATCAGAACGGTGACGGGCGTGCCAATCCCGGGGAGTTGGTGCGTCTGTTCATCTCTCTTCGCAACGACACCGGCGATGTTTTGGACTGTATCGGCCACTTGTCTTCTGAAGATCTGGACATTGCCGTCGAAACTGCAAGCGTTGCCTATGAGAGGATGGAACCCGGCAGCACCCTGGTGCCCATGCAAGGATTTGACCTCAAGATCGGCAGCGACATTCTGGACAAGACCTTCAGCGATCCTTATGAAACCTATTTCAATCTCACCCTCGGTTGCGATGCGGACGAAGAATGGGTCCTGCCACTGACGATTTCTATCTACCAGCCAACAATTCCAATCGATACGGGAATGATGGTGACGCTGGACCGGCTGCCCCCCACCACCAGTGCCGGCACCTTTCGTCTGCAGGGAGCTATTACCAGCAATGCCGAATTTATCGACTGGATGGAGGTCCGCGTCAACGGCGCCCTGCAAGGGCCGGTGGCATTCAACCGCGAGGGCGGACGTTTCGAGGTTACCATAACGCTTGCCGACGGTGCCAATGCCATCGCGGTGACAGGGGCGGACAGCAACGGTCTTCGCGGATCGGATTTGGGCTACATCTTCCGCACCACGGTCTTTACGCCACCGTCTATCAGCATTGCGTCACCCTCCAGCGGCGACGTTTACCAATGTGGCAACTTGACGGTGACAGGGACCTATGGCACCGGCAGCGGAACCTTGGGCGGTATTAAGGTGGACGGCCCCTGGGGGATGGGCAACTGCCCGGTCACTATCATCGACGGCACAAACTTCAGTGTGGACTGCGGGGACGTGATATCCGGTCCTTCCGGCATCCACGATATCGAGGCGACGATTACCACCACGGACGGGGTCCAGTCTGTCGATACCATTACCATCAGTGTGGGGGATTGTTCCTGATGGTTGGCGATTGGTGGAGAGCCCTTGCTTTATCTAAGGGCAGAAGAATTGGCTTTTTCGTATTCCTGTGCGGCCTGCTTTTGGTTCCGGCGGGCCTGACATGCGCGGATGGGAACCTGCGGATTCCGATGAACGATGCCGGCATCTTCGATCCCGGTCAAAGGCTGCTCTCGGTAGGCTATGAGCTCTTAAAGGACGCTGAAGATGTTGCTGTGCGTATTCGCGACTTCCGGGGGCAGGTGGTCAACCAGTATCGATTTATCGAACTTGTGGCCGGAGACCATACGTTTGACTGGGACGGTCAGGACCAGAATGGAGCGCGCCTGCCGGACGGTAATTACGAGCTGGTGTTCGAGGCGCGTTTCAAGGACGGTAGCCGCGGGCGCAACCTGGTCACCGTGCGGATCGTCACAATCCAACAGGTGCCGGGAGCGCCAGTGCCGGAACTTATGCCGCCGGAAAAGCACGCTTACAAGATCAGCGGATCGATATCCTCCTTCTGGCGTCATGACGGGGAAAACCACGAAAACACGGGCCAGGTTCGCGTGCGTACACTGTTTTCCTACGCGGATGACAACAGCCGGGTGGGCGGTGTGTTAGCCGCCATCGACACCTATCCCGGCGGTGATACGAATTATGACGCCAGCCAGGCTTTTGCCGAACAGAAATGGGAAAACGGCAAGATCAAAGGCGTGTTCCGAGAGGGGCTGGGGGGCTTTGACGATCCTATCAAGCTCTTCAGCGACTTTAAGAGCGAGCGCAAAAAGTTCGGTTTCCGGATGGACCAGGGACTTGGTGCGCTGAAGGCTACGGGGCTGGCCTACACCACCGAAGGGGATGTGGATACGGAAGGATCAGGCGCTGCGGCTCGCGCGCATTACGGGGAGGAAGGCCGCTGGCAGTGGGGGGCCGGCTTTACTTATCGGGAAGCCCTGCGACTTGATGGCCGTGATGACCGCTACCGCAACCAGGCCATGGCCGCCGACCTGCGAGTACCCATAATAGAACCTCTGACGTTGTCGGTCGAATTTGTTCACACCGAGGACAGCGAGAAGAGCAGCGACAATGGTTATACGGGTATTGCCGCATATGACCAGGGGCGCCTGCGTCTATCAGCCGGCTACATCGATTTGGGAGAAGACTTCGCCGCCGACTTTGCCGATCCCCTGCACGGGGTCAACAGCAATGCTAGAGGGGTTGAAGCCAGTGCTGACTATTCTGTGCCGAGCAGCTGGCGGTACTTTCGAAACCCAATTATGTCTATGCGGTTTTTCGATCTCAAGCGTCACAGCGACGATGAAACGGTCCGCGAAATCGACGCATCGCTGCGGTTCGTCATCGGCGAGCGGGATACGTTCTATCTCAACTGGTACGGGCAGGAAAATGAGGACGGCACCACCTATACTTTTCTGGGAACCGCGACGCACCAGTGGAACCCGCGGTGGGCCACCAGCTTGCAGACCAACCATGTCGAT
>Ga0055444_10000104_pt1 | contig 10665 bp, 8 predicted proteins | sample China_Galinas_Co_FD_57742 | JGI IMG/M metagenome (GOLD analysis project Ga0055444, IMG submission 57742) | Wetland microbial communities from San Francisco Bay, California, USA, that impact long-term carbon sequestration - China_Galinas_CordA_D2 | ecosystem: Environmental > Aquatic > Marine >...
GCCGGACTGTCTGACCGTCACGGCCGAGTCCGAGGATGGCGAAATCATGGGAATCCGGCACCAGAACCACATGACCGAGGGGCTCCAGTTCCATCCCGAATCCATCATGACCACGATCGGGAAACGGTTGTTGAGGAATTTTTTAAATAATGCCAGCGCAACACACCCATAAGAACAGGAGGGAATGCCAAGATGTTTCGTGACCATCTCAAACGCATTGTGGACGGCGTCAATCTGGATGAAAGCCAAATGAGCGAAGTCATGACAGAAATTTTCTCGGGCAATCTCACCGATGCCCAGATCGGCGCCCTCATGGGCGCTTTGGCCACCAAGGGCGAAACCAACAAAGAACTCGCCGGAGCAGCCCGGGCCATGCGCCGGAAAGCTTACCGCATCCAGTCATCCGCCGGCACGATCGTGGACACCTGTGGCACCGGCGGCGACGGCGCCAGCACGTTTAACATTTCGACCACCACCGCCTTCGTCGTTGCCGGCTGCGGCATCACGGTCGCCAAACACGGCAACCGTTCGGTTTCGAGCAAATGCGGTAGTGCCGATGTATTGGAAGCTCTCGGTGTGCGACTGGATGTCGACCCGGAGCTGGTCGAAGAAGCCGTTGAGGATATCGGCATCGGATTTCTCTTTGCGCCCCTCTATCACAGCGCCATGCGATTTGCCGCGCCGGCCCGCAAGGAAGTTGGCCTGCGCAGTATCTTCAATATGCTGGGGCCCTTGACCAACCCGGCCGGCGCCAACTGTCAGATCATCGGCGTCTATGCGCCGGAATTGACGGAGATGTTTGCCCATACGCTACGTTTGCTGGGATCACGCCAGGCCTATGTGGTGCATGGCCACGATGGCCTGGATGAAATATCGGTTTGTGCCCCGACACGCGTGTCCGAATTGAAAGATGGCCAGGTACGGACATTTAACCTCAATCCGGAAGATTACTTCCATACCCTGGCCGATCCTGGCGCTCTGGAGGGGGGGGACCCGGCCACCAATGCGGATATCACACGACGGATCCTGGACGGCGAACCAGGTCCCCGGCGGAATGTCGTGCTTCTTAATACCGCCGCCGCCCTCACGGCAGCCGGCAAGGCGACCGATTTCGCAGAGGGCCTCGGTTTGGCTGAAAAGGCCATCGACAGCGGTGCGGCCCGCGACAAGCTGGCCGCTTTGGCCGCATTTACCCAGGAGCATGCCCCCTGAATACCCATCGTCAATAGAAATGCCGGCACTGCCGCTGCCCGGCCGGAGAATGTGTTGCCTTGGATATACTGACCCGAATCGTATCGCGTAAAAAAGAGGAAATCGAAGAAGCCCGCCGCCAGACGCCTTTGGACCAACTGCGCGAAGCGGCCCGCAGCCGCAATGATCGCCGTTCCTTTTATGAGGCTTTAAAGCAGCCTGGACAGCATGGCGCCAACATCATTGCCGAAATCAAACGGGCCTCGCCCTCCAGGGGACCCCTGCGGATTGACCTGGACCCGGCTTCCCTGGCCCGCGCCTATGCCGCCGGCGGCGCCGCGGCCCTCTCCGTGCTGACCGATCATGATTTTTTCAAGGGCAGCCCGGAAGATCTGATCGCTGCCCGTCAGGCCGTCCTTCTGCCGGTCCTGCGGAAAGATTTTCTCATCAGCGAATACCAGATTTACGAATCAGGTGCGATGGGGGCGGATGCGGTGCTTCTGATCTGCCGCATCCTGTCCCGGCCGCAACTGTCTGAGCTGCTTGCTATCAGCCGGTCGCTGGGCATGGATGCCCTGGTTGAAATACATACGATTGACGACCTGGAAATGGCCCAAACCTCCGGTGCCCGCCTGATCGGTATCAACAACCGCAATCTGGCGACCTTCGATACGGATATCCACACCGCCATGAACATGGCACAGCGGTTGTCACCAGGGCAAATTCCCGTGGCCGCCAGCGGCATAGCCGGGATTGCCGACGTGCAGGCCAACCTGGCGCAAGGCGTGTATAACTTTCTGATCGGCGAGAGTCTGGTTCGGGCCGACAACCCAACCACCCGGCTGGCCGCGCTGCTGCCCCATTCGCCATTGTCGGGAAAGAACCGTTAAGCGTTGCAAAGGACCCGTCCCCGTGAATGCCATCGATAGCCTGCGCCGACCTCAGATCAAAATTTGCGGACTCACCTCGGCTCGTGACGCGGAAGCCTGCGTCGCAGCCGGGGCGGACGCGATTGGTTTTATTTCCTATCCCAAAAGCCCTCGCTACCTCGAAGACCAGGCCATCCGACGCATTACGGCATGCCTGCCGGACAGCGTCTGTCCGGTGGGGGTTTTCGTCAATGAAAATTGGGGGCGGATTATGCAGGCGGTAGATATCGGCAGACTGCGGGCGGTTCAATTGCACGGCAACGAGACGCCCGCGCTTGTGAAGGCCCTCGCCGACGAAGGGCTGATCGTCATCAAGGCCTTGTTTGTCAACGGAAACCCCGCGTTGGCGATGGCGCACCATTATCCGGCCAAAGCCTTTCTGGTGGAATGTGCCGGCGGCCCCCTGCCAGGCGGCAATGCCATGGATTGGGACTGGTCCGATGCGCGGCAACTGCCATCCAATCAGCCCGTCCTTCTGGCCGGCGGGCTGACCCCGGACAACGTTAAAAAAGCCATCGCCGCCGGAAGCCCCGCTGCGGTAGATGTCAGCTCGGGAGTTGAAATTCGCCCGGGATGCAAAGATAGCGACAAAGTGGTCGCGTTCTGCCGGGCGGTGGCAACCTGTGGGAAAACCGGTCGCAAGAAAATCTTCGAATAGGCGTCGCGCCTGCGAGGCCTCAGACAGCGCTTCCTGGCCGGTTCAAATCAAACCCGATGCCGCCCGTTTCGATAAATCGCCACAACCCTTGCCGGGTGGGCTGTTTCAATGCGTACTGCAATTCCTGCAAGAAGCGGGGGCGAGGAACTTCCCGGGCACCGAACTGCATTAGGTGGTCGGTCGTAACCTGACAATCGATCAGTTCAAACCCGTCCTGTCGCAAGCCCTCCACCAACAAGACCAAGGCCACCTTAGAAGCATTCCCGACACGGGCAAACATAGATTCACCGAAAAAGCAGCCCCCCAAGGATACGCCATACAACCCACCCGCCAGAGCATCACCCTCCCAGGCTTCCACGGAGTGGGCCAATCCGGCCGCATGCAGCCGTTCGTAGGCTGCGATCATTTCCGGCACGATCCAGGTCCCCGGATGGTCCGGCCCGCGACTTCCGGCGCATCCCCGGATCACGCGACCAAAAGCGCTGTCCAGGGTGACCGTGAAACGGTTGCGACGTATCAATCGTCGAAGGGAGCGGGAGATATGGAGCTCTGCGGGATAAATGACCAGGCGGGGGTCCGGCGACCACCAGAGGATCGGATCATCTTCCGCGTACCAGGGGAATATCCCCTGGCGGTAGGCCAATATAAGACGTTCGACGCTGAGATCACCACCGACCGCCAGAAGGCCTTCATCGATCGCCAGATGGGCCGGCGGAAATGTGAGTTTACTGGAGAGCCGAAAAACGGGCATAGGGAATGCCAACTGCCTCAATCCGGATGAACGCCGAAAATACGCTGATGTTTGTTTCCTTCGCCGGCATGCACCACCTGTTGCAGCCCAAAGACCGGTCCGGCACGAAGTTTAAGTTCACGGCCAGTCCGTTTGACGATGATGCGACGGCATACCGGGCACATCCCAACCGACTCACAGGAATGACAATTCACAACACGCATTCATCGGGATCAAGGGCATCGGAACCGTGAAGGGATGGCCCGCCGTGGGTCATTCAATTTTGAAGGTCAGTCCGTTATCATCACGGTCCACGAAAACAACCCCCCCCTTAACCAGTTTACCGAAAAGAATTTCATCGGCGAGCCGATCCTTGATATTTTTCTGAATTACACGCCCCAGGGGTCGTGCACCGTAGTTGGGATCATAGCCATCCCGAGCCAGCCAATTCCGGACGGCGTCCGAGATGTTGACATATACTTTTCTCCCAGCCATCTGATCGTTGAGTTCATTGATGAACTTGTCCACAATCTGTTCCATGATTTCAACCGTGAGCGAATGGAACAGGATGGTGCCGTCGAGACGATTGCGAAACTCCGGGCTGAAAAACCGTTCGATCGCTTTTTGTCCCTTAGCCTTGGTATCTTTGGTTTTGTCTCCGAAACCGATGGTTTGGTTCCCCATTTCCCGTGTGCCGGCATTGGACGTCATGATTAGAATGACATTACGAAAATCAGCCTTTTTTCCGTTGTTATCGGTAAGCGTCGCGTGATCCATGACCTGCAGCAGGATATTGTAGACATCCGGATGCGCTTTTTCGATTTCGTCCATCAGGAGAACACTATGGGGGTGCTTACGAATTCCGTCGGTCAGCAGCCCCCCCTGATCGAACCCGACATAGCCCGGAGGCGCGCCAATCAGCCGTGCCACAGCATGCTTCTCCATGTACTCGCTCATATCAAAGCGCAGGAATTCCACATCCAGCAAACGGGACAGCTGCAGAGCGACTTCGGTCTTACCAACCCCGGTGGGCCCGGTAAACAGGAACGACCCCACCGGCTTGCCCGGCGCTCCCAACCCTGCCCGGGACCGCTTGATGGAGGTCGCCAACGACGAAATCGCCTCATCCTGCCCGAAGACCACCTGTTTCAAGTGGGGCGCCAGATTTTCCAGCTTCACCTTGTCGGAGGTCGACACGCTCTGGGGCGGAATTTTAGCCATTTTGGCCACGATTTTTTCGATATCCGACGGGTTGATCTTGGTTCGCCGAGACGAACCTGACAGGCGCACGAAAGCGCCAGCCTCATCAATCACATCGATGGCCTTGTCCGGCAAAAACCGATCGTTGACGTATTTGGCCGACAACTCCACCGCCGATTTGAGCGCGGTGTCCGTGTATTTGATGCCGTGATGCTCTTCATAGCGGCTTTTAAGGCCTTTCAAAATCTTGACCGTTTGGGGAATGGTCGGTTCCGCGATTTCGATCTTTTCGAAACGCCGCGAGAGCGCACGATCCTTTTCAAAATGGTTTTTGTACTCCTCGTAGGTGCTCGATCCGATGCACTTCAGTTCTCCTGAAGTCAGCACCGGTTTGAGAATATTGGAAGCGTCCATCGAACCCCCGCTGGTCGCACCGGCACCGACGATGGTGTGAATTTCATCGATAAACAGCACTGCATCAGGACGATTTTTGAGCTCGTTGATGACTCCTTTGAGTCGTTTTTCAAAATCGCCCCGGTATTTGGTCCCGGCCAGCAGCCCCCCTAAATCAAGCGCATATATACGCACCTCGCGCAAAAGATCAGGAACTTGCCCCGCTTGAATCTGTTGCGCCAGGCCTTCGGCAATAGCTGTTTTGCCCACACCGGGATCGCCCACAAACACAGGATTGTTCTTGCGGCGTCGACAGAGGACCTGCAGTGTGCGCTCCAATTCGGGCTGCCGACCGATGAGGGGGTCCAGAAGCCCCTCGGCAGCTTTTTCCACCAGGTCGACAGTATAGGCTTCAAGCGGATTTGACGCTTCTTTCTTCTCTTTGCGATCACCGACTTTGTTGGGGTCACCGAGCCCAGACTGTAACGGGTCCACTTCGTCATCATGGGAAATATAGCTCAAAACATCGAGCCGCGTGAGTCCCTGTGAGGATAAAAAATATTCGGCGAAGGAATCTTTTTCCAGAAAAATCGAGGCCAAGATATCACTGACATTGACCTCGGCCTTTTCCGCCGAACGGGCGTGATTTACCGCACGTTGTATAACGCGTTGGAACCCCAATGTCTGCTGGAGCACGTATTCCTGGCCCTCCGGGATACTCTCCACGCGCTCTTCGAAATACTTTTCAAGCTCACGTTTTAGCTCCTGGACAACCCCGCCGCAGCTCTCAATAATTTCAATCCCGGTATGATCGAAGAGAATTGCGAACAGAATATGTTCGGTACTGACATATTCATGCCGTCGTTTTTTAGCTTCTTTGACGGCCAATCCAAGTGTAGCACTGAGTTCCTTGCTGATCATGGTTCATTCCTTTTCCATGGTGCATTTTAACGGGAACCCATTCTCACGGGCCAGACTGTGAACCGTATGAACCTTGCTTTCGGCCACTTCAAATGTATAGATGCCGCAAAGGCCGGAACCTTCATTGTGGACATGCAGCATGATACGTGCCGCTTCATCGTAATGTTTGTGAAATACCTTGACCAGAATTTCCACAACAAACTCCATGGTTGTGTAATCGTCATTGAGCAACATTACCCGAAACATGGAGGGTTCGCGTACCTCGGTGACATTCTTCGGAAATAATGCAATATCGGAATCGGAATTACGCTGACTCATTAATGTTGATTACCTCCAGAATGATTGCCCGGCATCATTAACCCGCAGGTGGGAATTGAGTAGGACTTTTCAATGATAAGCATCACCGACCATCATTGTAAAGGTCTGTGGGAACATGTAATTTCGGAAAAAAGTCGGAGATCCGGATCGCCCAAGAAAGCGGCACCCCACCCTGTCAACATGCGCAGAGCAGAGCATCAAGGGGTGGGTCCAGCGACAATTCACCAGAGATTGATTGGTTTTCTCGGGGTCCACATCGGGTTGCTACCGGCCGCAGCATTGCTTGTATTTTTTTCCACTGCCACAAGGACAAGGCGCATTGCGACCGATCTTTTTCTGGGCATGGCGAACCGGTTTCTTCTTGGGTGGCGGACTATCACCGCCCCCGGAAAAAACCATTTTCTGTTCCTGGGACTGACGCAGTTGTTCGACCGGCTCCGATTCCGCCAATTGCACCCGGTAAAGAATGCCCACGGTTTCTTCCTTGATGCGCCCGATCATATCTTGAAACATCTCAAACCCCTCTTTCTTGTATACAATGAGGGGATTCTGCTGGGCATAGCCGCGCAGGCCGATGCCTTCCTTGAGATGATCCATGCTCAGCAAATGATCCTTCCACAGGCTGTCGACGGTCATCAACATAATATGCCGTTCTAACGAACGCATATTATCCGCACCGATGGCATCTTCCCGTTCCTGGTAGACCTTGAGAGCAGCATCTTCGATGAACTGGGCCAGGCCATCTGTATTCAGGCTATCCAGAACGCCGGCTTCGGGAGTATCGATACGGAAGTTAAACTGTTTCAGCACGGCGTCACGCAAACCAGCCCAATCCCACTCCTCAGGGTGTTTGCGTTCATCAGCGATAGTCATCGCCATGTCGGCCGCCAGTTCAACAATGATCGTTTCGATAGCGGGTCTTAAATTCTCACCGGTCAAAGCTTCGCGGCGCTGCTGGTAGATCACTTCCCGCTGCTGGTTCATGACATCATCATATTCCAGCAGTTGTTTACGGATTTCGAAGTTATGCCCCTCAACTTTGGACTGGGCATTTTCAATGGCCCGGGTAATGAGGGCATTCTCAATGGGTTCGCCTTCTTCCATCCCCAGCTTGTTCATAATTCCGGAGATACGTTCCCCCCCGAATATACGAAGCAGGTCATCTTCCAACGCCAGGTAAAACCGACTGGAGCCGGGATCACCCTGGCGTCCGGAACGCCCCCGCAACTGGTTGTCGATCCGCCGGCTCTCATGCCGTTCGGTGCCGAGGATATGCAACCCGCCAAGATCAGTAACCCCTTCCCCCAATACGATGTCGGTTCCGCGGCCGGCCATATTGGTGGATATGGTAACCGCCCCTCTTTGTCCGGCCTGGGCGATAATTTCGGCCTCGCTTTCGTGATTTTTAGCATTCAAGACCGTGTGCGGAATGCCGCGTTTTTTCAATTTTTTACTGAAGCTCTCCGACACGTCAATGGATATGGTACCCACCAGAACCGGCTGCCCTTTGGCATGGCATTCGATAATCGCTTCCAGGGCCGCATCAAATTTTTCTTTGCGGGTTTTGTAGATGACATCTGAAAAGTCTTTGCGGAGCATCGGCATATTGGTGGGGACGACTACCACGTCTAAATCATAGGTTTTCTTGAATTCCGCCGCCTCGGTATCCGCCGTACCGGTCATGCCCGCTAGTTTTTCATACATGCGGAAATAATTCTGGAAGGTAATGGAAGCCAACGTCTGGTTTTCATTTTCGATCTTGACATTTTCCTTGGCTTCCAGTGCCTGGTGCAGGCCTTCACTGTAGCGCCGCCCGGGCATCAGACGTCCGGTGAATTCATCCACAATAATGACTTCCCCGTTTTTGACAATATAGTCCACATCCCGCTTAAACAGGGAATGGGCCTTCAAGGCCTGCTGAACGTGGTGGAGAAGGTCGATGTTTTTGGGGTCATAGAGATTTTCCACCTTCAAAAGCCTTTCGGCATGCGCCACACCCTCTTCCGTCAGGGTGGCACTACGCGCTTTTTCATCGATGGTGAAATCCGCCTCTTTTTTTAACGCTGGAATGATGCCGTTGACCTGATAATAGAGTTGGGTCGATTTTTCGGCCGGCCCCGAAATAATCAACGGTGTACGGGCTTCATCGATCAGGATGCTGTCCACCTCATCCACGATGGCAAAATGCAGCTCTTTTTGAACGAGGCCGTCCCGCTGGAATTTCATGTTATCCCGCAAGTAATCGAAACCGAACTCGTTATTGGTTCCATAGGTTATATCGGCACCATAGGCCGCCTGCCGCTCGGCATCGGTCAGACCATGTACGATGCATCCGACCTCGAGACCTAAAAACCGGTATATCTGCCCCATCCATTCCGCATCGCGGCTGGCCAGGTAATCGTTCACCGTGATGACATGGACCCCACGCCCGGTAAGCGCATTCAAATAGGCCGGCAGCGTTGCCACCAGTGTCTTACCTTCACCGGTTTTCATCTCGGCGATCTTGCCGTCATGCAGAACCATGCCACCGATCAGTTGGCAGTCAAAATGGCGCATGCCCAAAGTGCGCACCGACGCTTCGCGGACCAGCGCAAAGGCTTCCGGAAGCAAGTCGTCCAGCAGCGCACCGTTTGTCAGGCGGGTCTTCAAATCGCCGGTACAGGCTCTCAAGGCATCATCATCAAGGGTTTTAAGTCCAGCCTCCAGTTGATTGATAGCGTCCACCTGGGGGGTCATCTTTTTGAGAACCCGTTCGTTTTGACTACCGAATATTTTTGTTAAAAACTGTCCCAGCATGAGGATCGAAAATTCCTTTCTGATTATGCGAAAGCCACAAGTTATGAAAACTCCCTTACTCTGCCCCCAAGGTGATGTCAACTCGTCAGAAACGGTATCGAAGCACGCCTATCCATCATGTTACAGTTTCGCCCGCGATCGGATTTTACCAGCGGATTCGACGGATTCGTCCGAACAGAGGACCCGCTGATCTTTAAGACAGATTGAGAGAAGGGGTGCAACGCTGGAGGGCCTTGAAGCATGCGGCGGGATCAGAAGCAGCGTAACACTGCCCGGTGATGCCGAAGCACATAAAATCGACGGGGCAGCTCCTTGCCTGGATTTTTTCCCCTGGCACAGGCTATGCCCCGTTTGAAAGCAGGATATGTCAGTTCAGGATATATTTCTCAGGGTTCACAGGCATACCGTTCAACCGCACTTCATAGTGCACGTGAGGTCCGGTACTGCGCCCCGTATTGCCCATTTTGGCAATCTGTTGACCCCGCTTAACCTTCTCCCCCTTTTTAACATCGAAGCTTTGCAGGTGGCCATAGCGGGAGACAAGACCATAACCGTGATCGATAATCAGCAGGTTACCATAGGCCCCTTTCTTTCCGCTGAAGGTTACTACCCCGTCAGCCGGCGAAATAACAGGGCTGCCTTCACGATTGGCAATGTCATAGGCCGCATGAAGTTCCCGTCGCCCCGTGAAAGGGGAAATTCGGTAACCAAAACGTGAAGAAATCCATCCCCTAGCCGGACGAATGGACGGCGTGCAAGCCAGCAAATTCTTTTTCTCATGCAGTTGGCCAAGGAGCGAGGTGAAATCCTGTTCTTGATCGAAGGAGGCACTTTCAAGCTGTTCAACCTGATCGTGCATGGAGCGAATTAGATCGGACTGGTCGCGCCGCAACGGTGTGCTTGTGTCCAAATCTTCCGGCGTGGCCCCACCGACACCAAACAAATTGTCCTGCCCATCCGGTTTTTCAAGATTCGCAATAACACGAATCTTTTTTTCAAATGTATCCAAGGCGACCAAGTTCAATTTTAACTGGTTGATTTCATTTGCAAAACATTCTATCTGACGCTTTTGGTGAACGATTTCAGCATCCCGGGCGGCCACTTTCTGATTGATTTTTGCCACTTGGGCGGCCGTTTGCTTCAACTTCATATAGTCCTGAACCAGAAGCCCCATCCCGACCAAAAGCACCACACTGAGAACAGCGCCCGCCGTTAATGCCAGTTTGGTGTAAGAAAACTGGCGGATGCGCGAACCATTTCCACTGAGTAAAATGAATGTTATTCTGTTTCGCATAATCAACCTGCCATATTCTCCTGATGAATTAACCCGATCAATTGGTATCCCAATTAAGCTCTGTTTTACCTGAAACAACCTGTAAATATCGAGTATTTCTTATAATTCATGTTCGATACCATACGGTATCCAGGCTGTCAAGATATCCCCCGTCACACATGGCTGAACTGCCACATAACCAATCTGACCAGAATTAAAATGTCCCATCTTTATCCGTCGATCACCGACATAAAAA
>Ga0055444_10000105_pt1 | contig 10590 bp, 8 predicted proteins | sample China_Galinas_Co_FD_57742 | JGI IMG/M metagenome (GOLD analysis project Ga0055444, IMG submission 57742) | Wetland microbial communities from San Francisco Bay, California, USA, that impact long-term carbon sequestration - China_Galinas_CordA_D2 | ecosystem: Environmental > Aquatic > Marine >...
GAAGAGGGATAGTCTAAAATAGCTTAAAAGGCTTAAATGGCTTAAACTCAGGGGCGCACAAAACCAAAAAGCGCGCAACCAAGGCGTAATTAAGCTTGGCGAAAGGCGCGTTTGTGAGAGAATATAGGCTGGTCGAAACGAGCCATCATCCTTACACACACGTCTTACATAACATTTATGCCGTATCTTTGTTTCTCTCTCTCCCTCACAAACTGCTTTACATCCTCAAACTCGTCATCTTCAAGTGATCCGATTTCTCCATTCTCAACAAGAAGGCTTGTTCTGGTTGAGGCTAGTTAAAAGTGCGTTTCAAAGAGTCGCAGTGCGTCTAAAAAGAGACTCACTCTTTCGCTTGTAACTCTTCAACACAAAAATCAATAACTCAAAGGATGAGTCAAGGTGGTGTTAGCATTCTGCAGTCTGATAATCCTCAGCGCGCCATTTCGGTTCAAAATCCCATGAGCATCAACGACCTCATGGTCACACAAAATAGCGGCGTCCCTAGACGACTTTCGACAGGTGCCGTAGGTCGTGTTCAATCTCGTCCCTTGCCTTTTAGGCGCCCACGCCCTGATATTGCACTTCCTCCTTCTCACAACAACTCTTCTTTCCGTAACAATCCGCAGCGCCAGCAGGACTCGCGAGCTGCCCCTCCAACAGATGAAGCAGACCCAGACGACATGGGTTACGATCTGATATTGAACGAACGCAAAGCAAAGAGGGAAGAACACACCACGAATAACAATAATACACTAAACCAGGACGAAGACGAGCTTTGGCCCTCTCATCCAAACCAGCCCGACGACTTTGTCGATCCGCATGAGAGGGAAAGATTTGAAAGGGAAAATGGCTTAGATAACGGGCGTTCCCCTGGTCCCCGCTTGCCTCCAATTGGCTTTCCTTCTCCTCATCGCCCAGCGAGCACCCCTCGCAGACTTAGCGTTCGTCGTGATACTTCACCGATGAGTGGTAGTAACAATGGATTTATCCCTCCGCATGCTAATGGCGCCTTCCCGCCTCCTCCGCCTCCTCCCTCCTATTTCAAACCTTTTGACTATGAAGAACAACGGGAAAAGAAGCGCAAGTATCTTGAAGGATTGGACAAGTTTAGTCGTCGTGGGATGAATGTTAGGGACTTTGATGCTGACGCACCGTTTGAGGAGATCGAAAATGAATACAACCGGCACAAACGGGCTGTAGATGTGGAAGGCAGCATCCAGTTCAGTCGTAAAATGTTGATGGCTTGCGTTACTGGTCTTGAATATCTCAATTCCCGTTACGACCCGCTCGGTCTTCAACTAGACGGATGGTCGGAGAGTGTTATTGAAGATATCCACAACTACGACGACGTCTTTGAGCGCTTGTATGACAAATATCATACCTCAGTGGAAATGGCCCCAGAGTTTGAACTCTTGCTGATGGTTGCTGGATCAGCATTCATGTATCATTTGACGAGTTCCATGTTCAAGAGCGCGATGCCTGGGATGGCGAATCCGGAAACGATGCGCAATATGCGCCGCGGCGTCATGGGCGCAATGAGCGGAGCTTTGAGCGGAGCTGCGGGCGGTGGTGGGGTAAGCGGTATGATGAACGGAATGTTTGGGGGCGCTGGTGGCGGTAACAAAAACAGCAGCTTCCTTAACGCTGGACGGCACGTTGGCGTCAGTAGTGGGCCGCCTCCGCCTCAAAGAGCTGCAAGTGGAGCTCGGAGAGAAATGAGGGGCCCCTCGCAAAACATGGATGACTTGTTGAATAACTTAATGGATAGAGAACCCGGTGAGGTGAGCAATCGACTGGTCGAAGAGATTGACGATATCCTCAACAATCCTAGCGACGATGATGACGCTCGTCCGGCGAATAGCATACGTATCATGCCAGCAGCAGGACCAGGAGGAAGTCCAGCTATTCCCAACAACCCTCCGATTCCTATGGATATCTAAAAACTCCGTTAACGTTTCCAACCAGCTGGTAATCTCCTCCCAGCCACAACAGCTGGTCGTCCTCTGCCTTTAGCTGTTGGGCGACCACGGCCCGCCATGGAGTTATAGTTGAGCGCTTGTTGTCTGGGTATTTGCACATGACCAGGGCGAGGTTGTTGATGTTGCGCCGTGATAGGACGTTGGTATTGTGGATTTTGCTGTCGCTGCAGGTTTTGCTGTCGCTGTTGGTGCTGCGGGTGCTGCGGGTGCTGTTGCTGACGTCTCGGATCAATACTAGGCGCCCGCCGTGGTTGGTATTGGGTAACGGGTTGTTGTTGCGCTCGATAAAGTCTCCCTTGCGGGAGTTGTTGTGGTCGATAGGATTGCTGAAGTTGTTTCTGTTCCGCCAAACGTTGTTGGTATGCTCTTTCCATTGGGGTTTGCGTTTGCAACTGTTGACGAGCAGTTTGAGTCTGTTGGGTTAATCCTGCTTGGAAGTCTGGCGCGCCAAAATCAACCCCAGCACGTGGTTGTTTAATCCGAGCATCTCGTCTCCTTGCAGCGACAGTATAAAGGCCTCTTTGCTGCTGTTGCGCGTGCATTAAGCGGTTTTGTTCTCGTTCGACCTCCGGTAACGGCTTACTAAAATCGATCTCCATTGGTCTTCGTTGTGGTCCTACAGCTCCAGCAGGAACATCACGATTACGTTGTTCAATAATTCTCTCCAAAGCATTTTTTGGGATGCTATTGTTATTGCCACCTCCATACTCACTTTCTTTTGGTGTATACATACCACCTCCCCTGTTATCCGCACGGTGACCATCAAGAAACTCGTAATTATGGGACAGGCCTCCTGTGGCGCTTATCAAGCTGCTACCCGTCCCCGCTTCAGTTCCTACAAAGGCAAAATTATCAGATAGGCTGCTGCTCATCGCCCCACTATCGAAAGCTTCAAAATCTCCAGGCAGCCGATCTATCTGGTCTCTAATCCAGTAAAATGCCTGGACGTCAGTAAGTCTCAACTGTCTACCCTTATCATCGTAAACCACAATGAAAGGGACCGAACGAACATCCCTAGGAAGTTTAATACCCGTATCGACGGAAAGTTGAACAAACTTTGACTCAAGGTCTGGCTTTTTCATAAGCATTTGGCGAAACATTGAACAATGCGGGCATTGTTTGCTGTAGTATAGAATATAACGTTGAGCACCCTCTGCGTTCATAATTTTTTTTTTTGATACCTGTTGTTCCCTACAACGTGTTTTCTTTTGTCGCTTTCCCACGCACCTTTTTCCGTGGGGGAGCAAAGCAGCACCATTTCTTCCTTCATCGGGGGTCTCAGGAAAAAAAATGTTAGCCTCCTCATCACACGACCCAACAAAAAACAAAAAGCAGCATGAATCTCGTCCAGCTACTTGTATATGCGGCAGGGGCCCTTGTGATCTACTACCTTTTCCAAAACTCAAACAAGACAGCTATGGCCGCTCACCATGCTCAAGCAAAGGCCGCTGTGGGCGGAGTGGTGGATTTGGGAGTATATGACTCCTACAATCCAAAAGCCTTTGGAACGACCAACGAGGCTGATAGACGCGTAACAAACTACGGTGTTCGACGCGAGTATCACCACAATCCGCTGCCTCTCGGAGAAGGATGCACAGATTGTGACAAGTATGGTGTCCCTGAACCTGCTATGGGCCACACCCACGTGTGCAAATGCGGACCTCCAAGCAAGCGCATGATTGACGCGAACTCGGGTCACTTCATGTTGCCCCACATGTGCGCCCCTTGCGTTGGCCAGCAAGATGAACCCTACCAACTTGGACGCTGGTGGTCAAGGAAGGGCTGTTCAAATCCCGAGTCCGTCGGGTTGAACATTCGTCCAATCTGCACTCGATGCGGAAACTAACCGTCTTTGTGAAAAAGGTTTTTTCGAGAGTGAATAAATATAATATCATTTGTGAAAAAGTTTTTTTCGAGAGTGAATAAATATAATATCAAACAAAAGTTAAGGAAAAATGTCCAGCTGGGTTCTCGCATCAGCTTTAGCCGCCGTTCTCTTTGGTCTTGGAGATTTTCTAGTTGTGAAAACTGAACAGCAAGCAACCTCCTTGGCGGTATTCCTCGCTTATTCCATCATCATTGGTTTGGGATCTGCACTTATCCTCAGCTTCAGAAAGGACAAGACTAAATTACTTGGTAAGTTGGTGAATGATGTAGGGCTGAAAACCTTGTTTTCGATCGCAGCCTTGCACTTTCTTGCCTACAATTTACATTTTTATGCGATTCAGAAAGCGAAGAACCCTGGATATGCCAACGCTCTGGTCATGTTCCACGTTGCCGTCCTAGCTTTGCTCAGCTGGTGGTTCTTGGGACGCCCGCTATCTTTCGGTGGAGTGATAGGAGTCGTAACAATGTTCGTTGGAGCGTTCATCATCGTTAAAGCTGCTGCGGGAGCTTAAAAAAGCAATTGCTTGAAAAATATAAAAAGCTATGGATAATTCTAACGATAGTGCATCCTCAATTTTAAACCGATAGGAAGCAACCAGGCTTGCGACGAAACAAATGACTTTATTATACCTCGGCATGCGGAACTTCACTGTCAATGTCGTCCTTGCTTTCTCTAGAGAGATTGTCCGAAGAATACAAGTCTCGGGTTACATTTTAACCAAAATTTCAATCGACCAGGGGTGAGGGTGAAAGTTGATGCGTAATACTTTATTTAAAGCATTGCCGATAATTGTGGAGATCTAATTTCTCTTACTAAGCTAAAGAAAGCAGCTTCCCAAAAACACCCATTTCTACCAGGTCAGCTTTTTCACAACCCTGGTTTTGCTTCTATGGTATTGTCATTCTTGGTCCCTAGTTCTTTTGTTCGTTGTTTTTCTTCTCTTCTCTTGGCTCTGGCGTGCGCACGCTTAGCGGTTTTTGGGGCCTTATCCTGAAAGCTCCGGCCTATGAGAAATTTACGTGGAGGAAGCGAAGCGCTCCTTTTGTGTGCCACAATTTCTTCCTCGCCTTTTTGGTCTCCTTTTTCTCTCCTCTCTATTTGGCCATATGTTCTTCCATCAACGCGCGTGCGTTAGGAATCCGTTTCTTGTTTTCGTTAATACTTAGACAAGCCTTAAACCTTCCGTGCTACTGGTCAACTACCACAAAAACAAGCAAAGAAATGTCTGCAAACTACAAGAACATCAAGGCTCAGAATCTGCGCTTCTCAAAGCTTCAGCCTCGGGGCACGTTTTACTTTTCCAGCACAACCTACAACAAGAAACCTCTTGTCATCACGACCCCTTCTCTGATCACACCCACGGGAATTCAGCCTGATGGGGCACGCAGCTTCCTCGACCTGGAGTTGGATGTGGCCACCAACCGTGATCACCAAGCTCTCTACGAGATGTTCAAGTCTATCGATGATCGTTGCATCGATGAAAGCATCGAAAACATGGACAAATGGTTCAAAGGAGATGTGGATGAGCGATTTATCGAGGAGCAGTTCAAGTCCCCTATCACGGCTGGTTGGGCGAATGAACCCAGCGAGATGAGAGTGGAGCTGGTCACGGAACATCCTGAAGATATCGTTGACGCTGAGGGCAACGTAATCTCTCCAAGTGATGTGACCAGCCTTAGCTCGGTTCAGGTCAAACTTCAGCTACTCGGAATCTGGGTAAGCAAAGAATTCCTGGGTTGCCATTGGCGCGCCCTTGGTCTTGTCGCCAACCTTGATCATGAGAGCAAAGGAAGACGTCGTGCATCCAGCCCGAGGAGAGAGACAAGTCCACTCCCTCCAGTAACGCTCCGCAAAGGCGCAAGAAGAAGCAACAAGAACAAGGGGGGAAGTTCCGACCAGGATGAGAAGATTGTCCAGGATGAACGTCAGTCCCGCATTGATAGCATGTTGGAACGCTTCAAGGCTGACCAGCAAGTCGGTGGCGAGGATGAGGCCGAGTATGCATACGGTGGCGAGATGAGCCCCGGCCGCTACAGTGATGAGGAGGAGGACGCTAACGACTATTACTCCGAGGAAAGACGTCGCACCAGCAGCCCCCGGCGCAGTAGCAGCCCCCAACGCTACAGTGCCTACGCTTACGACTCTGCTGGAGGACGCCGAAACAGCAGCCCCCGTCGTTATTACACTGATGAGGAAGATGACGGGGATTATTACTCGGGCGGAAGGAGCGATAACCAACGACGGCGCTACAGTGATGACGACGAATACAGCGACTACAGCGATGATTATTAACCTTGTTTAAGTTTTTTTTTCGTTCCATTTTTCTTGAGCGCACGAAAGTCCTGCCAGCAAAAAAATCTCTTAGCCTACTTTACACCACCTCGTTCAAAAGAATCCCAAAAAAAAGTCAGAAAATGAACGACATTCTTCGTTTTGCGCTTATTATTGCAGGCCTGCTCGCAATCTATTACTTTGTAAACGGCGGCATCGGAGGAGGCGTCGTCCCCAACGCTGGTGAAGTGACAATGGACTATGCTCCTGCCAGTGCGCCGCAGATGTCTGTCGAACCCGTCGTCCCCGGAGCGAACCTCAACAAGGTTGATGATCCTTACGAGGAACCCATACCGGGGTCTCCTGAGGCTGCTGTCGGTGGATCAATTGATCGTCTGAACTGGGACGGTTTGGGTGAGCACCAACTTCAAGGCTCCTTGAGTAAGCAATACCAGGATCTCACGGGTGAGGATCTTCTTCCTCACAACGACATTGCCCACTTTGCCGAGGTCTACCCGAACGGTGTGGGACAGCTCCAAAACAAGAACTACATCCACGCTGGTCATCATGTGGGGATCAACACCATTGGACAAGCTCTGAAGAATCCCAACTATCAGCTGCGTTCTGAGCCGCCTAATCCTCAGGTCTGGGTTTCGCCATGGATGCAGTCGAGCCACGGACCTGATCTCACGCGTCGTCCCTTGGAGATCAATGGATGCGACTAAACATGGTGTGCTGCATACTTTTTTTTTTTTTGATGCGACTAAACATGGTGTGCTGCATACCTTTTTTTTTTTTTCTTTCTTTGATTGACAACAAGTAAAAACTTTTTTGACTAAGGACTGAGTGATGTTTCGGCACCGACGAGAATTCACTCGCGAACAAAACTGTCTGGAAACTGGTGCAAAGATGTGCACACTTTCTGATGCACACAGTTGCCGCAAGCTGTTCCAGGACGGCACCAAACATGGCAGGTTTGAACCATCGTGGGAGGAATTGGATACAGATATCGACTTGCCGCAAAAGTTTGAGATCATAGGAAAAATAGGTGGTGGAAAGAGCGGTGCTTACATTTTGATTGTCAAAGATAAGCAGCAAGAAGGGGAGACAAGCCCACTTTTCTTGAAACTTTATGCAGATGCTGTGGACCAGGACGGGAGCGTATTGAATGAGCGACCCTATCGCGAAATTTACACGTATTGTATGTTAAATGGGAGACCAGGATTCGCTTGCACAGCATGTTTCGGTGCTTCTCCATGGCCTGGTAAATGGGAAAAAACGCCCAAAACCCCAAAAGAAGCCAGAGCTAGTTCGTGGGAACCAGGATCAGAAGAGGGATGGGTCTTTGACGCCAGATTTCTGCCAGAGCGACGACCAGAAAAGGTTTTGTGGATCCTGATGCAACGCGCGCCTGGTGTAACGCTTATGGATTTGCCTATTGACAAACTCAGTGAGAGCGATCCATGGAGCTTGTTTGGCGCAGCTTTGGAAATCGTTGCGGTTTGGCAAACTATGCAGGACAGAATGGGCAAGAAGGATTTCACACACTGGGACTATCATCCTGAAAACATCTTTATCGATCAATCCGAAAGCCGAAGGGACTCTTTTGAAATGGATATCGGTGGCATCGAAGGGATGCTTTCATTTCCAAAAGTTACTGTGATTGATTTTGACCTGGTCACTAGTGATATTTTCCCGACCCTTCTCCCGGAACATGAAAACAAAAAAAATAGTCCGCTGGGCATCACCGAAAGAGCCATTCAGTGGGTTATGAAATGGGCCCCCCCTAACTTGATGATGCAGTGGTTTGCGTTTCTGATCTCTATGCGCAAGGTTGTGCACCTATCACTTAACGAAGACATGTGGCATATCCTCACCTATATTTGGATTCTCAGTTCATATGCATATTCTGGGATCACTGGTCAAACCGTGGACGAAGTCTTGGACGCCATCTTAGGGAAGTTAAGGAACGGAAGTGTCCAATCAAAACTTGGTAATCCTGCTTCGCTCTTTGAATTGTTTTACGACCTCCCAACAAGCTTCGTTGAACCTCAGAAAACACGAGGACTCCCGCCACAGCTGACTGCCACTGGGAAACTGCCACAAATGTTGCCTCCTGGAGTTAGAAAAGAACCTATTTTACGGGCTGTTGGCAAGCTCGCAGAAAGCGGAAGCTCGCTCTATACAGTGGCCTTTATGACCTTTTCGGAGATGTTCATGGCTGGATTGAAGAACTTAGACTTATTAAATACAGACGACCTACACAAAGAAGGTGATGACGGAAAGGTAGAAACCGATGCCCTTGCATCCCCAGCAATGTTTCTTCTCGACAAAGCAACCAAATTCGCTTCACAATTTTCCAAACCAGAAGAGGGTGAAGAACTAGAATACAATGATGATCCCCTCAACGGTCCAATTGTTGTGGAAGAAGATGCTCGCTTAGAAATCATTGAAAGATTCGGGAACGCAGTGTCCTCAAATGCTCTCCTCTTCAGAGAAGAAACTGGGCACTATCCAATGTTTGACAATATTGCTATGCGTGCGTCATTCAATACGAGCATCCCGCCTCTCAATACCGTCTTTCGATATATCGCCGCTGACGTCTGGTTGACGGAAGCCAATGCACCTCTTGCACAGTTGTTCCTGGAAACGCCTAGAGAATTTGAGTTATTTTTGGCGACAGACAAGTTGACACCTCTTGTTTTTGGAAGGCCGCGTCTCACTATACACGCAGCGATTAACCTGACCAGCTTGAAAAGTATATGGAGCACGAGGGGTCAGACAGCTCTAGACAAGAGTAAAGTCAATATTGGCTTGACTGACACTCTACCTGATAGGGTTATATCTCTAACATTGGACGAGTTCGAATTCAGTATGGACAAAAGAACTCTTATTGTGAAGGCATCAAGTGAAGCATTTGTCGAAGAGCAATGGTCCGTCGTCGGAACCGTCATGAATGTTATGACGCTTGGTCGATCAGTCAAAGATTTGGTCAACTTTAGTTCTGTCGTTATTGTCAAAGGCATCGTCAGAATACTATCTGGCCTGCTATATACCTTTGGTCTTGGAAACACACTTTTTGGTTTGTGGAAAAATACCGTTCTGATAGAGAATGATAATGGACAAATTAGGGCCCAACTCCATCTCCCAGAGGATGAAATTGCTCCAAACTCGCTATTCACATGTGTCGGAGCAGCTACGAAAGCTTTGAGTGGCGACGTATATCTGCCCTATGTGCTAGATTGTCTGTCGGTGGTAAAATCGTTTTTGGACGCACCCGTCGATCCAGACATGGAGGAACTTGTTCGCCAATCAAAAAGCGTGCTGAGAGTAATTAATCCAATTTCTCTCGGACTTGTATTTCACACAGAGCTTAAAGAGAATGGCAGAAAAGTGCGCAAAGTAATTGGAACCCCCGTCGAGATTTTTCACCTCGATCCCGTGGCTACGGTCGAGAAGGACGAGGAGGGGCGTCCCTATGAAACATTCACGCTCAAGGCGAAAACCGAAGCGGAAGAAACTCAGGGGATTTTGAAAAGGTAGCTTACTTTAGGCGGAAGACGCCTGAAGACGGGGAATCTGAGAAGCGTCGGCCCACAAGAAAAACAAAAAAAACATTTTTCTTTTGGCTAAAATTAAGGAACCACAGACTCTTCTCCCGATTCTATTGCTCTCAAGGACTCACTTAAACCTTTGCTGAACACTACACACTACACACTACACACACACAACATGGCTGACGTGAAGACAACAAACACTCTTAACAAGATTCTTGAATCAAAAAAGGGCTACTGGACTGACGAGGAGCCACGTGGTCTTATGCTAAATGTTACTCCGACTGGTGAAACATCCGCGCGCATTTCCCTCTCGAGTGATTACTGGTATCGGGTCCAGCATTTCACTCTTCCCGATTCTTCCACTGATGACGCATGGAAGGTCATCAAAACCGTGATGAAGGAGTGCGGTCGGAGTTTGGTCTTGCATGCTCCTCCTACAACGGAAAAGACGGAAAAGACGGAAAACCAGGAAGAGCAAGAAGATAAGAGTCCCGACCATAGTGAGACGAAAAAAGAAGCACCGGTCGCTGTTCATTACAGCACACCCTACCTCAGTGCAAAACAGGTGGATCAAATCTACTATTTGCTAAAGCATGCGCTTACAACCGCGAAAATACCCTTTGTCATCTCGCATTCCCTCCTCTTTGATACAAGTAACGGTATCGCAGCTCCTCCCAAAAGACGCAGGCGTCGCAAGAGAAACATAGCGGCGCACACCGCCAACGCCTGGCAAATTGTAAGCAGAAAATAAGTCGATTTTTTTATTGTTTTCTTGGAACAACGCTCTCTATAATCTCAGGTTTTTCCTCCTCTTTGATACAAGTAACGGTATCGCGGCTCCTCCCAAAAGACGCAGGCGTCGCAAGAGAAACATAGCGGCGCACACCGCCAACGC
>Ga0055444_10000106_pt1 | contig 10585 bp, 9 predicted proteins | sample China_Galinas_Co_FD_57742 | JGI IMG/M metagenome (GOLD analysis project Ga0055444, IMG submission 57742) | Wetland microbial communities from San Francisco Bay, California, USA, that impact long-term carbon sequestration - China_Galinas_CordA_D2 | ecosystem: Environmental > Aquatic > Marine >...
ATTTTCTTCCAGATACTCTATGCGCGCCTTCAGTTGTTCGGGGTTCATTTTTGTGTCTATATTCATCATACTTCAAACACTCAGTACTGAATCCAGCGCATGAAACTGGTGGGTGGCCTGCCCGATAATGGTTTCAAAACAGCTGGGTGAAAGATCGAGATTTTCCCAGGCATTGTAGTCCAAGGGTGGTACAAATTTTTCGCCGCTGCTGCCCATGCCAAGGCTGTTAGCGATAATATCGGCCAGATGGACAATGGTTGCCGGAACGGATTGCTCTGCCTCTGAGGGGTCGTGATGGTGTAAGACATTATTTTCCAGAATCAGAGGTAATTTCCACTGTCTCATGAGCTGCATCCCCAGCTGAGCATGATCACATCCTAAGTAATCTTTTTCTTCTTCGGACAGTATTTTATTGCGATTTCTCGAGCGGGCCAAAACATTGAGAGACTCATCCGGAAAATAAGTGAACAATATTAACCTGCCCAAATCATGCAGCAGCCCGGAAACAAACAGCTGCTCGGTCTGTGGCAGATTTATATGAGCAGCAAAAACCCTGGATAGAAGTCCACAGAGCAGGCTGTGCCTTAAAAATGAGTGCGTGCTGATGGTTTTTGAGGGGATATTTCTGAAAATCGAAAGGACTCCGACACCCAAGGCCAATACCGAAATTTCTTGAGTCCCGATCAGGGATACCGCATGAGGTATGGTACTAATTTTTGAAGGGAGACTATAAAATGATGAATTGACAATTCTTAACAACACTGCCGTCAAACTCGGGCTTTTGCTGACCACCCTGGCGATGCGTTCGGCGGAAGACATGGGATCTTCGATAACTTGCTTTAGCTCTAAGGCTACCGCTGGAATTTCAGGCAAAATTATATTCTTCTGTTGCAGCTTTTTCAGAAAATCCTTATCACCATCGGGTGGTGGTGCTGGCTGGTGATCGACAGGTAAATCATCATTTTCCACGATGATGTTGTGCTTGCATCTGAACTGCACAGCCGTATTGTAAATTTCCTTGATGACCGGTTGTTTCAGATCCACATGGCAAAAAAGAGTCTTAAGACTTTTTCGGGTTTCTTCGATCATGGCCGGGTTCACTGACGAGTCAGATTTACCATCCTGGCAGTCGGTCCCCACAAGTTTGACCTCTGAAACCCCCCAGATTTTAAAGATGCGGATATGATTGGCAGCTATTGCATGGCCCTTAGACAGCAGCAACCGACCGTTTATATCACGAACTTCCTCGGCCAATATTTGTCCGGATTTTAATTTGTCTGTCGCTACAACACTCATGCTGGTATTATCGACTCAGATGCTAAAAAACTTGAGTAACAATAGAATTTTACGGGAGATCCTGTCAGGTTTGGGCGGAACAGGGCGGTAGGGGAATTTTTGCCCTTTTGACAGCCGGCACCTCAGATGAGATTGATGCCTCCGGCGGGTCTTAGCTGGTATCGAAATTGTTGAGGAGTCATGCTGGGGTCACTACCCTTTATGGATGGGTTCTTTTTACCAATTCAACAATTTCGTTTACTGCGGCCAGGTATTCCTGCATGCCGCGCATAAAGATATCATTGTGGTTGGCCCCGAAAATTTTTAGCAACTTTTTAGCGCCGGAGGGACAGGCGTCATGCAGGGCCTGAGCGTCTGTAAAGGGAATAATATGATCAAATTCGGCGTGAATAATCAACGTGGGTTTATCAAAATGCTTGATTTTATCGACATTGCGAAAGCCTTTTTCCTCTTTAAATCCCAGCGATGCAGAATCGATACCTAACAGAGCCAACAATGGACCGGCATAGGCGAATCCACTTTCAACAATGAGGCCCCCGATTGAACTTTTGTATGCTGCGGCCAATTCTAAAACGGATGCACTGCCCAGAGATCTTCCCATCAGGAGAATCGGGCCGTAAAAATTGTTTTTTTTCAGCCATTTTCGCACAAAATCAAAAATGATATGGCAGTCCCGCATCATGGCGCTAACCGACGGTTTGCCGCCCGATCGACCATATCCGCGATAATCAACCGCCAATAAATTGATACCCATCTGATTGTAGACGGCACCTATCTCATCATAGTCTGCAACAATCTCTCCGTTGCCATGAAAAAAGAGCAGATTACCGCCGGATTTTTCCGCCATGTGAAAACGGGCGCCAATGGCGATCGCCTCTTGCACCGGAATCATAATATCCTCTCGCCCAGCTGTTCGCGGTTCCAATCGGGCTGCCTGAAAGGATGAAACGTCCGGCTCGGGCCGCGGATGAAACAGAAACATGAGAACTTCCGGTCGATCGAGGGCAGCGAAATCAATTGTGGAAATATCTTTCATACGGAATTCTCCTTTATTCGATGTATTTCACTGCCCAGGCCGCGATGAGCGAACCCACATACTGTGAGTCCTTGGGATTCATCAGCAGGTGATCGGCCCTGTCCAGGGAAATGAAGCTCTTGGGGTGGCGTGCGATCTGGAAAATTTTAGACGCGTTTTCAATCCCGACGACATCGTCAACCGGCGAATGAAAAATTAAAAGTGCCCGATTTAAATTGCGAATGGTATGCTCCATGGGTACGGACGCAAGATCGTCAAGAAATTGTTTTTTAATTTTAAAGGTCCGACCGGCTAAATTGACCTTGGCTTCACCCCGGCGTTCAATGATATCTTTGGTATCGCCCAGGGCATGGATCACGTGACCGGGATCCGCCGGCGCCGCTATCGTGATTACCGCTGCACAAGTAGGTATCTTTGCCGCGGCCTGCAGCACAGCCGCTCCGCCCAGGGAATGGCCGATCAAAATTTTCGGCGCCGCGAGTGAACTTGCCATGAATTCCGCCGCCGCCACCAGATCTCCGACGTTGGAAGAAAAATTGGTATCGGCGAAATCGCCTTCGCTTTCACCCAGTCCGGTGAAATCAAGGCGCATCACGGCGATTCCATTGTGGGTCAATGCCCGGCTGATATGGCTGATGGCTTTGATGTTCTTAGAACAGGTGAAACAATGGGCAAACAGGGAGTAGGTAGAAGGCTTATCGTCCACCGGCAAATCAAGTCTGGCAGACAGTTTTTGTCCGGCCAGATTTTTGAATTCAAGTTTCTTAAACCTCATCGCGGCTCCCTGAGATTGGGTCAGTTGGTTTGGATGGTTCGCTGGATAATCGCCATGTGGGGTCCCCCCTAAAATGCACTAAAATAAGGTTTTGAGAGTGGATGTTTCAGGCTGTGAAACTATAGTGGAAATCACGGCCTGAGTCCAGTTCAAAATCGCTGGAATATTCGCCGCCAGTGCGTTTTCAGATCTCAGCAGGCAACGACATCATGCGCGATAGCACAAATTGAACGAAATTCATTATTTGTATGGCTTGACATTTACAACATCATTCTCTATATACATACTTCGATGACAGGACCGGCAACTTCGGAATTATTCAAAACAACGAAATGAACTCAGATTGAGCGATATTTTAAGCACTTGATCATTGAAACGAGATCGCAGTCGTTGATGATTTTCGCTGTCGCGATCTTACAACCCATAACCCATGTTTCAGTAATATTAGGAGGGCTCATTATGAAAGGAAAAGCGATAAGGGGATTCATGATATTTCTGTTTGCGGTGCTGCTGATTCTGCCTGCAAAATTTGCGTCGGCCGAAACGCCCATCATTATCGGCAGTCCACTCTCTACCGCATACCTCTACGGATGGGACGCGGAGAGAGCTATTAATCTGGCTGTCGCGGAGATCAATGCCAGCGGTGGTGTCAACGTTGGCGGCGAAAAGCGCCCATTCAAGGTGGAGGTCATCGACACCAGAGATTTGGAACCCGGCGTGCCTGTCAGCGAAGCCCTATTAGCGGTGGAAAAATTGATTTTAGATAAGAAAGCCGACTTTATCATCGGCGGGCCGGTTCGTTCTGAGGCGGCCCTGGCGGCGATGCCGCTTTTATCCAAATATAAAAAAGTTTCGATCCTGACGACCGGCGTTCTGACCCCCAAATACCATGCCTTGGTTGCCAAAGAGTATGACAAATATAAATACTGCTTCCGCATTCATGGTGAGGCAAAAAATCTTGTCGGTGAGATGTTTGCCAACTTTACCGATTTGAAGGAAAAATACGGATTTAACAACCTGTTCATCATCGCTCAGGATGTTTCCCATGCCCGCGGCGCTGCAAAGGTGATGAAAGCCGTGGCCGAAAAAAAAGGCTGGAATGTGACCGGAGTGGAAATCTATCCCACAGGCGCCACCGATTTTTCCATGGGGTTGCTCAAAGCCAAAAAGACCCAATCGGAAATTATCAATATCTGGATGGATATGCCGGAAAGCGCTATTTTACTCAAACAGTGGTATGAAATGAAGATCCCGGCACTGCCGTTCGGTTCCACCCTGGCAGCCGCTGAACAACCGGGCTTCTGGGAAGCGACGGAGGGCAAAGGAGAGTATACCCTGTGCAATGTGGTCAACGCCGGCAACGCACCCTCTGAAGCCACCCCGTGGACCATGAAATTCTATGATGCCTATACCAAAATGTGGGGTGTGGAGCCGGAAGGGTTGGGGACCTCCAGCAGCTACATGGCCGTTTACGTTTTGCGGGACGCCATCGAGCGCGCCGGCAGCCTTGATCCGGACAAAGTGGTCGCAGAACTGGAAAAAACCGATATCATGGGAGTTTATGGCAGGCTGCGTTTCGATCCCAAAAGCCACCAGGTCATCCCGGCCACAGACCCCCAAAAAGGCGCTGTGGGAAGTATCTTACAGTGGCAGGACGGGAAGCGGGTTGTGGTCTATCCCAAAAGCATCGCCACGGGCAGCATCCAGTTGCCGCCGTGGATGAAGAAGTAAGTAGTCCGCCAGGTGGGTTGAGGGAGATCAGCTAAATCTCCCTCGATCCAATCTCGCTGAAATCTTATCCTGGAAATACCATGGAAATATTGATCTACGGAACCATAAACAGTGTCTCGCTGGCACTTTTTTCACTGGGATTTGCTATGGTTTACGGGGTCAGTCGCCTGCCTAATTTCGCCCACGGCTCCTTATACGTGCTCAGTGGTTTCATTACTTGGACATTGTTAAATTCTCTGGGTCTTAATTATGCGGTCAGCATTATTCTGGCGATGATCGCCACCGGTATTATCGGTGCATTGATCTACCAGTTCGTGCTGATTCGTGTTCGAGGCATGGAGATTTCGGAAATCATGGCCTCTTATGCCATCGGACTTGCAATATTGGAAGGACTCAGATGGGGCGGCTTTAAGGGCATGACCTATACGCTACCCTCCTTTATCGAAGGCAGCACGGAAATCGCCGGAATACCTGTGGATTACCAGCGTTTGCTGGTCGTCGGTATCGGTGCGGCGGTGGTGGCGTTTTTGTGGCTGTTCACCCACTACACGCGCATCGGTTTGGCCCTGCGCGGAATGGCCCAAGACGAGCGTGCCGCTATGATGCTGGGGATCGATTCCGACCTGATGGCCTTAGCGGCCATGGGATTCGGCTCCATGCTGGCCGCTCTGGCAGCTATTTTATTGCTTCCGCTGGGCAATATCGTCGTGGAAGCCGGATATAATGTGCTGATTCTGGCGATCGCCGTCTGTATCGTGGGAGGTTTGGGGAGCTGGATGGGAGCTGTTATCGCTGCTTTTCTAATCGGTTTCGCTCAGATTCTGACGGTCGTTTATCTCGGTGCCCATTATCAGATGGTAGTGGCTTTGCTCGCGATCATACTCACGCTAATTTTAAAACCCTCAGGACTTTTTGGACGTCAGAAAGAGTTGGAAGAAAGAGTATGAAAGAAGATTTTGAGAAACGCCGCAAAGAAAGATTGGATCGGGGTATCAAAGTTCGGTCTGACGGGCTTTATGCGCTGATGTCCTGGCGGGAACTCTGTTACCTGGTTTTACCGCGACTCGTGTTGATCGTCGGGATGCTGATTTTGCCCCTGGTAATGCCCAGCATGTACTGGCAACGGGTAATTTCAAATGTTTGTATCTATGCGTTGCTGGCCCTGAGCTTTGATTTTCTGGCTCATTTTGTGGGATTGGTTTCCTTGGGCGGTGCTTTTTTTATCGGAATCGGCGGCTATATTGCCGCCATTCTAAACACCTCTTTTGGACTGCCGCCGCTGCTGACGATCCCCCTGGCGACCATCATCGGGGCATCTTTCTGCACGCTGCTTTTGCTTCCTTGTCTTCCACTGCGGGGGGTCTATTTTGCCATTATAACGCTGATGTATCCGCTGCTCCTGGCCCGGGTCATCGAAGCTTTGGATATACTGGGTGGGACCGACGGGATTTTGGGGGTGGAAAGTTTTTTAAATCGCTGGATGGAACAGTATGTCATCATCATGATGGTTCTTTTATTTCTTTTTGGCGTGCGAAGACTGGTCATCAAAGATATCGGTTTGGTTTTTAGAGCGGTGAAGGACAATGATCAGGCGGTGAGAGCTTCCGGGATCAGCATTACGTATTACAAAACCATCGCTGTATTTATTGCTTCGGCAATGGGTTGTCTAGGGGGTGCCTATATGGTGCACCTATACATGTGGGCCGGACTCTCGATGTTCGCGCTGGATTTTTCAATTCTGCCCATCGCCGCAACGGTCATCGGGGGAAGTGGCACGCTGGTCGGGCCGGTGTTAGGGGCATTTATTCTGGTACCCATCTCAGAGTTGCTGCGGGCTTTCGGCACCCTGCGCATTGTTTTCTATGCCCTGATTCTGCTTGCCTTTATCATTTTCCGCAGTGAAGGAATTCTGGTTTACAGTCAACGCAAATATCAACAGTTTGAAAAATGGGTTAAGGTATGAGTACGCCGATTCTTCAAGTTAACCAGGTTACCAAAACCTTCGGAGGTATTTTTGCTTTAGACGAGGTCAGTTTCGACCTCCAGGAAGGGGATATTTTAGGTGTCATCGGCCCGAACGGATCCGGCAAGACAACCTTGGTAAACTGCATCACCGGTTTTGTCGGCCTTACTTCCGGCGAAGTGCTGTTTAGGGATAAAATTATCAGCGGCAAACCGGCGCATAAAATTGCAGATATGGGCATCACCCGAACCTTCCAGGTCATGCGCCCCTATTATAGTCTGGCGGCTTATAAAAATCTTGTGATTCCACTGTTTTCACCCCGCGCGAAACGTACCGGAGGCTGGAGAGGGGGTGGTAAACTCGGTGATCGCAATACCGTCAGCATTGACATTTTAGAAGAGTTGGGCTTTGAAAGGGAATCCTTTGTACCTTATAAGATGGCTTCCAGCCTCCCGACTGGATATCTTAAACGCCTGGAGCTTGCCCGCTGCCTGGCCTTAAAACCCGAAATTATAATCTGCGATGAGGTTTTCTCAGGATTGAGCGCGAGTGAAATCGCCAGCATGGTTCCGCTCATCGAACGCTTGCAGATGGAAGGCATCACATTAATCATGATCGAACACCGCTTACGGGAATTGTTCCGGGTATCAAATCGGGTACTCGTCTTAAACTTCGGAGAGAAGCTTCGGGAGGGTTTACCGGATGAGGTCATGGCTGACGAGAAAGTCAAGGAAGCCTATTTCGGATCAGAGGAGGTAGTAGACTATGATTGATGCTACCGGACTAATGGTCTTTTACGAAAATATGCTGGCCCTCAACAATGTCAATATAAAATGCAACAAGAATCAAATTGTGGGGATATTTGGCGCCAACAGTGCCGGAAAATCCACCCTGATGTATATGCTTTCCGGCATCATCGAGGATATCCGAAAAAAAGAGGACATGGCCGGTGGAGAGCGGGTCAGCGTCCTGGGCAAAATTAAATATCTTGGAGAAGAAATCATGGGGCTTAAACCCAGCCAGCGGGCCAAGAAAGGACTTGTGCTCTGCCCGGAACGACGCAGAATTTTTAAAGAGTGCACGGTTCTGGAAAATCTGCGGATTGGTGGCTACCTGGCCTCCTCCTCCCAGGCGAAAGAGACCCTGAGTTATGTATTCAAGATTTTCCCGGCCCTGGAAAAGCTTCAAAAAAGAGTCGGTGGGTTTTTAAGCGGTGGCGAGCAGCAGATGCTGGCCATTGGGCGCGCTCTGATGGCACAGCCCAAATTGTTGCTGCTGGACGAACCTTTACTGGGTTTGAGTCCCCTGATGCAGGCCGTTTTGGTGCGGGCGACCAAAGAGATTCGTGATGAACAGGGAATTTCCATCATCGTCACTGAACAATACGCAAGGCCGGTCCTGCCGATTGTGGATTATGCATTTATTCTCGAAAATGGGTCTGCGGTACTGGAAGGCTCTCGCCAGGACATGATGAACAACCCGGATATTCGTTCCGCCTATTTTGGAATCTAAACAATGGAATCCAACGCCAAAATCCGAGAAGATGAATTAACGTTTACACGATTCGATAAGATGAGTGAACGCTATCCGGATAAAACCGCCGTACTGTATCTGGGAGAGCGGCTCACCTTTGCACAGTTGCAGGATTACAGCGAACGGTTTGGTGGTGCGCTGACCGATCTGGGGGTTAAAAAAGGCGATAAGGTCATGATATACATTTCCAACTGTATCCAATGGATCATTGCCTTTTTGGGTATCCAGAAAATAGGTGCCGTGATCGTACCGGTCTCACCCATTTACACTTCCCATGAGCTTGATTACATGATCAGGGATTCGGGGGCTGAAACGATCATTTGTCTGGACACCAATTTTTGTTACGCCAGCGAAGTCTTTTCCGATTCCGGACTCAAACGGATCATTGTCACCAATCTGGCGGACCCATTGCCATTTTGGAAACGCTATTTAGGCGTACTTTTTGATAAAATTCCCCATGGTAAGGTGATCGGGGGCGAGGGCATTTACTCGTTCAACGCGCTCTTGAAACATCCCCCCTTAAAAACCCGGATTGATCTGAACCCCTGGAAAGATCTCTCGTATATCCTTTATACCGGCGGGACCACCGGATTCCCCAAGGGTGTCCCCGGCAATCACATTGGAATGGTATCCTATGTGAACGACGTCACCGACGACGTGGCCGCTGATCATCTCAAAGAAGGCGAGGATGTGTATATCGCGGTAAACCCCCTCTTTCATATTATGGCATTGGGCCTGTTTATGGCTCTGGGGTTGAACAAGGGCAACACGACCGCTCTGATGCCGGTGCCCCAGGTGGATGCCATTCTTGAAACTGTTCAGCGTCATCATGTCCGCTGGTTTCTTGGGGTTCCGGCCTTATACCGTATGATTTTGGAAAATGACCGCCTGGATCAATATGATTTAGGGTCTTTGCGCTATTGCTACTGTGGCGGTGATGTCCTGCCCTTGGAGGTATTCAATCGCTGGAAGGAGCGATTCGGCGTTCCAATCTATCAGGTCTATGGCTCCACTGAGGCCGGCCATGTTACCTACAGCCGCATTGATGAAAATCTTGAGCCGCGGACCTTGGGCCTGCCGTTAAAAAGCAGAGAATGTATTGTGGTAGATCCGGAAACGCTTAAACCTGTTCCTGTCGGCGAAATTGGAGAACTCCTGGTCACATCACCCTATACAGTTAAAGAATATTGGAATAAGCTCGAAGAAACCAAGCGTTCATACGTGGAAATCGATGGAAAGACCTTCTATCGAATGAGTGATTATGTCAAGCAGGATTCAAACGGAGAACTTATCTATGTGGAGCGTTCGGCCGATATCATTAAGCATAAAGCATACCGAATCTCCGCATCCGAGATCGAGGCAGTGCTGCAAGACCATCCTACGGTGATCGGAGCCTGTGTGGTGGGTGTTCCCGACCTTAAAGTCGGGGAACGCGTTAAGGCCATTGTTGTATTAAAGGCGGATGCCAGAGGGGTAGGGGGAGCAGAGCTTCTGCAGTGGTGTCGGGATAAACTGGCACCTTATAAGGTGCCGGGCTACATCGAGTTCCGGGATATGTTACCCAAATCCAAAGTCGGGAAACTGCTCCGCAGAGAAATTCGGGATGAAGAGCGCCGACGGATATCTAAGGAAAAAGACATTCGGCAGCAGTAGACAGCGCCGGCCGCATCACCAATCCAAAGTAGACCGATATCCCAAACTAAAAATATCCCGTCTAATGATTCATTTTCTGGTAGCGCTGGCGGTGAACCTTCGGTGCTTTTCGAGGTGGGGCTTTTAATGGTTCTTTGGCTTTACCAATCGGCAAAACCCCAGCAATTGCTAGATCCTGCGGAATGTCGAGCGCCACTAGAAGCTTTTGCGGTGCAAAAAAAGTGAACCAGAGAGATTCAAGGCCCATATCTGAGGCAGCCAGCATCATGTTTTGAATACAGGCGGAGGCCGCCTGCATCGCACCGTATTTTTGATCGAAAAAGCTGCCCAATCCTCCCTTGGCGGGATCAACAACGATCACTATCAAGACGGGCGCCTCTTTTATAAAGTCCATCTCATACTTGGCCGCCCAACCGGGACCGCCGTTATCAATGACCGCCTGCTTGGCCTCCTCGCCGATATTTTTTATTTTATTCTTTAGGTTTTCATCTGTTATAATAATAAATTCAAATGGTTGAAGGTTTAAAGGGCTGGGTGCCCATTGACCTGCCTCCAGGATGAAGGACAACTGCTCTTCTGTGACCTCTGAGTCATCAAA
>Ga0055444_10000107_pt1 | contig 10565 bp, 8 predicted proteins | sample China_Galinas_Co_FD_57742 | JGI IMG/M metagenome (GOLD analysis project Ga0055444, IMG submission 57742) | Wetland microbial communities from San Francisco Bay, California, USA, that impact long-term carbon sequestration - China_Galinas_CordA_D2 | ecosystem: Environmental > Aquatic > Marine >...
GGTTCCAGAAGGACAGGTTTGGCATCAACGACAGCTTTTTTGAAGGCCAGCGAACCGGCCACCTTGAACGCCATTTCGGATGAATCGACAGCATGGAATGATCCAAAATCCAGCGTTGCACGGAAATCAACCGTTGGGAAACCCGCCAGAACACCCTTTTTAGCAGATTCGACGATACCCTTTTCAACGGCAGGGATATATGTCTTCGGAATAACACCGCCTACAATGGCATCCACAAATTCAAAACCGGCACCGCGCGGAAGCGGTTCCATCTGGATCCAACAGTCGCCAAACTGGCCATGGCCACCTGTTTGTTTTTTGTGTTTACCCTGGACACGGACTTTCTTTTTTATGGTTTCCCGGTATGGTATTTTAGGCAGCTTGAGGTTGACATCGACACCAAATTTGCGCTTCATTTTCTCGATGGTCGCCTCAATATGAACTTGCCCTCGTCCTGACAGCAAAATTTCATTGGTCTCGGAGTTGCGATCCAGTTTAATCCCTGTGTCTTCCTCTATGAGTTTATTCAGCGAGATATAGATCTTATCCTCGTCGCCCTTGGCTTTAGACTCTAATGCAAAAGAAATGAGCGGCGGCAACGGTTCGGCAAAAGCATATTTCATCTTGTTACCATCGTCACAAAGTGTATCGCCGGTGGTGGACTCCTTCAATTTGGCCACAGCGACAATCGAACCGGGACCTGCACCATTCGCCGGTTTCTGTTCCTTGCCAGCAATCGTCAAAAGTTGATTGAAGCGCTCTTTCGTTTCTTTGGTCGCATTGTAAAAAGTTCCATCCGAACCAAGTGAGCCGGATACAACACGGAAAATGGAGAGCCGGCCCGCGTAAGGATCGGCAACGGTTTTAAAAATAAAGGCGGAAAAGGGGGCTTTGGGGTCAGGATCGCGAGAAACTTCATTGTCCCCGTTAAGATCGGTCCCGGTTTTGGCACCACGGTCCACCGGGGAAGGAGCCGCGCTGATAAATAAGTCCACCAGATTGTCGACACCGACATTACCGATCGCCGATCCGCAAGCCACGGGGACAAAGATCCGTTCGTTAACCCCTTTCTTTAATGTAGCCCTCAATTCATCATCGGTGATGGTTTCCCCTTCGAGATAGCGCTCGATTAAGGCATCGTCTGCCTCAGCAATATTCTCGATGAGGGTTTCCTTTTCAGTTTCAGCGAGCTCCTGTAGATCGGCTGGAATATCTGTCGTAGCAGGCTTGCCGTCACTGTCATAGACGTAGGCTTTCATACTGATGAGGTCGATAACGCCTTTGAAATCGTCCTCGGAACCGATTGGTAGTTGAATGATGATCGGTTTCGGATTGGACAGAGATTCAGAAATATCTTGAAGAGCTTTGTTGAAATCCGCCCGTTCTTTATCCATTTTATTAATGAAAATCAGGGACGGCATATTGAATTCCGATGCAAAATCCCACGCCTGCTCCGTCTGAACCCGGACGCCGTCCAAGGCATCAATGACAAACAAGGCTACATCGGCACCTTGCATACAATTTTTAGTTTCTGTAAAAAAATTCTGGTCCCCTGGGGTATCAATGATATTGATCGTGTGTTTTTTCCATTCGAACTGATGAAGGCCACTGCTGATACTGGTTTGACGCTTCAGTTCCTCCGGTTCAAAATCCAGCAGTGTGTTGCCATCTTCAACTCGACCAATGCGATTGGATAAGCCGGCCTTATAGAGCATGACCTCAGCCAATGAGGTTTTCCCTGCGCCATTGTGTGATACCAAGGCAATATTTCTGATTTGTTCTGCGTTAACCGACATCGATGCTCCTCTCTGCCAAGTATTGATTAAACCCTATTCCAAATGATTCCAAATTTCGCTAAAGTTAATTCAACTACCTGTCTCCACTAAAAAAATCAAGGAGAAAATCGCTTGGGGTCGCGCTATAAACCGTTCGTCTGTGCTGTTGCCATATGATGGTTCGTCGGCAAGGCCGATCCATGGGTGCGTATCACAAGGATGTGTTGCGAATATAAGGCGGTCATCGGGCCACAACGGGCACGTCTGTGGTCTAATTATTCCCCGGTAAGGTCGCAGAGGATGCCACGGGTTGCGACTTTAACATGAAGGATAGAAATTCCATATTGCCTTTGGGCCCCAATATGGGGGAGGGGACATCGCCTTGATAGTGCAGCGATAAGGATTCAAAAAATTGACGCAGGGATAAAATGACTTCACGATGAAGTCGGGTGTCCTTAACGACACCACCTTTGCCAACCTGCCCCTTGCCGACTTCAAACTGGGGTTTGATCAGAGCGATGATGCCGGCTGCGGGCTGCATTAATGGAAGAACCGCCGGAACAATCAGGCGCAGTGAGATAAATGAAACATCGATGGTGACATAATTCACCTTTTCCGGGACGACATCCGGGCTGATATGACGAGCGTTGGTGCGTTCGATGGTGATAACTCGGGCGTCCTGCCTCAACTTCCAGGCCAGCTGGCCATACCCGACATCAACGGCATAAACTTTCCGGGCGCCGTGCTGGAGCAAACAATCTGTAAACCCACCTGTCGATGCTCCAATATCAAGGCAAACAGCATCCTTAGGATTTACAGGAAAAGTCTGCAGTGCTTTTTCCATTTTTAGGCCCCCTCGACTGACATAGGGGAAATCCTCCGTCTTCAAGGTGATGGTTGCTTGGGCGGGAACAATTGTACCCGGTTTGGCGGCAGGAAGGCCGTTTACGAGGACACTGCCGGTCGTGATGAGCACACGGGCACGCTCACGACTGGCTGCGATATTTCTTGCTACCATCAGTTGATCAAGTCGCTGTTTGACAGGTTTCATTAGAGAAAAAGAAAGTTTTTTGTGTCAATGTTAGGGTAGGGCGTGTCCTTGACGGGATTGCGGTACGAGGTTTAACGCTGCATCGATAATAGCGTCTGCATCGACGCCATAAAGGCGTCGCAGCAGTTTCTGGGGGCCATGTTCGACGAAAACATCGTCGATTCCCAATCGTTTCATTTTAAAGCCGCTGATACCTGCATCGGTCAGCGCTTCCAGTACCGCACTGCCAAAGCCACCCTGCAGGGTATTTTCCTCCACCGTCAAAAGGTAGGGGCTGTGTGTGGCATATGCCCCGATCAAATCGATATCCAATGGTTTCACAAAACGGGCATTAATGACGGTCGCCGACATATGATGTTCATCTTGGAGTATGCGACGTGCTTTCACGGCCTCCTCCACCATCCGACCGATAGCGACGATCAATAGGTCGTCCGGGACGTGGCTTTCGCACACGATTTCAGCCTTCCCAACATCAATCGGCAAAATGGGGACCTCGAGATGAACGCCCAATCCCGCTCCGCGCGGATAGCGCAAGGCGGTGGGGCCGGGATGCAGAATGGCCGTCATCAACATTCGCCGTAACTCGTTTTCGTCTTTGGGTGCCATGACGATCATATTCGGCATGCTTCTCAAGTAAGATAAATCGAACAAACCATGATGGGTGGCACCGTCTTCGCCGACAATGCCGCCGCGGTCCAGTGCAAAAACCACAGGTAGTGACTCAATACATACATCATGAATAATTTGATCATAGGCACGTTGCAGAAAAGTCGAATAGATGGCAACAACCGGTTTGAGTCCTTCGGAGGCAAGCCCCGCCGCAAACGTCACACCATGTTGTTCAGCAATACCGACATCAAAGAAGCGTTCCGGGAAAGCGTCGGCAAAATCTGCAAGTCCGGTGCCTTCGGGCATGGCCGCTGTCACAGCAACAATGCGCTCGTCCTCACGGGCAAGTTCCACCATGGTATCGCCGAATACCTTTGTGTAGGTCGGCGGGGTCTCCAGCGAGGCAAAACATTCGCCCGTCGCCACCTCGAATTTGCCACAGCCATGGAAATGCACCGGGTTTTTTTCGGCGGGGACATAGCCTTTGCCTTTTTTCGTCATCACGTGCAGCAACACGGGCTCTTCAAGTACTTTAATGTTCTGTAAAATATTAATTAAATGGTTTAATTTGTGGCCGTTAATCGGACCAAAATACTCAAAATTAAAAGCCTCGAAAAGCATGCCGGGAGTTACAAAGGCCTTGAAAGATTCTTCCGATCGTTTGGCCAACTGATACATATCATCACCAATACGTGGCAGTGATTTTAGAAAATCACCAATTTCGCGACGCATTTCCTGCAGTCTTTTGGCGGAGAATGTGCGGCTCAAAAAGGAGGAAAGGGCGCCGACATTGGGCGATATGGACATGTCGTTATCGTTGAGAATAACAATGAGGTCTTGGTCTTTGTGCGTATCTCCGGCCTGGTTGAGACCTTCATAGGCCATTCCGGCCGTCATGGAGCCGTCACCGATCACGGCGATGACTTTGGAGCGTTCGCCTTTAATCTGTTTGGCGGTTGTGATGCCCAACGCAGCTGAAATAGATGTACTGCTGTGCCCCGTGGTGAATGCATCATAGGGACTTTCGCTTATCCGGGTAAAGCCTGAAATCCCCTCATGCTGCCGAATGCTCCCAAATACGTCGCGCCGTCCGGTCAGCAATTTATGGGCATAGGATTGGTGCCCCACATCCCAAATAATTTTATCGGTAGGGGCATCAAAAACGTAGTGAATGGCAATGGCCAGTTCGACCGCACCTAAACTAGGGGCCAGATGGCCACCATTCTTGGCAATCACCTCAATGATGGTTTGGCGAATTTCCTGGGCTAAACGGGGCAGCTCCGAACGCTCGATTTGTTTCAGATCCTTGGGGCCGTTTATAGTTTCAAGCAAACCCAATTGAATCCAGCTCCTTTGATGCAATAGAGACAATTTGCCATCAATGAATACGTAAAAAATCCTAATTTAGATGGCGATGGGAAAAATGCAAGCTCACGGGTTGTAAATTTCTAAGGATACCGCCACTGTTCCCGCCAGAAGGGGCGAAATATCCATATGCCACAGTGACAAGGAATGCCGCACAGTGCATCGATATGGACTTTTTAACGAAGCGGTCAACGCTGCCGCTCGATCACATATCGGGCAATCGACCGCAACGGATCGGAATTGTTATCAAAAATTTCAAGGCTGCACACGGCCTGGTTGACAAGATCAATTGCTTTTTGCTTCGCCGCATTAAGCCCCATCAAGGCGGGGTAAGTGTTTTTCTGATGAAGACGGTCCGTCCCGGCGGCTTTGCCCATGATTTCCGGGTCACCTTCTTCATTGAGGATGTCATCGGCGACCTGAAAAGCCAGACCGATGGAACGGCCATATTCTTCCAACTTCTTAAACGCGTTCGGGTCAGCATTGCCGATAAGCGCACCTGCCTCAACGGATGCTGAAATCAAGGCGCCTGTTTTCAATCGGTGCAACTGCTCAAGCTGATCGGCCGTCAGGGCCATTCCTTCGGCTTTGATATCACGCATCTGGCCCTCGATCATGCCTTCATAGCCGGCGGCACGGGCAATCATGGCGATAATTTTTAGCCACTGGCCATGTTGGCCAGCGGGTTGCTGAAGGGCGTGTTCGGTCAGCAGTTGAAATGCGCGGGTTAGAAGCGCATCACCAGCCAATATCGCGGTGGCTTCACCAAAGGCTTTGTGACAGGTCGGTTTGCCGCGTCGCAAATCATCATCATCCATGGCAGGCAGGTCGTCATGAATCAGGGAGTAGGTGTGGATCATTTCCAGCGCGCAGCCCACCGGCAACGCCTTTTCTTCTCTTGCCCCTAAAGCGTGAGCTGTTGCCATGCATAAAATCGGGCGTAAACGCTTGCCCCCGGCTTCAATGGAGTATCGCATAGCCGTAATAATATCGGCATCTTCCAAATTGCTGGTGTTCAGATAAGTTATTAAGGCACGATCAATTGTACCTCGACGGGTATCGAAATAGGGTTTCAATTCGAAACCCCCTTGGGTTCGAGCAACGGTAGGGCCGCCTTTCATAATTTTATCTGTTTCCCCGATGTTTTTAGGCCTCACCGTCGGGTTCGATTTCGAAAGGGGATTCGCTAACCGATCCTATGCCAGTCCCGATAAGCTGGGTGACTCGTTTTTCCGTCTCATCTAACATGGCACTGCACTGGCGGGACAGGGCCATGCCTTCATCAAATTTTTTCAACGCTTTTTCGAGCGGCAAATCACCCGTTTCAAGTTCACCGACAATTTTTTCCAAAGCATTCAAAGACTGTTCAAATGTTTTTTTGGCCATTTTTTATTTCCCTTCAACGCGGCAAAGCAGGGCGCCTGACGACAACTGAATTTCAACCTGCTGATCGATCGCGACGGCTGCCGAGGTCCTTACAACCCGACGCGCCGGCAGCGAACGGGTAATACTATATCCTCGTTGCAGAACATTCAGAGGGTTCAGTGCCTCCATGCGCAGGTATAGTTCTCGATTTTTCGCACGATTAGTATTGATGAATATCTTTAATTTACTCAGTAGGATGTAGTTCAATTGTTCAAGTTTAGAATGATAAATTAGAATTGTATTTCGAATAGGAATTTGACGATGCCGTTTTATTAAATGGAGCAGCGTCACACGTTTTTTTTCAATATGGTGCTGAAACAAACGCAACAACCGCTGGTCAATGTCATCCAGGTGGAGACGTAACTCCTGAATTTGGCGCTTCGGGTCGCGCAGGCGGATTGCAAGACGATCAAGCGTATTCCTGTGGCTAGAAATGTTGACGTTGAATTGTCTCACCAGACGGGAGGATAATTCATGACAATGCTGCTGCAGTCGATGCTTTTCCGGTACGGCGATTTCAGCGGCCGCCGATGGCGTAGGGGCTCGCAGATCCGCCACAAAATCGGCAATTGTAAAGTCGGTTTCATGGCCGACAGCCGAAATAACCGGGACGCTTGACGCAAAAAGTGCGCGTGCCACGGGTTCTGAATTAAATGGCTGCAAGTCTTCCAGAGAACCGCCGCCCCGCGCAAGAATAGCGATTTCGGCGTCCTTTTGCCTGTTGAGGATCGCTAATGCGCTAACAATCTCTTTTGCGGCATTGTCTCCTTGTACACGCACCGGAATAACCGTAACTGGCATATTTGGGAACCGCCGTTGAATAATCTGAATCGTGTCGTGCACCACAGCGCCGGTCGGTGAAGTGATAATGTGGACGTGACGTGGCAGCGCGGGCAGTTGTTTTTTGTGGGAATCGTCAAATAATCCTTCAGCCGCGAGACGGCTTTTTAGTTGATCAAAAGCCAGTTGCAGGGCACCAATGCCTTTAGGTTCAAGATGTTCGAAAAGTATTTGATAGGTACCGCGCGGTTCGTAGACCGACAAGCGTCCCAGTCCGACAACAGCGAGGCCGTCTTTGATGCGGAATTTCAACCGCATGGCAGGGCCTTTGAAAATCACCGCATTGATCTGAGCGGTTTTGTCTTTGATGGTAAAATAATGGTGACCGGAGGCAGGCGTTCGTAAATTGGAAATTTCCCCGGTAATCCAAATCAGAGGGAATTCCTGCTCCAGAATGATTTTAATCTGTTGAGTAAGTCCCGATACTGTATATACGGGGCGGGTATGCGATGAGGTCACAACAATCCGATCTTAAACGTCTGATAAGATATATTATGTAAACTAAATGGTGGGTGGCTCTGTTTTCCGGTCGCTGTGTTTTGTAAAAAGGCTGTCTGCTTCAGCATATTTACTCAAATGTTCGCGCACGGCAGGCAACATGTAAATTTCACCACGGGGCAATTCACACAAAAACTCTGATAAGATCTGTATTTTTTTATGCAGGCTTTTATGCTTGTCGATTAAAAACAGTGCTTTGCCTTTGACTTTGCACAAACCGCTGGCCGCGTTCACGCCGGTCGCACGGAAATTCTGCTCTGTGACTTCAATTGACAGTTTTTCCGCGAGCTCCTTTAATTCCTGATATAATCGATCGGCTTTCACAGAATTAACCTTTCGAAGATGCGCCCAATTGAAATCCAATAAGAATGTGTTATATTCAATCAATTAAAATTCGGACTCATAGCAAGGAGGATTCAATGCAGCATTCCGTACCTATGCAGAATCAGGAAGCCATCACGCAAGTTAATTCGTTTGTCCGCAGTGTCTACAACTGGATGGCTGCCGGTCTCGCCATCACCGGTGTGGTCGCTTACCTGTTTGCACACAATGCCAATTTGTTTCAGCTGATGTTTCAAGTTGTCGGCAATCAAATGAAACCCACCATGTTTTTTTATGGGGCGATCATTGCCGAGTTTGCACTGGTCTTCTCCATCAGTGCCCGCGTGCAACGTATGCAGGCCTCGACCGCCACCGGGCTGTTTTTGGCTTATGCAGCGCTTAACGGAGCGACGCTCAGTTCCATATTTATTATGTTTACACAGTCCTCGATTGTATCCACCTTTTTTATCTGTGCCGGTACGTTTTTGGCGTGTAGTCTTTATGGATGGACCACGAAACGGGACTTGACATCTCTGGGGGGCTTCATGATGATGGGTTTGATCGGCATCATCATCGCCTCCGTCGTCAATATGTTCCTGCGCAGCCCCGCGATGACCATGATCGTAAGCTACGTCGGCGTGCTCGTTTTTGTGGGGTTGACAGCTTATGATACCCAGAAACTGAAAGCCATGGCCCTTTCGCAGCCGGCCGGTTTAGATGCTGCAGTTGTGCGTAAAGGTTCCATCGTTGGCGCTTTGACCCTCTATCTGGATTTCATCAACCTGTTCCTGATGCTGCTGTATATATTTGGCGGGCGTCGCGATTAGGCCAACAGTTTTGTAATCGTTTTAAGGATCCCCTACTCCCGATTTGATCGCATCGGAAGTAGGGGGTTTTAATTCCCAATAGCGTCCGCAACGGCTATGGCAATGTTTTGAGCGCTGTATTCAGCCGCATCTTGTGTTGGCCCCTCTACCATGACCCGACAAATTTGCTGCGTACCGGAATAACGGACCAGCACCCTGCCCCGATCACCAAGTTTATCTTCCACTTTTTGAATGGCTTTGTTGACGTTTTCAAGCGTTTCAAGGGCGGGTTTTTCTTTGATGGGAACATTGATCAAGGTTTGCGGATAAACCGTCATAAACTTTGCCAGATCGGATAAAGGCCGTTCTTCTTCCTGCAGTGTTTCGGTAAGTTTCAGCGCGCTTAGCAAGCCGTCGCCGGTTGTGTGATAGGCCTTATAAATAATGTGTCCCGAGTCTTCACCGCCAAACGTCGCTTCACAGTCCACCATTTTTTCCATGACGTGGCGATCACCCACATCGCAGGCAACATGCCGTAGCCCAATGGATTTGAGTGATTCCTTTAGTCCGATGTTGCTCATCACGGTTGACACCAGGACGTTATTTACGAGCTGTCCACGCTTGTGAAGAAAGCGGGCCCCGATGGCCAAGAGTTGGTCGCCTGTCAAAATATGGCCGGTTTCATCCACCACGATCAGGCGATCACCGTCTCCATCAAATGCCAAGCCGACATCGGCACCGGTTTCAAGCACTTTTCGACGAAGTGACCCAGGGTGTTCGGAACCGCATTGGTGATTGATATTGATCCCGTTCGGTTCATTGTGCAATACCGTCAAATCTGCGCCCAGCGTATCAAACAGGCTGGGCGCCACTGCGGACACCGCACCGTTGGAACAATCCAGAACAATTTTCATACCGCTCAGATTGAAATCCTGGTTCAATGACCGAAGCAGAAATGCGAGGTATTGTTTACGGGACCCCTTCATCATTTGAATGGTGCCCACCTGGTTTCCCAAAGCATCCTTTAAAGATTCCGATGCGTCTTCCCGGATGAGCGTTTCAATTTGTGTTTCTTCACGGACGGAGAGTTTGGTGCCTTCCGGGCTGAACAGTTTGATTCCGTTGTCTTCGTAGGGATTATGCGAGGCAGATATCACCACACCGGCGGCCGCCCCTTGGTTTCGAGCCAAAAAGGCAACGCCGGGGGTTGGAATAATCCGCGCCAGCAGGACATTTGTGCCGGCCGAACAAATACCGGCCGCCACCGCCGACTCCAGCATTTTCCCCGATCTGCGGGTGTCCCGCCCAATGATAATGGGGGGACTGCCATCCGCATCCCCGAAAATGATACCGATAGCACGGCCGATGCGCACCGCCATTTCCGGCGTCAGAGGGTATTGATTCGCCCGTCCCCTAATTCCATCCGTACCGAAGAATTCGCCCATGGCAACCAGCTACCTTTTTATATACCTGAAGGCATTGACATTTAAGTTGACGAGACGATGATGCCAGCACCGTCTGCAGTCACGGTATCGACAATACTTTGGAGCCATTGCGTCCCCATCAACGCCGTTTCCGAAGACAGCACCTTGATCGTTTCGATATAATTGTCGTGTTGCGATTTTAACGGTTCCAACCTGTGCATAAAGCGGTCACGCAGTTTTAGATCACCCAACGCCTGATCCCGTTCCCGATATCGTTGTTCAAAACCATTAAAATGGTTGGCTTGCGTCAATCCTCCAAGCCTTTCTAAATAGTCGCGCAATTTTTTAAACCGTTCATCGATTCCCATATCCAATGTTTTTATCAACCCCAGCCAGAGGTTTTCCGGGAAACGATTTGAAACGAAAGCCCTCCGAACATGACGATACCAAT
>Ga0055444_10000110_pt1 | contig 10462 bp, 12 predicted proteins | sample China_Galinas_Co_FD_57742 | JGI IMG/M metagenome (GOLD analysis project Ga0055444, IMG submission 57742) | Wetland microbial communities from San Francisco Bay, California, USA, that impact long-term carbon sequestration - China_Galinas_CordA_D2 | ecosystem: Environmental > Aquatic > Marine >...
CCCCCCCTCCAATCGGGACCGACCACTTGACCGCGGCGCGGTTCAACGGTTCGATAAGATTTCAATTTTGGCTTGAAACCCATCATACCCAATATTCAAGCCTTGTAGGCCGCCTCCTTAATCGTCTTGATATCCGCTTTGCGCAAGTAAGCGCAGAATAAAAGAGGGCGGAGGTAAATTCCAATCAATTCAATCGTCACCAGACCCCCCTGATCCTGCATAAAGAATCCTGCTGAAGCTGCCGAAATATAGTTGTGTGATCCGGTTTTATGGTTTTCAAGACCGGCCCCCACTACTAGCCTGATTTAATTAGGCTAAGCCCATGGAAATGTGTACGGACGACAGTGGCCGATCTACGGCAGTAATGAACCGCTCAACTCATCAAGGTAAGCCATGAACGATACTAAACTGGCATTAGTCATGGATGACTCTGTTTCCATGAGACATCAAGTGATGTCGATCCTCCGCGAGAATGAGGAGGTCGGCGAGATATTGGAAGCCGATAATCCCGACGATGCTCTGCGGTTATTGTTGGAGAACGATGGCAAGCTGCAATTTATCGTCAGCGACTGGGATTTGCCCGGCATGCCGCTCGCAGATTTCCTCCAGGTCATACAATGTCAGCCGCGCCTGGCCGGTGCGCCGCTGCTCTTATTGATTGATGAAGACAAACAGGACGCCAAGGCGCTGGCGAAAGAGATGGGCGCGACTGCGGTGGTAACCACGCCTGTCGATCCGGAACGATTGCTGGTGCTGACCATGGCGGTCACCGGAACGGCGGACCGGCGCAGGGCTAAACGCATACGGTCACCTATCGCCTGTCAAATAGAGCTTGACCTGCCAAAGTCAAAAAAGAGCTATGCGGCAAAAGTCGTCAACATCTCCGATACCGGCATATTGCTCCGCACCCCGGTTCCTACTCGCGGAGCCGGCTATGTATACGACCTCGCGACCTTGACATTGCAGCCGACGCAGGGAAACCCGATAAAGATGTCTGCAAGGATACTGCGTATAGAAGCGGATACCGAATATCGTGACTTGGAAGATCAAGTCCTGATGGCGTTTGAATATAAGAAAATGGATGTTGGCACTCAAAGGGCGCTGCGGCAATATCTAAAAATGTATGATCCGGATCCGGACAGCGTCACCACCAATTAAGTGCCCATGCTACTTAAGCACCACTTCGCCTGAGTTTACGCTGGCGAATACTCTATAAAAGGGGCGGCGACAAACGACTATCGATTTCATCCGTCACCACCCACTTTTTCCTACAATGAATATATCGCCCTTTCTTACTTCTCTTGTAGCTGAACCAAATAGTCTATGACTGCCTGGATCCTGTCGTGCACAGCGGTCTCCCGAAAGTCGAAGGTTCCCGCGGCTCCATCGGGCACGTCCGGCACACCGACTTGAAAAAATCGGCCCCACACAGGCATCGTGCGCGGACCATGGGCGGCCACGTCCTGGCGACCGTCGATGATTTCATAGACACGCTGGGTGGGAAAGACGCCGCCATTGTTTTTCGCCAGGATGGTCAAGTTCGCCGGTCTTGTCACAGTCGCTTGCGGTCCATCGCCCTTCCCGCTCAAGCCATGGCAAGCCGCGCACTTTAACTCGAATTCCTGCTTACCGAGTTCGCTGCTGGGCAGCCCTGCACATCCGGCCAGCGTGTAAGAAATCCACACTACCATGCCCAGAGTCGCCATTAGATTTTTCATAGCTTCTCTCCCAAAAAGTATCCGCATTGAATAACGTTGATCGATTAGCCCGGTCGCGTCAACTACCTTAGCATTATATTTTCAGAGTAACGGCAAGCTGGCGCCGGTACAACCCGGGAGCTGCGGACGTAGACCGTCAAGCTGAGAAACGACATTCCTGCCAAATACCAGGCCTTACTCATGCTGAGTAACACTACTTATCAAGTGGAGATCGACACCATCGGTGATGGTGTTCCCGAATCGACAACCACGGGCAGCTGGGCAAATCTTTAAGCTCCGAAAGAGGTGGATGTTGGGAAGTCCCGGGAAATCCCGGGAAATCCCGGGCAAAACAAATACTGCTAATTATTTGCGAGGAGCACTCCGTAAGTTGCCCCTGCTTCGTACTGAATACTCTACGCAGGAATGCCATAATTACAAGACGTTGTACTTTTTCTTGGCCTCAACTATGACGCGTGCGACAATGGGCTGACAGACGGTGGACGGCTGACAGAGGGAGGTAGATTGACCGACAGCGGCGGGGTAACCTCTGCAGTTGAGGTTGGCATGCGACCAGTTACACCCCGACTCATCCACGCCTCCAAGCGGCATGATCGATTTGAAACGGCACTCGACACAGCTGTCATAGCGGGACAGTTCATGGTTCATCAGATCCAGGAGCTTGTCTATTTTGAGAATTTTCCTCGTCATACGGATTCTCCCTAGAGCACTTAACAGGGATGACGGATGCAGAGATTAATTTGATGTTAGTACAGCGATGGCACTGTCGCAAATACCACACTAAAAGAGTCGAACATTATTGGCCGAACGCTTTTCACAAAATAAACCAATCACCTTCTCTCATCGCAGAACTTGTCCATGGATCAAACAATCCATGAGCACTTGGTTTTTATCGTGAACTGCGCCCGTGAAAGTCGAAGCTTCCCGCGACCCCATTGGAGCGTCAGATACGCATGTCAAACGACATTTACTAATTAGCTTACTCCTCCCGCCGCAATAAAAGTTATAGGGTTACCCGTACGCACTGCAATATAAGCAAATGACTTTTCACGAAAGCCACTCAACATCTGCGGAACGAAGCCAAGCACCCTTGGTCGAAATTGTAATTACCGCACAAAAATCCTTGGCACAATGATCCGATGCATTTACACATCATAGAATGATTAACGAAGCACTTTGCAGACCTGAGAAATGCCGGAATTTACCGTTCTCCGCATTTTTATTTAGGCGCCTGGCGAGCAGAGCGGCGCTTTGCTTCAGCCATAATAGGTGGCAGCACCACTGTAAGTTATCAGCCATGGAGATCCATGGAAAGTGATCAGCCGCATTTTTGTAGCTTTATCATGGCTGATATTGGGCGGCTGTTCGTCTCTCGCCGTGACTCATCCCCTGGACCTACAAGACCGGCACCCCATCACCCTCAACTATTGCATAGAGTCGACTGCAGAGATGAACATCATCAACAAAAGCCTTACGGGCGAACAGAATAAAACCTTCTTTCATGAGCGCATAATCTCTGCCATTAATGATGTCAACAGCTACATCGAAACCCATATAATCAATTCGCCGCAATTGCAATTAAAGAAGCAATCGACCTGCGGTGAATTACCTACTTCAGCCAACTCTGAATATGACCTGTATTTAGTCGTCAACCTATCCGGCTATGGCAGCATCAAACCCAGGTGGAAGAAATTTCTTATTGGCACAGGCGCCGTTGAGGCCCTGGCACAGGGGATTATCGTCGGCTCGGCCACTCAGAATCCCTGGTTCGGCATAGCCGCGTCTACGGAGGAAATGACTTCAGAGTATCTGACATGGAACGGTGTCGATTGGCTTTTAGGCGAGACCTATGCACCTGTCACCCTGGAAGGAAAACTGACATATCCAAAAAATAACAAAGCAATTTGGGGGAATAGTTATTTCGTCACGGAAAATGACGATGAACTGGCAAAACTTAGCGCCAAGGAAAAGAACGATAAATCGCTACAACTGAAAGCAAGCCTGCATGAAGCAGAAAGCAAACTGCTTTCTGCGCTCAATTCCTACATGACAAAGCAGATTCTGTAATATTGCAGCAAGACACACTGCCTCTCAGGATTCCCGGGCACACATTAACACATACGGCACCAACTACTTGCTTGCATAAATCTGCCTGCCCCAGCCGAATGCGGCTTTGACCGTCAACACATACCGATGGTTAAAGCTCAGACCTTCGGATATAAGGTATGGATATGGATGCGGCCACCGACATCGACACCTATTTCTGCGTGAATATGTGCCGTTGATTCCATCTTCGTTACGCGATGCTGCCCAACCGAAGCGTTGGTGTCTTCACCTTCGGCAAAGGTTTTATAAAATGCGAATCGCAAGCGGATTCTATTGCAATAGCGTGCGCACGGGAACAGAGGCATTAATGGGATCAGAGCGCTTATATAATGATGCGTCACAACTTTGGAATGCGCAGGCGGCTGATCATGAGCGAACCGGACACGGCAAACGCCAGTACGAAAGGATGGAGTTGCCACGGCCCGAGGTGAATCATGCCGAGCCACAGGCGGCCGCCAATCTGCCCCTGCACCGCAGCGATGCCAATCGCGAAGACCAGCAGCAAGGAGGTGGGAATCGGTGTGCCTTCGAAATACTTCACCTTATCGCCTCCCTGTGACAAGGTTTCGGTCGTAATGTTATAGCGGGCCAGGCGGCTGACGCCACAGGCGACAAAATACACCAGCACGATACGGTCCCAGAGCCCGTCCATACCGGCAGCGTAGGCGATGGCCGCCGGCGCCACGCCGAAGGAAATCACATCGGCGAGCGAATCGAGCTCACGCCCCATGGCCGAAGCCTTCTGACGCCAGCGCGCGATGCGCCCGTCCAGCACATCAAATACCATCGCCAGCGGGATCAGGCCGCAAGCCAGCAGCAGGTGGCGTACGTCGTCGATCTGCAAATAGGTCATCGTGGAAAATAGGGCGCCAATCCCACAGGCCGCGTTGCCCAGCGTAAACCAGTCCGCGAGATGAAATTCGCGAATCATCTGGAAGCGTTTAATCGTTTTCATGGTCGGATTCCTCTCATACCGGCACATGTTATCCCAGAATCGGGTGAGACGTTATTGTAGGCCAGGATATTCTTATGAGTAGTGACGTCGGCGAAGGATTAGGGTGGCTCTGAACAATTCGTCATTTCGGGCGAAGCGGAACCCCGTAATCCTGTGGTTTCCATTCAGAGACGCCGGATCCGGCGATACAGCGCTTTTACGTCAAACAGCTCTGAACGCCATCCGATTCAGGCGAATTCTTCATAATACTGGTTAAAGCGAATCACGTCGCTCTGAAGACGATAGACCATTGCTGCCTTGTCGCGGACATTGACCCAATAGCGCATTAAATCATTGACCATTCGCAGCTCCCAATTCGACAAGGAACCGTAGCGCATTAAATACAGCTCTATCTTCCTTTCCTTACCGGTGTCCGATTCCCTGCCGACCGGATCGTCATACCACACGGACGCGACGTGGTTATCTTTCGCACATACCGCCATGGTAAATGCTGAGGTCTCGAGTTTGAAATAGTGCTCGGGCCCTATGTTTTCTGTGACCTTCGGCCCTATGGACTGAAGGATTTCTATACCATCTCGCAAACTCGATCTGAGAGGTATATGTGGAGTGTTGAGTTTGTCTGGCACGAAATCTGTTGACATCGTTGCGTCGGCCTTGTGCGTCTTCTATTGCTATTTATTTTAATAACGGCCACCACGGGTAAGAAGTTGACCCGCGTAAGAATAATTATGCTATATGAACGATTCGTGAATCGTGGCATCTCGAAGATACCGGTGACGCCAGATGCAGAGTCACGGGAAGACTGTCCCCCCTAACTCTTCAAATCAAGCATCAATAGACAGGACGACCCCAGCGGTACTTTGCGGACCTCCCGATCTGGATTACTCCAGCTGCGTTGGTGCGCACAAAGCGAGTAGAAAGCGGGGCCGTACTCGCGACATTACGCAAGTTAGATTGCGATATCGCGCAAGACTATCTAATCAGTCAACCCGTCCCTGGCGCCCATCCATATTGTCGCCATGGACGGGGTAGGACTACGTGGAAGAGTCATAAACCCCAAAAGCACTTTCTCCCGAGCCCTGGGGGAACAACTTTTTTAATGTTGAATTTAGCTCGGCTTCAGTCTGGTTTAAACCTGCTTTGTTTAAATGTTCTCAATCCTGGAGAACAGGTATGGTTAAACCAAGGAGTTAACAGCCATGTCTTATCAGACAAACGATTATTATCATGTAGAAAATGTAGGTCCGCTGGATCGGGTCAATCGCATCATAGTGGGAACGACATTAATTATGGTGGCGGTGTTGTTTACGGCCATTTCGCCGGCCTCTATCGTCGGCCTGGTTGCCCTTGGCACCTATGCGGGCTTGACGGGATTTATCGGCTGGGATCCCTTGTACTCCGCGACCTGGGCATTTCAGCACCGGGCGCCTGGACCGCTTCCCGCAGCAACCGCCAAGCATGAGCAACGCGAGGCACAACCGTCCAGCGACGATTACCAGAAGGCGGCCTAAACAAGCCCCTAGCCCGACAGGCGTGCGCGAACTTCCTCTTCTGCGGTTCGCGCACCCTGACATTCTTTTAGATGGAATACTGACAATGCTTATCGGACAGGCATTGCTCTAGAGTAAAGGCTACTGCAGAAGCAGTATCTCAGCGGGTACGCTGTTCCGCCCGACGCGTGCTGAGCAATGAATAGCGCTCGTCGAGCAAAGAGGATGAGACGTCCTTGACTCGTTCCGGTACCGCGCGCTTTTGTTCACTGTCGTCCGTGAACGGCACGGCGCCTGCGGTCTTCGAGTGATAGCGCGCCTGTTCCTCCAACATCGCGCGATCGCTCGCGTTGATGTCGATGCCGAAAAGCGGCGCCACGATATCCGCCACCGCGCCCGGCAGGTCGTCATAATCGATGATGCAGGCATCGCTTTCAGCAGCGGCATCGAACATGGAGGCCAGCAGCCGCGCCGCGAACTCAAAACCATCCACCCCCGTCACCACAGCCGGGGCAACGCCGAAGAACTGCGCGGCCTGCGCCGGATGATTACGCAACGCCAGCCAGGCGGGAGGGTCTTTGAGCATTGAGGCCATGACTTCCACCGGCCGCCGCTGCACCCACACCATGGGCACTTCCGGAAAGGCGCGGCGAAACAGTGCGGCCTTACGAATATTCCAGCTGGAGAGCTTGAGTACCAGATGCCGCTCGTCGCCGAAACGCACCCGGCCCAGCGCCCGCACCAGCAGCTGCAGGATCTGGATCTGGATCTCTTCGTTGATGCGAGCCGGATCGGCTTCCAGAAGATTATTTATCGGGCGCGGTTCGAGCGCCGCGACCACCCCGGGGAGTCGACCGAGAAGCCGGCCCACCAGGGTCGAACCGCAGCGGCCTATATGGAAGACGAATCCGCTGGGCTCCAGTGACGGCGTCGGGTCGAGCTCCAGCAACGCGCTCAGCGGCGTGCGCACGACGGGGTGGCCCGCGCCCTTATTCACCAGCCGCGCGACGGTATAATCGAAAAACGGATCGGTGAAGCGCTCGCCGCGCATATCGCACCAATCGATGCTCGGTTCGGGGTCGTTGATATTGAGGGCGACCGGCGTCCAGTGCGCAAGCTCAGAGATGGACGGCATAACGGCGCTCGCGGGTAAGGGGCGGAATTAACGTTATGGTAGCGCAACCATTATGGCTTGGGCCATCATGATGGCAACACCAATGCTTGGATAATCCACTAACTGCTTTTGTACACCGTTTGTGCTCCACCCGGGATTCGGTCAGGGCACGGACACGTCGCATTGGAACGATCCTTTGCCGCGACTCCGTCCCGCTGACACGCGCTTGGTGAAGTTATCGATCACCTTGTCGTAGTCGCTGTTTTTTTGCAGGTCTTCGGCCAGCTTCATTAAGCCTTGCCGCAAGGTGTCCTTGAATTCTGCGTTGCTCGCAAATCCGGGAGGCAGCGCACCGCGAAACTGTTCAACCCCCATGCAGGACATGAACAATTCAGCGGCCAGATCGATCCAAGTGTAGACCGTGACCCCGATGGTGACATGGGCCGAAAAACTGTCCGATGTCGCCGCCGCATGGACGTAGCCGCGTGGCAAATATAAAAGGTCGCCCGCCTCCAGATCAATTTCCATCTGTGGCGGCGGCGGATTGTCATAATTGCGGGCAAATGGCTGACCACCGAATGGCTGACTCACCAGCGGCAGTGCCAGCGGCCGGTCGTAGACGCGCCAGTGTTTCTTGCCGGCCAGTTGCAGCACGAAGACCTCATGCGGGTCGTAATGAGGCTTGAAGCCGTGGGTGTTGCCCGCGGTAATATAAACGTTGGCGCGTACGGCGTGATCGAAAAAACTCTCCAGGCCTCTGCACAGCGCCCCAATGGGTTCCCAGCTTTGCTCCAACCCCGGGAGGGCGACAGTCGCGCCGGCACGATATTCGGCAAAAACCTTATCGATGTCCGGCACCCCGTTGAAGACATCGTTCCCGTGTCTGAAATTGGTGGTGTAGGTTTCGGGCCGATAAAAAGCGTTGGAACCCTTGGGGACCAGTTTGATGGCGGGATACCGCATATCCGTGCTGGAGATAATATCCTCCAGATCCTGCTGTGAAAGTAGACTCCCGTAATAGTCGTGATTACGACGCTGTATATGGAGGGGTTTCCGTTCCCAATATTCTGCAAAAAAGTCTTCGGGATTAACGGGCTTGAGCAAGCGCGCCAGATCGAAACCCTCGATGTTCATTTGACCTCCTAAACACTGAGGCACGTCGAAATCCTCTATGTTGAAATAGAACCTCCCTGGACGTGGGCAGCAGCGCTCGTTAACGTCTGATGATTAATGGCATATTAGAGACCATTGATTCTGAATGGCGACTGAACAGTTGATGCCGACCCTGGGGATTTGGCCGTTTTTTGCCTGGGAATATTCTGGAAAGCCGCATCAAGCTCGAGGCAGGTGCTGCGCCGGGCCGCATTATCTACAAGGCACTGATATTACTATATTTAATCATCAAGGCCGACATAGCTCGCCGGATACGTTAGTATCATGAAGATTCGCCGGGGAAGCGCGCAGCGGCCGAATGCTAGGGATGGGCAAGGTCCGGATTCAAGAGGCGATAGCCTATATTCCCGGTGACGGCTTTTTGCGCAGGGAAGTATATACTATGCTTTTCAAAGCATTAGCAAAATAACCATTAGAGAGATGACCCAGTATCTTTTGCTTGCCATATGCGTCGTCGTGCTTTCGGGCTGTTCCGGCATCCCGAAGAATGCCTTTTTGCTCACGCCCTCGACGCCGGATGACAGGCAGCTGGAGAGCCGCGTTTTCGCCACCGGGGACAAATCTATCTTAATAAAGGACAGTGCCGTCATACTGGAGAACATGGGCTACAAAACGGACCTGGTTAATCCCGACATTGGTATAGTCACCGCCACCAAGCACGAGCAAAATGGCGGATTCGCCTCTATGATGATGTCGGTATTGAGTATCGGTCTGACATCCTCGGACAAGGACACCGTCACTAGAGCCACGTTCACTACCATGCCGGCGAGAGGCCGGCAAGGCGCCTTCATTACCCGCCTCACGCTCCAACAGATGGTCTTGGACTCGAATGGCAAGGCCTCCGACGTCACGACCATCACCGACAACGACACATATAAGATTTTTTACGAACGGCTCGAAGCCTCCACCTTCATTGAGCCCGACCGCATATGATTACCATGCGCTACCTTGCAACGATATTGCTCGTATCCTTTATAAGCGGGTGCGCATCGCAAATCGACCCGGCCCTGGTAAAGCAGCGCGAACTGCAAGTCCAAAGGATGCAAACCAGGATATTCGACACCAATAACCGTTCAGGGCTTGTCAGGGGCGTGATTGCGGCTATGCAGGACCTGAGCTTCGTCATCGACAATGCGGATGCCCAACAAGGAATAATTGCCGCTAAAAAATATGGGGACTACCTCATTGAGATGACAGTTACCGTCCAGCCCATATCAAACAGGCAGATCTTGGTGCATGGGATTGCGCAATACAAGCTCAAGACCATAGAAGATCCCTTTCTATATGAGCAATTCTTTTCGTCCCTGCAAGAATACGTGCCCTATATCCCGTTGGCCGGGGATTGACGGCGACGCGGATCGCGGCTCAGTCGTTTTTATGCCGTGCCCGTAGACCCGGGCTAGACACGGAATTTCTTCATCAAGGCCAGCAATTGATTCGACTCGCCAGTCACGGTGCCCGACAGTTCCGTAGACCGTTGTACGCCTTGAGCGGTTTCATCCGAGACTTGGCTGATATTATGAATATTGCGGTTGATCTCGGCGCTGACGGCACTTTGCTCCTCCGCGGCGCTGGCAATCTGCATATTCATGTCATTGATGGTTGCAACCGCCTTGGTAACCACCTCCAGCGAAGCCTCCGCCTGCGTCGCCTGCTGTACGCTCAATTGCGCCTGAGAGCTGCCGCCCTCCATCACCGCCACGGCATTGGCGGCTCCTCCCTGTAGCTTTTCGATCATTTCCCTGATCTGCTGGGTCGAATCCTGGGTACGGCTGGCCAAGGAACGCACCTCATCGGCCACCACGGCAAAGCCGCGCCCTTGTTCACCGGCGCGCGCCGCCTCGATAGCGGCGTTCAGCGCCAGGAGATTGGTTTGATCGGCTATATCCCGAATAACGTCCAGGAT
>Ga0055444_10000112_pt1 | contig 10393 bp, 10 predicted proteins | sample China_Galinas_Co_FD_57742 | JGI IMG/M metagenome (GOLD analysis project Ga0055444, IMG submission 57742) | Wetland microbial communities from San Francisco Bay, California, USA, that impact long-term carbon sequestration - China_Galinas_CordA_D2 | ecosystem: Environmental > Aquatic > Marine >...
GCGGCACCATCCAGCATGGCGTGTAAAGCGAGACCTGCCAGGGCCAGTAACAGACTGACCAGGTGCAAAGTGTGCGCAGCTTTCTTGACCATGTGTTCCAGCATACCCGGTACCAGGTAGCCAGCCAGAATCAGACCAACCGAGCCGTACCCAAGTTCAGCCCAGGATTCAGGAATCAAAAAAAATGCCATTAACAAAATCAGCACAGTGATAATCAATGAATCCAGCGCCCTGGCAGCAAAACCACCCCGCTTCATCCACTGGTACAGCAAAGGGCCTATAAACAAAGAAATGATGGACAAAATTAACACGTAAGAATCCTGAACCTGTCGGAAGATGGCAACATTAACGGACAATTGCCTGAATTACACGCGCTGAATTCATCCGCAAATCATAGAAGGCTGACTCCAGGCGGCGCAAATTGCTAAACTAGTACGTACAAAACCTCATTCAATACTGGAACCGAAGCATAAGCCATTGATATATAGAAGCATGGATACCGCTCAAATCCAAAATATTATCTCCAATCAATTCGCTGATCCCCGCTCGGCATCGGATTTGCAAAAGTTACTGAAAGTGGTGGCTGAGCGGCAGGGTGCACAGCCAAATGCAAAGGAACTGGCCCATGGCTCAAGTTTTATTTACAACTACCTGGAGCAGGTACCCTACCTGCTGACCGTGGCGTGGACTTCAGCCAGGAATGTGGGGCTGGAAACCGAAGTCACCAGTATTTTGAAAATGGTTGAATCCTACTGGATTGAAGATAATGACGTAATTCCTGACAGTCTGGGCATATTTGGACTATTGGATGACGCCTACTGCTCGTTGTTATCCATGCAGACATTGTCGGATTTCTACCGCAAGCAATCCGGCAAGCATTTATTCCCGGATGACCTGACCGCTGCCAATAACGTCATGCGTAAGATAATAGGCGAGCCCTATACCACGCAGCTGGATGAACTCGTCACTGAAGCGATTGCTGATGCCGGGGTCGAGGAGGCAGTCAAATGGCTGGCCAGCCCCGAAAAGCAGCAACTGATCGATAGCCAGGCAACCATCTGGAATCATGGACCGGTCAGCCAGTTACCGGTCAGCCAGTTAAAAGGTCTTGGTTTGACGCCAGATCCATAGGCCAGTTAATTTATTACGCACCGCGCTGATGGTGGGTAATAAATCACCCACCCTGCAGTGCGGCGAAGGCCGCCCGCGTCAAGTTCCGCGGGATACCATCGGTAACGACCATATTGTCTTCAATTCGAATGCCACCATAAGGTGCCAGTTTCTCAACTTTATCCCAGTTAATGGCGGTGACATCACCATTTTCCCGCCATTTGCGCAGCAGTGGTTCAATAAAATACAAACCCGGCTCGATGGTCAGCACATTGCCAACTTCAAGCTTGCGGGTCAATCGCAGGAAGGGGTGACCCTCGGGTCGCGGGATGGGCGTTCCATCCGCATCGGCAATCAAGCCGGCAACGTCGTGGGTCTGCAGTCCAAGGTAGTGTCCCAATCCATGCGGATAAAAAACGGCGCTCAAGCCGGAAGCGACGGCGTCTTCAACCGACGTTCTGATAATGCCAAAATCCTTCAATATCCCGGCAATATCGTTGTGTGCACGTAAATGCAGGTCGCGGTAATCCAGACCTGCGACAACCGCTGAACATAACTGCTGCTGCATACCGTCCATCGCTGTAATCAAGTCCGCGAATTCACCTGCTTCCGCCGCGTAGGTGCGTGTGATATCGCAGGCATAGCCATGCACGGTTGCACCGGCATCGATCAGGAATGAACGCACTGCAGAAGGGACCTGCTGCTCGTGTGCCTGGTAGTGCAACACTGCACCGTGATCATTCAGTGCAACAATATTTCCGTAGGGCAACTCCGCGTCGACAATTTGTATCGACATGCAATACCGCTGGTGAATGTCGTATTCACTCAGCCCTTCCCGGAAGGCTTGCTCTGCTGCCGTATGTGCAACCGCACCCAGGCGTGCAGCTTCCGCCATGCAAGCTATTTCATATGCTGTTTTGCGTGTCCTCTCCAGGTGTATGCGGTTGAGCAGGCGTGCCGGGTTTAACTGGGTGCTATTGACAACATCGGCGAGCGCGGGCGCATCACCAATACAGGCAGTCCGTTCGTTGATACCCGCCTGTTTCCAGGCCTCGATATCGCGCACCGAAACAACTTCAAATTCATCGGCCCACCAACTGTCCGGGTCCGCCGGTGGCGAATACCAGTAATCATCCGGTTGGTAGTAAAACAATTTCGGCCGCCGTCCCGGACGGATCAACAAAACACTGTCATGGTGATGCGTCAGCGGCAACCACCACAGCAAGTGGGGGTTGCAACGGAAAGGGTATTCATAATCATCAAGGAAACTGGCCAGTTTGCTGCCGGCGTGGATCAGCGCCGCATCATAACCTTCGGCCTGGAGTGCTTTTTCCCAGCGCTGCTGAAGCTCAGCGACGTGGGCCCGATAGCCTTCTGAAATAGTTTTACGTGCAGCCATTGTGATCGCCTCTTTGCTAAATAAACTTGCTAAAATAGTAGATTCTTTTCCGCCGAAACATTACCCAGAATACTAATATGACTAATAAAGAACCGCTTCTGCTGTACAACACCATGAAACGTGAAAAACAGGTCTTTGTACCACAGGACCCAAACCGGGTGACCATGTATGTCTGCGGTCCAACCGTTTACAGCTATGCGCACATTGGCAATGCACGACCGGCGGTGATTTTTGACCTGCTGTACAGATTGCTTTCGAGCCGTTACCCGAAAGTTATCTACGCACGCAATATCACCGATGTTGACGATAAAATCAATGCGGCGGCAGCCGAGCAAAACGTACCGATTGAAATAATATCCAGACGCTTTGCAGATATCTATCACCAGGATATGGCGGCTTTGGGTGTCGGTCTGCCCAGTATAGAGCCACGGGCCACGGAACACATTCCACAAATGATCAACATGATCGAACGCCTGATCAAAAGCGGTCATGCCTATGTAGAACAGGGGCACGTGCTTTTCTCTGTGGAATCCTTTGAAGATTACGGTGCGCTGTCCGGTCGCGAAGTCGATGAGATGATTGCCGGGTCCAGGGTTGAAGTTGCCGATTTTAAACGGCACCCGGGTGATTTCGTGCTATGGAAACCATCCGTGGATCCTCAGCCGGGCTGGGATAGCCCATGGGGTTGGGGCCGGCCCGGTTGGCACCTGGAATGTTCCGTGATGTCCGAACATCATCTCGGTGAGAGCATCGATATCCATGGCGGTGGTCAGGACCTGGTTTTTCCACATCACGAGAACGAAATAGCACAAAGTGTCTGTGCACATGCTGGCAAGACCTTTGCCCATTACTGGATGCACAATGGTTTCGTGACGGTCAATAAAAGCAAGATGTCCAAATCGCTGGGCAATACGCTGGTCATCCATGAATTACTGGAGCAAACAAAGGGCGAGGTGCTGCGGTACCTGTTGCTGAGTGCGCATTATCGTCAGCCATTGGACTGGTCAGAAGAGGCCCTTGTGCGGGTGCAGCGCACACTCGACCGCGTCTACGGGGTGATCCGTGATGCCGATGCAAGGTTCGGCCCGTTGCTGGCTGATGAAGCGCCTTCCAGTGAATTCATGGCGGCACTACTAGACGATCTCAACACACCGGATGCCCTGGCTGAACTCAACAAGGAGGCGCGCCGGTTGGCGAATGCTGACAATGAGGAAGCAGCCCGGTCCTCGGCAGGAAAATTACTGGCAGCGGCGGAATTTCTCGGCTTGTTCCAGCAAGACCCGCAAGACTGGCTGGCAGGTGACACCGAAGGCCTGGACGATGATCTGATTGACCGGTTAATCGAAGAACGCAACAGTGCGCGAAAGAACAGGAATTTCGCCCGTGCGGATGAAATCAGGAATCAGTTACAGGAAATGGGTATCAGTCTTGAAGATGTCGCAGATGGTACACGTTGGCGCCGCAGCGGCGACTAAACCCGGCCCGAACTAAAGGAATATTGGCATGCATGACCCGCAAAAAGCTCAACAGGAAATCATCGACGATTTCAGCTTGTTTGACAGTTGGCTGGATCGTTATCAATACCTGATTGACCTGGGCAAAAACCTTGAACCCCTGGCTGATGCTGAAAAGACAGACGATATCCTGTTGCATGGCTGCCAATCGAAAGTCTGGTTGATTATCGAAGGAGATGCCGACGAAATAAAAATACGCGCGAATAGCGACGCGGCCATCGTTTCGGGACTGATCGCGCTGTTAATACGGGTTTATTCCGGTGCTTCCGCCGAGCAGATCATCGCATCCCAACCGCAGTTCATTACCGAAATCGGCCTGCAACAACATCTTTCAGCCACGCGTGCAAACGGCCTGCACGCCATGTTGCAGGCCATTAACAAAGCCGCGGTTCTTAGCCTGGAAAAAAAGTGACTGTCCAGAGAGCGCTTAACTAATACTACCTAGCTGCTTTCGCCCATTTGCTTCTGACGTATCTCCCATCGTTCCTGCGCATCCAGGCAAAGGGTCGCTATAGGACGTGCTTCCAGACGCTGGAGACCGATCTCTTCACCGGTTTCTTCGCAGAAGCCATATTCACCATCATCGATACGGGCCAGTGTCTTGTTGATCTTGTTGATCAATTTGCGATAACGGTCACGGGTACGCAACTCCAGGCTGTTTTCAGTTTCCCGGGTAGCGCGTTCGGCCTCATCCCCCACATCCCTGACCTCGGTCTGCAGGTTACTGATCGTTTCGCGGGACTCTTCAACCAGTTCATCTCTCCAGGTCATCAATTTCTGCCTGAAGTACTCGATCTGCAAGGGATTCATGTACTCTTCTTCGGGAGACGGTTTGTAACCTGCGGGTAATTTTACTGTTTTAGCAGTCATATTGGTCTAATAACTCCTTGAAAATCTGAGCATATATAATGTAATGCACTGATTATTATATATTTTTATAAAAATCAAGCCATTAGTCGACTCGATCAAGGTGCAGTGTTATATCCCAACTGGATAGAGACAGCAAGTTTTTTTTATTCACAGCCCGAATTTCTCACGCTATCATAAAAAATGGAAAAAATTCTGCTCGCCATCATTCGCGCCTACCAACTCGTTTTGAGTCCGTTTTTAGGACAACATTGCCGGTTTACACCGAGTTGTTCCCAATATACCCAGGAGGCAATTCGAAGGTATGGCGCAGCCAGGGGTAGCTGGCTGGGTTTTAAAAGAATTATTCGCTGTCAGCCATTCTGCGAGGGCGGGCATGATCCGGTTCCCTGAATTGACAGGATTCCGGAAACTGCCATCTACGAGCCCCGTCGTCAGGGGAGCAAGTTGAAACCGGTAACCGGCTGAAAAACCGACCTGGGCTATTATTTGATTTTGCGGAAACGACGGTAAAGTTTGTCAATACCCACAACACATACACCGACAATTACCATGATCAACAGGTGCTCACCTGTAAAAATGTGCGGCAGAACACCGCCCGGTTCAGTGAGATGCGCCATTACTGAAGGCGAAAAAAGCAGTGACAGAACACCGGTAATAGTGAGATAAATTGTTGCTCGCATGATTTTCATTCCTGTTTGACTTGTTCCCTGGCTAGCGTACCTTGACCTTGATAATTTCCTCGCCATCCGCGTCACTCAAATGTACCGCACATGCAATACAGGGATCGAAACTATGGATGGTACGGAGTATCTCAATCGGTTGACTCACGTCATATAACTGGTGATTGTCTTCAAGGGCGGCCTCGTAAGCACCCGGTTGACCTGCGGCATCACGCGGACCCGCATTCCAGGTACTGGGTACCACCGCCTGGTAGTTCTTGATGGTCTCATCTTCGATCACGATCCAGTGGGCCAGACCACCACGCGGTGCTTCCATAAACCCGACACCCTGCGCCCGTTTTGGCCAGCTGGAAGGTTCCCACAGCACTTCATTAAAGGTCCGGGTATCACCTGCTTTGACATTTACGATCAGCTCATCGAACCAGCCCTGCATGGCATCCGCAAATATCTTGGTTTCCAGAGTTCGTGCCGCGGTACGTCCCAATGTTGAGAATAAGGCTTCGACGGGAATATCCAGTGTTCTCAGGGTCATATCCACCAGTTCTGTCGTCTGCTTATCGCCGCTTGCGTAAAGCACCAGCACCCGCGCCAGTGGCCCAACCTCCATCGCATGACCTTTCCAGCGGGGTGATTTCATCCACGAATATGACTGCTCTACATCCAGGAACTCGTAGGGTGGCTGTGGACCGGTGTAGTTCAGATTGGTCTCGCCCTGGTAAGGGTGCAAGGGGGTGTTCTTGCCGTCCTTATAGTCATACCAGGAATGTGAAATGTATTCCTGAATTTCGTCTGCTGCATTCATGTCAACATCATGAATGGTGCTCAGATCACGGTTCAAGATGGCCCCGGCCGGTATCATGAAACCTGAAGGATCATCCATGCCATTGGACGGAAAATCACCATAGGTCAGAAAGTTCCCGAGACCTTCACCACGGCTGCCCCAGTCCTTGTAGAAACTCGCTATCGCCAGCGTATCAGGCAGATAAACCTGCTCTACGAAAACTTTCATCTGGTTAATAATGTCCTGGACCTGCGTAAGTTTTTTAGTATTGATAGCCGAATCCGAATTCAGGTCAATTGGACAGGGCACACCGCCAACGACGAAATTGGGGTGCGGATTTTTACCCCCAAAAATCGTATGTAAACGTGCGACATCACGTTGCCACGCCAATGCTTCGAGGTAGTGGGAAACCGCCATCAGGTTCGCCTCCGGTGGCAATTTATAAGCCGGATGACCCCAATAGGCCTTGGCAAATATACCCAGTTGTCCGGCTTCCACGAAACCCTTCAGTTTCTTCTGCATATCGGAAAAATAACCGGGTGATGATTTTGGATAGTTACTCAGTGATTGCGCCAGTTCCGATGTTGCTTTCGGATCGGCATTCAGTGCCGAGATGACATCAACCCAGTCCAGCGCATGCAGATGATAGAAGTGCATGACATGGTCGTGTATGTACTGGGCGCCGGCCATCAGGTTACGGATTAAATCCGCGTTCTTTGGTACCGGATAGCTAAGTGCATTTTCCACCGAGCGTATCGAGGCAAGACCATGAACCAGGGTACACACACCACAAATTCGTTGCGCAAACGCCCATGCATCCCGCGGATCACGGTCCTTCAGAATCACTTCAATTCCACGCACCATGGTGCCGGATGAATAGGCACTGACGATTCTGTCGCCTTCCACCTGGGCCTCGATCCGTAAATGGCCTTCAATTCGGGTTATCGGATCAACTACGATGCGCTCACTCATTTTATTCTCTCTCTGCTTAAACGTTCAGATAGTCAGACAATGCCTGGTACTGCCACTCACACTCGGCGTGTGCTGACCGATTGGAAGCATCCTCAATCAACGAACTGGTGTAAGCCATCCTGGCGCTCATGGCTGCCTGCCACGCAGGCCCCCCTGCCCTCGCTTGCGTCACCGGTGTGGTGGCTGCAACCGCCGCACGCGCGACAAAGTAACCGGCCTGGTCAGACCAATTACCTTCTGCTCCGCAGCGCGCATGGTTGTCAAAAGTTACTGCATGGGCAGATTTCAGGGCACTTGCCAGTTCTTCCTGCGTAGCATCCGCTTCCGCCGCCGTTTTAAGTACACGCTCCAGCCGTTTATCCCCGCTCAACGCGAGCACGTGTTGAACAAACAATGCTGCAACCTGCCTCTGTTGTAAGTCATCCAGGGCTTCAAGCGCTTTTCTGAAATCTGTGTCATTGCATAATTCACTCATTTCATCCTGCTCCTGCACAATTAATCTTCGGCCAGGTGTTCTGCCAGCGTTTCAGTCAGGCTTAACAACGGGATATCCATGTTGTATTCCTCCAGTCCGTCTTCCAGATGAATCCGGCAGTTTGAACATGCGCTGACAATCGCATCCGGCTTGACTTCATCAAGCTGTGCCTTTTTGCGCTCAAAGACCTTCAGCCGAATCTCATCTGCCCGCTCATTTGCACTGACCCCGCCACCCGCGCCACAGCACCAGTTCATCTTGCCGGCGTCCGGCATCTCCACAAAATTATCGGAAACCATATTGATCAGGTTTCGTGGCTCCTGGATGACACCACCGCGCCGGGATATCTGGCAGGGATCGTGGTAAGTGAGCTTGCGGGTCTCCTTGGTCGCTATTTTCAGACGCCCGTCCTTACGCAGGTCATCCATCACCTCGAGTATGTGACGTACCTTGAAGTTGAATGCCTTGCCCACCAGGTTGGGGCCATCCCAGCGTATGGCGGTGTACGCGTGACCGCATTCCGGGCTGATGACGGTTTTAACCCTGAGTTTGTCAGCAGCATCAACAATGCGCTGCACCAGCACGGCGGCTATATCAGAAACGCCAATCTGGATGCCGCTGTTGGTGGCCTCGAAAGCTTCAGAGGATATCGTCCAGGTGGTGCCGGCCTTATCGAATATTTTTGCAACGGCTTCAATAAATTCCGGGAAATTCATGATTTCCATCGACGACAGTAACAACATGTATTCCACGTCTTCCACATCGACCGGAATCTTTAACCCGGTATCTTCTTCAACGTGTTTGATTTGTGCCTGCAGTGCCGGCCACTTCACACCCATTGGGCTGCCGATGGTTACGGCCCGCGTCGTTGCACCGACCAGACCCTCGGGTGCCTGGCCTGCTGCGGCCATACCCTCACGTGTTTTACGAATCATCAATGCAATGTCATTGCCAACCGGGCATACCATCGAACAACGACCACACAGGGTACAACTGTCATAGACCAGTTCTTGCCATTCTTCGAGGAACTCGTCGTCGATCTTTTTACTCAGACCCAGCATTTTTCCGACACGACCCACCAGGGTGAACTCGGACTTCCAGATACGGCGAAGTGGTTCGGTCTTGTTGATCGGTGTGCGCTTCGGGTCACCGGTTTCGGTATAGAACAGGCAGGCTTCAGCACATAGACCACAATGCACACAACTGCTGAAAAAGGCCGCAACCGTTGAATCCACCTGCCGTTTAAAGGCATTAATGCCCTTCTCTAATGAAGCACTCATGATGCAACTCCCTTGTAACCGGATATCGCACCGTTGTACCAGCGTGCGAGAAACAAGGTGAATGCATGCATCAGCTTGGTGAAAGGAAATATCACCAGCAGCAGTTCAACACTCAGTATATGCACGGCCAGCAGGGACGGCGCAGTCAGACCAATCCGGTGAAAGGCAACATAACCTGTAATAACGGGCAGGAAGGTCAAAAACCAGGTTAACAGATCTTCGAAATTAGTCAGGAAACGCATGACCCGGTTGGTCAAGCGGTTTACCAGCGTCCCCAGCAAGGCAATAATGGTAATCACAGCAAAGGCGTCGATCACCGGTGTTGGCAAGGATGGCCAGCCAAAGCCGATAATGTCCTTCAGAAACAAAATATGAGGCGCGGAAAAAAAGCAGACTACAAATAAGCCAATATGGAAAATGTAGCCGAATACAATGGTAACGCTGGAACGTTTGAATGTCGTCCGGTCGGGGACGGTCCGCGTAAACACCGTTCTCAGACCACCAGACATCTCCCCACCCTTGGCTTCAGCAAGGTTGGCCTTTCTGCCAAGCAGCAATATCTCGAGGATTCGGATCACGACACCGGCAACGAAAATAATGGTTGCAATCTGCAGTCCGGGTCCACGTGCCCAACTCAGAAGTTCGATTTCGGTCATAGTCTCTTCCTCAATTTCTCTGGCCAATCAAACATCACCACCGCCATTTACTTTCGCAAGTCTTCGATGGTGGTCTTGATATGAATTTTGTTACTGGCGTTTTTCTTGCCACGATTCAAAGCGCCCAGCACCGCACCGGCGGCGACGGCCCCCGCAGTAGCGTAAACAGCGGTCTGCGAGAGGTTTTCAGTCGGCTTGGAAAGCGCCTTGTAAAAGCCTCCGCCATCCCAGAAATCCGGTTCCGAACAACCCAGGCAGGGATGGCCGGACTCGATCGGCCAGCTGAAACCGCCATTCCACTTGGTTGTTGCACAGGCGTTGTAAGTCGTCGGTCCTTTGCAACCGAGTTTGAACAGGCACCAGCCTTTCCTGGCACCCTCGTCATCGAAGGTTTCTGCAAAGTGACCCTTGTCATAGAATGGCCGTCGATAGCAACGGTCATGAATACTCTGACCATAAAATGCCTTGGGCCGGCCGATGTGGTCCAATTCCGGCAGTGAACCAAATGTCAGGTAATGCGCCAGTACACCGGTAATAACGACAGGGATCGGTGGACAACCCGGTACATTGACAATGGGTTTGTCGCTGATGATATCCTCGACGGAAACGGCGCCGGTAGGATTCGGATTGGCATGCGGAATTCCACCGTAAGTGGC
>Ga0055444_10000115_pt1 | contig 10358 bp, 9 predicted proteins | sample China_Galinas_Co_FD_57742 | JGI IMG/M metagenome (GOLD analysis project Ga0055444, IMG submission 57742) | Wetland microbial communities from San Francisco Bay, California, USA, that impact long-term carbon sequestration - China_Galinas_CordA_D2 | ecosystem: Environmental > Aquatic > Marine >...
ACATGGGCAATGCCGGATCGACAGGTGCGCGGACCCGCGCTCGCGAGTTGCTGCTGCAGGCGCTTTATCAAAAGCAGATAGCCGGGCACACGACAGCCGAATTGCTCAGCCAGTTTCACGAGCAGGTAGCTTATGAGCGAGTCGACCAGGAATTCTTCGACGAACAGCTCGCGGCCATCTGCAAGACACAGAAAGATCTCGAGAAGACCATCGACCGGCTGATCGACCGGCCGCTGGTGCAGCTCGACCCGGTCGAACTCGGCATCCTGCTGATCGGCACCTACGAACTCGAGTCCCGCATTGACGTGCCGTACAAGGTCGTCATCAACGAATGCGTCAACCTGGCCAGGCGCTTCGGCTCGATCGAGGGACACAAGTACATCAATGCCTGCCTCGACGTTGCGGCACACAACCTGCGAGCAGCCGAGGTCGAAGCCGCCGCCGGTGGATGAGTTCGACCTGATCCGGCGTTTCTTCGGGACGCGCAGCACAGGCCCGGGCGTGGTCACCGGGATCGGCGATGACGGTGCGGTTCTCGACGTCACGGCAGGGTTCCAGCAAGTCCAGGTCATCGATACGCTGGTGGAGGGCGTCCACTTTCCGCCGCAGACGGCGCCTTTCGATATCGGCTTTCGTGTCGTCGCGGTCAACCTGTCCGACATCGCCGCGATGGGCGCGCGCCCACGCTGGATGACCCTGGCCCTGACACTGGCCGACCAGGGCGAAGACTGGGTGCAGGAATTCGCCGGGGGCCTGTTCGCCGCCGCGGACGAGCATGCGGTGGCGCTGGTCGGCGGCGACACGACCAGTGGTGACCAGGCGGTTGCAACTGTGCACATCACGGGCGAAGTCGAAACCGGGACCGCGTTGCTGCGCAGCGGGGCAAGTGCGGGTGAGGGTATTTATGTCTCGGGCACGGTCGGCGATGCTGCCGCCGGCCTGCAGCTTCTCAAAGCTGGGGAGCGCGACGACGACCTCTGCGAACGGTTCCTGCGACCCGCCGCCCGCATCGCGCTCGGGGACAGCTTGCGTGGCAAGGCGAGCGCCGCCATCGACCTGTCTGATGGGCTGGCGGGCGATTTGCGCAAGCTGCTCGACGCGAGCGGCGTCGGCGGCACACTCGATATAGAACGATTGCCGATATCGGCTGCGCTCGTTGCTCGCTTCGATAGCGACGCGCAACGGCGATTTGCGTTGACCGGCGGCGACGATTACGAGCTCTGTTTCACGGCACGCGCCGCCGACGTGGCGAATATCGGCGACATCACGCGAATCGGGGTCGTGACCGAGGGTGCCGGCCTCGTGTGCCGAATCGCCGGCGATGTTGTGGAAGTCGACGACAGCGGCTACCGTCACTTCGGATGAAGCCACCAACCGAAAACCTGACGCGCGCGGTATTGACCGATCCGGTGAATTTTCTTGCTTTCGGTTTCGGCACCGGGCTCGCGCCGGTCGCCCCGGGTACGTTTGGCTCGCTGCCCGGCATCCTGTTGTTCTGGCTGACCCTCGACCTGGGACTTTATGTTCAATTGGGAGTGGCGGTTGTGCTTGTTGTGGCCGGCATCTGGATTTGTGGTGAAAGCGCGCGGCGCATAGGCGTGCACGACCACGGCGGCATCGTCTGGGATGAAATTGCCGGCATGTACCTGACGTTGCTGGCCGCGCCGGTGACATGGTTGGGCTGGGTGCTGGCATTCGTGCTTTTCAGGGTGATGGATATTGTCAAACCGTGGCCGATTAGAGACCTGGATCACAGACTGGGGGGAGGACTGGGAATTATGCTGGACGACCTCGCAGCCGCCCTGTATGCCGCAGTCTTACTCGGTTTTTATGGGTGGCTCATGACCTGACAAGCAGAGACAATATGGCGAGCAAGGTAAGCGAAATCAAACGCCCGAGTGACGTGCCCGACAAGATCGGCAAGTACGTCATCATCAATAAAATCGGCAAGGGCAGCACCGGCACCGTCTATTTGTCTCACGACCCGTACTATCGGCGGGACGTCGCGATCAAGGTCTACAACAGCGAAGAAGACGCCGACGCCGAGCGCGCCCGGGTCGCGCGCAAGATGTTTTTCAATGAAGCGCACATGGTTGGCATGCTGCAGCACCCCAACATCATGCCGATTTACGATGCCGGTGAGGAAGACGGTTCCTACTACGTCGTTACCGAGCACATCCAGGGCGCGCGCACCCTCGCGGCCTATTGCCGGCCCGATAACCTGCTGCGCGTCGATGATGTCGTGGAAATTATCTACAAGTGCGCGAAAGCATTGCACTACGCACATGGCCGGGGGGTCATTCACCGGGATATCAAGCCGTCGAACGTGATGCTGACGATCGACAACGACGTCCGCATCATCGATTTCGGTATCGCGATCGTCAGTGACTCGGAGGTATCGCGCATAGAAGGCATCGCCGGCTCGCCGAGTTACATGTCGCCGGAGCAGGTGCAGTCGGAAGAGCTGACGCCGCGCTCGGACCTGTACTCGCTGGGCGCCGTCATGTACGAATTGTTGACCGGCTTTCGCCCGTTCCGCGCCGACAACCTGTCGAAACTGCTGCACCAGATCGTCTACGCAACGCCCCCGCCGATCCATACCTATCGCGACGACCTGCCCGAGGAACTCGAGCACGTCGTCATGACGACGATGCAGAAAGACCCGGGCAAACGCCTGGTTACAGGCAATGCGATGGCGGCGGAACTGACCCGGGTCTACAAGGACCTGCGCCAGAAATACGACAGCCTGGACAACCAGGAACATTTCGATCTGCTCCGCGCATTGACCTTCTTCCATGAGTTTTCGCATGCCGAAATCTGGGAGGTGCTGCGCGCATCGGATTGGCACGAGTACGAAGACGGCGAAGATATCGTGCGCGAAGGCGAGGTGGACGATCGCTTCTACATCATCGTTGCCGGCGCAGTGAAGGTGATGGCCAACGGCTCGGAACTCGGCCAGCTGGGTAACGGCGACTGTTTCGGCGAAACGAGCTACGTTCGCGGCGCGCGTCGCCAGGCATCGATCCAGGCCGATGGCCAGGTGACGATCCTGCGCGTCAGTTCGACGCTGATGGAACAGGTTTCCTCGGCCTGCCAGCTGCGCTTCAACAAGGTCTTCCTGCGTTCGCTGATCACCCGGCTGCAGGGCAGCGGCGGCGCGAATACCTGATCCGACGCTCGCGCCTCTTCACCTTCCCGGTCGCGTACCCGCCTTCAGTCGCTACGTGAATGACGGCGCAAATGCCGCTACACTTGCGCGACAACAATCCCAGGGGAACCCAATGATCAAGCGCCTTGCCTGCCTGGCAATCGTACTTCTTGCCATTCCGTCCTACGCGGACGAGCTCGAAGCGTCTGTCACCGAAGATTACAACGATTACCTCGCCGAGCTGTTCGACTACTTCCACCGCAACCCGGAGTTGTCGACGGTCGAGTTTGAGACCGCAAGGCGCATGGCGCTCGAATTGAGCCTTGCCGGCTTCGATGTCACCGAAGGGGTGGGTGGCACCGGCGTGGTCGCGATCCTCGAGAACGGGCCTGGTCCGCTGGTGATGCTGCGCGCGGACATGGATGGCCTGCCGGTCGAGGAGAAGTCGGGCCTCGAGAACGCGTCACGCAAGCAGCAGGTGGATCCGATCACCGGCAACGAAGTTTTCACGATGCATGCCTGCGGGCACGACGTGCATATCACGAGCCTCGTCGGTACGGCGCGGCAAATGGCAGCACGCACGGACGAGTGGCAGGGCACGCTGATGCTGGTCGTGCAACCTGCGGAAGAGCGCGTACTGGGCGCGAAGGCAATGCGTGACGACCAGATCTGGGAGCGCTTTGGCCAGCCCGACTACGCGCTGGCGTTTCACGTGTCGTCGTCCGACGTGGCCGGCGTCATCAATGTGTCGGAAGGCAGCCCGTATGCCGGCGCCGATACCGTCGACATCATCATTCATGGCGTCGGCGCTCATGGTGCCAGCCCGCATCGCGGCAAGGACCCGATCGTGCTCGGCAGCCAGATCGTACTGGCGCTGCAGACGCTCGTCGCGCGCGAAATTTCGCCGCGTGAGCCCGGTGTCGTCACCGTGGGATCCTTCCACGCCGGCACCAAGCACAACATCATTCCCGACGAAGCGCACCTGCAGTTGACGGTGCGCAATACCAACGAAGAGACGCGCCAGATCCTGCTCGACGGCATCGTCCGGATTGCCGAGAACATGGGACGTGTCGCCGGCCTGCCGGAAGACATGCTGCCCGAGGTCATTATCTCGGAAGAGTGGGTCCCGCCGACGACCAACGACGCGGGGCTGGCCCGTCGCCTGAAGGCGGCCTGGACGGCTGAACTCGGGGACGATGCGGTCGTCGACATACCGACGAAAGGCATGGGCGCCGAAGATTTCCCGTTCTTCACGATCGATCCGGAGATCACCAGCGTCTACTGGGCGATCGGTGGCACGCCGCAGGAAGACTTCGATATCGAAGCGGCCGGTGGGCCGCCGGTGCCGAGTCATCACTCGCCGTTGTTCAAGATCTCTCCGGAGCCTGCCGTGACTGCCGGGGTCGAGTCGTCGGTGGTTGCGTTGCTGGCATTAATGCAGGAGTAACGGCAACTCTGCAATTGCAGGAGCGACGCCGTCTCAGGCGTCGTCGACCTCGAATTCCTCGAGGTCCTCGTCGCCGGCGTTGCTCAGCAGGATCTCGACCTTCTGCTCGGCTTCCTTGAGCGCCGCCTGGCAGCCCCGGGTGAGCTTGATGCCTTCCTCGAATTTCTTCATTGCTTTCTCGAGCGGCAAATCGCCGGACTCGAGTTCCTCGACCAGTTCTTCGAGTTCTGCGAGGGATTTTTCAAGATTGAATTTCTTGGTGGAACTCATCGTCGGCATCCGCAATCGATTGCGAGGCTAAGCTACAGGCAGGGTGGATGGCCGTCAACCGGGCGCTGGCGGCAGCGCGACGGCTGCATTTTCCACAATTGACAGCCCGTCGGGCGAGCAATAGAGTGTGTCTTCGTTAGACCAATTCTAAACCCCCAATCTCTCCGGAGAGGAATAGCAATGTCATTAAAAGGCAGCAAGACCGAGAACAACCTGAAGGAAGCATTTGCCGGTGAATCCCAGGCGAACCGTCGCTATCTGTATTTCGCGGCCAAAGCCGACGTCGAGGGTTACAACGACGTAGCCGCAGTGTTCCGTTCCACGGCCGAAGGCGAAACCGGCCACGCACATGGCCACCTCGAGTACCTCGAGGAGACCGGCGACCCGGCGACGGGACTGCCGATCGGCTCCACGTCCGCAAATCTCGCCGCTGCGATCGCCGGTGAGACCCACGAGTACACCGACATGTACCCGGGAATGGCGAAATCGGCGCGCGATGAAGGCTTTGACGAGATTGCCGACTGGTTCGAGACGCTGGCGAAGGCAGAGCGCTCGCATGCGAACCGTTTCCAGAAAGCACTCGACACGCTCGACGACTAGGCAAAGGATCGCCGGGCCGCGGGGCCCGGCATTTTCCTGGTGAGTAAATCGGAAGGCAGGCGCGAAGGGAGCCTGGACGCGCCCACACGACATCCGCTCGATTGGCGGTCGGCGGAATTCTATGACGAGCAGCCGCTGTTCGAGGAACTGGAGCGGGTATTCGACATCTGCCACGGCTGTCGGCGCTGCTTCAACCTCTGCAATTCATTCCCGACGCTGTTCGATGCGGTCGATGAGTCCGACACGATGGAGGTCGACGGCGTGCCGAAGGCCGTTTACTGGGATGTCGTCGATCACTGCTATCTCTGCGACATGTGTTACATGTCGAAATGTCCTTACGTGCCGCCGCACGAGTGGAACGTCGACTTCCCGCACCTGATGTTGCGTGCCAAGGCGGCACGCTTCAGGAAGCAGGGCGCGCCACTGCGTGACAAGGTGCTCAGCGCTACCGATACGGTCGGCAAACTGGCCGGCATCCCGGTGGTCGTCAATGCGGTCAACGCAGTCAATCGCAGCAAGAGCGGGCGCAAAATGCTGCAGGGCGTACTCGGCGTGCATGTCGATGCACCGGTGCCCCCCTACCATTCGAAAACAGCGAGGAAACGGCTGGCGCACCTCAGGGACAGGAGCGCCGGTGAAGTACGGGCCACCGACACCACGCGTGGCAAGGTCGTGCTGTACACGACCTGTTATGGCAATCGCAATCACCCGTCGATCGACGAGGACCTGGTTGCCGTATTCGAGCATAACGGCATCCCGATGGCGCTCGCCCGGAAAGAAGTCTGTTGCGGTATGCCGAAGCTGGAACTGGGCGATCTCGAGGCTGTCGGCAAAGCGAAGGAGATCAATATTCCAATCCTCGCCGCGATGGTCGACGACGGCTGGGATATCGTCACGCCAATTCCGTCCTGCACCTTGATGTTCAAGCAGGAATTGCCATTGATGTTCCCGGACGATGCAGATGTCATCAAGGTCCGCGACGCGATGTTCGACCCGTTCGAATACCTGATGCTGCGGCACCGGGACGGTCTGTTGAACACTGACTTCAAGACCACGCTTGGCAAGGTGACCTACCAGGTACCGTGTCACCTGCGCGTGCAGAACATCGGGCTGAAAACCCGCGATGCGCTGCAGCTCGTTCCGGACACCAGTGTCGACGTGATCGAACGCTGCTCGGGCCACGACGGGACCTACGCCGTGAAAAAAGAGTTTCATGACGTGGCGAAAAAGATTGGCCGGCCGGTTGTCACCCGGCTGCAGAAAGCGGAAGCCGATCACTTCACCAGTGACTGCCCGATGGCCGCGGAACAGGTTGTCCAGGGCGTGGAAGGCCATACCGCAAACAACCCGATGAGCTTGCTGCGCAAAGCCTATGGAATCTGAATTGATGCACAAACTGACTCGCGAAGACCTGTACAGCCTCGAACAGTATGCGGAGGCGCGCCCGGATTTCCGGGAGAAAGTATTGCAGCACAAGCGCAACCGCCGTCTCGATCTTGGTACCAATGCCGCCCTGTATTTCGAGGATCGGCTGACGATGCAATACCAGGTGCAGGAAATGCTGCGCATCGAAAAGATTTTCGAGGCAGATGGAATCAACGAAGAGCTTGAAGCCTATAACCCGTTGATCCCGGACGGCAGTAACTGGAAAGCCACTTTCATGGTCGAGTTCCCCGAGGTGGAAGAGCGTCGCGCCATGCTCAACCAGCTGGTTGGCATCGAGGACCGGGTTTACGTCCAGGTGGCAGGACGCGAGCGTGTCTTCGCGATAGCAGACGAAGACCTCGAGCGCGCAGACGAAAGCAAGACCTCGGCCGTGCATTTTCTGCGCTTCGAACTGTCGAACGCCGATATCTCGGCGCTCAAACAGGGTGGGGCACTGATTGCCGGCATCGATCACGAAAACTACCGCGTCGAAGTCAAACCGGTTCCCGACAACGTTCGTACCTCGCTGATCGCCGATCTCGACTAGTTTCTCGTGCGTTGCCCGGCTAATGCTGGTGCATGGCCTATGCATTCAGGCTAGAATTCCGCCGGGCACCTCCTGGCAATCTGGTAACTGGCTATCTGATTGATGACTAAGCGATATGACGCGGCGGACATTGAAGTCCTCAGCGGACTCGAACCTGTTCGGCGTCGGCCGGGTATGTATACCGACACCTCGCGGCCGAATCACCTGGCGCATGAGGTCATCGACAACAGCATCGACGAAGCGCTTGCGGGCTACTGCAAGAAGATTGACGTCGTCGTTTACAAGGACGGGTCGGTAGAAGTCACCGACGACGGCCGTGGCATGCCGGTCGACAAACACCCGAAAGAAAAGATCCCCGGTGTCGAACTGATCCTCACGCGCCTGCATGCCGGCGGCAAATTCAACAAGGAGAATTACCAGTATTCAGGCGGCCTGCACGGCGTCGGCGTCTCCGTCGTCAACGCGTTGTCGAAGAATCTCGAAGTCTGGATTCGCCGTGGTGGCAAGGAATACAACATGAGTTTTGCCGGCGGCAACAAGCGCGGCAAACTCGAGGTGGTCGGCAAGGTCGGCAAGGCAAACACCGGCACGACCATCCGGTTCTGGCCCGACCCCCAGTATTTCGATTCGCCGAAGATTTCGATCAAGAGCCTGAAGCATGCACTGCGTGCAAAGGCCGTGCTGTGCCCGGGCATCCGGGTGCGGCTCAAGATCGAGAAACCCGCCGAGAAGTTCGAATGGTGCTATGCGGGTGGCCTCGAGGAATACCTGCTGGAGGAAATCGGCGGCGGCGAAACGCTGCCGGCGCAGCCCTTCTCTGGCAGCCTGGCCGGCAATAACGAGGCAATCGACTGGGCCCTGGCCTGGACGACCGACGGCGGGCCGAGCGTGACCGAGAGTTACGTCAACCTGATCCCGACGCCGCAGGGCGGCACGCATGTCAACGGGCTGCGCACAGGGCTGACCAATTCGCTGCGCGAGTTCTGTGATTTTCGCAACCTGTTGCCGCGCGGCGTCACGATCGCGCCCGAGGACGTCTGGGACGGTTTGAGTTTCGTGCTCAGCGCGAAACTCGAGGATCCGCAGTTTTCCGGCCAGACCAAGGAACGGCTGTCGTCGCGCGAGTCCGCCGCATTCGTGGCCGGCGTCATCAAGGACAAATTCTCGGTCTGGCTGAACCAGCACCCCGAGACCGGCGACCTGATTGCGCAGCTGGCGATCGGCAAGGCACAGAAGCGCATGAAGTCGGCGAAGAAGGTCGTGCGCAAGAAGATCGTCTCCGGGCCTGCGCTGCCGGGCAAGCTGGCGGACTGCACGTCGCAGGAGCCCGAAATCTGCGAGTTGTTCCTGGTGGAAGGCGATTCTGCCGGCGGTTCGGCCAAACAGGCGCGCGATCGCAATACGCAGGCCATCATGCCGCTGCGCGGCAAGATCCTGAATACCTGGGAAGTGGATACCGGCGAGATTCTTGCCTCACAGGAGGTGCACGATATCTCGGTCGCGCTCGGCGTGGACCCGGGCAGCGCCGATATCAGCGGGCTGCGCTATCACAAGATCTGCATCCTCGCCGACGCGGACTCGGACGGGCTGCACATCGCGACGCTGCTGTGCGCCCTGTTTCTGCGCCATTTCCGCGAATTGATCCTGGCCGGCCACGTCTATGTCGCCATGCCGCCGTTGTACCGGGTCGACGTGGGCAAGGAAGTTTTTTACGCGCTGGACGAAGGCGAACGTACCGGCATCCTCGATCGCATCGAGGCAGAGAAAAAGAAAGGCAAGGTCAGTGTGACGCGCTTCAAGGGGCTCGGCGAAATGGACCCGGAACAACTGCGCGAAACCACGATGAATCGCGATACCCGGCGGCTGGTCCAGCTGACAGTCAGTGGCAAGGACAAGACCGACCAGTTGATGGACATGCTGCTCGCCAAGAAGCGGGCGAAAGATCGCAGGACCTGGCTCGAAACCAAGGGCAACCTGGCCGAGGTCTAACAAGGGATCGACATGCAGAATAATCTGAATCTCGAGGGCGTCGAACAAAAGGCGCTGAAGGATTACACGGAGCAGGCGTATCTCGATTACTCGATGTACGTCATTCTCGACCGCGCGCTGCCACAAATCGGTGACGGGCTGAAGCCGGTGCAACGCCGCATCGTCTACGCGATGAGTGAACTCGGCCTGTCAGCCAGTTCGAAGCCGAAGAAGTCGGCGCGCACGGTCGGCGACGTGATCGGCAAGTTTCATCCGCACGGCGACTCGGCCTGCTACGAGGCCATGGTGCTGATGGCGCAGGGTTTCTCCTATCGCTACCCGCTCGTGATCGGCCAGGGCAACTGGGGATCGACCGACGATCCCAAGTCTTTCGCCGCGATGCGCTATACCGAATCGAGGCTGGCACCCTACACGAAGAGCCTGTTGCAGGAGCTGGGGCAGGGCACCGTCGACTGGGTGCCGAACTTCGACGGGACCATGAACGAGCCCGTCGTCCTGCCTGCGCGGCTGCCGAACCTGTTGCTGAATGGCACCACCGGCATCGCGGTCGGCATGTCCACCGACGTGCCACCCCATAACCTGAACGAAGTGGCCAGCGCGCTGGTGCACCTCATCGATAATCCGAAAGCCACCGTCGCGCAACTGATGAAGCACATCGCCGGTCCGGATTTTCCGACCGGGGGCGAGCTGGTGTCATCCAGGGACGATATTCGGGACATCTACAACACCGGGTCGGGAACCCTGCGCCTGCGTGCGGCGTACAAGGTCGAAGGCAGCGACATCGTCATCATCTCGTTGCCCTACCAGATATCCGGCGCCAAGGTGCAGGAGCAGATCGCTGCACAAATGCGCGCCAAGAAGCTGCCGCAGGTGGACGACCTGCGTGACGAGTCCGATCACGAAGAACCAACGCGCATCGTCATCAGCAAGAA
>Ga0055444_10000116_pt1 | contig 10334 bp, 9 predicted proteins | sample China_Galinas_Co_FD_57742 | JGI IMG/M metagenome (GOLD analysis project Ga0055444, IMG submission 57742) | Wetland microbial communities from San Francisco Bay, California, USA, that impact long-term carbon sequestration - China_Galinas_CordA_D2 | ecosystem: Environmental > Aquatic > Marine >...
ACCAGTGCGTCTCCAGAGGCACAGGAATAATATTGCTTTTCTCCGCAATTAAATCAGGCACGCCGGCAGGCACCGCATCTGGCATCTGTTGTAAAAAAGCATTTGCACCCTGCAGCAATGAATCCCGGTTCCATGCCGAGTTAAACACCACGCGGTCTGCAGCGAGCATGGTATACAAACTGATCACCATGGGTTCGTTGCGTTGCTGCTCACGACGATCCGGATAGGCAAACTGGTTTTCATGGCAATACACCAGCGACGGCACCTTTGCCAGTGACGGCACCAGTCCCTTGAGGGCCGACAGGTCGGTCATTGAGGTTGCAATCATCACATCGAAGGACTGTTGCAGCGTATCCCGCTCCGTTAGCGCCCATGTCAGGCTGTTACTGCGCACACGCCAGAGAAAAAATCGCGGCGGCAGGGTGAGCACGCTCCACTGCCAGTCGGGAAATGCAGCGACCAGTCCCTTGCGCCAGCGCCGGTGACTGTGTGCATCATAGGGAGAAAGCAGCAATACCCGCATTACGCCGTGGCCACTTGCTCTTCATTAATGTAGGTTTGCCCGCGATAAAAACGCGCCAGCAGCATAAACAGCACTGCGGTGCCGGCCATCAACGCGGTAAAGAACAGAAAATAATCGGCCCCTTCCAGCAGACTGCTGCCATCCGGATTCCGGATAATAAAATTAACGCCACTGGTAAACAGGTTGCCCATCGAGATCGACAGCATGAAAAACGCCATCACAAAAGACTTCATGGTCCTGGGCGCCTGCGTGTAGGAAAACTCCAGGCAGGTGATCGACACCATCACTTCAGCAGAGGTCAACACCACGTAGGCTAGCAGTTGCCAGCCAATCGATGGAATGCCCCCCTGGTCAATCGACATCTGCACACCTGTCGGGATGGCAAAGGCCGCCGCTGCCACAAACAATCCTATGGCGATCTTGCGTAACGGGGTCAGCGGGAAGAACCGGTCGATGACCGGGTAGACTACATAGGAAAACAGCGGTATCAGCAACATCACCAGCAAGGGGTTGGCCGCCTGAATCTGTGCCGGCAACAGCTCTGTACCAAACAACTGCAGATCCATATGTCCCGCCTGCAGCACCCACGATGAACCGGTCTGGTCAAACAACGCCCAGAACACGGCAATGAACAGATACACTACAGTCAATCGTCCCAGCGCACCCAGCCCGGTGCGGCTGAACACTTCTTTAAGGAAACGGCGACCGCCGGGTGGCACATGTACAAAGCGATAGCGTCCCGCCCAGAAAATCAGCGTTGCCAGCAACATCAACACACCGGGCAAACCGAAGGCAACAGCAGATCCGTAATACTGCAACAACCACGGTGTCGCCAAACTGGAAACAAAGGCACCAAGGTTAATGGCAAAGTAAAACCAGGAAAAAGCGCGCGCCAGCAAGCTATGGTTGGAACTGCCGAACTGGTCGCCGAGATGTGCCGACACACAGGGCTTGATGCCACCCGCACCCAGCGCTATCAGACCAAGGCCGACGGCCAGTCCCCAACGCGTGTCGTCCAGCGCCAGCACAAAGTGGCCGGCACAATACACCAGCGACAACAGGATAATGGTGCGGAATTTTCCCAGCATGCCATCGGCAATAAGTGCGCCCAGCAAGGGGGTAAGATACACCGCCGAAACAAACAGGTGATACCAGCCCTTGGCATCCGCTTCCGACATCACACTCAGCAGACCCTGAGAATCCAGCAAATACCGGGTCATGAACACCACCAGGATGGCCCGCATGCCGTAGAAGCTGAAGCGTTCCGCCGCCTCATTGGCAATAATATAGGGGAGCCCCCCCGGCATATTCTTCCGGGGAACCGGGGCAGAGAGATATTCAGGCACCTGCGCAATCCTTATAGTTGGTAGTAAATTTAAAACCGCTTGATCATACCCTGAAAAATCAGCCCCTTGTTAACAGGGCTTCCGCCGGCAGCATAAATCCGTATGATGGCCGGCAGTAAATCACACCAAGATACAAAACGACTGGAGAGTGGCATGGCCGAAACTGTAGAAGATCTGACGATCACATACGAAGAAGACGGTATTGAGACCGTCAAGGAACTGGACAAGAAGGTGCTGACCAAGGGCGCCTGGTCAACCGTGATTTACCGTTACCAGGACTGGAACCGCACCAAGGAAGAATACGGCCCGGACAAGTACTCCATTCGTCGTTACCAGAAGCGTAACGGCCAGTACCAGCCAAAGTCGAAATTCAACATCTCCAGCAAGGATCAGGCTGAGAAGATCATTGCTGCCTTGCAGGAATGGATCAAATAACAAGGCCTTCCGGTAAATAACCATACAGACCCTGTCGCATCACAGAGTTCGCGTACCGCTGCTGCTGTTTATGACGATGATGACACAGTGGCGATTGCTGGGGTGCCACATGCCATTTGGCACATAATCAATCGTGGCTATCTGCCATCATGGCGACGTCCAGATCTGCCCGCGTCACCGGCTGTTGCTGCAATAAACCGTCAAACAGTGCCCGTTGATGCAGGGACGTCAAACCCTGCTTTTCGTCCGCACAGTTGAAGTAATATTCAAGCGCCGCCTTTACCATTGCCTTCGGACGCTTGCTCACCTCGACAGTTTCGTTATCTGCAGTGATACCGGCATCAATCTCTGCCGCCAGTTCCAGCAGGGTGTAGCGCGCGACTTGCGCGCATTCAGAGCCACTCTCGGGATAGGCGGCATGCGCGTACTCGCGTATTGCACTACAGAGGATGTCCTTGATGGTGACATCACAACCGAGTTTGATCTTTCGGGGTTTTATTTTCCGGGCGGCCACACCATGATTCTATGCCAGATCCATGATGGCAGGTACCCTGCATACAAGACAGCTTAACCGCAGGGATGCGGTCAGCGTATTTCAGTGAGGGCCTCTTTCGAGGGGAACAACGGCTAGATGTCTAGCGCTTCATCATCTCCGTCTGCGAATACATCATAGATATTTTCCTTCAGCACCTGCTCTTCGTGCATTTCCTCAAGCTTCTTGCGCGCCAGAGCCCGGCGTATCTTGCGTAATGTGGCCATGCCCTTGCCGCGCTTCTTGCGTGGTTTTCTGTTTAAAATAACGTCTTCTGTTACGACACTCATACGACTGCCCCCTGGTGAATTCTCCGAAGACAGACCAGCCCAAACTGGCCCTCAAAAAGCGTATCGGCCACTCGCTTATGGGGCTTTAGAGGCCAACCAGCCGGGATTCCAGCGACAGAAAAAATAAGAGAATAAATCTTGATAGTTGCCGTATCTATATGTTTATTATATTTATATATCCAAGCATTAATGTAACATCTCAGATGCCAGCCCGGCGAAACCCTGACACCTGAACACCACAAGCACAGCAATCGGCTAGACTAAGGGCATACAGAACTGACCGGGCTTCGGTGAGCCAATCACTTGAAACCAACCTGCCATGAACCGATATAGCCACATTATCCTGCCCGTGCTACTGACCCTGCCGCTGTCTGCCATCAGCGCAGAACAGGTCTACACCTGGGTTGATGACAACGGCACAACACATTTCAGTGAAGCACCACCAGCGGATTCAACCTTTGATACGCAGCTACTTGAGGTACTACCTGCCAGTGGTGCCGCCCCGGGCAACGCGCCTGACGATGGCTTCTACTCGGTCATTAACCAGGCAGATCGCATGCAAACACGCCGCCTGGAAAATGAGAAACTGATGGCAGAGAAAAAACAGGCAGATGCCGAGGCCGGCAAGGCCCGCGCAGAGGCGCAGGCTGCCCTGCAAAATTCCTACTACAACGACGATGTCATCTACTACCCGTACTACCCGCGTTACCGGCGCCCCTGGAACGGACACAAACCCCGTCCCGGCCATGGTCACCGCCCGCAAATGACACGTCCGAACCAGCACAGGTCATCGCTTGGCCATACACCCGGCATGCCCCATTATTAAGATACACTGGAGACATATAACAGCCCTGTTTGCGATTCACGATAAACGTGAGTCACGGCGCAGAGGTTGATACACTGATTACATGAGCGAGGAAGAAGAAAGCCCCCTGAAGTTTCCCTGTGAATTCCCTATCAAGGCCATGGGAAAATCAAACTGTGACCTGGACATTATTGTTGTCGAGATCGTCCGCAGGCATGCCCCCGATCTGACTGAAGCGGCGGTATACACACGCGACAGCTCCGCTGGTAATTACGTATCAGTCACTGTCAGGGTAAACGCCACCAGCCGACAACAACTGGATGCCATTTACCAGGACCTGGTCGACTGCGAAGCAGTCATCATGGCCCTCTGAATAACGACGCACCAGCATGCCAGGTACCCATGCCCTGACGATCAGACACTTTGGGCTGATGGATTACGCACCCGCCTGGCAGGAGATGCAGGACTTTACAGAGTCGCGTAACGCCAATACCCCGGATGAACTCTGGTTTCTCGAACACCCCCCGGTATTTACGCTCGGGCGCAATGGCAAGCAGGAACATCTGCATAATACCGGCGATATACCGGTTATCAACGTGGACCGCGGCGGACAGGTCACCTACCATGGCCCCGGCCAGCTGATAGTCTACCCCCTGCTGAACATCAAACGACGCCAGCTGGGTGTACAATCACTGGTTAAAATACTGGAACAGAGCGTGATTGATTTACTTGCCGATTATTCGCTCATCGCACAGCGTCGCGAGAAGGCACCCGGCGTGTACATTGACAACCGCAAGCTTGCTGCACTGGGTTTGCGTATCCGCAAGGGTTGCTCGTTTCACGGGCTCAGCCTCAATGTTGATATGGATCTGTCACCCTTTTCCATGATTGACCCCTGCGGTTACAGCGGCCTTGAAGTCACGCAACTAAAAAATCTGGGAATTAATGCTTCAATGGAAACCATCAGTACACAATTCCTGACACACTTTGAACGATTACTGGACAAACCGGCACCATGAGCAACATTGAACGCAAGCAACGTGGCGCAGCCAAGACCGCGCGTATTCCTGTAAAAATCGAGACCACTGTCCGGCCACAACGCAAGCCGTCATGGATTCGTGCAAAATCACCATCGCACCCCGCCGTGTCGCGCCTCAAGGGAGTGCTGCGCGATAACCACTTGCACACCGTGTGTGAAGAAGCTTCATGCCCGAATATCGGTGAATGTTTTGCCGGTGGAACAGCCACCTTTATGATCATGGGTGATATCTGTACGCGCCGTTGCCCTTTCTGCGACGTGGCTCACGGACGCCCCGACCCGCTGGACAGCGATGAACCGGAAAACCTGGGACGCACTATCAGTGCCATGGGGCTCACCTATGTGGTGGTGACCTCCGTAGACCGGGATGACCTGCGTGATGGCGGTGCCGGACATTTCACACAATGCATCGAAGCCATTCGCAACCACAGTCCGGACATCAAAATCGAGGTACTGGTACCGGATTTCCGCGGCCGTATGGACCGCGCGCTGGAGATCCTCGTCAAGTCACCGCCGGATGTATTCAACCATAACCTGGAAACCGTACCCGGCCTTTACAGAAAAGTACGCCCCGGCTCGGACTATGCCTGGTCACTGAACCTGCTGAAACGTTTCAAGGCACTGCATCCGGGCATACCAACCAAATCAGGGTTGATGCTGGGCGTAGGTGAGACCATCGGGGAAGTTGAACAGGTGATGCGTGACCTGCGTACACATGACTGCGACATGCTGACGCTCGGGCAGTATCTGCAACCCAGCGTGCACCACCTGAAGCTGGACCGCTATGTACACCCGGATGAATTTGATCGACTGGGTGAACTCGGTTATGAGCTGGGCTTTACCCATGTTGCCAGCGGACCCATGGTGCGTTCTTCCTATCACGCCGACCAGCAAGCGAAACAGGCACTGGAGCAGGACTGAGCCGCCGCGTCGTCCTATCGCTGTGCTTTAATTGCGTTCAAATCCGTAACAACACAAAATTCCGAATTAAACGCTTGCAGCCATGATTCCATGCCGGCTACTGTCAGCGGCCTTGAATACAAATAACCCTGCACTTCATCACAACCACGGCTGCGCAGGAATTCCAGCTGCTCACTGGTTTCCACGCCTTCGGCAATCACACGCAGGCGCAAACTGTGCGCCAGTGAAATTACTGCATCTACAATGGCTGCATCATCTGCATCTGTCGTTATATCCCGCACAAACGACTGATCAATCTTCAAGGTATCCAGCGGCAGCCGCTTCAGCAGGCTCAGTGATGAATAACCGGTACCAAAGTCATCCATACTGATATGCACACCCATTTTCTTCAATTCTCTCAGCAGGGTACTACTGGTCTGAATGTCATCCATGATGACACTTTCTGTCAATTCAAGCTCCAGCAATTCCGGAGCAATCCCGGTCTCGCGCAGCATGCGCTTGATCATCTGACTGAGCATGGCCTGTCGAAACTGACAGGCGGACAGATTAACGGCAACCCGAAGCGGCTCGAGTCCGGCATCACTCCAGTCTCTCATCTGCGAACAAACCGTACGCAGCACCCACTCACCCAACGGCACAATAAGACCGGTCTCTTCCGCAAGAGGAATAAAATCCATCGGCGACACCAGCCCCATTTCCGGGTGGTTCCAGCGCACCAGTGCTTCCAGGCCAATGGCCCGATCACTGACCAGCTCAACCTTTGGCTGGTAATACATTTCAAACTCGCCGTTCCCCAGTCCCTTGCGCAGGGCATTTTCCATCGATAGACGCTCGAAGGCCGTCGCACTCATGGAGTTGGTATAAAACTGGTAGTTATTTCTGCCATTTTCCTTGGCATGAAACATGGCCGTGTCTGCATTCTTCAACAGATCTTCAACACCATCTCCATCATAGGGAAATACCGCAATACCGATACTTGGGGTAACGACAACCTCTTCGTCACCCATCAGGAAGGGTACGGACACGGCGTCAATGATGCGCTTGGCAATACGCGCTGCATCTTCAGCTTTCTCAAGGTGCGTTAACAACACCGTAAACTCATCACCACCAAGACGGGCGACCGAGATACTATCCTCATCCAGTTCACGACTTATCGAGTCGCAGCGTCGCAAGCAAATTACCAGTTGACTGGCTACAGTCCTGAGCAATTTATCACCGACACTATGCCCGAAAGAATCGTTAATTCGCTTGAAATTATCGATATCGATAAACAGAATTCCCATCAGATTATTATTGCGCCGGGCAGACTCGACTGCCTGCTGCAAACGGTCGCCAAACAGACGCCTGTTGGGTAAATTCGTCAATGCATCATAAAAAGCCAGATGATGAATTGCCCTCTTGCTCTTGCGCACACTTTCAAATGCCTGCATGGTACGCAGCAGGTAACGTACGCGGTGGCCGAGAATGGCATAGTTCAATGGCTTGGTTATGAAGTCGGTTGCACCTACCTCAAAGGCATGATCAATGGAGACGATATCGTCCAGCCCCGTCATCATCAACACAGGTACATGCTTGCCCTGTGGCAATGCCCGGAATGCCTGGCAGGCCTGGAAGCCATCCATTTCCGGCATCAGCACGTCCATCAACACCACATCCGGCTGACAACGCTCCAGAAAGTCGATTGCCTGCTTGCCGTTTTCAGCTTCCTCCACAGCAAAACCGATCTGCTGCAGGGTCTCGGTAACCAGTACCCGGATCATCGGGTCATCATCAACCACCAGAACCAGCGATGTCTCCATCAGCGACGGCTCAACCATTTGCCACTCCACCCGGGCTTTCCTGCTGCAAGGCAACAGAGGCCAGCCTGAACTCGGCCTCAACCCTGTTAAGCAGGGTCAATGCTTGCTGCAGTTCATTATTACGCCCCATTTCCTCAAGCTGTTTGCACAGTTCAGCCAGTCGCAAGGCCCCGAGATTGGCGCTGCCCGACTTGAAGCGATGAGCATGCATACGCACCTGTTCGGCATCATCCTGACCAATCGCATCCCTGAGTGCATTCAACAGCCCCGGTGAATCCTTCATATAGAGAGAGACGATTTTCTCCAGCAAATCCGGTTTCCCCGGCCGCTGTAATTGCCGGATATTGTTCAGCGCTGCCTGATCGATGACCGGGTCGTCCGGTTGGTTCTGCGCCTCATTGCTTTCGCCACCAGCACTGTCTTGTTGCCCGTCACCTTGAACTGGCCGCTCGCCCCCAACAGTGATCTTGTCTCCACACCAGCGTTGCAGCATTTCTGCCAGTTGAATCTGACTGAAAGGTTTACCCAGGTAATCGTCCATTCCGGCAGCAATACACTGTTCCCGGTCACCCTCCATGGCGTTGGCGGTGACAGCAATAATCGGAATACGGTTTGCCTGGTGGTCATGTTCCATACGGCGTATTTCAGCGGCCGCCTCAAAACCGTCCATCTCGGGCATCTGACAGTCCATGAGAACCATGTCGAACTGACCACCATTGAGTGCAGCAAGCACCTGTTTGCCGTTCTCGGCAAGCTGATACTCACTCTCCAGTATCTCCAGCATGGAGATAGCCACTTCCTGGTTAACAGGATTGTCTTCCGCCAGCAGCACCTTCACACCGGAAAACTGCATCTGGCTTTGCGGTTGTGACTGGATATTTTTCTTGCCGGGTACAATATTCACCGTACTGACCAGCGCATTGTAGAGATCGGATTGACGCACCGGCTTGTGCAGGTAGTGACTGATACCGCTGTTTTTCGCAGTACTTGCATCACCAAACCCGCCAACCGAAGTCAACATAACCAGCGGCAAATCTGCGCAAGCCCTGTCACCCTTAATGGCGCGCGCCAGTGTCAGGCCATCCATTCCTGGCATATGCATATCCAGAATCGCAAGATCAAAGGGGTCGCCCTGGTCCGACGCAGTCCGCATCATGGCAAGCGCCTGCTTTCCACCCATGGCCGTCGCATGCCGCATACCCCAGGCACTGGTTTGGTGCTCAAGAATCTGACAATTGGTTTCATTGTCATCAACAATGAGAATACGCAAGTCACGCAGGTGTTCTCGCACAGGCTTGCTGGATACTACGTCGGAGCGTTTCTCCAGCACCGCGGTAAACCAGAATGTCGACCCCTCACCAAGATCACTCTCGACACCTATTTCACCACCCATCATTTCTGCCAGCCGCTTGGAAATAGCAAGGCCAAGCCCGGTGCCGCCATGATGGCGCGTAGTCGATCCATCCGCCTGCGTGAAAGATTCAAATATTCTTTCGCAAGCTTCAGCCGTCATGCCTATGCCGCTGTCACGCACTTCAAAACGCAATTTCAGCTTGTCAGCGTTATTTTCAAGCACACCGAGACGAACAAACACTTCTCCCTTCTCGGTAAACTTCAGTGCATTACCAACCAGGTTAGTGAGAATCTGACGCAAGCGATTGGGGTCACCGGCAACCGCTTCCGGTGTGTCGGCATCAATTTCAAACAACAATTCCAGTTCTTTTCTGTGCGCGTTCTCGGCGAGCAATTCCATCACCTCTTCAATACTCTCGCGCATATTGAAATCGATCGTTTCCAGTTCCAGCTTGCCGGCCTCTACTTTGGAAAAATCAAGAATATCGTTAATCACATGCAGCAAGGCCTTACCAGAGCGGTGTACGGTGCTGCAAAATTTCTGCTGTTGCTGCGTCAACTCGGTTCCCAGCAACAATTCAGTCATACCCAGAACACCATTCATGGGCGTTCTTATCTCATGACTCATATTTGCAAGAAACTGTGACTTGGCGCTGCTTGCCTCCTCGGCCGATTCCCTGGCAGCATTTAATTCCCGGTCACGCAACCTGACCTGGTTAAGCATATCGTTGAACCCGTCAGTCAACATACCCAGTTCATCATAACTGACCCAGTCTGACCGTATGCTGTAGTCCTGGGTAGACTTTACTTTCGACATCGTCTGCGCCAGTCGCCGAATAGGCTCGGAGATAACCTTCTGCAACATCGCGGCCAGCAAAAATGCAATCCCGATTGACGCCAGAAAGACCACCCCGACGACCAGCAGGTCCCAATGAAACTGCTCATCGATCTGCATAAGATCAGACCTGATATAAATAAGACCCAGTGCTTCACCATCCAGCAATACCGGTGCAAACAGTTCCAGACTGTCATCCCGGAAGTAATAATTGCTTTCCACCTTTCCCGAGAAGGCCTGATCCGGGCTGATACCGACATCCACCCCGGCACCATCGGCCGCATTCGCAAGATTGCTGCCGTAGCTTGCCAGCACATCACCATCAATGTTCCTGATAACCGCAGCGATCACATGCGGCTGCACACTCAACGCCGAGAGAATTTCATGGGCAGCTTCTTCATCATTAAATGCCAGGGCAGCCGAGCTGTTGCGTCCAATGACATTGGCCAAAACGGT
>Ga0055444_10000117_pt1 | contig 10330 bp, 10 predicted proteins | sample China_Galinas_Co_FD_57742 | JGI IMG/M metagenome (GOLD analysis project Ga0055444, IMG submission 57742) | Wetland microbial communities from San Francisco Bay, California, USA, that impact long-term carbon sequestration - China_Galinas_CordA_D2 | ecosystem: Environmental > Aquatic > Marine >...
GTCTTCCTCGAAGACTTCGGCTATGACGATATCGAAGAACTCGCGCGCCGTTCGCGGGGCAGCGACCCCAACGGCTACCGCAGCGAGTTCATGCAACTGGTCAATCTCGCCCATACGCTGGACCAGACCGCCAACGTGGCCCACAGCGCGGCCCAAGACATGCCAGGGGATTGAGTCCGAACCGCAGGAATCCGGCCAAACCGGAGCCGGCCCCGCCGACGCAGGGCCGGCTTGGCCACCGGCAGGACAACGGCTTCAGCATGTATGCCCGAATATATATCCACTCCATGCCCCGGAATGTGGACCGGCCACTTGGCGGCCCGGCGGCTATCCGCTACGCTGCACGCATGCGGGAAATGAGCGACGAAAAACTGATGGAGCGCTATGCAAACGGCGATGCCGGGGCTTTCGATGAGCTCTATGCACGCCACCGCGGCCCGCTCTACCGGTATTTCATCCGCCAGGTGAACGACCGCGCCAGCGCCAACGACCTTTACCAGGGCGCCTGGGAAAAAATCATCCGCTCACGTGGCAGGTACCGTCGTTCGTCGCCTTTTAGCGTGTGGATGTACGCCATCGCGCACAACCACCTCGTCGATCACTACCGCAGATCACGCCCGGACACCCGGGTGGAGATGGACACCCTGTCCGATCAAGGGGCCGGGCCGGTTGAAGGGGCCATCGATTGCGAACAGAATGAACAGTTGCTGGCGGGCATCCGCGCCCTGCCGGAGGAACAGAGGACCACCCTGCTGCTGAAACTTGAAACCGGTCTCAAAATGGAGGAAATTGCAAGGGTAACCGGCACCAGCATCGAAACGGTCAAGAGCCGCCTGCGCTACGCGGTCGGCAAACTCAAACGGAGCCTGGTTGAATGAACAGCACGCACGACAACGGCGAAAATGGCCGGCCACTCGAAGAAGACCTCGACGGGATCGGCCGGGCCTATGCGCAACTCGGCGGGGAAGAACCGCCCGAATTGCTGGACCTGGCCATCCGCAACAGCGCCCACCGCGCCGTGGAAAAGCCACCGCGCCGGATGAAATTCGGCTGGCTGCACGGTCTGACCACGGCCGCCGTATTCGTACTGGCGCTATCGGTCATCATCCACCAGCGCGAAAATCAACCCGCTGCCGGCAACGGCGTGCAAATCGAACGGCTGCATCCGGGTCCCGCTGCAAGCCCGGCCAAAAAACAGTCATCTGCACAGCGACCGGGGCAGGTCCGCCCCGAAATGGAAGCGTCAGACGAGGCGGGTGCGGATCTGGCCGCACCGGCAGCACCGGTCGGTGAGCCTCGTGACCAGGCGCCCGGTGATACACCACGGGAAAACCGCCAGAAAGTATCCGCCGCCGGGGCTCGGCAATCCGCGCCCGCCGACGAGAGTCGGGCAATCCAGCCGCCAGCCTTCCAATCGGAAACGCTCGGCAGCCAGGCGTCAAAAGACATGGATTTTGCCAAGGAAGAAACCCGCGCCGAGACCGCAAAACCGGCCGTCGTCGCCGAGCCCCCGCCTGCTGCACCGGCTGCGCGAAGCGGCACCGATGCGCAGGCTGAAGCACGACTGAGGGCCATCATCAGCATGAAACAACGTGGCGACGAGAGCTGGAAAAACGCATTGGAGACCTTCATCGAAAATCACCCCGGCTATCCCCTGCCCGACGAGTTGAAAGACTGATGCTGACCATCGAGTCCCCGGTATCCTTCGAAGAAACCATCAGGAAGAGCCGCTTTGTCGGCCATGCCGCCTGCGTCACCACGCAGGCCGAATCACTGGCGTTCTACGAATCCGTGATCGATGCCCAGGCGACGCATAACTGCTGGGCCTGGCGGATCGATTTCCAGGTGCGCTCCAGTGACGATGGCGAGCCTTCCGGCACGGCCGGCCGGCCGATCCTGAATGTCATCGAGCATCGTGCCCTGGAGAACGTCATGGTGGTGGTGACACGATATTTCGGTGGCATCAAGCTCGGGGTCGGGGGCCTGGTGCGGGCCTACTCGGGCACCGCGGCCAAATGCCTCGACCGGGCCACGGTCATCGAGTTGTTTCCGATGGCGGAATACACCATCCGGACCGGCTTCGAGTGGGCATCCAGCCTGCACGGCGTAATGGATCAGTACGGGGCTGAAAAACTCGAAGAAACCTACGATGACGAAGGCGTGAGCATGAAAATCCGCTGCCGCGAGGCGCAATACGCAAGCCTCGCCGCCAGTCTGCGTGACATCTGCCGTGGCCAGGTGTCGTTTTTCAAGAATTGAATTGCATCGTGATACCCGGCAGACGGGTGGCGTAATCGGCGCCCATCAACAGTGAAGGCGTGTAAAACCCGCCCTCCACGTCGTTTTCCAGCAAGTATTCGACGATGCCGAGGCTGGCCGTGACCGTTACGTCATAGCCATTCGGCGTTGTCATGGTGGCCGAGACACTGCGGCCATTTGCGGTGCTGGCTTCACCCCACAGTTGCATTTGCGTGGTTTGGCGCTCACTGCCTTGCGGACCGGTTACCGATTTTTCGATGCGCTTCTTCATCAGGTTTTGCACCCAGCTCATCGTCAGCAGGGGTTTGAGCATGCGCAGGCGCTTCATTTGCAAAATCGATGAAGGCGGCGCCGACATGTAAACCTCGATATCGGGCACACCGGTACTGATGTAGGCGGTAAAGACGTCTCCCCACGGAATGGTAACCGCCAGGCGCTTGCCGTGCCGGAACCGGATTTCACGTGTTTTCCAGGCCAGCGGCACCCATTTCAGCTTGCCGTCCTCGCGTACGCAGCCACCCCCGGCCAGCCCCTCGATGCTCGTCTTCGCGGTACCCGGGCTCATGTCACCACCGGCTTCGAAGGCGAGTGTCAAAGCGGTTGCCGCCGGCAGGGCCCCGACCAGCTTGGCCGCGAGGCAATCGGTCGGCACCACGTCGAAGCCTACACCCGGCATCAGCACGATGTCGGCATGGGCGGCCTCGTCCGACCGTTTGTGGGCGCTGGCAAAAACACTGATTTCACCCGTGATGTCGAGATAATGACAGTGATTTCTAAGGCAGGCTTCGATCATGGGCTGACTGGTTGCCGAAAACGGGCCGGCGCAATGCAGCACGATGGAGATGCCCTGTAATGCCTTGTTCATCGCCGGCGTGTCTTCGAGGTCGAAAACCATGCTGTCGAAGCCGGTTTCTGCCGCGATCGATTCGATGCTCTTGCGGTTACGTCCGGCCAGAATGGGTTTTAATCCCCGCTCGCGTGCCTCCCTGGCTATCAGCTGCCCGGTGTAACCGTTGGCGCCGTAAATCATCCATTTTTTTTTCATTATCGACTAAATCCCTGTGCTGGCCCGGTCCTGCCTAAAACAACGAACCCTGTTGCTTTTCGAGACTGTCCGGAGATTTTGAATCGTCTTGCCCGGAGTCCTTGGCATTTTCCTGTTTGGCCTTTTTCGGCTTGTTGGACGGCGGCTTTGGTACAGCTTCCCCGCCAGGCTCCGCATCACGCTCGGCCGCCGCCCCGGTGCCGGATTTTGCTTCCGCCACGGCCTTGCCTGACGGAGCCACATCGGTTGATTCCGGCGCCTGTTGGCGGTTGACGAACCGGATCAGGTCCTTGAGTGTGCAGGCGGCCTCGAGCTCATGACGTAATTTTTGCTTTTTGTGGATGCGGTAGCGGTTTCTGCGACCGGATTTCGTCACACTTATCATGCCGCCGTCCTGTAAATCGCGTACAATTTTTTGCACGGCACGCTCGGTGATGCCAACATCCGCTGCCACGTCACGCAACCGCGCTTCGGGATCGCGGCTGAGGCAAACGATTACGTGACCGTGATTACTCAGAAGTGTCCAGTTGCTCATGAAATCATCACCAGGCAGTAAATATTATATGAATTATATTTCGCGTTTACTTATTCTTCAATCAATAAGTTTCGCCCGATAAAGGTAATCGAATTCAATGATTAAAAATACGGCTCACAAAGTCACCTCGGCATGGCGCGAGTTCCTGCGCCTGGAATCCGCAGGCGGTCTCATACTCGTGGCCGCCGCGGCGATTGCGCTGGTGCTTGCGAATACGCCCCTGGCGGGTACCTATACCCGATTGTTAGGCCTCGAGATCACCGTGATGGTCGAGAGCGTGGGTGTAAGCAAACCGCTGCTGCTGTGGATAAACGATGGTTTGATGGCGGTTTTCTTCCTGCTGGTCGGGCTCGAATTGAAGCGCGAAGTGGTCGAGGGGCAGTTGTCGAAACCGGAACAGATCGCATTGCCCGCGCTGGCGGCCATCGGCGGCCTGGCCGTGCCCGCGCTGATTTACTGGTTCATCAACCGCGGCAACCCGGAAGGGATGAATGGCTGGGCGGTTCCGACCGCGACCGACATCGCCTTTGCGCTGGCGATGCTGAGCCTGTTGGGCAACCGCGTGCCGGCCAGCCTGAAAATTTTCCTGACCACGATCGCCATTTTCGATGATCTCGCCGCCATCATCATCATCGCGCTATTTTATTCCAGCGGCCTGAGCACGGCATCGCTGGCTGCGGCCGGGGTCGGCATCGCCGTGCTGTTCCTGCTCAACCGGCTGGGTGTGAAAAGCCTGGCGGCGTATATCATTATCGGGATTTTTATCTGGTTTTTCGTCCTCAAGTCCGGTGTCCATGCGACGCTCGCCGGCATCGCGGTGGCCGCTTTCATACCGCTCAAGGGCGGCGATGACCACTCGCCATCCCGACACCTCGAACACATCCTGCACCCCTGGGTTGCCTTCGGTGTTTTGCCCCTTTTCGCCTTTGCCAACGCAGGACTTGCGCTGTCTGGGGTGCGTGTCGAGGATGTGACCGGCACCATTTCCAGCGGCATTGTGCTGGGGCTTTTCGTCGGCAAGCAAGTGGGTGTCTTCGGCATGACGGCACTGATGATTGGCCTCGGTCTCGCCAAAAAACCCGAGGGCGCCAGCTGGGTCATGCTCTACGGCATCGCATTGCTGTGCGGCGTCGGCTTCACCATGAGCCTGTTTATCGGCAGCCTGGCGTTCGAACATGGCGGTTTTTCAAATATCGCGGCGCTCAAGATCGGGGTTATCAGCGGCTCGGTGGCCTCCGCCTTTTGCGGCTGGCTGGTGCTGCACCTGAGCCTGCCAAAAGCGGACCGATCACCGGCCGCGGCGTAGTGTACCCGCTGGCCGGATAAATCAGATCATCGCGGCGAGTTCGCTGCCTTCCCGGATGGCGTACTTGGCGTCCAGTTCCGCCGCTTTTTTCGCGCCGCCGATGATGTGCAGTGACAAGCCCCTGCCACCCAGCGTATCGGCCAGGTCGAGATTGCTGACCTGGCCGGCGCAGACCACGACATGGTCAACGCTCAGCAACTGCTTTTTCCCGTCGATGCTGATATGCAGACCGTCGTCGTCGATACGCTCGTAACGGACGTTGCCCAGCATGTGTACGCCGCGGTGACGCAGGCTCAGGCGATGAATCCAGCCGGTCGTCTTTCCCAGCGTTTTGCCCGGTTTGCCGGGTTTGCGCTGCAACAACCAGATCTCGCGCGGTGACGCGGGCGCCTTCGCCTCGACGCCCTCGACACCCCCCCTGGCCGTCAATGTCCGGTCGATTCCCCATTCCTGCAGGTAGGCATCGATCGGATCGGCCGACAGTTCGGGCTCCGAATGCCCCGGATGGCTCAGGAACTCGGCCACGTCAAAACCGATGCCACCGGCACCGATGATGGCTACCCGCGCGCCGACCTCGGCCTCGCCGCTCAGCACATCGATATAGGAAACGACCCTGGGGTGGTCGATACCCGGCACATCGATTTGCCGCGGGTGCACGCCCGTGGCCAGCACGACCTCGTCGTAACCCGCGAGGTCCTCGGCGGCGATGCAGGTATTCAATTGCACATCCACCTCGGTGCGCGCCAGTTCACCGCGAAAATACGCCAGGCTGGCGCTGAATTCCTCCTTTCCGGGTATCTTTTTCGCCATGTTGAACTGCCCGCCGATCTCGTCGGCCTTGTCAAACAGGCTGACACGGTGACCGCGCCGCGCAGCGACGGTTGCAAAAGCCAGTCCCGCCGGGCCGGCACCGACCACCGCGATGGCCTTGATAGCCTCGACGGGCGTGTAATTCAGTTCGGTTTCACGGCAGGCGCGCGGGTTGACCAGGCACGAGCAAGGCTGGCCGGTAAAGGTATGATCGAGGCAGGCCTGGTTGCAGGCAATGCAGATATTGATCTCCTCCGGACGTCCGCGCCGGGCCTTTTTAACGAATTCCGCATCCGCCAGCAGGGGGCGCGCCATCGAAACCATGTCCGCGTCGCCACGGGCGAGGATTTCTTCGGCGACCTGCGGGGTATTGATGCGGTTGGTGGTGATGACCGGTATATTGACCTCCGGGCGCATGCGCGCCGTCACCCAGCTGAATGCAGCGCGCGGCACCATGGTCGCGATGGTGGGGATGCGCGCTTCGTGCCAGCCGATACCGGTATTCAGCAGCGTGGCGCCCGAGGCTTCCGCCATTTTTGCCTGCGCCACGACCTCGTCCCAGCTGTTGCCGTCCGGCAGCAGGTCAAGCATCGACAGGCGGTATATGATGATGAAATCCTCGCCCGCCGCCTCCCTGCACCGGCTGAGAATCTCCTCGGCGATGCGGTAGCGGTTGCGTGTACTGCCACCCCATTTGTCGGTTCGTTTGTTGACGTGCGGGGCCGTGAATTCGTTGATGAAATAACCTTCCGAACCCATGATTTCGACACCGTCGTAACCGCCCTCGCGCGCCAGCCGGGTGGCGCGGACGAAACTCTGTATCTGTTTCTCGACGCCACGCGATGACAATGCGCTGGGCTTGAACGGCGTAATTGGCGACTGTATTGCGCTCGGCGCGACGCTCAGAGGGTGGTAGCTGTAACGCCCGCCATGCAAGATCTGCATGCAGATTTTCCCGCCCGCGGCGTGCACTTCCGAGGTTACCAGCTTGTGCCGTGGCACCTGCAAACGGTTGAACAGGCCAGACGGAAACGGCGTCAGCGATCCACGCAGATCAGGCGCGATACCGCCGGTGACCATGAGTCCCACTTCGCCTGCCGCGCGCTCGGCAAAATATGCAGCGAGCTTTGGAAAGTCCTTCTTGCTGTCTTCGAGACCGGTGTGCATGGAGCCCATCAACACGCGGTTTCTCAGCTGGGTGAATCCGAGGTCCAGCGGCGCCAGCAGGTAAGGAAAACGGGCCTTACCCGGCATTGGACAAATCCTCGAAGTAGCGCTCCAGCAACTCGTGCACGCGGGTCATGGCGGCATCCAGCGTCGCCTCGATACCGGCCATGGTCACGGCTTCCTGTCCGACCCCAGCCGCCCAGTTCGCACTCACGCACAGACTTGCATAATCCAGCCCGGCTTCCCGCGCCAGCACGGCTTCGGGCATCGATGTCATGCCAACGAGGTCACAGCCATCCTGTCTCAGCCGCTTGATTTCCGCGGCGGTTTCGAGTCGGGGCCCCTGGCAGACGCCGATGCATCCGCCGTCGATCAAATCGACCGATGCACCGTTGGCGGCGCTGAGCAGGCCGGTGCGCAAACGACCGTCAAACGGCGCTGTAAATTCGACATGCGACAAGGCATCACCCGCACCCATGCTGAAGGTGTGCGCCCTGCCCCAGGTGTAATCGATCAACTGGTCCGGCAGGCACAGCGTTCCCGGCGCATGGGCCTCGGTAATGCCGCCCACCGCGTTGACGGCGATAATGCCCGCGACTTCCAGCAACCTGAAAGCCTCGATATTGGCGCGGTAGTTGACGGCGTGTGGCGGCAACTGGTGGCGTTTGCCATGCCGGGGCAGAAAAAACACCTCGGTGTTCCCGACCCGGTATTCCGCCAGGGAGGCCGAAGGCCGGCCATAGGCGGTGTCGATGATATGTGATGATTCCGGCGGGCCGAATTGATCAAGACCCGTACCGCCGATCAAACCCAGGCGTAGTTCCATCACTCCTCCTCGAGCACCAGTATTTCTTCGAGCTGGCGCCATTCCTCGTAGGCATCCATGCCGCATCCAAAGACATATACATCGGGCACATCGAGACCGATGAAATCAACGTAATCCCTTGGCAGGCCACGGTCGTGGTCTTTGCGCACCAACGCCGCCATCTTCACCGAGCGCGCCTTGCGGCTCTCGACCGAGCCCTTGATCGCCGCCAGCGTGTTGCCCTCATCGAATATGTCGTCGACGATCAGCACATCCCTGTCTTCGAGGTTCATGCGGGGTGGCACGCGGTACTCCAGTTCCGCACCGTACAAGCCACCGCGATAGCGGGTTGCATGGACGAAATCCATCTGTATCGGCATTTTCAGCCGGGTCATCAACCAGGCTGCCGGAATGATTGCACCGGTCAGCACGGAGATGACCACAAGCGGCTTGTCACCGTAAAAGCGGTTGATCTCATCGGCCATGCGCTGCACCGCGGCCTGGACCACTTCACGGTTGTACAGCACCCGTGATCGTTCCAGCAAGGCCCGGGGATCCGGTGGTTTGGTCATGCCCATTTTGATTGCTCCAGTTCCAGTTGTTTTATGGTTTTTGTCCATTGCCGCCATTCACTGACGCTCTCCACTTCTTCACGCGTGGCGCTCAGGCGCCCCTTGAGCCGTCTGAGCGCCGTATCCGCGCTGGCCAGCGGACGGCCCTCCTGCGCCATGAACTGCCGCACTTCTTCGGGATCGCAGATCAACACTGCGTCACAGCCGGCCTGCAGCGAATCGCGGACCCGTTCATCGAGGCCGCCCGCGACCTTTGCGGCATACATGCCGAGATCGTCGGAAAACACCGTACCCCGGAACGCCAGTTTCCCACGCAGCACGTCCTGAATCCAGAACGGCGAATACCCCGCGGGTCTCGCATCCACCGCCGGATACAGCACATGCGCCATCATCATCGCGTCCAGCAAGCCGCCCAGCGCCGCAAACGGTCTCAGGTCGGCCGCCTCGATCGCTTCAAACGGCCGTGGGTCCATGACATCATCGGTATGCGAATCCGCCTCTACCGAACCATGGCCGGGAAAATGCTTGCCGGTGGCCGCCATCCCGGCGTCGTGCATACCGCCAATATAGGCTTTTGAAAGCTCGATGATAACCCCGGGGTCCGCTGCAAATGCCCGGTCGCCGATCACCACGCTGCGCTCACCGAGATCGAGCACCGGTGCAAAACTCAGGTCGACACCGCAGAGCAACAACTCGGTGGCCATGACCCGACCGTGCCGGTAGGCGAAGTCCAGCGCGTTGTCCGCAGACTCGGCATACATTTTGCCCAGCACCGCCAGCGGCGGCAAGCGGGTAAAGCCGTCGCGGAACCGTTGCACCCGGCCGCCTTCGTGATCGACACAGATCAGCAGGTCACGGCCTGCGATCCGCAAAATTGATGCGCTGAGCTCGGTCAGTTGCGCGAGGTCGCGGTAGTTGCGGGTAAACAGCACGACGCCGCCCACCGCCGGGTGGCGCAGCCAGCCGGCTTCCTCGCCACTGACCTCGATACCTTCGAGACCGATCAAAACCGGCCCCAGCGAACGCTGGTCGCCATTTTGCGGAATGCTCGTGTTCATGACGGGGCTCCAACGGCATCTCGCTCGAACAGGGCGATGGCCTCGCTGTGGTGGGTATGCGGAAACATGTTCATGACGCCTGCGCCCAGCAGCCTGAAACCGTGCCGGTTGACGAGGATGCCGGCGTCCCTGGCCAGGGTTTCCGGATTGCAGGAAATATACAGAACCCGCGTCATGCCGCTGGCCGCAATCCACGGCAGCATTTCCTGCGCACCCGAGCGCGGCGGATCCAAAAGGATCTTGGTGTAGCCGGCGGCCGGCCAGGGTGGCGCGTCGCCGGGTGCGTAAAGGTCCGCGACCTGAAACCCGGCGTTGGACAAACCATTGAGCCGTGCATTGGCGCGCGCGCGCTCGACCATTTCGGCCGAGCCCTCCAGGCCCGTCACCTGTCCGGCCGCCTGCGCCAGCGGCAGGGTGAAGTTGCCGAGTCCGCAAAACAGGTCGAGCACGTGGTCTTCGGTCCGGGGTTCAAGCAACTCGAGCGCCCGCGTGACCATCTGCCGGTTCAAAGCGCCGTTGACCTGGACAAAATCAAGCGGCCCGAAGCGGAATCGCAAGCCCAGCGACGGCAGGGCATATTCGAGTTGAAAACCCTCGGGTGAAAGCAATTCCACGCTTTCGGGTCCAGCCGGCTGCAGGTAGATTCCGAGACCGGTTTCCCGCGCGAACAGCCGCAGGCGACCGGCATCGGCGGTGCTCATGGGTTCGAGATGGCGAATGATCAGTGCACAGCGCTCGTCACCACAGGCGACTTCGATCTGGGGAATGGCTGC
>Ga0055444_10000118_pt1 | contig 10201 bp, 6 predicted proteins | sample China_Galinas_Co_FD_57742 | JGI IMG/M metagenome (GOLD analysis project Ga0055444, IMG submission 57742) | Wetland microbial communities from San Francisco Bay, California, USA, that impact long-term carbon sequestration - China_Galinas_CordA_D2 | ecosystem: Environmental > Aquatic > Marine >...
GACTTCACCACCGGTCTGCGCGCCACCGTCGAGTGGTACCTCGACAACGCCGCGTGGTGCAAGGCCGTCGTAACTGATACGTACGACGGGAGCCGATTGGGCCTTACAACCTGACTCTCAGGGTTTCAATTCTCAATTTTGAATTATAAATTTTTAATTACGCCACTGCTATCGACGCTGCGAGAAGCGGAAATTCAAAATTTAAAATTAAAAATTCAAAATACTAGCTGCACCATCAGTCGGACCCGGTAGTCGAGCTGATCGGGCGCCTTTTCGATTGGCGCGGCCTGGCCGTCGATCACCGCGTCGGGGTCGGCGGCGAACTGCCTCTCGAGTCGTGAGACATCAACCGCTACTTTGTTACGCCAGCCCGGAAGGTAGTAGCTCACCGCTGCCGATACCTCGGAGATCGCGCGTTCGAGGGCCGACGTCCAGGCGTCGCCATTCCACACCTCCGGAATGCCGAGACCGGAATCGACCGCCTTCTGATAGGTCGGGTCGACCATCCGGGTGATCTCGGCGTAGCGGGCACGGATCTCGAACTGCTTCGGCACGACAAACCAGCCGAGTGAGGCTCGATAGCCTTGGCGATCGAAGTCGTCGGTAAAGACCTCATAGTCATAGGATTCGGTGCCCCACTCGAGGTCCAGCGACCAGCCGCGATAGCGGGCGAGGGCAGCAAAATTGTAGCCGCTCTCGTCGTAGATGTAAGGATTCTCCTCAGAGTTGGTGTACGCCGACCCGACGACACCGAATTTGAGGTCCGGGGTGTCGTCGGGATCTCCAACCACCTTCCAGTCGATAAAGCCCCGCGGGTAATACCCGACTCTGATTGCCACCATGTGGTTATTGCCGCCGTTGGACAAGCCGGTGGTGCCGCGACCCTGCCAGATGCCGAACTGGTACTCGATCGTCGGGGTCGATGTGGTGCCGCGCTGGCCGCGCAGCTGTATGCCCTGCGAACGGTAGAGGTTCAGCCCGCCGGTCGCAAACCCGGTGGGAGCCGACCAGTTGAGGCCGAAACGATAGGTCCCCCCCCCCGGATAACGTGGCCCCGGCAGGGTCGGGTCGCCGACGTCGATATCGGTCTCGCCGGAAAAGACGGAGCGGTCGACCATCCCCAGGGCGGAGCCCGAGTTCATGAACTCGAGACCGTACGAGACCTTGTTGCGGCCGGCGCCAAGGCGCAAGAGATCTGAAAACTCGTACTCGACCCAGAGATCGTTGGCGTTGAGGCCCTGATTCTGCTCCAACTGCGCCTGAAACAGATAGGTAAAGCGGGGACTGCCCGCGTGCCCGGTGAAAAAGAGGCGCGCCCGCCGGACGTAGAAATTTGAGTAGTCCTCCTGGTTGTATCGAATCGCCGGGTCGTAGTCGACATAGGTGTATCGGACCTGGAGCAGTCCGTTCAAACGCAGGGCAAAGCGACCGTCGTTCGTCTCGAGACGAAAGCCCCGATCGTAGAACACGCGCAGGGAGTTCTTCGCGGGCTCCTCTTCCTCTGCGACCGCCCAGGAGACCGCTGTGAGCAACAGGAGAGCGACCAGCACAGCTTTCGTTCGATTCATGGGCCACCCCCAACCCGGCGCGCACACAGTATACCCATTGATTGTGGTCATTTTCACAAGCCGCAGTCTGGTTTCCCCCGGGCTGTGAGCCGGGGATCAATCGACCGCGATCTCCAGGAGCTTGATTTTCTCCCACAACGTCTTGCGGCTGATTCCGAGCAACTCCGCGGCGTCGGCCCGCCGTCCCTGGGTGGCCGCCAGCGCACTGCAGATGGCCTCCACCTCCGCCCGCTCGACCGCGGTCTGCATAGACACCACCGGCGTGGGGCCGTCGGTCGTCAGACCCGGCGTTCCGCCGCGGATGTTCGGCGAAAGTTCGTCGACAGTCACCAGCGGACCGCGGCAGAAGAGCACGGCCCGTTCGATGACATTGCGGAGTTCGCGGACATTGCCGGGCCAGGTGTGGGTTTCGAGCTTCTCGATCACGTCGTCGGTGAAGCCGTCGATTTCGCGCCGCCTGTCGGCGGCAAACTCCCGGAGGAAGGCCTCCGCCAGGAGGGGTATGTCCTCGTAACGCTCTCGAAGTGGTGGCAGATCGATCGCCACGGTGTTGACTCTGAAGTAGAGATCCTCGCGGAATCGGCCGCGGCGGATCTCCTCTTCGAGCGAACGCACCGACGCCGACACGATCCGGACGTCGATGTCGATGGGCCGGTTGGAGCCGAGCCGCTCGATCTGGCGCTCCTGCAGGACCCGCAACAGCTTGACCTGGAAGGTCAAAGGCAGTTCGCCGATCTCGTCCAGAAAGAGGGTACCGCCGCTCGCAGCCTCGAAGCGGCCGATCCGGCGTTCGCTGGCGCCTGTGAAGGCCCCTTTTTCGTACCCGAAGAGCTCCGATTCGATCAGAGATTCCGGCAGCGACGCGCAGCTCACCCTGACATACGGTTTGGCTCGACGCGGCGAGTTGAAGTGGATGGCCGAGGCCACCATCTCTTTGCCGGTTCCGCTTTCACCACTGACGATCACCGACGCGTCGGAGTCGGCCACAAGACGAATGAGTTCGAAGACCTCCCGCATCGGCTTCGATTTGCCGATGATGTTGGAGAACGAATACCGCTGCTCGAGCTGGGCCTGGAGGCGGACATTCTGTTCGCGCAGGATCCGCACCGAACACACGTTGCTCAGACGGACCACCAGCTGCGCCATCGAAAATGGTTTGGCGATGAAATCGGTCGCCCCCTCGCGCATCGCCTCCACCGCACGGTCGACCGTCCCGTGGGCGGTGATGATGATGACCGTGGTGTCGGGGCTCAACGCCTTGATGCGCTTGAGAAGTTCGATGCCTCCGAGCCGCGGCATCACGAGGTCGGAGAGCACGAGGTCGTGCTGGTGCTGTTCGAAGAGGGCCGCGCCCTTGACCCCGTCCTCGGCCACGTCCACCGCCCACCCCTCTTTGCGCAGGGCGTCGGCCATGGTGATCCGCAGCAGCGGCTCATCCTCGACGATCAGCAGGCGGTGTCCGCAGATCTTCATCATGTCTTTTCCTCGTCCCATTCGCCGGGCATCGCAGCCATGATCACACGGAACGTCGTGCCGCGGCCGACCGTCGATTCGAGCTCGATCTTGCCACCATGGGCCGCGACGATGCTGCCACTGACCGCAAGACCCAACCCCGTGCCTTCGCCAACCTCGCGAGTCGTGAAGAACGGGTCGAAGACACGATCGCGGATCTCGGCGGGAATGCCGTGCCCGGTGTCCCTCACCTCCGCCATCACCTTGCCGCCGCGCACGCGGGTCCTCAGATACAGGGTGCCGCCGTCGCGCATGGCGTCGAGGGCGTTGAGGACCAGGTTGAGAAAGAGCTGCTCCATCTGAAAGTGATCGGCCTCGACCACGGCGGGATTCGAATCGAAGTCGATCTTGACCTCGACGCCGTGGGCCCGCAGTTGATAGCTCACAAGCTCGACCACGTGGCGCAGATTGTGATTGACGGACGTGGGTTCGAGGAGGATCTCGCGCGGCCGGGCGAAATTGAGGAGGTTGGCAACGGTGCGTTCAATGCGTTTGAGACCGTCGGCGATGAGCCGAAGGTAGCGATCCCGCATCTCCTTGTCATCGGGGTTGTCCACCATGTTCTCGATGCTTGCCAATACCCCGGCGAGAGGATTGTTGACCTCGTGGGCAACCCCAGCGGCGAGCGTGCCGACGGCTGCCATCTTCTCGGTGTGGGCGAGCTGGACCCGCTGCAGCTCCTCCCGCTCGCGCGAGGCCTCGAGCTCGTCCATCATGAGATTGAAGACCTCGGCCAGCTCGGCGACCTCGTCGCCGCGCCGCGTCGGGGCGCGAACCGCCAGGTTGCCCTCACCCGCGCGTTTCATCATCTGGTTGAGGTTGAGGATCGGACGGATCAGGGTCTCCACGTAGAGGGCGGTCATGATCGAGTTGCCGAGCATCAGGATCAAAGCGATCAACGCCGTCTGCCCCGCCACATCGTGGACTTTGCGTTCGATGGGAACCAGCGAAAATCCGACCGCCAGGACCCCCGCGGAGGCGTCAGCCATGTTCAACAGCGTCCGCACTTCGAGCACATCTTCGCCGTCCACCGCCAGGTCTGCGAACTCCAACGGCGGCGCCTGCAGGCGGCCTGGAGTCAACGCCCGGTCGACCTGCCGTCCCACCGGCTGGGTGCCGGAGACGTGGGTCGCGATACCTCGTTCGTCGGTCACGATGACGTAGCGCACGACATCCCGGTTGCGGGTCATGATCTCCGAAACGAAACGGTCGATGAGCTCATCCGCTCCGGTCTCGAGTTGCGCATGCTCCCGATCGAGATCCGAAATCGTTATCGCCATCGCCTCGGCGAGGCTCCGGCCACGACTGACGATCGCCTCGTACAGGGTTCGGCGCTCGTGAATGGTGCCGAGCACCGCCACCAGGGTCATGGTCACCGCGATCAGGGTGTTGGAGTAGAGAAAGAAACGGATGCGGAGACCGAGCTTGATCATGGGCGCACGACCTCACGGCGCTCGAGCAGCCGGTACGACCGCAGTTTCAAGCGAGGGCCCGCGACCGTCACCCGCCCTCCGCAATTCTCGACACCAGGTCGTCGCAGTCGATTCCGTCCTCGAGATCCACCACGTGCACCCACCCGCGCTGCCGCGCCCTGGCGGCGGCCTCGGGCCCGAGACACCAGGCGATCGATGTCGGCGTCCACCCCGGATTGTTCATCTCGTCATCCAGCCAGTCGACCTCGGCCCGACTGCGAACGACACACCCAGACAACGGAAGGGCCGACATCACGACCCGCGCGGCCGGGGTCACCGGCATTGGCAGGACCACCATTTCGGCACCGTGGTCTTCGAGGAATGCAGCGATCTGCGGGTTCGCCGCCGTCGTTACGAGGCGCTTGCCGGCCAGCGGCATCGAACTGAACCAGTCGAGATTATTGACGTGGCCGATCGTGGGGCCGATCGCGAACAGCGCCGGAGGTTCGAGCCCGGCCTCCGCGATCGCGTTGGTCAGATGGCTCAGGGTCGAGACGACGGTCCGCTGTGCGGCGGTGGTCCCCTGCTGGACCATGGCCGCCGGTGTGTCGGGCGGCATCCCTGCCTCGATCAGACGCTCGACCACCGACGGCAGCGCCGTGACGCCCATATATCCGACGAGAGTCGCGTGTTGGTCCTTGGCGAGAAGATCCCACCGGACCTGTGGGCCGTCTCCCTTGATCGCCTCGTGCGCCGTCAACAGGGTCAACTGGACGGATTCGCGGCGGTGGGTGGCCGGGATCCCGGCCCACGCCAGCGCCGCCACTCCCGATGTGACGCCCGGCACGACTTCAAATGGAATTCCCTCCTCTGCCAGGACCTCGGCCTCCTCGCCGCCGCGGCCGAAGACGTAGGGGTCACCACCCTTCAGCCGCACCACGCGCTTGCCTTCCCGCGCCAGGCGAACCAGCAGGGCGTTGATCTCGGATTGTGGGATGGGGTGGTTGCCGGCCACCTTGCCGACCGGGTGGAGCTCCACCCGCGCCGCCAGGTCCGTGGGCAGGGCGCCGGCCGCGAGACGATCAAAAACCACGGCGTCGGCCTCGGCCAGCCGCCGCAGCCCCCGTACCGTCAACAGCCCGGGACAGCCCGGTCCTCCACCCACCAGAGCGACGAAGCCGGGTCCGGATCGTGCCTCCCGGCAGCTCCCGACGGACACAGGTGCGGGGCGTGCGGTCGCAGATCTGTGATCCACGCGTGCCTGCAGCCATCCTTTTTCTTCTGTCTCGGTCGGGACACGCGCCGTCAGACGTTCGCCGTCGACCGTGGCCTCGAAGAACTGATCGTAGACCTCGCTCTGCTGCGACGGTGCGAGATTGAGGGATCGCATCGAGATACGGAATCGGGCAGCTGCATCGAGCCACTCGGCCCACTCCGGTCCGAATCGACGTTCCAACAGTCTGCGCAACCGCGCCACCGCAAAGGGCGCATCGCCCGAGGAACTCAGAGCGATCTGAAAGGCCCCACGCCGTACCCTCGCCGGGAGGTGGAATGAGCAGATTTCCGGATCGTCGGCGACGTTACACCAGACACCGCGCTCCTCGGCGTCCTCGAAGACCTGCCGGTTGACCTCTCGGTCATCGGTCGCAGCAATGATCAACGCCCACTTGCCGGATGCGTCTCCCTCATAAACCCTCCGCTCGAGCTCGATCTCGCCATTTTCGGCCATCATCGCCACCGGTTCAACAACCACCGGCGCGACGACGGTGACTCGCGCGCCCTCCTCGACGAGTCCCTGGATCTTGCGAACGGCCACGGCGCCGCCGCCGACCACCAGACAGCTGCGACCTCGGACATCAAGTGAAACGGGGTACATCTGGCCTTCCTCGAAGAAAACGCTCCTGCAGAAGCCCGCAGTTTCGAAATTGTAACACCGCGCGGACCCTCAATTCCACCGTTACGATCGCGAAACGGCCTTTCCGACAATCGTCAAATCTGCAAGGTTCTCTCGGCCAGGACACGCCAGCTGACGCCACCCCCGATGTATCGCGCACGGACTCCACGGTGCGCGAGCCACCTCACCACCTCCGCGGAACGGGTGCCATGAGCACACGCCACCACCACGTCACCATCGGCGATGTCGCCGGCTCGTTCCCGAAGCTCACCAATTTCGATTTCGGTCACGTGCTTCGCGGCCAACGGCCTCTCCGCCCGCTCCTCCGGTACGCGGACGTCGAGCGCCGCCATCGTCCTCAGATTCGTCAGGGGGGACATCGCCTCGATGCCGTCAATCTGGTTCTGCGCAGCCATCGCAACGACCGCCAGGGGATCCAGCGCTGGAGCGTAGGGCGGCGCGTAGGCGTGCTCCACCGCAGCCAGTTCGTCGACCGTCGCTCCCCGCAGGATGAACTGAGTCGCCACGTCGATTCGTTTCGCGACTTCACCCTCTTCGCTAGCGCCCTGAACTCCGAGCACCTTTTTCGACAGCGGGTCGTAAACCAGGGCGAGGAGAATGAGCTTGGCTTCAGGCCAATAGTGAGCTCGGTCCTCAGCGCTGATCCACACGCTGCGAACGCCGAGACCATCGCCCCCGAGCCGAGTCGCTGTGCAGCCCACGGCGGCGACGTTGAGGTCAAAGACCTTGACCGCGGTGGCCGCCGCCACCGGACCAAAGGCGTCGTCGCGACCGGCCAGGACATTGGCCAGGACCCGGCCCTGCCGGTTGGCCAGTGAGCCGAGAGGCAGAAAGGCGGGACCTCCCGATGCCGCATGCCGGCACTCGACGCAATCACCGGCCGCCCACACGTGGGGCACCGAGGTCGCAAGTCGCTCGTCGACCCGAATCGCGCGGCTCGGGCCGAGCGTGGCGCCAGCAGCGGTTGCAACCTCGACCCTCGGTCGGACTCCCACTGCCACCACGACCGCGTCCGCCTCCACGGAGTTTCCCCCGGCACGAATCGACACGCCGTCGTCGGTCGCCGAGATATCTTCCACCGCCGAACCACAGACGATGCGCACCCCGTTCTTTTCGAGGTGACGCGCCACGACCGCGCCGAGTTCGGGGTCGAGGATCTCTGGGAGCGGGTGCGGGGCGGCTTCGATCAGGGTCACGTCGGCGCCCCACAAGCTGTGGAATGCCTCCGCGAGTTCGCACCCCACCAACCCGGCGCCGATCACCGCGACGTGGTCGATCTCGCCCCGCATGAGACCGAGCTTGAGGGGCTTGACGTCGTCCCAGACGTGAAAGGCGTGGACCCTCGGATGGTCGGGCTGGTTCGGGAGCTTCCTCGGCGAGGCACCGGTCGCGATCACCAGTTCGTCCCACGGGAGCTCTTTCAGTCCATCCGGCCCATCGATCGTCAGGTTCCCGGCTTCGACGTCGACCGCCGTGGCCCGCCACGGCGCGAGCACCTCCACCCCCTTCACCGCTTCGAAATACTCCTCGTCACGATCGGCGCCATACGGAGTTCGGCGCAACACGCCCAGCTCTTCGATGTCGCCGGACAAAACGTATGGCAGACCGCAGGCCCCATAGGAAAAAACCTCGTTGGCCTCCACCACGGTAATCGACCACTCCGGCTGCAACCTGCGCAACCGGCACGCACACCGCAAACCCGCCGCCGACGCCCCCACTATGACGATCCTCTTCGACTCTTCGCTCATACCCACCACCCCTCAATAAGAGGCCCCCGCCCCCAGCAAGAACCGGGTGGGCGGGGGCAAATCCGAATTCCGAATTCCGAATTCCGAATTCCTAATTCTCTATCATGCCTTCTTCAACTGCCCCCTCACCTCGAGAGCGATCTTGTAGAGGGCGGTCAGCACGAGCAAGCCGATGGCGTAGATCGCGAAGCTGATCATGAGCTCGGGTGCGGTCGGTGCATAGTGGACGACCTTGCCCAGCGGGCTCGGGACAAAACCCGCGATCACCATGCCGAGACCTTTGTCAATCCACAGCGAGAAGACCACGGCCACGCAGCCGAACAGGAGCCAGCTGTGGTTGTTTCGTGTCTTTGGGTTGATGAGCACGATCAGGGCGATGATGGCCAGTATGGAAGACACCCACATCCATGGTGCGAGGGTGTTCTCCCCATCGAGACCCATGAAGAGGAACTGGAAGTGGCTGACGTGCTCGGGAATGTCGCTGTAGAGGGCCGTAAAGACCTCCATCAGCACGAAGAAGACGTTGATCGCCATCGCATAGGTGACGATCTTCGCCAGGGCGTCGATGGCCTGCCGGCCGGCATCGAACGTCGAGACCCTACGGACAAAGAACGCGAGAAGGATGAGAATCGCCGGGCCCGCTGCAAAGGCCGAGGCGAGGAAGCGCGGCGCCAAGATCGCTGTCAACCAGAAGGGCCGAGCCGCGAGACCCGAGTACAGGAATGCGGTCACCGTGTGGATGGAAACCGCCCACGGTATGGAGAGCAGAATAATTGGTTTGAGCCACTTCGGTGGCGGTTCCTCGCGCCGTTCCGCCGACAGGGTGAAGGTGCTGATAACGACGTTCAGCACCAGATAGCCGCTGAGGGCGACGGTATCCCAGAACATCATCGAGTGCGGCGACGGGTGGAGAAAGACGTTGAGGATCCGGTTCGGCATCCCCATGTCGACAAAGATGAAGAGCATGCACATGATGACAGCCGGGATGGCGAGAAACTCGCCGAGGATGGTCATCTTGCCGAACGCCTTGTAGTTGTGGAGGTAGTAGGGCAGGACGACCATCACCGCCGAGGCGGCCACGCCGACCAAGAAGGTGAACTGCGCAATATAGAAGCCCCACACGACGTCTCGGCTCAGACCCGTGATGGTCAGACCTTCGGAAAACTGCCAGAACCAACAGGCGACTCCGCCGCCGATCACCACCAGCAGACCAAAGATCCACGTCCAGTATGATCTTCCGCCCGAGAGTGCCTTCTCAATCATGGCCACCCTCCTCCCTTTCATAAACCTCGGCCGCCGGTGCAATCTCCATCAGCGTTCGCGGGTCGTCGACGATGTAGTACACCTCCGGCTGGGTCCCCAGACCCGACTTGCGCCGGATGGCGAGATGCTCCGTGAGCAACTGGCGAACCTCCGACTCGGGGTCGTTGAGGTCGCCGAACACCATCTCTTGGTTTTCACAGACCTCGACGCACGCGGGCTGTTCACCGCGCGCCAGGCGTTCATCACAGAAGGTGCACTTCTCGACCACGCCCCGCATCCGTGTCGGGTAGGACTCCGATCCGAGACCTGCCAGGTTGGGGGCGGTCCGCGGGTCTTTCCAGTTGAAACTGCGCGAGCCGTAAGGGCAGGCCACGATGCAGTAGCGGCATCCGATGCAGCGGTGCCAATCCATCATCACGACGCCGTCGGCTGCGCGCTTCCAGGTCGCCTCGGTCGGACAGACCCGCGTGCACGGCGGATTGTCGCAGTGGTTGCACATCAGAAGGGTCGGTTTGCCCTTGAGGTCTTCGCGGATGAAGTGAAACTCCTGCGAGTGGAAGGCAGTCTCGAAGTTCTCGGTCCAGATCCACTTGACCTCGTTTTTGGGATCATCACCGAAGTCCGGAATGCTGTGCGCCGAATTGCAGGCGTCGACGCATTTTTGCAGAAGCTCGTCGTTTTTTGAAAATTTCCGGAGATCCACGACCATCGCCAACCGCTTGCCTTCGGTCGCCGGCGGTTCGTGTTCTCCGGTCCCCGAGGCGGTGGTGGCCACTGCTGCGG
>Ga0055444_10000120_pt1 | contig 10150 bp, 6 predicted proteins | sample China_Galinas_Co_FD_57742 | JGI IMG/M metagenome (GOLD analysis project Ga0055444, IMG submission 57742) | Wetland microbial communities from San Francisco Bay, California, USA, that impact long-term carbon sequestration - China_Galinas_CordA_D2 | ecosystem: Environmental > Aquatic > Marine >...
AGAGATGGAAGGCAATCTTCTCCAGCTCGAAACCGATCCCGGAAATCGGGAAATCCTGAACGATATCTTCCGGTCCGTGCACACCATCAAGGGGGCTTCCGAATACCTGGGAATGGAGCGTATCGCCGAACTATCCCATAAACTGGAAAACCTGCTGGACTTGATGCGTCACAACGCGCAGACCGCCAGCCGCGAGGTCATCGACCTGCTCATGGCGGCCCGGGACCGGATCGGCATATTGACCGCCGATCTCCATCAAACCCAGGCCGAACAGGCGGACATCGAAGATCTTCTGGTCCGAATCCAAGCGCTGGACAGTCAAAAAACCGCCCGGCCGGACGCAGAACCCGCGAGCCCGGATGCCGACCTCCAGGGGATCACCGCCGCGATCAAAAAGGATGCCCCGGTTGAAGCCCCGCTAAACGCTTCGGAAAACGAGATTTACGAAGAAGAACATGATGAAGAACTGTTCGGCATCTTCCTGGAGCAGCTACAGGATGGTCTCGAATCCCTGCAGTCCTGGACGGACGCCCTGTCCGGGGCCGACCGCACCGACCGGAGCGAAATTCTGGGACGCTGCCTGGGACAGATCGACCCGCTGCGCTCTTCGGCCAATTATATGGGATACCGCCAGCTCACCGCGCTCTATGACAGGTGGAGCGAAGCGATCCGCACGGCCCGGGAACGCCTTGATGGAGAAGACGAAAATTTTATGCCGGCCTTTATTGCCGGCTGCATGCAGGCCACGATTGACGATATCAGTCGCTGTTTCCCCCGCCTGGAACACCCGGCGGCCGCTCCGCTAGCCACGGATGCCAGCCATGACGCCCAAAAATCGCCGGCGGTCGATCCGGATGCCGCATCTCCGCTACCGGGGGATTTGCTTGATGCGTATGCGCAAGCCCCGGAGAAAACGCCGGCCCAGGACGACGAACCGGTTACGCTAGCCCCTACTCCGGACGGCGACGACCTTTTCGATCGTCTCAGCCGGTCTTTCGACCTCAAGATGGCGGAACACCAGGCCCCCCTGCCTGACACATCCCCTTCGGGTATGGAGCTGGAGTTGTTTTCGGAAGACCCCGCGACGGATTTCGGCATTTCTTCTTCCGCATTGTCGGACCATCCTGATATCAACACCGAGGATCCCCTGATCGCCTATGTTGACGCGCCCGGAACGCCGGCCGCGGTGATCCCGAGCGAGGATAACCTATCGATTGACGCGTCCTCGGCACTGACCGATATCACCACGATAGACCACGATATGGCGCCGGATGATTCAACCGACGAGACCGTCGCGGAAAGCCTCGCGGATGATCACGAGGATGCCACCACCCCGGAAGCACCGCCTGACAGGACTTCCGAGCCGGTTCTGGAAGTCCCGGTCGAAGACCCGGCCAAAGAGGCACCGCTTGACGAAGTCACCACCGGCACCGACACGGCAGCACCTGCTGAGACGGCCAGCGTCGAAGCGCCTCCTATCGGTCCCCCTTCACCTGAGGTGGTCCCGTCCGATCTTGAGCAGCGCAGCGGAGATCGACGCGATTCGCTTCAACGGGGACGCCGCAAGTCCGACCACATCAGCGAACAATTATTAAAACAGAGTATTCGGGTCGACGCCGTCAAAATTGACGACCTGATGAATCAAGTCGGTGAACTGGTGGTCAGCCGGGCCTGGTTTTCACAACTTTTCCACGAGATGCGGGATCTCCAGCAGAACCTGCAGCATCGCGCCAATCTCGAATCCCGCGAAATGAAGCAGGTCAAAGGACTGACCTTTCGGTTGAGCGAAGCCACCGTCGCTCTGGGGCGGGTGGCCAACGAATTGCAGGAAGGTGTGATGAAGGTCCGCATGCTGCCCATTGCGCAGTTGTTCAACCGCTACCCGCGGCTGGTGTTCGACCTGGTCCGCGACGGCAACAAAAAAGTGCGTCTGGACATCAAGGGCGAAGAGACCGAGCTCGACAAAATGGTCATTGAAGCCATTTCGGACCCCCTGATCCACATCATTCGCAATGCTGTCGATCACGGCATCGAGCCCATGGCCGAACGCAAACGCCTTGGCAAACCCGAGTCCGGCACCATCAGTCTCGAAGCCTACCATGAGGGCAATCACGTCGTTATCCAAATTGCCGATGACGGGCGGGGCCTGGACATCGATCGCATCAAAGCCAAAGCCATTGCCGGAAATTTTGCTTCCCAGGAAGAACTCGAACGCATGTCCCTCAAGGAGTTGACCGGTTTGATCATGCAGCCCGGATTTTCCACGACGACCAAGGTCACCCACACATCGGGACGGGGTGTCGGCATGGATGTCGTAAAACAAAATATCGAAAAACTGAATGGGACGCTTGAGATAGACAGCACGCCGGGCAGCGAAACGTGCTTCCGGATAAAAATCCCCCTCACGCTGGCCATCATTCCGGCACTGCTGGTGCAGGTCCGCGAAGAATTATTCACGATACCCCTTTCCACCGTGGAAGAAACGATCCGGATTGCCCCCGCGGACCTATCCACCATCGAAGGGGTGGAAGTCATGCAACTGCGGGATACCACCCTGCCGTTGGTTCGCCTGGCAAATTTGTTTAATATGCCGTCCGAACCATCCGGCGACGGACGAGCATTCGTCGTGGTTGTCAGTACCGGCATGAAACGTGTCGGCCTTGTCGTGGATGTTTTGCTGGGTCAGGAGGAAGTGGTCATCAAACCACTGGAGGACTACCTCCAGGAGAAAAGCGGCTTTTCCGGGGCGACCATCCTGGGCGATGGCCGGATATCGCTGATCCTGGACATTTACGAACTGGTCAATCTATCCATTAACCGTCAGGCCAATCGCAAAAACGTTGCGATGCCGGTATAAGCACCGCCTGGAAAGTAACGTGATATAGACTTCGCCTGCGGGTGAAACGGATGTGTCAATTGACATTAACCCAACAAGACAGGGTCCATATACCAACATGACCGCGGGTACCTCAAAAGCGCTGTTTGTGAATCTGCCACCCCGTCTTCGGGCGTCTCTGACGATTTCGGAAAGTGGCGACACGATGCCCTATGGCGTGCGCACCGCCGTCAACCTCCAGGAGGCCTTGACCGTACTGACCCAGGAGGATATTTTCATTGTCCTCATCGCGGTGGAAACCGCAGAGACCGTCGGGGATCACTTGCTCAGGGAAATCCGGGCCGGCTATCCCCACATTGATATCGTTGTACTGCCGCCCGAAGGCGATACGTCGCTGGCCGCCCAGATTCCTGACGATCTGAACATCAGGGTTTTGGATCAACCCGTCGATGCTGAAGTCCTGTGTCAACAACTGACCGAACAGTCACGCCACCGCAACCAGGGATTTGCCGGCACGTTGAAGAATATTCAAATCAACGACCTGATCCAGATGTGTTGTTTATCCATGACAACCATTTCCATTCGCGTTTCCAAGGATAACCACGAGGGCACGATCTATATCAAAGACGGCGACGTGGTCCATGCCGTTTGTGGCGCCACCACCGGTGAAGAGGCCTTCTATACGATCCTGGGATGGGCCAGCGGTCGCTTCGAAACCCTGGACGAGCGCTACGACGGTGACGATACGGTCAATAAAAGCCATGAATTTCTCCTGATGGAAGCCGCCCGACGCGCCGATGAGGAAGAAGAGTCTACCGGGGCCGATGAATTCGATTTAAGCCAAGAGGCCGCCGCACCGCATCAGGAACGGCTTAAAGTCCTTCTGGTGGACGATTCCACGCTCATGGCTAAAATTCTCTCCAGCATGCTGACCGCCACGGGCGACATCGACGTCGTGGGAATCGCCCAGAACGGACAGGATGCCTTGGAATTGGCGGAAAGTCTTTTCCCGGATTTGATCCTGCTGGATGTGAATATGCCGGTCATGGACGGCAGCACGGCGTTGAAGCACATCATGATCAGAACCCCCTGCCCGGTCGTGGTGATGAGCAATGTCGGCAGTGGATCACCGGAGACCGTGCTCCAGTTTCTAGATTTAGGTGCGGTGGACTTCATGGCCAAGCCGGTTAAAAACAAGGATCTGCTGCTACAGCAACAAAAAATTGTGACCCGGATCACCCAGGCCGCGACGGCCGCCATTAAAAATTTCAGGCGTTACCGGTCCAAACCAGTACGGGATGCCGGGGGGGCCGCAACGCCCCATAGCCTCTCGCCGTCCGACCAGTTGGTCGTCATATCTTCCGGGTGCAGCGGCCATGGCGAACTGACCCAATTGCTGTCACAGTTACCCGATGAGCGCAACCTGTCGGTTGTCGCTCTTCAGTCCATCCCACCGGCGTTCATCCCGGCCCTGGCGGCCCATCTCGATGGGAAAAGCGCTTTTCAGGTGGCGCCATTGACCGACGGCGCCCCCCTTCGAACAGGATGCTGTTATCTGGGAACCCCGGGCCATGCCTTGCGAACAGTGGCCACCGTCAGAGAAATGGTGGTAGAGATGCCGGCCCACCGGACAGGCCCCCGCCATGCGGCCAGCTACTTCGATCTCTTTCTATGTTCGGCCGTGGACTGCTACCCCGGCAGCCTGACGGTGGTCCTCCTATCCGGTGCGGATACGGGGAATCTGGAGGGATTACGCTACATCCGGGAACGGGGCGCCCGGATTGTCGTCCAGGATCCCAGCACATGTATGATGCCGGGACCGCCGGCGGCAGTAATCGACGCCCAGTTGGCTGGAATGATCGTCGCCCCGGAAGCAATTAACGATCACATCACGACCTGGGCCAGAGAATCGACTTTCGGATGACAGATTCGCGCGCCAAGAACCAGCATCGGTCTTTCCCCATTCACCGCTGCCGGTTCAGCGCGCAAGTGATCGGTCTGGTATAATTTGGGAGACCTTATGGGAGAAAAAATCAAAGTCCTGATCGTCGACGACGCGGCCTTCATGCGCAAGGCCATCGCTGACGTTCTCAGCAAGGATGCGGAAATCGAAGTTGTCGGAACCGCCCGCAACGGACTGGAAGGGCTGAAGGCCATCAAACAGCTGCAACCGGACGTCGTCACCCTGGATATCGACATGCCGGTGATGGATGGCCTCACAGGCATCCGTCATATCATGATCGAATCGCCCGTGCCGATCGTGGTCCTCAGCTCTTTGTTCACCGATGGGGCTATCACCTTCGATGCCCTGCGCCTTGGTGTGGTCGATTTTATCCCCAAGCCCTCAGGGGCCGTATCCACGGACATCGAAAAATCACAGCAACAATTAATCGACCGCATCAAGTTGGCCAGCTCGGTCAATCTTGAAAACATCCGGCGGGTGCGCCTCTTGAACTTTGACATCAATGAACGCCTGTCCGCCCGCTACGGGTATCAGCAATTGGATTATCTTCTGGCACTCGGCACCACCTTGAGCGGCCCCAATACGGTGATCCGCCTGCTTTCCAATCTGCCACCACGATTGCCGGCCGCAGTCGTCGTGGTCCAGGAAATATCGCCCAAAATCATCGGGACGTTTGCCGAACAGTTTGACGCCAGTGTTCCCTGGCACGTGCGTGTCGCCGAGGACGACCTGGTGATCGAACAGGGGACCTGCTACATCAGCTCCTATGAAAAGGCCTTTCGCATTCAGAGGGATGCCGACGGCAGCGCGTGCTTGAAACAGGCCGACGATGTTGCAACGCCGTTGGACCTGCTCTTTTCTTCGGCCGCGGATGTGTTTCACCAGAACACCATCGGTGTTTTGCTGACCGGTATCGGCGAAGACGGCGCCCGGGGATTCGCCCATATAAGGGAAACCGAAGGCGTCACCCTGGCACAGGATTCCCATTGTTGTGTCTATCCCAACCTGACACACAATGCCATTGAGCGGGGAACCGTGGACATCGTCCTCGATGAACTGAAGCTGCCCCAGGCCATAGCGTCTATCATGACCTGACAAAGACGTGTTTCGGAAGCGCCGTCGGCACCGCATGCCAAAAGGCCTGACAGCGCATAAAAGGAGTCTCCATGATTGTCGTTTGTGAAAAATGCCAGAGCCGATTCAAGCTGGATGAAAGCCGGATAAAAACACCCCGCTTCAAAGCCCGCTGCTCTCGCTGTCAGCATGTTTTCTTCGCGGAAAAACCAGTACCGACCGCAACGCCCCCCGTTGTGGATCGCCCCGCCCCCCAGAAAGCAAGGCAGCCGGCCAAGGTGATTTCGATCAGCAACCAGAAAGGCGGCGTGGCGAAAACGACGACCTGCCTGAATTTGGGAATTTCGCTGGCGCTGCTGCGCAAACGGGTCCTGTTGATCGACTTCGACGTTCAGTCGAACCTCACCATTTCCCTGGGGTATCAGAACATGGCGTCTTTTTACGATATGCTCAACGCCTCTCCCCAGGAACCGCCGGAGAACTGTTTCGTCAAAACCAAATATTCCGGTCTTTGGCTGCTGCCGTCCAACAAAAACATGGTTCTTCTGAATAAGAAATATTTCGGCGCCCTCAATTACGAATATATTCTGCGGGATCGCTTGAGCCTGCTTCAGGAGCAATTCGACTACATTCTTATCGATACCCCGCCTTCGATCGAATTTTTTACCTTAAACGCGCTGACCACCTCGGATCTGGTCATCATTCCGACCCAGTGCGACTACCTGTCCACACACGGTGTCGATCAGATCCTGAAACTGATCGATCTGATTCGTAAGAAGACCAATCCGGCCATCACCGCCCGCGTACTGATCACCATGTATGATAACCGGGCCACGGCATCGCAAGTCATTTACAGCAAATTGCAGCATATCTACCGCGATCAAACCTTCCAGGTTCTGATCAACCACGACGATAAACTGCGCGAAGCCCAGATCATGAGTATGCCGGTCATCCACTACGATCAGAGCAGCCGATCCGGGCGGCAATATATGGATCTGGCGCAGGAAGTCCTTCAACTGGCCCACCATGACGGGGCGGGGTATGAACGGTAGATCCTCTATTCTGCTCTTCCGCCTGGTATGGCTGTTGATTATGCCGGCATTGGCACTGTTGGTGATCCCGTGGATGACCATTGCCGCCGCCGAGACCCGTCTGCAGGGCCACATCCAGCAGGACCAGATCTGGGGGGAAGAAAAAAGCCCATATCGCCTGACGGGCGACGTGACCATCAGCGAAGGCGCCAACGTTACGATTCCCCCCGGCGTTGTCGTGCGGTTCGACAATGGCAGCCGCCTGGTGGTCAAGGGGTCTTTTACCGCCGGTGAAACCTTTTTCGATGGCATGCAAGATCTTCACAACCGGGAAATGGTCCTGTTCCATCCGGGCAGCCGAGGACGACTGACACACTGCGTTATTGAAAACCTCGAACTACAGATCCGCACCAGCGATGCGGCCGTAACGAACAATATGATCTCCAATCCCAACGGCAGCGGTATTACGGTCGGCAAGGCATGCTTTCCCACCATCACCGGGAACGACTTTCATGGCAACAGCTATTATGCCGTCTACAACGAAGGGAAAAAAGTCATCCGTGCGCCGAACAACTACTGGGGTGCCGCGGACGGCCCTTCCGGAGCCGGACCGGGAAGCGGCGATGCCATCAACACGCCCGTCGATTTTATGCCGTTTCAGAAAACCGACATCGGTGAACATCTCGTTCTGGCGGAGAGGCATCTCGACCAGACAACGCTTCGTCCGGGAAGCCGCTTCGCCCTGACGTACGTCATCGACAATCTGAACAGTTACGAGCATGCCGTCATTCTGGGGGCATCGATTTTCAGCAATCCGGAGAAACATATCCACAGTCCGGCGCATGACCGGAGGATATTGGTCAAACCCGGACGCCATGAGTTCACGCGATCGTTCGCCATACCGGACAACGCGCCCGAGGGTACTTACGATGTGCTGTGGGGCGTCATGAAAGCGGATCTGACAGCGTACTACGTTCTTAAAAAGGACCCGGGCATCCTGCACATCGGGTCCGAGCCCGCGGCAGGGCCCGCCCCCGTTCCTCCGCCTGTCAAGGCACCGGGATGGGTACCGTTAAAGTCAATGCCGTATTGATATCGTATGAAGCAAATAACGATTCTGCAGGTAGACCTTATTCATGAAACCGAAATCCAAATACTCGCTGCAACGAACCATGATGGTTTATTTCCTGCTCATCGGCTTCGCGGCCCTGCTGGTGGGTGTTGAATTTATTGTCGAAACACACGGCGATGGCCTCCGCCAGGCCTTTCTCTCCCAGATCACAAACCATGCCTCAACGTCCTTGGATCACGACGCATACCTGCAGCCCCTGACCCATCTGCGCAACAAAGCGGTGCTGGTGATCGTCATCATCATGGTCGTCATCCTGATTGTCATGACCATGTTTATGAAGCATATCACCGAACCCCTTCAGCATATGATAACCGCTTCGCGCAAAATATCCGCGGGCGATCTCAGTCAAACCATCCGGATCGACGGCAATAACGAGTTGGCCGAACTGGGGGGGGTCATCAACGAGATGTCCAGTAATCTGCAGGAAATCATCCACATGTCGCGCAACACCTGCGCGTCGGGCGAAACATTCCTGCGTGCCATGGCCGACGGACTCGATCGAGCGGGACTCAACGCCGACGATCTGCCCCGCATACGACATGAAATGGATTGTTTTCGTTCGGAACTCGGCATGCTGGGAGAAGCACTGGACTGCTTTAAGTTCTATGCCATCCCCAAGGCGGACGCATGAACGAGGTCTGGCTGGCGCTGCCCACCGGCATCGGGATTGCCACTGTGGCCTCGGCCGTGGGGATCGGCGGCGGTATTCTCTGGATGCCGTTTTTAATCATCATGCTGCGCCTGAAGCCGGAAACCGCCGTTATCACCTCGCTCATCATTCAAAGTGCCGGTATGGGCTCGGGGGCGGTCGCCTATCGGCGCCAGGATCGGATCGATTACCGTATGGCCGGCCTCCTGCTGCTGATCACGGCCCCCGGTATCGCGGCCGGTGCGTATGCCGCCAGCATCACCAGCCCGGCCCGCATGGAATTGATCCTGGGACTTTTAACCCTGTCCACGGCATTTCTTTTTGTTTCGTCCAACCAGCAATACCACGATGTTGGCGGAATGCGGGCACGGCGGCAGGGCGCCAAGCCTTATCTTGGATTCATCTCACTTTTAGCGATCGTCAGCGGGATGCTCAGCATCAGCATCGGCGAATGGCTGATACCCATCATGCGCAGCAAAATGGCCCTGCGCATGAGCGCTGCCGTGGCTACAAGCATTGCGACAATATTTGGGACATGCCTTATCGGCGCCGCCAGCCATGTGCTCCTGGGCAATCGTCCGCAGTGGTCCGTGATTTATTGGGCAGTTCCCGGGGTATTGATCGGCGGGCAGATTGGTCCTCGGTTAGTGGAACGCATCAACGAGCGAAAGCTCAAGGACATTTTTATCTTCTTATTGACACTCGTCGGCATTCATTTGATTTATAACGCTTTCTAAACCGGAAACCAAATCTGTAACTGATGCCAAACGACACGCCCCTCATATCCCGACCGTGGAAGATGCGCCTGGTGCTGCCTTGCATCGCCTTTGGTTTACTGCTTCTGGTCTGGGAGCTCCTGGCCCGCTTTGCGGGATGGAGTATCGATGTTTTCCCCGGTCCTCTGAAAGTCTTCCTCAGCATGGGCGAGCTGATTGCAAACGGGACACTGCTGAAACACACGGTGGCCAGCCTTTATCGGGTGACCATCGGCTTTTATCTGGCCATTCTGGGCGGCATCCCCCTGGGGATCATGCTGGGACGCTGGCAAAATGCGCGTCTGCTGATCAACCCCATGATCCAGTTTCTGCGCCCCATATCGCCACTGGCCTGGATCCCCCTGTCCATGCTCTGGTTCGGTATCGGCGACAAGCCGGCGGTCTTTCTCATTTTCCTTTCCAGCTTTTTCCCACTGGTGGTTTCGACGACGGCCACGGTGAGCGCCATCAACCCCATCTTCTTTCAGGTGGGCGCCAATTTTAACTTTACCCGCTGGGAGATGATCACCCGTATCATAATTCCGGCCATGATCCCCGAAACCATCACCGCCTTGCGTATCTCGGTGACCATCGCCTGGCTGGTTGTGGTGGCTGCCGAAATGATCGCCGTCCAGTCCGGACTGGGATACCTGATTCTCGATTCACGCAACGCCCTGCGGATGGATTTCGTCATGGACGGCATGATCGTC
>Ga0055444_10000121_pt1 | contig 10131 bp, 11 predicted proteins | sample China_Galinas_Co_FD_57742 | JGI IMG/M metagenome (GOLD analysis project Ga0055444, IMG submission 57742) | Wetland microbial communities from San Francisco Bay, California, USA, that impact long-term carbon sequestration - China_Galinas_CordA_D2 | ecosystem: Environmental > Aquatic > Marine >...
TCGGCTTCAAAATCGACAATGGAACCCTGCATACGAAACTGAAATACCAAGTGGCCAATGATAACGTCGACGGAACCAACATCATCACCATCGATCAATTGGAGCTGGGCGAACGGGTCGACAGCCCCGATGCCCTCAACCTGCCCATCAAGCTCGGTGTGACGCTGCTGAAGGACAGGGAGGGTCGCATCAAAGTCCAAGTGCCGGTTAAAGGCAACGTCAAGGATCCGCAGTTCGATTTCGCAAAGGCCATCGGAAGTGCGCTTACGGGCACCATCGAAGATGTCAGCCGCTCTCCTTTTGCTGCCATCGCTGAGGTCGATGGGTTCACGGGTGAAGAATTGAGCACGGTTGCATTTGAATTCGGCTTTTCGGAACTAAAAAACCGTGAAATCCAGAAATTGAATGCCCTGGCAACATTGTTGATCGAGAGAAAAGCCCTGACCCTGGGCATCGTTGGTACGGCCGACCGGCAAATGGACGGCACCGTCATCATGGAAAATTCTCAGCAACAAACTCCTGCAGACGAGGATTCGGAAGCTGCGGAAGCAACGCCTGGGGTGGAAACGCTTGCCGGTCAAGTCGATGACGTTCGCCTGGAGCAACTTGCCCAGCAGCGAGCCGAAGCCGTGATTAACTATTTGATCGAAAGGGCAGGAATAGATGCCGCGCGCATGCACGTTCAGCCGGTTCAGATTAAGACCGAATTGGATGGTGAGAAAGGGTTGGTCGAATTTTCCTTGTCTGTCGAATAGAGATAAGTCATTCCCATATGGGACAAAAGCGAGACGTCTATTGAATATCAATATTGGACGAACGACCATGAGAAGCCTAACTTACCGATCTCCAAAAACTGAAGTGAGAAACAGTAAAATTCACGGCAAAGGCCTTTTCGCCAAAGAACCGATAACAAAAGGCGAGATCGTGGCCGTCAAAGGAGGCGATATCCTCAGCCAGCAGCAGTGGCGTGAAATCGAACCAGAATTAGGCGCTGCGAAAATCCAGATTTCTAAAGAACTTGGATGCCATGATCGATTGGGATCAATATGAAAAAAGAATTCGGCCGGGATTACGCTTCTGTGGAGGATACGCATTTCATTCCGAAATACCGTGCGCGGTGCCATTGTGGCGCCGTTGTGTACGAAGTGTGCACGGACCCCGTGGACGCCAAGATCTGCCATTGCCTGGTCTGTCAGAAACTGCACGGCGCACCGATGCAGTGGGCGGCCATCTTTCACAAGCATGACGTAAGGTTCACGGAAGGGATCGACTATCTGAAATTCTTCAACAGTGAACACGAAAGGAATGAGCGAATCCTTCCCTGCAAGGTCAGCTGCGGCCGCTGCGGGACGCTGATCGCAGACGAGGGCCGCCGAATGTGGCTTGCGTTTCCTTCTCTCTTCGACTTCGGGCATGTCTCCAGGGTCCCGGCATCATTTAAACCCACCTGCCACATTTTTTACCGCCAGCGGGTCATGGACATCAACAACGATCTGCCCAAGTGGTCCGGTCACAAAAATCACTCGGACCGCCTCTGATCGAACTTCACTGATGAAAACGGTTCGTGCAGCCTTAATGGGTTACAGCCTCGCTGGAATGAAGACGAGCGTGCCGGCCTGAAGGCAGCTGAAATCCTTGATCTGGCTGCCACGCAGGATCTGATTGGTAGGCAGGTAGTAAATCGTTTGAGGGTCCTTGTATTTTGCGCCGGCAATCCGGAAGGCTGACCGATCCTTGCGGACCGGAAACGGCCCTTTGTATCCAATGATCAGGAGGGTGCTCACCGGCAGATCGTCCCAGTCGGATATCATAGACCCATTCTTAATGCGTCCGGAGGGAAGAAAATAGATGGTGGTGTTATGATTGTAGGATCTTCCGGCCAGAGACCATGCCGTGATGCCGTCGGCAATAGTCTTCACCGGTCCTTCGCCTTTCAATTCAACCAGGCTGCCGGTCTGATTGAGCAAGACAAGCGTTTGTGCCGGGATGCGGTCCCAGCCTACCTGTTCTCCGATCTGATCGCCCGTATACATCCGGCCATCCGGGAATTGATACACTGTCGAACTGCTATTGAAGTCCTCTCCGGCAATCAACCAGGCGGTGTTGCGTTTGGAGAGGACGTTGGTTTCCTCGACCGCGGCAGTCATGGTTCGTCGACCGTAATACACATTCGCCAGTTGGGAGTCGGCGACAAGCCGTCCGGCGCGCACGTCAGGGTCGTAACGCCAGCTACTCCCTAAGCCTGCTTTGGCCCATTCGAAGCTTTTGGCGCAGCGTTTGCGACCGCGATGGTCTCGTTTATGCCAGCGATTGGGGCGACCATAGGCAACCTGGCTGTGGGTCAGAACCTCCCGGTCGTCCAGGTTGTACACGCCCTGTAAAATGTCGATCAACATGCCGATCGATCGATACTGCTGGTCGGTGATGGGTGCGTAATGGTAGCCGACCAGTTCGATACCAATCGACACCCGGCTGAGGTCAGTCCGGCCGTCCCACATGCTGGTTCCCGCATGGTCGGCGATCCACTGCTTGTCCATGATGCGGTAGGTGCGTCCGTTGCGGGCGATGACGTAGTGCGCATGGCCGCCGTAGGTTCGACGGCCGTTGCGAAACCGCTTGCCCTTTGAAATGACGCGCAGCGTGGTGTCGAGCCCGAGCTCCGATGTGTGGACGATGATGTAGTGGGTATGCTTGCGTTTGATCTTATTGTATCTGGGGTCCAGCCGCGATCGATAATCGATGATGGCTCGCTGAAACCGGTCGCGCTCCGCCCTTGAAAAAGCAGTTGCCGGGGACGGTGCTGCCAAACCGGTACATAGACAGCAAAGTGCAGCCAGCAGGAAAGACTTTCTGATATGTAACCATAACCAATGCATAGCAAGGTATATATACAAACCGGCCTATTCGGTTGTCAACCAATGGGAGAAGAAATGGGCTAACCTAAAATGATTTGAAGCCGATGCATACCGGTGTCAAGTCCGGCACTGAAGACGCGATTGAAAAGATGTTTTGGACATTTGACGACTTCGTCGATCTTCGACCGCCACTTGATTGTGATGCTTATCATTACTCACCTGCTTATCGGGTTTTGACGGCTGCGGGAGATCGATTACTATCGCGATGATCCCATTGTGATGCTCTAAATGGGCTTACGAAAGCTTCCCGATGTTTCCACCAGCTCCACAGCACTGTTCCAGATGGAAACCGATGGTGTTGAAAATGTGCGACGATTGTCCCGTTCAATGGTCTTTGAAGGACTTCACGCGAACGGCGGCTCTGTCCAATCCACCAAAGGACACGCAGGAGGCAGTGCCGTGGGTTTGAAAAATTATTAAAATTTATGCAACGTTGGGGTATAGTTGGCTTCCTGGCGTCAGGTGCTTATCAATCCATGTTTCTTTAGTTTGAAACTAAATCGACATCATCAAAAAATAGTTCCGCGGTACCATCTTCAGATAAGCTATATAGTTCTTTAACCGCTTCAGCTATCTTGATGGCATATGGACTGATGGGAAATATATTATGAGTGCGGAGGGTTTCAACCAAAGCCTCTTTCCCTCTGGATATGGAATTTACGATATTTTCACTTTTGTATGTTTCTTTACAAAGCAATGAAAAGTTATCATTCCGCAATTGCTCAGACGCCACTTTTTTCAAGTCTTTGTCGAGAACCGCATATTCCACTATTTTCAGTTCTTTTCCTTGATAGTTTCTTGAAATCAAATATTTTTGGCGCATCTCCTGTCTCCATTTTAAGGGTGATCCACTGATAGACGCTTGGTATCATCCTCAGTCTGATCAGGATTTTCTTCTGTAAATGTATCGCTAGAATTTTGTTTGCGCTGCCTCTTTTCTTCTTTTTTTTTCTTCCTGGCCAATTCCTTTTGACGTTTTTGGAATTTATAATTTGACCTTGCCAAATTGTGGCCTCCGTAGTTGCTGTTAATATTGGCAAAAAAAAAGAGCACCCCTACAATATCAATAAGGATGCCCTTTTTTCATTGAGAAAAATTTAAATTACAGTGACATTTGTAGCGGAAGGGCCTTTTGGTCCCTGTTCGATATCAAAGGAAACCCGGTCGCCGTCATTGAGAGATTTGAATCCAGTAGCATTGATAGCAGAATGATGAACGAATACGTCATCGCCACCTTCCTGCTCAATGAATCCAAATCCTTTTGAGTCGTTGAACCATTTAACAATTCCATCGGTCATGATAACATCCTCCTTTCTAAAAAATTTTCAATGTCGCAAACTGGAGGGTGCCATTCTGACTAATGGGAATTTTCCTTCAGAGAGAAACTGTCCCGAGGACTAAATAAATAGAGGCAGGACTTTATTGAATATACTTTTATATGGTTTTTTTCTACATAAAGCAAGTTAAATAATTGTGGTTTTTGTACGTTTTATTCTTAATACATCGTTAAGCATACAAATACAAATAGTTACCCAGCATAATCTTATTTTAGCTCAAGGTTGACACGTAGTTTTAAAAAATAATTTAATTTCAATATGTTATAGAATATTAATTCTGCAGCGGCAGCCACGATGAGTATGATCTTGCGGTTAATCTTTTCATTTCCCAAAAGCCCATGTCAGGGCGAAAATCAACAGCTGCTGATTGGGAACCAGACGGTTGTTTGATCCATAATAGAATCCGCCTTCCTGACCCGTGGAGCGGTCACAGCGGTACTCGAGGTTTGCTACCAAGTCGCCTATACCGAATGGTGTAAACCGGTATTTCAACGTGGCGGTGTAGGCTTGGATAAACTGCTCCGCACCCGTCATCAAACCGTTTGGGTCCCAATAAAATTCTGGTCTGAAGGCCAGGTGCCACGGTCCGCCAACATGCAATCCTAGCCAGAGGGCACTTGCCATCCAATTGTAACGGGGCGTCCCAGGCTGTTCCGCCTGCTTTTCGGTACCCACATCAAAGACAAAAGCCACAACAAAGGGGTCGCGTTTCCACTCGAGAATAGAATCCGATAAGAACCGCCAGTATTCTAATTGCGTATTTTCCTGGTCGGACCCGTAATAGAGATTTTGGGTAATTGTAATTTCGGAAGTGGGCCGCCACCCCATTTGAAGACCAAAGCTAGGAACATCATTGGGGTTTGCAAGGTAGTTATAACCGGTAACGGCAAAAAGATCGAGGTCCAGATTGTCTGTCACCGGATAGGCGGCTTTGGCGCCAACCAGAAAGTAAGGAACATTATCCGATATGTACCCGCGGGTATAGTTGAGATTGTCAATGGCATGAAATGACTCGTGACCCGGATAGCCTTGAAAAAGACCGCCGGTTATGCCAAGCCCTTTTCCCCAAGGTAACCAGTATGTCAGGTTGGCACCAGCCAGGTGACGATACTGGTCGGCGTTTTTAACGGGCTCGTTTGCAGCTGGTGGTGGGCTCGGTATGAGTCCTTCGGTGTCGACGCCGTCCTGAAGTCCGAATTCCAGTCCCCATCTGGACTCGGGGGTCGTGTCTTTGCGCACATATCCCATCAACATATTCAATTTAGGCTCGTCCACCTTGAATGTAGTGGATTTACTGCGCCAAAGACCGTTCTCTGGGTGGTTGGCATCAATGGCATAGCCGACATCCATATACGCCCCGTAATTCCAGAGGGCGCGTACTGGGTCCGATTTTAATCCGGAGACTCCTGCCTTCTCGGAATCGTATTGCCCCGCTTCCGCAGTGGGATCGGTGCGCTGCGCTGCCAGTGCGGATGACAGCAGCAGGAAAACGATCCATAGAGGGGCCAATACACGCGGTATGAGTGAGAGGTCCCGCAAGCAGCTCGGGATATGTTTCAAGTACACTTAAATAACCTTATATCTGATTTTTCGAAGCTGTCTTGCGAATGCGATCGTATTTTAGGCCTTCAATCTGTTAACTTTTTTCATTTCTGGTTATTTTTCATCTTGAATGGTTGAAAAAGTTTGTCGATCCATTTAATCAAATCATGAACAAATATAGCCCTGGCTCAGCAATCAGATAGACAATATGGTTAAACGCTAATCAACACGGGCAAATAAGACCTGCCGGACCTTGAAAACGTGGGTTATAGTAAGTGTTCACAAAAACGCTCACTACAATTGATTTCAATTGGCAAAGTGAGAACCTATCATTTTTTTTCGGCCAGCTCAACAATCAACCCAACGACACCTATTGGTAGGTTCCCCCTATCAACCCACAACCAACCGGCTCACATTGTATATTTGGCTGGATGCTGTAAATTATATTCTAACGAAACGAATAACCGGCAACAATCAAACAACCAATGAGGTGATACCATGGCCGAAAAAAAAGTGCAGGACTACACTGAAGACAAGAACGAAGGACACGTTGATACTCGCGAAGCCAATTTCGAGTGTGAAAAGAAAGATGAGAACCTGGGATGTGACATGGGAATCGATGTCGCAGGTTAACTGAAAGGACGGTGCCCCATGATAGGTTTGACACTGACGCTCATTACGCTGGGTTACTTCATCAATAGATGCATAACCGGCCGGACATCAGGAGCCACCTGCAAGATTTAAGGGCATGATAAACGGCAGCGCTTCGAAACAATAGGCAACAAGATGAAATCCGCTGATATGGCGGTAAAAAGCAGAGCCTTTAACGGGGTTCTGCCTTTTTAGCGGAGCGAACTTAAAGTATTATTCAATTAATTATCATAGAATGATACATAGAAAGGGCCTGTTGAATTCATTGCTAACAACCAAAATATACACTAGGGTGAAAAAATATGGCTGCAAAAAAAAAAGAAACTGTTCTGGACTTCTTTAACACTGGCTATAATGGATATAACGTTGATTATCGCGAGAACTCGATAACAGAATCATACGACTTTGTAATTAATACAGGGACGTCTAGAATTTTTTTAAAAATCGGGCAGAAACGTTGGGACGATTCTAATAGCTCTTCTATTATTGATTTTTTAGAATCGAAAGAAGAACATATTCGAAAGGTTGTTTTGGAGAATCAGAACGCAATTCTCCGAATGAATTAATAATCAATCAACTCATTTCAATCCATGCGATAATCGCGCAGTGGAATTTTTATCCGAGTTAATTTACTTGCTAAACTGTTTTATTTTTGATTGAGCCAAGGCACCAAGTCTTTCCGTACCCTCTTTTATTTTTTCAGTGGTCACATTTCCAAAACTGATCCGCATAGAATTCCTACCCTTTCCGCCACCTTCGGTAAAAAAGCACTCTCCCGCAAGGTAAGAAACCTTATAATCTCTTTCTGCTTCTTCAAGCATTTCTGTCGTATCTATCTTATTCGGTAAATCAACCCAAGTGAACAATCCACCATCAGGATAGGTATGCTTTGTACCTTCAGGAAAGTATTTATCAAGGCACGCCATCATTACACCACGCCGCCTTCTGTGTATATCACAAAGGTTTTTAAGATGATCCGGAAAATATCCACGGTCAAAGAATTCTGATGCCAACACCTGACACAATGTGCTCGTATGTGAGTTTGTTGCAGTCTTTACATCAAACAGATGCTTCATTATCTCATTATTCCCCACAATATAGCCAAGACGTGTACCTGGTGAGAATATTTTTGAGAAGCTATTCGCGAAAACGGTATGCCCCGATTTGTCAAATGCTTTTATCGGTTTCAACGCTTCACCGCTATACCTCAACTCACTATATGGATCATCTTCTAAGATAATAACATCATACTTGCTTCCGAGCGCTGCCATCCGTTTTCTGCGTGCTTGTGAAAGGGTTTTGCCTGTGGGATTATGAAATGTTGGAATTGTATATATTATCTTTGGATTATACTGTTTAATGTTAACTTCCACATTTTCAACGATAACGCCATTATCATCCATTTCACATGCAACGCACTTGGCGCCAATCAATTCAAAAACCTCTACCGCATGCACAAACGTTGGAGATTCAACTAAAATCACATCCCCTGGATTAATCAGAGACCGGCAAAGCAGGTACAACCCTTCCAATCCGCCGTTTCCAATCATAATATTTTCTATTTTTGCATCAATGCCTTTTGGAGCAAGCAATTCTCTGGCAATAAATTCTCGAAGATCTTTAATCCCCATCACACCGCCATATTGCAGCGCCTCCATGCCCCTGGATTCTTTTCGCATCACTTCATTTGCAATTTCCCTTAAAATATCTACCGGCAGGCCCTCCTTTGCTGGGGCACCGCCACCAAAGGAAATGATTTCAGGATCATTCATTCCATTGAATATATTACGAACGATTGCTGCAGATTTTTCCATACCCTTTAGACGTTTTGCGAATTTCGTCAAAATATTGTCCTTTTAATTCGAATATTACGGAATAAATACTTCAATGACTTGGACCCAAGGACCTCAATTGTAAATTCCTCCAACCATAAGATTTATAATTTTCATATTTTTACTGATTTTACACATATTAATCAATTTTGGAAACTTTTTCACACATAGATTCACACACAGGGATCTGTTCACCGTTTGCCACCCTAATCATCAATCCACACCATATTCAGGTCCACTACAAACCCGATTTCATCCTCAATATGTGCCCTCCCCTTTTCAATCTGAATCCATTTTTCGTACATCCACGGCAGCAGATGGCGGTCGCGTGCTATGCGATGAATACCCGATGCACTTTGATCGGGATCTGTTTCCCATCATTCTTTGGGAACGCCGATGCCAATCTGGCCGTTATGAAATCAATGGCATGGGCGCGAATGGAGTCGATGCCTTTGGTTTGGATGTATAGTCGATCCTTTTCCGCCAGTTTGAAGCGAGATCGGAATTTGGATTCTTTCAAGGAGGCGAGAGCTTCGGTCATTTGGTTGGCCACAAAAAAAGCGGTCCTGTAACCTTATCTGCTTAACCACCCAATATGCAGCGAACCCGACGCCGAGCCCCAGCGGCAAAATGATTCATGGTCGACACAGGGGTGTCTCTTTGAATTTCCAGGCAAAGATTTCGACTGCAAGGAGACTGAATATTATGCCTATGATTTTGGGGAGCATATGATTTCTATTTCCAATTGATATTCGTCAAAAAAAGACGGTGGATAATGCCATGGTATGCTTTGGATGGACAGAAAAAAGGCAAGACCCGTATCTATTTATTAGAGTCTTGCCTAGTAGGGATATTAAGTATTAAAGGTGGTTTACAGATACTGTCAAAAAGAAAGCTCCTGTTCGCATGGCCTCAAAAGATGCACATCTAAAATTAGGTTGAAACTCTATCGCATAGTGCTCACGGTAACGCGGCAATTATCTTTTTATATTCCTCTTCCGTAAATGCCTTAAGCGTTTCAGAGCGTACGGCTCCTGCGGCACCAATTGCAAGCATGGTGGTGGCGTATGCCTCGTCATTAGGAGCTTCACTGATAACCACCATGTCATAATGTCCCAATGTAAGATAAAAGGCTTTGAATTCGCCCCCTGCTGCTTTCATGGCCGCTTTAACCCTGTCCAGTCTCGCAGGACTCTCTTTGATATTCTCGATGCCTTTTTGGGTGTAGTTGACTAATGTGATGTAAGTCGGCATGTTCCCATCTCCTTATCTGATTGGTTAATGTTTGAATTGGAAGATTGCTTTATGTTTCTGCTTCATTTGGCAAGCAGCACCTCCTTTCAGCTCGCCAAACTATTTTTCGTCGAATACGCTCGACATTCATTGGCCGCAGCCAGGCACAAAGGCAAGCAACGGAAATTTCAGTATGCGGTAGAAAATTACTTCGAGCACGATGCTCAACTGAAGGACATAGGGATCAACATGAACCGAGAAAGGGGAAAAAGGCGTGTCTCAGAATTTGTACAAGAATGTTACTTAATATCAGCCGGATAAGTATAGTAACGATTTCCCTAATACCATAAATTACGAACTGATACTCCGTTGTCAAGATATTGGCTGAGGTCCCAGATTGAATAACTCGTGGGGGCGACCCGGAATCACGGAATCGCGAGAAAAGGGTCTGGGGATAAAAAATGGGATGGGGAGGCAGTGACCTGGATTAGTTTGTCCTGGCCAAATCTTGAGGAGGCTGCAGCGCTTTCCTTATAGATGGAAACACAAGCGCTCTGGACCCTGCGCCATTGGTATAGACAGCAGAAACGCCAGGGACGGATGTTTGGCGGTTCGTTGGAT
>Ga0055444_10000122_pt1 | contig 10102 bp, 5 predicted proteins | sample China_Galinas_Co_FD_57742 | JGI IMG/M metagenome (GOLD analysis project Ga0055444, IMG submission 57742) | Wetland microbial communities from San Francisco Bay, California, USA, that impact long-term carbon sequestration - China_Galinas_CordA_D2 | ecosystem: Environmental > Aquatic > Marine >...
GAAGCCGACCACGCGTCGGCCCGGCGATTCTGTGAAAAACTGCGCGCCATTATTGCGGCCTATCCCTTCCGTTTCCTGCAACAAACCCTGGCGGTCACCACCAGTATCGGTCTTCAGAGCTATGTCCATAAGGACGGGGAAAAAACGGTCAGCCAGTTGGTGGCGGCCGCCGACGCCAGGCTCTATGAAGCCAAAAAGACCGGCCGCAACCGAATCTGCGCCGGTGTGTTCGACTAACTTGGTTGTCGGTCCAAGGCGATCCAAGACCTGCGTCCCACCGCACGACACGTCTGCCGCCACAAGGGTGTTGAGATAAAACGGCAGAACCTGTATGCATGACAATCAACTGTAACGATTTGGACCTATACGACCCCATTAAACAAAGGAGTTCCTCGATGCGTAAAAGAACCGTCTGCATCATGATTGTCAGCCTGCTTACCCTTTTCATTGTAACGAATGCCGCTGCCGGACCGGTGCTGGACCGTATCATGAAGAAGGGCGAATTGATCGTCGGGACCAGCGGTCAACAGCCGCCCATGACAGTCAAAGCCAAGAACGGTGAGATCATCGGGCTGGATATCGACATTGCCACAGCCATCGCCAAGGGCCTGGGGGTTGACATCAAATTCGTCATGCTGCCCTTTCCCGAATTGCTGCCGGCCCTGGAAGCCGGCAAAGTCGACATGGTGATTTCGGGCATGACCATCACGCCGCTCCGCAACCGGAAGGTTGCTTTTGTGGGCCCCTATTATGTTTCCGGCAAGGGCATCCTGGCCATAGAAAAGCGCTTTGCGGAACTGCAGGATGCCAACGGCTTGAACGCCCCCGAGGTGACCGTTGCCACATTGAAAAATTCCACCAGTGCGACCTTTGCCGAAACCCTCATGCCCAAGGCAAAACTGGTGCTCACCGAATCCTATGACGAGGCCGTCGACCTCCTCCTGAACAGCAAAGCGGATGTCATGGTGGCCGACCTGCCCTTCTGTGCCTTCGCCGCCTTCCGCCACCAGGACAAAGGGCTGTCGGCCGGAAAATCGCCCCTGACCTTCGAACCGCTGGGCATCGCCATGAGCGAAGATGCCCTGCTGATCAACTGGGTCCAGAATTTCATGAACAGCCTCCAGGGGACCGGACAATTAGCCAAACTGCATGGGAAATGGCTGAAGGATGGGAGCTGGATCACGCAGCTGCCCTAAGGGGTGGCCCATCCCGAAACGGTCTTGTGGCGCATCAACAAAAAGGGCGAACCTGCCGGTTCGCCCTTTTTATTCATTTTGTTATGATCGCGTCGACGACCTGCGCTATCCGTGCGGGCCGCGATGGTCAACCCTGCGCGAGGTTAGAAATCGCCGACGCTCTCCGCAGCCGCAGCAGCGGGGGCCGCATCTTCCGGCGCCCTTCGAAATAGCGCCGGTCGACGCTTGCGGGGCACCCCGGTTTCCGCATGATCCCGGCGGCCCGCACCGCCTTCTACAAAACCCACCATTCCATTGACCGTGCTCTTCATCTGCTCGGCCTGGGCGTTCATTTCCTCGGACGCCGAAGCGGATTCTTCGGCCGTGGCGGCGTTCTGCTGCACCACCCGGTCCATTTCGCTCACGGATTTATTGACTTGATCGATACCCTGGGCCTGCTCGCTGGAGGCGGCCGCGATCTCGCCAATTAGATGGGTTACCTTGTCGGCCTGGACCGCCACCTCATCAAAGGCCTTGTTGGTGACATCCACCAGTGCGGCCCCTTCTTTGATCTGACGAACCGACTCCTCGATTTGCGTCGAGGTGCTTTTGGCCGCTTCGGCGGCACGCATGGCCAGATTGCGCACCTCGTCGGCCACCACCGCAAACCCGGCCCCGGCTTCACCGGCCCGGGCCGCTTCGACGGCCGCATTCAGGGCCAGCAGATTGGTCTGGAACGCGATTTCGTCGATGGTTTTGACAATTTTCTGCGTTTCTTCCCCCGACTGGGTAATGCTGTGCATCGAAACGGTCATCTGATCCATGGTGCTGTTGGCCGTGGCAATGGTCTGGTTGGCATCCTTCATCAACGCATCGGCCTGGTTGGCATTGTCGGCGTTCTGTTTGGTCATGGCGGCCATCTCCTCCAGGGAGGCCGAGGTTTCTTCAAGACTGGCCGCCTGTTCGGAAGACCCTTCCGCCAGCGACTGGCTGGCCGCGGAAACTTCACCGGCCGCTGAAGCCACCTCATCCGAAGCCCCCTGCATATGGGTGGTGAACGCCGAAAGCTCCTTGCCGATCCTTCCCGCCAGGAACATCCAGAGGGCCAGGGATACGGTCAGGGCCGCCCCGATCAGCACCAGGAGAATATTCATGCTTGTGCGGCTGTCGGACTTGATGGTGTCGCGGGCCGCAAAAAGCTCGTCCTCAAATGTTCCCGCCCCGATGATCCAGTCCCAGGGTTTGAAATAGACAACCTTGCTGAGCTTCGTGCGGGCCGTTTCATCCCCTTCGTTTTTCCAATGGTAAACGCTGTCGAAAATTTCACCCTCCGGCGAATTGAGGGCCTTGTCGATGATTGCTTTGATAAACAATCGGCCGTCGGCATCTTTGACACCCATGATGTTCTCGCCGTCCCGCTGCCCTCCTTTGGACATCACGTAATTGCCCTTGGAATCGAGCACCCAGGCATAACCGGTTGCGCCGATTTTAATTTTCATCAGCGCCTCCCGCATGGCCGGCGTACTCTCCTGTTTGACACCGAAGTAGAGGGCTCCAATGAGTTCGCCGTCGTTGTTGAGCACCGGTTCGTAAACCGTAATGTACCATGCATTGACCACATAGGCGCGGCCATGGAATGTTTTCCGCGCCAGCAGGGTCGCCACCACCGGGTTGGGCTGGCCGTCCGGGTTGACGGCCGGGATGTAAGTGCCGATGGCCCGGGTCTTGTCGAGTTTCTCGACATTGGTGGCCACCCGCAGCATGTCGCCGGTCTCATTCATGCGCTGAAACACGGTACAGGTCCCGCCCACCAGGAGCTTCACCTCATCCACCAGGGGCGTGGGAATCCCCGGATCCGGATTCTGCCCCAACCATTCACCGCCCAAGGTCATATAGGGCAGGTCAACGGATTCCGACGCCTCGGTGTACTGGTTGATAGCCTGCCAGGTGACTGTTTCCGAAAAATCGAGTCCCAGGCCGCCCCCATCCCGCATGACGCGCCGGGCCACGTTGAGATCGCTGATGACCGCCTCCTGGAGCACCTCGTTCTGCGTCGCCACCATGGTCCGGATGCCGCTGATGGTGTTGGTCAAGTTCGCGTGGGCCAGCTGTGACAGGCCATCCGAGGCCGCGGCGGCCATGTGTCGGTTCTGGTAATACGTGCTAAAGGTAACCACGCCCAAGGGAGCTACGGACAAAATAACGCCAAGCGCAATCAGTTTGAACTTCAGGGACCACTTTGAAACCATTGTTTCCTCTCCTTAGGGGATGTAATCGATCACGATTTTATTGAGAAATACGAAAATATCATACTATTTTAGATAGTTACCCATCCAATTAAACAAGGCGATCGGTATATGGTATTGCGCCGGTTAACGTCGGCAATTGAAATCCGCTGCTCTTTATATTGGCTGTTTTCAGTGTGACTTTAGCGAAATTTCAAGAATCCGGATTCCGGATAAAATTCAATCCAATGCGATCGTGTCATTAGAAGACTTACCGATTGCGACCGGGATGGTCGTTGGTTCTGGCGCCGACCTTCTTCCACGGCTACGACGGGTCCTATTTGCATCCCTGTTCCCGACCATCGATACAGAAACGATTATTGCCGGTGACAACAAGGTGCCTGGGAAACTCCCAGGACGCTTTGGCCGAATGATGATGTCGGATTGTGCATCGGCAGCGTGACGCGCTTTGAATTATAAGGGGGGAGTGAAACCTTGAGAATTAGTGCAGCGCGGTAAATTGCACAATGAGGAAACCAAAAGAAACCGATAAAATCTTTTAAAATCGGCGATTGGTGGACGGGACGGGGTCATGATGGAAGAAAAGACCGTTGATTTGCTGTCCGGGCAACTTAAAACACGTGGAAAATATATCGAAGGACGGCATATTCGCCTTTAGAAAGGCTCGATCGTCGGTCCAAATGCGGACCATATCGGCTGTTCCAAACCTGTCAGATTTAAACCACCTTTTTTCCGGCACAGCATTCCATTGTTAAAGCCAGATATCCATCATCAGCGCTTTGCCTCCCCACACCAAAGGTCAAGTTTCCTGCGAATCCGCCTGCCGCAGGCGTTGACATAAAATCCTATCGGCAGCGGGTGTCGGCAATTTCGGCGACTAATCCGGATCTGCCGCTATCGCCTTCAGTGCTTCGGCCAAGCCTCTGATGGTAAAAGGCTTTTTCAGGTATTTACTGATGCCAAGGGCTTCTGCCTCGCGGACCCTGGACGTTTCAGAAAAACCGCTCGTGATGACACCCTTTTGACCGGGGTTAAGCTGGACGATTCGACGGTAAGTCTCCAAACCATCAATCCCCGGATCCATAATCATATCCAGGACCAGCAAATCGGGTGGCGCGCTCTTGACGCATTCGATGGCCTCCTCGCCGCTTGCCGCGGTGACGACGCGGTAGCCTAAACGCTTAAGCATGTCGACCGCAATGTCCCGTTGGGCCGCCATATCGTCGACCACCAGAACGGTTTCCCCACGGCCTTTCAAGTCATCAAGCGATTGAAGCGGCATGATTTCTTCGGTCGGTTCACGTGTAATCGGAAAATAGAGCGTAAAGGTCGTTCCCCGGCCCACCTCACTATGGACGTCAATAAATCCCTGATGGTCTTTGACCGTTCCGTAAACGACAGCCATTCCCAGCCCGGAGCCACTTTCGCCCATTTTCTTACGTGAAAAGAACGGTTCGAAAATGTGATCGAGATCGGCTTTGGCAATGCCCGTGCCTTGATCGATTACCTGGAGAACGGCATAATCGCCTTCCGGTACGGCATCATAGTTGCCGATGGGGTAGTCTACATAACGATTTTCAGTCGCTACCCTGATGGTGCCGCCCACCGGCATGGCTTCCGCCGCATTGGAAACGAGATTCATCAAGGTCTTGGACAAATGCACCGCCGAACCGCTGATATTGAAAAGATCCTTATTCAAGCGGATATCGAGGTGAATGCCGGGATGATTCTTTGCTAGTCGTTTGTACTCCGACCCGTTCCGGTATTCATCCACGATGGCGTTTAGATTGATTACTTCGCTGACCGAGATGCCGCGGCGGGCCATCGTAAGCAAATCCTGGACGATCACAGCGGCTTTTTGACCGGAATGTTTGATGGCTTCCAGCGGCTCCCGCAGCGGGCTGTCTTCCGGTATGTCCATCAGCAGCATTTCGGGATAGCCCACCGTGGCCGCAAGAATATTATTCAGATCGTGCGCCACCCCGCCGGCCAGTGTACCGATGGCCTCCATCTTCTGAGCACGCTGCAACTGAGCTTCAAGCGTTCGTTCGCGGGAAGCGTCCTCCGCAATGATAAGCATGAGCGACTCTCCGGCCAATGCAAAGGAACTGGCCGTCAGGCGGGCGATCCAGCGTTGTCCGGCGGGCCGGACAAGCTCGCATTCGTATCTGGACAACGAGGGCGTCTGGGAAAGTTCGCCGCCAAACCGCTCGGCATCTTCGTGTCGATAGAAGAAATGATAAAAACTCAGATCCGTATCGGTTTGATCTTCTTTTAATCCTAGCAGGCGGTACATGGCGTCGTTCGCTTCCAGAATACGGCCTTTGGTTTCAATTAACCCGAATCCGATGGGGGCATTTTCAAACAGGGTTCGAAAACGCTCTTCGGTCTGGCGCACTTCCAGCAGCATGCGTTTGAGTTCTTCATCCTTGGCAGATAAACTGGCGATCATTTGATTGAAGCCACCAATCAGCTGTCCAATTTCATCGCCACTTCTCTCGGGAAGCGGCTGGTAGTGACCCTCGGCAACAGCATGCGTGCCCGCGATCAAATGTTTGAGCGGCAGCGCAACAAATTTCCGAAAAACCACGGTCAGCGTGATGGTGAGGAGCAAGAGCACCCCAAAAGTGCCCAAATAAATGCTGCGCTCGATCAGTTGAACCGGTCCGAGATAGTCTTTCTGTTCGATGTACGTGATGATCTGCCAGTTCCAGAACGGAAAAAACCGATAGTGCATGCGTACCGGCCGATCCCATAGCCTGTAGGGGACCACCGCTTCGGTCCTGGGGGGAAGATCGAATGCGACAACGGCATTCTGCGGCAGGGGCTGCGAGCTTTCGACAATGTTACGATTGCCCTCTATCACGAGGGTGTGAATGTTATGAAAGCCCTTGCGGGTCGCCTTGATCTCCTCCAGGGCCTCTTTTTTCAGGGCGGCATTCATGGCCAGGTCGTCTTCCAGGCGGAGTTCGAGCAGGTAGTTGAAACGATCTTCGCAAGCTTCGAGCCCCAGTTCAGAAGCCAGTTTGAGGTGACTGTCGATTTGATCGGTGATTTGTTTGGTCAGGGTCGGGGTGGTGTAGCGCATAAACAGCACGGCGAATAGAATCCCCAGCCCGACAACAGGTGTAATGATCCAATAGACAATTCGATTGGGGATCCGCATTTTAACATTGTTAGCCGAATGGGTCATCTTAAGAAGCGTGGGGCTGCAGTTTGTAGTTTGCGCGGGTAGACAATTTTTTTCTCTCCGTCTTGCCACTGAATCAGAAAGGGGTTGTGGCCGATTTGCATCCCTCGGTGATCAACTTTGAACCGCCCGATCACCGTTACGGAGTCCATGGAGGCAATAAAGTTGCGGAGCGTTTCCTGGTCAAGGGTGCCGGTGCTGGTAACGGCCTTCTCCAGAATCTGACAGGCCGTGTAAGCCGCAGCGGCATGATAGGAGGGTTTCCAACCCGTTTCAGCCTCGAAATCATGGATAAATTGCTGGGTTCCCGGAAAAGGCACCCGTTCGTCCGGTTCCCATTGGGAGGGACCGAAAACCCCTTCCGCCGCCGGTCCGGCCTTGGCGTAGTAATCCGGATGAATCGGCGCAATGGTTTGCGCGATGACCGGCGGCCGCCAGCCCTGGTCTTCCAGGATCCGGATCAGGCGATAGCAATTGGGTGGATAAGCCGCAAAAACCAATCCGTCCGTTGCCGGAAATCCCTGGCGCAATTCATTGACGGCATCGAGCAAATCCCGTGGGTCTTCCGAGAAGCTGCGACGCGTGACCACCTGAAGGCCGAATTTGCGCGCCCACGACTCCGTACCTTCGGCCACATCACGGTTAAATGGGTTGTCTTCATGCAATATCGCCACGGTTTTCAGCCCATGACGGGCCATCAGATCCACCAGGCCGATAAAATAACGATTGGCGGGTGCGTAGACACCGAAAAGTCGCCGGTAGCCGCGATTAAAAAGGATATCGGCCGAAGCCGCGCTGGCGAGCATGACATACCCGTTGCGCTCACTGATTTCGGATGCCACCAGCGTCAGGGGCGAACCATAGGGCGAAAGGACAAGATCGACCGATTCGTCTTCAATAAGATAGCGGTAATGACGTTGAACCGCTTCTTCGCTGCTTTGATCGTCCATCAGCATAAGCTCGACAGGACGATTCAAAAGGCCCCCGCGTGAATTGATTTGACGTGCCCAAAGACGATAACCGGCTTGGATCATCTGGGAGGGTTCCGAATATTTCCCGCTCAACGAAACGGTCGCGCCGATACGAATGGGTTGGGGCGCAGCGCAAAGTTTACCGGCGCCAGCGATCGAAAGCAGGACTGTCAGAGCAAGACAGCATCGTGATCGCGTCAGGAAAAACCATCTGCTTCCATACGACCGCTTCTCTTTCCTCGATCCTGTCGAGATTGACCGCCAAATGGAAAATGGTGCAGACATTAGCGCTCCTCCAGCGGAGACCACTGCGTGGATGGTTAAAAGGTCGCGATCGGCATAGCGCCCCATGGATCTCGCCCCTCGCAATACCGATTCGCCAACGTGCCAAGAAGGCATAAAAAAGCCTATCACAGCGAATTGGCGTCAACAACGCTTGCCGAACCCAAGGGTATTAAAGCCTATTATCGGTTGAGCGCCTGAAAACATCAGTCAAAACCATAACCATTCGTTTTATTTCCTACAAGACATGCCGCGTTTGAACAATGGTTACCGCCTCACGTATGTGCCACAGGAAAACAATCCTGCCCCACCGGCGCCGCCCGTCAGCCGAGAGATGCGCGATCACCATCAGGGGCGCCGCGGGCGAATTCCCAGCGCTTGTCCAGAAAATAGAGAATGGGCAATCAGGGCATCGAGGCCATCGAGCCCCCACGTCCACAGGATGACCTCCCCCTAAGTTAAAGTTGTCTTCCAGATTCGTAGCATGCTAGCGGGAATGGCGCGGCCAGGCAATGCGCTTCAGTTTCTTTAACGGCCTCCGAGACCCAGCCAACGCCACTAAGAGCTGACGTCCCCCATTGAGGACATCAGCAGTTAAACTGCCCCTGATAGGTGCCGGGATTGGCTTCCGGAGGGGCTTTGGCCAGCAGAACACTGGCCTGGGTGAGGGCCAGCAGCCGCATAGGGAGGGTACCCAAGGTGCGGCGGTAGACGTCGTGGCGCAGGCTGGCGCCGATCACCACGAGGGCGTCTGCCCCGGCGGCCGTGCTAATGGCTTCGGCCGGATGGGCATCTTCGATCTGTGTGACCCGGCTCGCTTTACCGCAGCTCTGCAACCACTGCTCGGCCTGGGTGAGGCAATGTTCGGCCTGGATGACAACGTCCCTGCTCACATCGGGAGACCGCACCCAGAGGATTTCCACCGGCTGCTGGATGGACGGCAGCAGGTGCTGCAGCAGGGGGAAGGACCGTTTGCCCGAGGCGGAGCCGTCCGCGCAGATCACGAGACGACTTTCCGGGGTGCCGCCCCGCACGATCAGAACAGACGTATGCAGCTCCAGGGCCAGCTTGCGGGTGGTGTCGCCCAGAAACAGCCGGCGCATCCGGCTGCGCGGTGGGGGGGCAATGATCAGCAGGTCAAAACGATAGCGGTCGATTTCCTTGTTGAGGGCTTCGATAAACGTCCCGAAGCACTCGTGGAAAGTAATTTTCCGGTCATCCGACGATGGGCAGGCAAAAAAGTGGCTGTGGGGCGTTTCCCGCACGGTGATGCCGGCCGGCAGCGCCAGCACGCCCTCATCCCCGAGCCGTCGGGCGGCACGCGTCAGGATGCGCAGACCTTCCGGAAGACTTTCCCAGTCGGACGCCGGCAATTCACGACCCAGGGGCGGGGGGGTCTCCATGGCGTGGGTTTCACCGCGAACGGTTATGACCGCCAGTTCGGCCCGGAGTTGCCGGGACCAGTGGGCGGCGAATGCCAGGGCCTTGTCTGCGGTGGGCCCGCCGTCGGTGTAGACCAGTAGTTTCATCATGAATCCTGTCTCAGGTTCGCTTCAGAGTTGCTGTCCTCACCGTTGTTCTTCCATAGCGAGGCTTCCTTGGACTTCTTTTCCTTCGGTTTCGGCAGCATGCACAGGCGAGGCTGCACCCCGGCGCCGAAAATGGACCAATCCCCCGCTTTAAGCGGCGGGCACTCCTCGAAAATGAAAACCGGGCAGGCGGCGCAGATGGCCGGGCAGAAATTTTCCCGCATGGCGTGCCGGATGGCGCGGCCGGTCGCGGCATGGACGTGGGTGTCGCCGGCGTCCTGCAGCAGCCCCGAGTTTTTGAGCGTCAGGAAAACCTGGTGGTGCACGCCGGCGAAATAAAGACCGCCGCCCCGGCGTTGGATTTCTTCCAGGATGATTTCCAGGACATGCACGCCGCTGGCATCCATCGTGTTCACATGATGCATCCGGAGCAGGAGATTGGCCGCCTCCGGGCGGGCCCGCAGCCGCCGCTGCAGGTCGTCCAGCACAAAGTCCGCCGATCCGAAAAAGAGGGAGCCGTCGATTTGGACGATCTCCATCTGGCAGCAGCTGTCCCCGTGATTCGTGGCCGCCAGCTTGCCGGTGCTTTTATCCGGGACCACCGCGTCGATGTGCGGGTGGGAGGTCCGGGCCAGGTGCAGGCCGATGGAAAGCAGGATGCCGATATAGACGGCGAATTCGATGCTGAGCAGCAGCGTGGCCAGAAAGG
>Ga0055444_10000123_pt1 | contig 10100 bp, 12 predicted proteins | sample China_Galinas_Co_FD_57742 | JGI IMG/M metagenome (GOLD analysis project Ga0055444, IMG submission 57742) | Wetland microbial communities from San Francisco Bay, California, USA, that impact long-term carbon sequestration - China_Galinas_CordA_D2 | ecosystem: Environmental > Aquatic > Marine >...
CGTGCAGAAAAGAAAAAGCGAGACTCGAAGCGTGCAGAAAAGAAAAAGCGAGACTCGAAGCGTGCAGAAAAATAATACTAAAAATTAAGCGAAAGCAGGAATGAAAAAGAAAAAGTTTTCAATTTTATCTTACCGTGTTGCTCGTGAGTGTGCGGGATACCTGAGGAAAAAAATAGGAGAAATCAAAAAAAAAAAAGAAAAAGAGAAAAAAAAAGTATAAGAAAGCAAGAATTGTTGAGCAAAGCTGTAAAATCAAGGGTCTTTCGGTTGTTCTCACTCCCCTTGGATCATATCAAGAGGTTTGAGGTGGACGAAAACTTTTGGTTTTCTGATTTTATTGTTTTTTAATTTTTTTTAATTTTTTTTCATAAAAATAACGAACTTTGAGGGTTCATTTTTTTTTTTTGCTTTAATGATGAGCCGCGCAACGAAGAAAACAACATCATCTCGTGGAGGGAAGAAGAAAACTTCAAAAGTCGCCGAGATTCTCACAGTCGTTCCCCTTGGAAAACACCAAGCACCGAAGAAGAAAAGTTCAAAAGTCGCCGAGATTCTCACAGTCGTTCCCCTTGGAAAACACCAAGCAACGAAAGAGTTTTTTCAAGGCACGCCCATTCGTGATTTCGGGCGAGGCTATTATCGCAGCGACCAACCGCTCTCCGTGGAAGGCAAAAAGCGTTACCGCGTCCTCGTCGAGACAGAACTCCAGCGCGTGGTTTCCGCTTATGGGCAGACCGGGAACCCTCGCCCCCCGATGAAGGTGTTGAAGAAGCGAGCACAGGAGAAGGTTTACGAAGAAGCCTTCGAGCACTCCCGCGCACCCTTTGGTCGTATGAAGGGTGTGAGTTACAGTTACGACCAGAAAAGCGGAGTTGTTGAGTTTGCAGGCGCAGTGTTCACGCTCCAGACACCTGAGGACAAGATCAGACCGTGCGACCTGAAGGCACAAGCGGACGCTCGTTTTGAAAATGGAGGCCGCCGCCTAAGCTTCACTCCGAAAACCAGGCCGAGAACGCTGCAAGAACTTCGACGTATTATTGAGCGTCAAACCTTCATCCAAGGAGTCAGTGGTGACGGAAGGATGGCTCAAGTCTACCTGGCAGAGCGGGAGCGCGATCATCGCACGACGGAGGGAAAGCTCCTTCGTGAGAGGGCTGACAAGGATCCCAGGGTGCTGAAAAAACGCAAAGACCGTGCCGGAAAGAAGGAGTATGAGGCCGCAAAGAAGAGTGCTTCGAAGCGTGCTGTTACCATTGTCGAGAGTGCTCGCAAAGAGGCCGCAAAGAAGAAACAAAAAAAGAACAAAAAGACCAAGGATTGAGCTAAACAAAGCTCTCACCTCCGAAACGAGGAAGTAAAAAGAAAAAAGTTTTCTGTTTATCCCGCTTTTTGGTTTACACTTTACTCGTCATCGCCCCCCGTTCGGTAGGTCACGTATGTTCCGCAACAGACAAGAATAATCGAGCAGATCACATCTGCCATCCCCATGGCCCACACAGGATAATTAAGAGGTTGGCAATTATAGCCGTCCCTCCACAAGCTGACAGCACCAACGATCATCCAGGCAAAGATGAAAGTGCTCGAAATTCCTGAGAGAAACCTGAAGATTCCGGCACGGTTTTGCATAATGCTCGTTATAGTAAAGGATACACTGATGATGAGATACGCGAGCCCCGTGCCGAAGATGTATTGGCGCAACGGCGGATAACCAGGAACCCCGCAGTTTGGTGCAGAGAAGGTTTCCATGTCCTGGACACTAATGACCAAGCTCGCAATGGCCAAAGCCAAGAGAATGAATGAAGCGGAGAATCCTCCAATGCGTCGCTGACTAAAATAAACACCAGCCATTGTCCTTACTGTTTCAACCTAATTGAGATCGCAAAAGGAACTCTCTCATCATTTTTTTTATTTTTTCGTGGGCAAGGTCACTATAAACTTTTCTCCATCACAAAACACAATTTTTCCACCACGGATAGTGAACCAATTGAGATGGTCTAAAAAAGATGGTTCTTTTCCATCATCATCTTTCTCTTCATCTTCGTCTTCGTCTTCGTATTGGTCTTTCTCCCTTGTTTCTCTCTCATAGCGCGAGTTTTTCGGACACTTCACCCCTTGGTTTGTGATGATGTATGTCTCACAACGCCGCTTGCGGGTCTTTCTTAGCTCTTCACTCAAAAAATCAATGTGATCGTTTATATCTTGTAGACCCGAATACAAAGAACTAATCTCTTGAAGACCTTCCAAATATCCCAAATAATTCAAGGGCTCTTCCATTTTAAATAATTAATTGACCACCACCAGTGACACCACATCAACTCAGACAACTCAGACAAATCAACCAGATGTTTACACCCACTCTCGTATCGTCACAATGGTCACACAAAAAAGCTTTGTGGGGTGGACATTTTTTTTCAACTCAAGAGGTTGAAAGAGCTTCAGGTTATTGCATTTTTTTCTTTGAGTGAGAGGTAACCGAAATTTGAAAGAAAAATGAGCGCAGCTGTGTGGATATTAGCTGCTACAGCAGCCTTACTGGTCTACCTATTTGCAAAGGCTGATGACGAGTATGTTTTCATCCAAGATAGGCCGAAACCTTGGGTTCCGAAACGCAAGTCGATTAACTATTATGCTTGGCGCGGACCCTTCTTCGTTGAGGACTTTGAGGGTGGAGTTGGGCAACTCGCTGAAGCTAACGCCAAAGACCAAAACAAGGGCCAGTTTGGAGAAGAACTTGGAGGTATTACGTTCAGTGGGACTAAGTGGGATGCCGGTATATTCAATGCAAGTGTGGAAGGCATGGAGACATTCCAGAACTTTGAGGGTGCCAATAATCCAAAAGCAGAGATTGTCCCCACTTGTGGTAAGTGTGAAATTCCCAAATACAACACCACAGTCAAAGGAGCTGCGCAATGCCATAGGATAGCCAATGATCAATGCCGCGTCCCAACGCTGCCTTCTGAGGAGGGATGGCGACATGAGTATTGGAACAGCCAGTATCGCATGGAGGGGCCAACCGAAGGACTAAGTGTGAAGGTTGGAGGACCGGGCAACTTTGCACAAGTCACAAATAACAATCTCAGCGCGCCCAACAACTTGAAATCTGCTCAGATGAGGAGCGTAATGGGAGATTGGTTCGACCCGAGAGATAAGGTATCTCCGTGGTGTTATGCGGAAATGTATAACAAATGTATGGATGAAACAGGCTTTCAATGCCCTTAAAACGAAAAAGGTGAAGAGATCTTTTTTGTCTGTATTCTCTTTTTTCTTATTCGTCGTTATTGTTATTATTTCTAAGCTGCTCAGCCGCTGCTTTCAACAGTTGTTCGATGCTGATTGGTGGGTGTCCTTGTTCTTCCTCTTGGTCACTTTGTTGCCTCTGTAGAATGCTACTTCCACGTCGACTTCCACGTCGACTCCTCCGACTTCCTTTTCTCTTGGTTGTGTGGTTACATGGTTCTCCCACTGCTTCAGTCTCACACAAAGCGCAGATCACGAACCCCTTCTTCTCTACGCATTTTTCACAGACTGGAAGACTGACGCCCTCACGTCCGTGCTCAGAAATAAAGTTTACAGTATATTCCCGACATCCCTTTGATGAACATTTCCTCAAACTCAGTGAGTCAAACTTTTCAACTTTTCCAAATGAACTTCTCCTTTTCAAGATACTGTCCAGACTTTCGGTTTGTGGAATTTCAACAGAAGCAGAGCGCGTCTTTCGCCTGCTTTCCTTTTTTTCTCTCTGCCTACGCATGTGGATTATAAGTGTCATCAAAATTCAACTTTCAATCATTTTTTTTCTTTGGCGAATAGACCGTTCGGAATCTGGTTGGCGGTGCTATATTGTTGGCGCAGCAGTAACACGTCATTAACTTTGCTCGGCCGTTTGTTCCCCGACACCACTTAAACACTGAACGAAGCGAAGGTTATTCGCAATATGCCGTCCGAAAGTAGTATGATCCTTAGCTTGACGCATGGAACAACGTTGTCCGCACGCCTGGCACTTGATCTTACAGCGTTTTTTGTGATGTTCCACTTGAGCTCTCACACCACGAAAGCGGCAAGGCGTAAAACCGTTAACACTTTTACCGCAAGTCACGTCTGGTCTTAGAGGGCATTGCTCGTGAATCTGGGATTCGATTCGCAAGTTGCACCATTCACATTGTCTATTATCCCGCATCTTACATAGAGCAACATGCCCATCATAACGTTCCTGCGAGTGCAAAATTGCTGCACAATGTGGACATTCCTTGCGATTATTCCATCTCCACGGATATTTACTCCAATAGTGGCGCTCACATAGTTCTTTGTAACGCACAACTCCGCACCTATAACGATGAAGATCAGCTTCGGTAGCGCAATGCCTTATCCTTTTGCAGGTTTGGACCAGATAGTGCGCGTCACGCGGGTCGCAAAGCCGGAGAATGATGCGAATAATTTCTGGAAGTAAAGTTTCCATCGCCTTTTTTTGTTGTGAATCTTTTTCTCTTTGACAACGTTTAAGAAACTGTGAAAACAAAAAAAGATGAATATTGCACTGTTGCTTGGCGCAGGCGCTGGTCTAACATGGCTAACTGGTGACCCTAGTGACGAAGCTGACGAAGCTGACGAGTTCACTAATCTGAAGCGCATCGTGGATAGGGTGATGAAGAACCCGAAGACCAAGCGTCGCGAGATCGAGCCATACAATGCGAGCGAGTTTCCCTCAACTTCTTCCAGGTTTTCCACACGAGGTGAAGGAGATCAGGATCAAGAAGAAATCGAAGGCAAAGAATACGTTAATCCAAAACAGGAGTTGAAAGCGATTACGACAGATTTGGTGAATCGAAAGTTCTTGTCGCAAAAGGCGGATATATTTCGCTTCTTACGTCTGGTCATTGATACCCACATGAAGGCCATCGAGATTTATGTAGCACTCAAGGAACTCAAACCTGCTCAAGTTCGCTTTGTCTACAAAGGCGGAAACGTTCTTCGTATTGTTGCCAACGAATTCCTCATAGAATTACCAGGCTACGCGTCGGAGCTGGTGAATGAGTTCTATATGCCTTACTTTAAGCGCAGTGATGCTGACTTTAGTATTTACATAGACCCGAAGCTGAAGAACTTTGATGAGGTGCATACGGAATTGACGCAGCTCACCTGGTTACTACAGCAAAACATTCGTGAACGCATGTTGGTAAAGCCCAACCTCTACTTTGAATACTTCCGTCTCAACAAGTATGAGCAAACGCGTATCTTGGAATCCTATCTTGAAGAGTTGAACACTTCGGATACACTCAATGACCCGACCAATGAGCGATTTTACCAGGGAGAATTTGAGGGTGTTAGATTTGAAGACGTTACCGCAGGATTACCTCCTTGGGGTAACAGTCAAGATATTGACACTTTCATTGCTCCGGCTGATGAGAAAAGTAACGATACTGTAACGTTTGTCCCTCGACCAGATCTAACGCACTATCTGAGAATTCAATATAATACAGCGCTCGAGTTCGGCGAGGGTAAAGGTGAAGAAAAGGCTTCTTTCAATCTTGTGCGGACCAAAATGATCTTTGCCGTTCGCTTCAAAAATGAAGACGGAGCATCGAGCGTTGTGAAGATAGGTGGAGAGCTCATTGATGTGAGCTTACCAAAGAAAGCGGATAGTGGTCTGCCGCACTTTTTTGATACTGTTGGTGCCGTAGACATGTATGAGCTGCGATACAAGAACAAGAGCTTGCGCTTTCTTGGATATAGCATTGCATTCCTCATCGATGATCTTGACCTTATTCTTTTTATCCGGAGTGATAAACCTTGGCACGACAAAAAGTATGTCAAGCGGCTAAACCGCTTATTCTATATGTGCTTTGTAGAAACGTTCGTGAAGTTTGGAAGTAACACTGAGCGTAGAAACTACTTGGCCGAACTATGCGCCCGAGTCGTTACAAAAGCCTACCACTCAGACTTGAAAAAACGTGCTGATCGGTTTGTTGTAAAGTGGAAGGATGAAGGACCAGAGGGCTTCAACCGGTTTGTTAAACGATTTGCGGACACTGCTATCCCTAAGACCGATCCTGAGTTTAGTGAATATCAAGAATTTGTTGATCTCGTCCAACAAAACTGTATTACGGTCCTCAAAGCTTTCAAGAACATCGGACAATTTTGCACCGTAGGCGCCAAGTTGCCGGAAGAACGGATATATGAGGGCAATTTCAATGCGCTTGTTCCAGGAGAATAATTGGTTTTTTTTGTGGTGCACCGCGGAAGATTATGAAAATCTTGGATGGGCGTTTGTTTATCCAAAAATTAAACTCAATGGCCATGGAAAACGACGACGTGGGACCCTTCCTTGATATGCTCTGAGAGGCCGTTGCGGTGGAAGATAACGATTATTTGCCTGCTCAGTTGCTACGCCACTCACTCCTTTCCTTGGTGGAGTGCTAGGTGCACTTGGTGCATAGCCCTTACCTTGACCAGTGGCGTAAGCGTCGATATTGGAATAAGCGGCATTTGCTGGAACTATTTGACCGCTTCCTCCACCGTATAATCCATAATTGTCGCCACCAAGACCACGACCAGAACCGGCAGTCATCTGAGCTTCGACCCCGCCAGATATTCCTTCTTTCAGAATCTTTTCACTGAGAACGTGTTCATGGACATCATTTGTTTGATACATAGCGATAGTAATGACTGCTATGACTCCAAACATTAGTATCCAAAATGACGTTCCTTGCCAAATACCGCTTCCTTGTATATACATTTTTTTTTTGCTTATGCTTATAGATGTTCAGATATAAAAATTATGTCCTTTTATTCAAACTGAGCGCTATTGGTTGGAAAGAATAACACACATTGAGCCGCGAAAGAAATACGTTCTTTTTCCGGCTGGCAGACGACGAGACCTCATAAGACCAGGGGCCTGGTGGGGATATCGGAAGTTTCATTACACGGGTTGGAAAAGCGAAGGCAATCGTTTCAGAACGATGACCTCTAATTAAAGCGTAGAATTTATACTAAGCTCCAAATCGCTCCGCTTTTCCCTATTGTTTGCTACCTCACCCATTCCAACCCATCTGTCAAACCCCACGGCAAATATCTGGTCTTTGAATGGTAACCTGTTTACCTTGCATTTGGGTCCTTCGTGCTTTGTTAAACCAAGCCATGTTAGAAATTCTCGCTTGTTGTTTTGTCGATACTTGACGGATCCTAAATTCCATTACTTTTAGGGTTCCATTCTGACCCTTAGCTTTATCCCTCCCCTTCTACGACTTGTTCGATACACGAGACTATCATTTCCACCACGCTGGGCCGCCAAACGTTGCTCTTCTTCCTCTTCTTCATAGCGTGTATTATAATGTTTTTCTGCCCAATTCCACCAACTTCGTGTTCCCACCCGGAACCCTTTCGGATGGCGCTGTGCCTTATACCAAAAGACCACGTCGTCAATTTGGTTCGACAAAACACGATTTTTGATTACCATGCAGTGGTAATCTTGAGTCAAATCATCGAGCGCATCACAGAACATGTCAAAAGTTGGAAAGATGGAAGCGTAATTGATCCACAAATTCCTCCGGTTGCGCTGCATTGGTTCACGCAAAATAAAAATGTAGTCAAGACACGTTCGCAACGTGGGCGGAATACCAAGGCAATATTGCATTGATAGCAAGAAGAACAGATCCCAGTGCCGACCGTTCTTGAAAATGCCCTTTGTCGTCTTATGATTAACCCAACTTGTGTCGTCCATACAATCGTCCACAATTACAAACGCAAAATTCTTTGGATTTCCTTCCCCGTTTTCCCGAACCATTCTGCGTTGGCGAAGCACAAGATTATCCATCGCTTGCTGATTGTAGTAATCATAAGTAAAGAGCGGCGGGACAAGCCCTTGGAAATCGCCGGATTCTTTGTTGGTCTCACTCAGAACCAATCCGATTGGGAAGCGATCGCGATGCTGATAGAGCAAATCCTTCATTAATGTGCTTTTGCCCGTATTTCTCACCACCGAAAAGTCGCCCAGCAAGAATCTATGGTTTCCGTCTAGAACAAACCCAAAATATTCGTCATCTCCTACTGGTTCACATATAAAAGGCGACGTCGTCTCGGTTTCTTCCGGTCGTTCAAAAACAATGCGGAGTTTTCCTTTACTAAGTGCTTTACAGCGGTAACCAACTGATCGCGCGATAAAGAGGACATCTGGCAGCAAATCTTTACCCACTTCAATGTCACCGTCGCGACCAGCTCCCATATAACTGGGGTGAAAGGCCAAAAGGCCGCGCATGAAGTTATCGCGAGCTGAATGGGAACCCAGTCTCACGACCGAAGGAACCGAATCGATAAGGCCAGTAGACGCTTCTCTTCCTAGCCGCCATGCTCTGGTTAAATCAATAGGGACGGATGTTCGCTGGAATTTTTTCACGCCTCGCCAAAACCACTCGAGGAGGCCACGTTCCGCATTCGGCATTGCCAAATAATCGGCCACTGTCATCTCCACTATCTCATCTGTGTGAGTGTTAAACAAAACCAGTAGATGCGTCTCATTTACAGTAACCGGATCGCCTCCCTTTATTGGCGTGATTCGATACATGGGCTCAAAACCACGTCGCAGCTCCAAAACAGTGCGGCAAGTGCCGTCATCTCCCATGAGCAAATTACCCGGTAGTATATCTTGCACTGGTCGAATCGCTCCACTGACCATGAGCACAGGTGTATCTTTCGCAAAGCATCCTGGTTTTCCAATGATTGCAACTTTGGAGTTGAGCTGCATTTCCTTGATATTGAAACGCTTAATTGTGAGCTTTGCTGTGTGTGGGTCTCCGTTTCGATTAGACATTTTTGAAAACTTTCTTTCGGTATTTTTTTTGCATCAGAAAACGTTGGAGCATGATTGAACGCACTTTTTGCTCTAGAGAGAAGGAAACTTCATGGGGGCAGTGAATTGTCGCGTTGCTTCTCGCGTCTGAGCTGGGTTCTTCAGAATGTAAACCCATGCCCCAACCAAAGCAGCGCTATAGAGAGAGAACTTGAGATAATCGACCAACGTCCCTTTGCGGTTGGAGATCCGGTTGTCAAACCACTTTGCAATCAATCCAACCACAGCGGCAATCCCAGCTGCATACATAGGATCACGAACCATGCTCATGAGATCTTTCATTTTTTCGCTTTCACTTGTGCTTTGAGTTGATAGCTAAAATAAGATAAAAAGTTTTTTTTTTTTGAATTGCGTTTTTAGATTTTGAATTTCAGAGAGGAATCCCGTTGACGTTGATTGCTTCTTTCTTGTTTTTGCCGTCGTCTTCGTCATCCTCGTCGTCTTCTTCATCGTTTACGCCACGGTAATCTTCTTCATGGTAACTACCATACTGTGGTAGCTCGTCGTCGCTTCCCCCGTCATTTACAAGTGGTTCCCTCATAGGCTGCATACGCATCACAATCTTATGGCCAAAAAACTCGACGGAGGAACTATCAAGTGCATGGGCGATAGCTTTGAGCATAAACAGCAGAGTGGTGCGCTGGGCGGGCCGTTCGATAAAGTCAGGCACCATGCTAAGGTTAGTAGCTGGATCGGCCAAGAGTTTGTCAACAAAGCTGTCAACTTCCAAAACCGACACCTCAGACGCTTGCCGTCCACCATTCTCGGCTTCACCTGCCCTTCTCAGTCGCGATCCTCTGTTCAACTCACGCATCATCTCGCGACGTAATTCATTGTTGTCTTGCTTCAAGGACTCAATCTCTTCCTTCAGCCGCATAATTTCCAAAGATCGACCAACACGTTCGTCGAGGCTAGAGTTAGATGAAAAAACGGTTCCCATTTTTTTTGGCTTGTCGAGTGGCTTGTTGAGGGTGCTGATATAAAAGAAAATTTCATTTAAAACTCTTTTCTCTTTATTCTCTGCTCTTGATCCACGCTGCGACATCAGCATTCCAAAAAGGATAATCGCACTAAATGCGCCCAAGCCTGTAGCAACTATTACCTTATTTATTGCACGGGTTAGAGAACTTCTAGATGACTAACCCTTGCGGTAGCAGCCCTGAAACACGTCCATTCATTACAAGGACACGGTGGGTCCTGGCTTCTCGCCCACTGGAGAACTTCTAGATGACCATTTGAAGCAGCCCAGCTACACGTC
>Ga0055444_10000124_pt1 | contig 10097 bp, 7 predicted proteins | sample China_Galinas_Co_FD_57742 | JGI IMG/M metagenome (GOLD analysis project Ga0055444, IMG submission 57742) | Wetland microbial communities from San Francisco Bay, California, USA, that impact long-term carbon sequestration - China_Galinas_CordA_D2 | ecosystem: Environmental > Aquatic > Marine >...
CCAACAGGTCTCCCGCAGCGCCGACACGCCGATTCTGATCGAAGGCCAAACCGGTACGGGTAAAGAGTTGATGGCCAGCGCCATTCACTACCACAGCCCGCTTTTCAAAGGCCCTTTCGTGGCCGTCAACTGCGCGGCCATTCCTAAAGAACTCGTCGAAAGCGAACTCTTCGGCTACCGGGGCGGCGCCTTCAGCGGCGCGCGGGAATCCGGCAAAACGGGCTTGGTGGAAACGGCCCACAACGGCACCCTGTTTCTCGATGAAATCGGCGATTTAAGTCCGGAGGCACAGGCCAAGCTCCTTCGCTTTCTTGAATCCGGTGTTTTCTACCGGGTCGGCGAGACTAAATCCACCCAGGTTGCGGTGCGCATCGTTTCCGCAACGAATCGGGACTTGTCGCGGATGATGGCAGATGGCCTTTTCCGAAAAGACCTCTACTTTCGCCTGGGCGTCATCAAAATCCAGGCCCCGTCCCTCAACGCCCGTCCCGACGATATCCTCCCGCTGGCCAAACACTATCTGGCCCATTTCAACACCAAATTCCGAACAAGTTTCAGGGGATTTTCTCAGGAGGCGGAAAAAACCCTCCGCACCCATCAGTGGACCGGCAATGTGCGGGAACTGAAAAATATGATCGAAAAAGCGACCCTGACCGGTCGTCATCAAGAACTGACCAACCAGGACCTGGGCTTGGAAAATGCCAACGATTCAGGCACATGCGATCCAGGCACCTGGCTGGAGATCCTGCCATCGCTGCCACCCACGGGAATGGACCTTCAGAAAACGATAGAACTGATCGAAAGACATTTCTTCGATCAGGCCCTGCAACTCAGCCAGGCCAATGAAAGCCAGGCTGCCCGCCTGCTAGGGCTCAATCACCACACCTTCCGCTACCGGCACCGCAAATTATCGCAATAATCTTCGTGCGGGTCCCCGTTCCAGATAAAGCCACCGCGCCTCCATGCTGCTCCACCCAATAGTCAGATCAGCTACTTGCCGGTCATGCCACAAATTTGTTCCGACGTCGGTTGTGCCCTTCCCCCACCTATCCGAATAGCCATATGATCGCTCATTCGGGCGCCTTGAATATCTCCCGATCATGCCAATGGACCGCTATTGGTTTCGCAATCCTTCAATTTAGAAATTCGCACTTTTGCGAATCACATTCTTCCCTCCTCTCTCAGCCATCAATCCAATACGGTTAAACTCACTGTATTTATTACTTTTATAAATTTTTGGTCAGAATGGCACATTTTCTGCTCAAGGAAATGGTCAACTTGCCGGGGATTATCAAGAGGGCTCACCACCGGCAGTCCGAAACTGCCGGTACCGACAAAAGGAGCTGGAATGACGATCACAACACTGGAAAAGTTCTTTTCTCCCCGTTCAGTCGCAGTGATGGGAGCCAGCGACACGCCCGCCCGTGTCGGCTATGCCGTGATCCGCAATCTGGTCTCCGGTGGATTCCAGGGCCGTATCTATCCCGTCAACCCTGCCCGGAAAAAAGTCAACGGGATCAAAGCTTATCCGAACCTGACGGAGATTGGCGAGGCCATTGACCTGGCCGTCATCGCCACGCCCATCGATACCGTCCGGGCTGTCATTAAAGACTGTGCCAAGGCCGCGGTCGACTGTGCCATCCTACTCTCCGCCGGCGGAAAAGAAACCGGAACCGCCGGCGAACAAATCGAGAAGGAAATCCTGGAAGCGGCCCGTCAAGCCCGTCTACGCTTGATCGGGCCGAACTGCGTCGGGATCATTTCGACGGCGGCCAGCCTGAATACCAGTTTTCTGGATTGCATGCCGCCCGCCGGCCATATCGCCTTCATTTCCCAGAGCGGCGCCATGTGCCTGGCGATCCTCGACCGGGCCGCCCGCGAGCGCATCGGGTTTCGTTATTTTGTCAGTATCGGATCCATGCTGGACGTGGATTTCGGCGATGTGCTCAATCACTGCGGCGGCGATGCCGGCGTGCGCGCCATTGTGCTGTATGTCGAAAACATCACCAATGCCCGCAAATTCATGGGCGCTGCCCGTGCGGTTTCCCGCGTCAAACCCATTATCGTGCTCAAAGCCGGCCGTTCGCAGGCCGGCGCGGCCGCTGCTTACTCCCATACCGGTGCCCTGGCCGGGGCGGACGACATCTATCGGGCCGCTTTTGCCCGGGCCGGCATCACCCAGGTGGAAAAAACCGAAGAACTCTTCGATTGCATCGAGCTGATGGCCAAACAACCACTGCCGGCCGGACCTCGTTTGGCCGTCATTACCAATGGCGGCGGCCCAGGTGTGATGGCCATGGATGCCATCCAACGCGCGGAGTTACAGCCGGCCCGTCTTTCAGTGGAAACGATGACCAGACTCGATGCGGTGCTGCCCGCTTTCTGGAGCCGCGGCAACCCCATCGACATTATCGGCGACGCTTCCCCAGAACGCTGGCGTCAAACGATTGAAATCTGTGCCGTCGATCCCGAAATCGACGGCTTGATCATCATCTTCGTCCCCCAGGCCTTGAGCAATGCCGCGGCGGTATCCGGGGCGGTGATCAACTATCTGCAACAAAAACCCAAGTTCCCGGTTTTCGCCGTATGGATGGGAGGCGAATCCGTGGCCACGTCTGTCTACCAGTTCAATACCCGGGGTTATCCGACCTATGAAACCCCCGAGCGGGCCGTGGCCGCTTTCCAGCGTCTTTATACCCACCGGACGCGCCAGAAAATGCTGCAGGAAATCCCCGGACGCTTTTCATGCGAACTCACCGTCGATACCAAGCGCTGCCAGGGATTGGTGGAAAAACACCTGGCGGCCGGGCACCATTCTCTGGGTGAAATCGAAACCAAACAGATACTGGCGGCCTATGGTATCCCCGTGAATCCGGTCAAACTGGCCCGGACAACGGCGGATGCCGTACAACTGGCCGACCAGATCGGATACCCGGTGGTATTAAAAATCGTATCGCCGGACATCGTCAATAAATCCGAGGCCGGAGGTATTTGTTTGTCCATCACAAACGCCGAGGCCGTGAAAAAAGCCTATGATCAGTTGACCGTCAATGCCGCTCGAGAACAACCCCAAGCACGCATCACCGGCGTTTCCGTACAACCCATGCTCTGCGGCGCCGATTACGAACTCATCCTGGGCAGCCGTCGTGACCCGGTTTTCGGACCCGCAATTGTCTTCGGGGCGGGTGGTGTTTTCACCGAAATTCTGCGTGATCACGCCATAGGACTGCCTCCTCTAAACCGCGCCCTGGCGCGGCAGATGATCGAGGAGACCCGCATCGCGACGCTGCTCAAGGGCTACCGCAGTCAATCACCCGTTGCGCTGGAACACATAGAGGAAACCCTGATCCGCCTAAGTCGCCTCGTCACCGATTTCCCCGAAATCGCGGAACTCGACATCAACCCGGCCATCGTTGTGGGAGACCGCATCCGGGCCGTGGATGCCCGCATCCGCCTCCAAACCTCCTCCGAAAAATCACCCGAACATCTGGTCATAAGCCCCTATCCGCAGCATTTGGAAGAACGGGCGGTCACCCGCAGCGGCTTGTACCTTCTGATCCGCCCCATCAAACCGGAGGACGCCCCGCTCTTTGACGCGCTTTTCAGCGCCCTCTCGCCCGAGAGCATTTACTTCAGGTTCTTCAGCCCTTTGAAACGCATCTCCCCGGAGATGCTCGCAAACTTCACACAGATCGACTACGACCGCGACATGGCCCTCGTGGCCATTGCCGAATCGGCCCAAGGGGAGGAAATGCTCGGCGCGGCCCGTCTGATCCGGGAACCTATTTTAACTAAGGCCGAGTTTTCCATCATGGTGGCCGACGCCCTGCACGGCCTGGGCATCGGCGCGACACTCCTGCGAAAACTGATCGCTGTCGCCCGGACGCTCGGCATCGAAACCTTGGTCGGCTATGTACTCTCCGATAATACCCAAATGCTGCGACTGGGACGTCAAACCGGATTCAGCCAGCGCACCAACCGGGAGATGGGCGCCCTCGAATTGACCATCGACATCCCATCAGCGGACATCACAGTGTCCGAGACGGACACCGTTGCCGTTGCAACGGTCGATACATCCAACCATCGTGGAACAGCGCTGACCGTTTGAAGGACATCGGCCATGACATCTCAAACGAATCTTGGAAAATTTATGCCGCTCAAGGATAAACACATCCTGTTGGTGGATGACGATGCCTGGATAAGGGATTCCATGTCGATCTGCCTGAGTTGCGAAGGATGCCGCGTCACGACCGCTGAATCCGCTCAGGAGGGGCTGAGCATTATCCGGCAGGGCGGCGTCGATATTCTGATATGCGATTATCAATTACCTGACCGGGATGGGCTCGATCTGCTCCGGGAAGCCAAAGAGCTGGCGCCGGAGGTCCCCATGATTCTGATAACGGCCTTTGGATCGCGACAGCTCTACGCCCAAGCCGCCGCTATCGGTGTGGACATCTTCATTGACAAACCCTTCAACTCCCAGACGATCGAACACGCCATCGTGAGACTGCTGGAAGATCTGCCGAACCGAGCATCTTAACCAAGGAGACCGACCATGTTAGTGCGCAACTGGATGAATCAGACCATACTAAGCATCGAAGCGAAGACATCGATGGCGGACGCCATCAATCTGATGAAAGAAAACAAGATCAAGACCCTCCCGGTGTTCGATCGTGAGGCCCTGGTCGGTGTCTTAACCGATCGGGACCTGAAGCGGGCCTCGGCCTCGGATGCCACCCTGCTGGAAATCCACGAACTGATTTATCTCCTCACACGGATCAAGGTCCGTGACATCATGAGCCGCAACCCCATCACGATCCCGGAAAACTATACCATCGAAGAAGCCGCCGAAATCCTGCGCGACCACCATATTTCCGGGGCACCGGTCATGGACGCGCACGGGCGCATGGTGGGCATGATATCCCAGAAGGAGCTTTTCAACGCCCTGATGTCACTGAGCGGTATCAAACGCCGTGGCATCCACCTGGCCTTCGAGGTGGAAGACCGGCCCGGTTCCATCAAGGATCTGACGGACATCATCCGCCGCTACGGCGGCCGCATGGCCAGTATTCTGTCGTCTTATGACCGTGCCCCCCAGGGCGCCCGTCATGTCTACATCCGGGCTTATCAGATCGACCGGGATAAAATGGCCGGCATGCTAGAAGAACTGCAAGCCACGGCCCGGTTGCGCTACCTGGTGGATCATCGCGAAAACCGACGCGAGATCTTCACTGTCTGAAGGGTGCATCGAGCGACAGCAGCGCATGCAAATGGTTGCCAAAAAGGCTTATGCAAGAAGGAGATTCCTCATGAATGCAATCCGAAGAATCATGGTGGCCGTGGACTTTTCCGAGATCAGCAAGCACCTTGTCCGTTATGCCCTGGCCTTGGCCCGTAAATTAGATGCGGAAGTTCACCTCGTGAACGTCATCAACCAGCGCGATATTGACGCTATCCATGCCGTGTCCAAATTCTCCAGCGCCTATACTGTCCCCGACTATATCGAAGTGCGGCGCGAAGACCGGCTGGCTGAAATGCTGACAATCTTTTCCGAGCTCGATGCCGCCCCGGAGGCCGTCGGCCGGCATGTAAAAACCGGCATCCCCTATGAAGCCCTGACCCATGCCATAAAGGAAATGGATATCGACCTGGTTATCATGGGAACCCGTGGCCGGGGACAATTCGCCGGCATGCTGTTCGGGTCGACAGCCGCGCGGATGCTGTCGAAATGCCCGGTGCCGCTGTTGACCCTTCGCGACGAGTTATCGGCTTGATGGCTTCGCACCGCACCTATCGACACCCAGGGCCACAGGGGCCTTCCGCAGGAGGAGATCGATGCCCTAGTTTGCTGGTGCGCGGATCATTCGGACGGCGACGAATCGCCCTTTTCGTCGGAGTGGTCTTTTGTTTTCCGGACAGGCGGAACCCAATTGAAATGGTTAGTTCACAACGAATACCAACGCACCCCAAAACTTCGCAAGCGAGGTCAAGATGAACGAAAACAATAAGGTACTGGTGGCAGTGGATGGCTCGAAGCAAGCATATGACACGGCGCGCTATGCCGCACAAATGCTGGCCGGATGCGGGGCACGCATCGTTCTCTACCATGTGCGTATGACGATCGATGAGGCCTTTTATGACATCGGCATCAATCCGGCCGGTCGCCAACAGATGGCCGGTATTCGCGCCTGGGAACACGAGCAGACCAAAGCGGCGGACGAGCTGCTCGCGAAGGCCCGCCATATCATGGAAAAGGCCGGCCTGGCCGGCGAGCGCATCACCGTGCGGGCCGAGCCGCGCAAGATCGGTATTGCCCGGGATATCGTCAAGGAGTCCCATAACGGGTACGACGCGGTGGTGATCGGCCGCAAGGGCCACCACCTCATCAAGGGGCTTGTCCTCGGCAGCGTGGCCAACAAACTGATCGAACGGCTGCGTCACGTTACCCTGTGGATGGTGGGAGGCAACCCGTCGCCGGATAAACTTCTGGTCGGATTAGACACCTCGGAAGGGGCCATGCGCGCTGTGGACCACGTGGTTGCCACCCGCAACGGCTACGACCGGCGACAGATCTACCTGATGCATGCGATCCGTTCCTGGAAAACCATTTCCCCGACGATACTCGGCCAACCCGATCAGGAGCGGGTGGCTGCCTTGCTCGCGGAGGCCGAAACTTCAATCCAGACGGTTTTCCAGGAAGCGACCCGGCGGCTGGAGAAGGCCGGCTACAAGTCGAATCGGATTCACACCGAGATTATTTCAGGTGTGGAGAGCCGGGCCATGGCTATGATTCAGTATGCACGCCAGAATGAAATCGGAACGCTGGTCATGGGCCGCCGGGGCCTTTCGCGGGTGGAAGATTTCATCATGGGCCGTGTGGGGCACAAGATCGTCAACACCGTCCGCAACCGGGCCGTCTGGATTGTGGTCTGAGTCGAAGTCGCCATCGTAAAGGCCGGGCGCCGGTTATCCGACGCCCATCGACACGAGAGGAGAAGGAACATGTACAAGAAAATTCTGGTGCCGCTGGACGGCTCCAAACGGGCCGAGAGAATTTTGCCCCATGTCGAGAAGCTCGCCCACGATAACGATGCGATGGTCGTCTTCTTGACCGTTGTCAGCACCCCCAAGGTCTTTGGATACGGCGATTTCAATTACGCCCACTTTCAGAAGGAAATTGAAACCGTCATGGAAGAAGCCGAGACATACATCAAGGGCATCGGCGGTGAATTCCGGGCCAAAGGTATCGAAACACGCTATCGCACCGTCATGGGACCGGTGGTCAAGGAAATCCTGGACGCGGCCGAACGTGAAAACGTCGATCTGGTGGCCATGTGCAGCCATGGCCGGGGAGGGCTGTCGCGCCTCTTCTACGGCAGCGTCGCTTCCGGCATCCTGAACCGCATCGACCGTGCCCTGTTGATCATCCGGACCCGCAGAGACCGTTAATAGAACGTCGACACGTTGCCTAACAATATCAAGCGGAACCCGCGCGAGAAGCCTAAAAGGAAAGCGCGGGGCGTGTCCATCCGACCACGCAGAACAACGACGGAGGTATGTCATGACAACGAAAGTTTCCAGTAGCCGCTATCTTCCCGGTGCTCACGCACGAAGTCGCCATCCTGCCGAACAAAGAGCGCATCAATATGTCGTTGAATGGGAACAGAAAAAGACCCAGACAACAGAGAGCCCAAATACGACAGCCATCTTATCGCCGACCATCTGCTTTTCTAGAAAAATTGGTGTCGGTGCCCTTGAAATTGCCGAAATTCTCTCCCAAAAAACCGACCAACGGGTCGCGGATCGTCTTATCATCGAAAAAATCGCAGCCGATGCTGATTTGAGTCAGAAAACAGTGACCTATTTCGATGAACGCCACCCCGGAAAAATGAATGAACTGGGCGCGCTGCTCTTCGGCGAAAAATCGTTTATCATGAGTGATTTTTCGCGAAAGCTTTTCAGTGCCGTGATTACCTTGGCAGAATCCGAGTCGACCATCTTTGTGGGACGCGGAACCCATCTGATTCTGCCGCGGGATCGTGTTTTGGCTGTGCGCTGCATCAGCGCCAAGGAATTTCGAATCAAACGCGTGGCGGATATTCTGGGCGTGTCGGCGAGCGCCGCCAAAAAGGAGTTGGAAGAAGCCGACAAAGAGCAGCGGCGCTTTTTCAAAAAGACATTCAATAAAAAAGATGCCCCGCCTGAAGAGTTTGACCTCATCATCAACTGCGATTTTTTGCACCAGCCGGAATGGGCGGCGGATGTCATACACCAAGCCTTTATCAGCAAATTTAGGGCTCAGGATGAAACCGAAGTATAAAAATGTTCATCGGACAGTAGGCAAGGCAAAACAACCCTGATCAGCGTCTTAGGAATTGGCGTATCCAGCCTGAACCACCGAATGACAGATGCCGGCCCTACCTTTGACTCTTCGTCCAGAAACAGCAGCCATCGGGCCGGCATACATACCGCCCTGGTAATAACTGGTCATGATACCTCCATCGCCTTGGGAATATCCTTCCGCCGGGGTAATGATTGCAATCCTATCAACGATGGTTTAAACCTTGAGCATCTATCATCTCTGTGCCACCTTGACGCATCAGCCCAAACAAATTGCCAATAGACGCTGCCCGCCGATTGATCCCGCCTCTTAATACGGCTCAGAGGATATCACCAGTGATTATTTGTTGAGGAGGCGTCATGACCAACGAGCACTCCCCTTTACCCTCGCGACAGAATGAAAACAAAGGAAATACGAATAATTTCCGAGCTCAAAATATTATTCTGGAGACCGTCCTGGATACGATTCCTAACCCGGTATTCTTCAAGGACAAGGAGGGACGCTATCAGGGCTGCAACCTTGCCTTTGCCGAACAGATACTCGGTCTTTCCAAAGAGGCAATTATCGGATGCACCCTGTTCGATCTGCCTCATGCCATTCCCGGTCATCTGGCTGAGGTTTATGCCCAGCAGGATGCCGCCATGCTCCAAGACGCCAGCACACAGTTTTACGAATCGGAAGTTCAATGCGCGAATGGGATCCGACGCCACTTCTTTTTCAACAAAGCAACCTTCATGGATACCCGTGGACAACCGGCCGGTATCGTCGGTGTCATGCTGGATATCACCGAGCGCAAGCAAGCCGAAGAGGCGTTACGAAAAAGCGAGGAGCGCTTCCGTCGTTTTTTCAAAGATGTGACTCTGGGCATTTTTCAATCGACCGAAGAAGGCGTGATAATGAATGTTAACCCGACCTTTGCCCGCATGTTCGGTTACGCCACACCCCAGGATCTAATAGCTGCTGCTGGGAATGACGCCTCAGGCCTGTATGTCGATCCCATGGATCGGACACGCATTATTCGCCTGATCACAACCAGCGAAACCCCCATCAAAATCGAGACGCGTTTTCGCCGCCGGGACGGCACGTCTTTCACAGGCGACTTTCACGCCTGGACCGTCAAATCCCGTGAGGGCCGCTTTCTCTATCTGGAAGGGTTTATCGACGACATTACCGAACGCAAACAATTTGAGGAATCGCTGCGTGAATCCGAAAACCGTTTGCGCTTCCTGTCGTCCAAGTTACTGGCCGCACACGAAGAGGAACGCCGGCGCATCTCCCTGGAACTCCATGATGATCTGGGGCAGGACCTGGCCACCCTGAAACTTCAAATGCTGGCCATGGCCAAACGTTTGAAAAAATCCCAAGTAGAACTTAAAAAAGAGTGTCACGGCACCCTGGCGTTTATTGACCAGATCATTGAAACCACCCGCCATATCTCCAGAGCCCTCAGCCCGACCGTCATCCAGGATCTAAAGCTTTGCGACACGATTCGGTGGATGCTGCGCGATTTTCAGAAATATGCGGCCATCGACACGACACTGGAAATAGATGACATCGACCCCTTGTTCTCATATGATCAACAGATTATCATCTATCGGATACTGCAGGAAGCACTGCACAACGTCCACAAACACGCCCGGGCCCGATCTGTTGTGCTAATCGTCAGGCGAAACAAGCGCGACGTCCTAATCCAGATCCGTGATGACGGCCGGGGCTTTGACATCGAGCACGCCATGAACCGGCACGTCGCCGAAAG
>Ga0055444_10000125_pt1 | contig 10059 bp, 7 predicted proteins | sample China_Galinas_Co_FD_57742 | JGI IMG/M metagenome (GOLD analysis project Ga0055444, IMG submission 57742) | Wetland microbial communities from San Francisco Bay, California, USA, that impact long-term carbon sequestration - China_Galinas_CordA_D2 | ecosystem: Environmental > Aquatic > Marine >...
GATACCGGCGTAGACGATAATCCCCTGATCGACAAGGGGTTCGTATTCTTCTCTTTCCTCAATGGTACAATGATGCCGGTCGAAATCACCATGGCGGGCAAAGCGTTGGACGACCTGCTGGGTCAGATCGCCGTATGGCATGGGGTGGCGGACGGCCACCACGCGCCGGCCCCGTTCTTTCACGATACGGCAAACCTTGCGGGTGGTTTGGGATTTGCCGCAGCCGGTGCGCACGGCGCATACCGCCACGACCGGTTTGCTCGCGCGAAGCATGGTATAAGTCGCGCCGATCAATATGAAATCAGCGCCTTCAGCCATGACCCGGGAGGCTTTGTGCATGACTTCGGTGTGGGGAACGTCGCTGTAAGAAAAGGCCACGAGGTCCACTTTGTGCTCACGGATTAACGGCCCCAATTCCTTTTCGTGAAAGATCGGGACCCCTTGCGGGTAGAGTTCTCCTGCTAAAGCAGGCGGGTAGAGGCGGTCGTCGATATCAGGGATCTGCGTTGCCGTGAAGGCCACCACCTGGTAGCGTGGATTGTTCTTAAAATAGATATTGAAGTTGTGAAAATCGCGACCCGCGGCACCCATGATGATGACGTTTTCGACCATCCCCGAACCTCTCTGCTGTGTCACTGCAAATAATGGCCTGCCAGAAAAAGCATGATGGCGTTCTGGACATGCATGCGATTTTCAGCTTCGTCGAAAACAATCGAGGCTGGTGATTCCAGGACAGCATCCGTCACTTCGATATCCCGCTGGGCCGGCAGGCAGTGCATGAAATAGGCCGACGGTCCGGCAGCGGCCATCAGGGTTTCATTGACCTGAAACCCTTCGAAATGGCGTTTGCGTTCTTCCAGTTCGTGTTTTTTGCCCATGGAGGCCCACACATCGGTATAGACGACGGTGGCATCCCTGACCGCGTTCAAAGGATCGTGATCGATGGCGATGGTTGCGTTGCCGGCGCTCTTGGCAAGGGCGACGGTGGCGCTGTCCGGGGGGTAGGTTTCCGGACAGGCACACACAAAGTGGAGAGGAAGGCGGGTGGCCAGGCGCAGCCAGGAGTGAACCATGTTATTGCCGTCCCCGACGTAGACGATTTTCAGGTCATCCAGATGGCCCCGTTTTTCCCAGATGGTGAATATATCTGCCATGACCTGGCAGGGGTGGTTGTAGTCCGTCAAGGCGTTGATCACCGGTACCGATGCGTATTCGGCCAGTTCTACGATATGGGCGTGGTCGAACAGGCGCGCCATAATCATATCGTTATAGCGGCTGATCACACGCGCAATATCTTTGACGGCTTCCCGTTTACCGATTTCGATATCCTGGGGTGTTAGATATACGGCGTGGCCGCCCATACGAAAAAAACCGGTCTCGAACGAGATGCGGGTGCGCGCCGATGGTTTGTTGAAAATCATGGCCAGGGAATGGTCCCTGAAGGGCTTGAAATCTTCTCTTCGTTTGAATTTGGCTTTTATGTCGCGGGCCATTTCAAGCACTTGCCAGATTTCTTCGGTGGTCAGGTCATCCACATGCAGAAAATCGCGTTTCACGGTTTTGCCTCTCTTGCTGATCGGGTCGTCAAAAACTGCCGGATGTCCTTTCTGTAAACCGTCCATACAGTTTCGGCCATGCGGCAGCGGGTATGTCCCCGTTTTTTAATCGGCCCTCAAAACTTTTGCAATCCTTTCCAGCGCCCAATCGATGTCATTGCGGGTGATGACTAATGGCGGAGCGATGCGGATGATATGATCATGGGTTTCTTTGCAGAGCAGGCCCTCGGCCATGAGCTTTTTGCTGTATTGGCGAGCACCGCCAACTTCCGGATGAAATTCGATGCCGATCATCAATCCTTTGCCCCGGACTTCCTTTATCTTAGGATTGCCAAGGGCTCGCAATGCGTCAATGAAATACTGGCCGAGCTTGGCCGCGTTTTCGATCATACCTTCTTCCACCAGCACCCGCAGCGCGGTTCGCGCAATGGCGCAGGCCAGGGGGTTGCCGCCAAAGGTGCTGCCATGTTCGCCGGGTCGCAGCACATCCATAACTTCTTTGTTGGATAGAACGGCCGAAATCGGGTAGAAGCCTCCGGATAACGCTTTGCCGACCAGGGTCAGATCCGCTTCGATGCCTTCGTGTTCCTCGGCCAGCAGTTTGCCGGTGCGGCCCAACCCGGTTTGGATCTCGTCCAGGATCAGTACCACATTATGCTTTTCGCAGAGGCGTTTGGCTTCCCGCAGATAGCCTTCCGGCGGGATGATGACCCCGGCTTCACCCTGGATCGGTTCCACCAGAAAGCCCACCGTTTGGGGGGTGATGGCGTTTTCCAGGGCGCTGGCATCGCCAAAGGGGACGATTTTAAATCCGGGGGTAAACGGGCCAAAACCGTCGCGGGAACTCGGATCCGTACTGAACCCGACAATCGTAATGGTGCGCCCATGAAAATTATTGCGGCATACGATAATTTCAGCCTGGTTGTCCGGAATGCCCTTGACCTTGTATCCCCATTTGCGAACGGCTTTGATGACGGTCTCAACCGCTTCGGCCCCGCTGTTCATCGGGAGCATTTTATGGGATTTGGTTAATTCGCAGACGTCTTTATAGAGAAGACCGAGTTGATCGTTTCGAAAGGCGCGTGAGGTGAGAGTCAACAATTTGGCTTGATCCACCATGGTTTGCATGATGGCGGGGTGGCAGTGGCCCTGGTTAACGGCCGAATAAGCCGACAGGCAATCCATATAGCGCTTACCGTCCACATCCCAGACCCATATACCTTCGCCGCGCGTCAGCACGACATCCAGCGGTTTGTAGTTATGCGCACCGTAGCGATTTTCCAAATCGATATACCCTTGCGATTTCATAATTCCTCCTGCCCTGTATCATTCATTGATCATAGACTCCGGCCTGATGGTTATACAGTGTCCTGCCTGCGATCAGCGCTTTGCGTCGAACGGGTTGGTGACATTTGGTTTCCAGGCGTGTGGGATGCGTCTTTCATATGCCGATTAAACCGTCGCACATGGCCCAAAGCCAGTTCGCGGGCGTTTTCGGGCTGGCCGGCTTTGATGACCGCAACCAGAGAACAAAGATCACGATAATTCTCTTCGAGGACGGTGCGTTCACGAAAGGTAAACCGATCATAGAATCCGAGAATGGTTTCGTGGACCATTTTCATTACCGCCACGAAAACCGGGTTGCCGGCGATTTCCGCCAATGCGATATGCAGGCGGATGTCCATACGGATAAAGTCGTACGGTGTTCGATCATTTTCCCTGAGACAGGCTTCGGCCCGGGTTACAATATTTTCCAGCCGTTCAATATCCGATCCTGTGGCTTTTCTGGCCGCCATTGCAGCCACGTCGCCCTCGATGCTTTCGCGAAATTCGGCCAGATGATCAAAAGAGACCTGTTGCTGTTGCATCAGGAGTGTGAGGTCCTGTGTGATGGATTCGGTACCGGCCGTTTTGATGACGGCCCCGCCGCTGACGCCCAGCTTGACTTCAATGAGCCCCTTTTGTTCCAGCACGCGCAGGGCTTCGCGAATCGATGCCCGGCTGGTTTGAAACATATCGACCAAGTTTCGTTGGGACGGCAGCTTGTCGCCGGGTTTTAAACGGCCGTCTAAAATGGCGTCCTGAATCTGATCGACAAGATCCTGAAAGATTCGGTTGTGTTGTGTTTTACGAAACATGGACTGTCTTTTGGCGCCGCAAGCGGCGGATATCCTTCATCGATTCCCACGCGCCAGATGATTCAGATGGGCCAGCCCTATTGTTTGAATGGGTGACCCATTCGTAGGTCGATGTGGACTGAATGTCAATCATAAATTCGGGATAAATGCGACCGGATGAAAAATTGGTTTTCGGACCCTTGCCTTTTGAGGGTGCGGCAATAGCATGTAATATAGTCCCTTAAATCGGGCGTTTCGTTATTGCCACTCCTATGCTGGTTTGAACGAGGATACGGTGCGGATACGCAAGGGGGTGTCACAGGACGTGCAAAACAGTCAAAAACCTGACGAAAACTCACGAAAATGTTAGAATTTCGCCCTCCAATCTGATGGTTTGTGCATCCTTGCGGTGGGAGAATGATCTATAAGATTTAGAAATAATAGAAAAAAAACTGTCATCCATGCGAGTCGGGCGATGTGGCATGAGTTTTGATATAAAATATCAACAGAACCGAGGACGTTAGTTGACAGTCACTTATAAAGAAAGTTCGGGACAACATGATGTACGAAAAATCCAATATGCCTCATTTGCCGCAGACGGTCGATGAGGTGGCCGACCTGCTGATTTCTGATTTGCCGCCGGCCGAAATGACGACCTTATCGAAAATGGATGAAAACGATTTCCTGCGGTTGTACAATTCCGTCGCCCAGTATGTCCTGGACGAATTCAGGGTTTGGACCGGCAATGACGATCTGTTGGAATCATGCTTGGACAAGGTTTCCGGTAACGATGAAGCCACTGATCCGGCGATGATCATTCTGCGACGTGTGTGGCAGAAGCTGAATGATTTTCCGGAGATTCTCATCATCACCTAGCGTGGATGATGGTTTGAAGGATGTGGCTGGACGCCCTGGCCGCGGGAAGGGTGTTTATGCCCGATATGCCTGTCTATTCTGTTATGGATATCCATAAAGGCGGGACTGATTATACTGTTTGGGAAGAAACCCCATCACCTGGACGCCGGCCAATATGGATTGGTTTTGACGTTTCCGGTCCGAATATCGTTCGCAATGCCTCATTCCCCTGCCGGCGACAATTCTCTCCTTGCGGTCAACGCACTGTGGCCGGCATGGCTGACGTGTGTTCAATGGTCAAAAAAAATCTATTGTCATGAAGGACACCACCACGTAGCTTGACGAAAAGCCCCTTAATGTCCGATAAGACTTAAATGAACGGTTACGGTGACTGTCGACGAAACAAGGTGCCCACAACGATCTTTTCCCGCCAGTTGGAGGAAAGATGTCTGGCAATACGCCATCGGCGGCGCCCACGATCTTTGCCCTTCCGATATGAATGACTTCAGCAACGGCTGTACCCCCCAACGAAAGGAACGAGCGATGACGGAACTCAAAAAAACCGTGTTGCATGATACCCATCAGGAACTTGGCGCGACGATGGTGGATTTCGGCGGTTGGCATATGCCGGTGCAGTATCGCGACGGCATCCTGCACGAACACCTGATGACCCGTCGGACCGCAGGGATTTTTGATGTATCGCACATGGGACGTTTTATTTTCGGAGGGTCGTCGGCGTTGCCATTTCTGCAAAAGGCCCTGACCAACAACGCGGCGGCGCTGGACGTCGGGCAAAGCCAGTATACCATGATCCCGGATGAATCCGGCGGAGCGATCGATGATGCCTATCTTTATCGCTTTCATGAAGACGACTATCTGCTGGTGGTCAATGCCGGTAATCGGGATAAGGACTGGGCGCATCTGCAGCAGGTCGGAGCGGGATTCGATGATTTGCAAATGCAGAATCGATCGGAAGCCTTGGCCATGGTGAGCGTCCAGGGACCTCAAGCCAAGGCGCTGCTGAAATCATTGCTGACCGGCGGTGATGTGCCGGAGCCGGAAAAGAATGCGCTCAGTAAGGCGTTTATCAATGATGTCGAAGTCTGGCTGGCACGCACGGGTTATACCGGGGAGCCACTTGGATTCGAGCTGTTTTTGCCTTCGGATCAGGTCGTGGCTATCTGGCGGGCCTTGCTCGCCAACGGTGCCATTGCAGTGGGGCTTGGGGCAAGAGATACGCTTCGGCTGGAAGCCGGGCTGCCGCTTTACGGGCACGAACTTGGAGTGGACGTGGACGGCCAGTCGATTCCCATTTACGCCTGTGGGCTGGCCCGTTTTGCGGTGAGTTTTTCAGATCTAAAGGGTGATTTTATCGGGCGGAAAGCGCTCGAAAGACAGTTTGCCGCCTGGCAGGGGTTTCAAAAACGGGATTTTTCCCAGCTTGAAGACTTGCCGCGCATGGTCATGCCCATCGCTTTGACCGGCAAAGGCATCGCCCGGGCCGGCGCTGCGGTGTATCGCGGTAATGCCCCGGCCGGCTATGTGACCAGCGGTACGATGGTACCCTATTGGCAATATGAAGGACAGGGCATCGCCGCCCGCATGACGGATCAAAAGGGGCGGCGCCCTATCGGGTTGGCCCTGATCGACAGTGATCTGCGGGAAGGGGATGAACTGGAAGTTGACGTCCGCGGGAAGCGCCATGCCGCCATCGTCGTGCCGTATCACATGCGGGCCGAAGCCCCTCCGCTGGCGCGCCCGATACGGTATGATCAACTGCATCCTGATCATAAAGCCAGCTATGACCTATCCGAGGGCCAGCGCAAAACCCGCCTGCTGGTGGAAAAAGCGCTTGCCAATACAGTCTGGCGGCAGCAGGACTGCATCAACCTGATTCCCTCGGAGCAAACGGCATCAAGGCTTACGCGGCTTTTATCCATTCTGGATCCGGCGGGACGGTATGCCGAGCATAAACCTGTGACCGCTTTGGAGGGGTTTGATGTTTTCTATTACCAGGGCACTGAGTTCATTGCCGAGACGGAAGCCCTGCTGGTCAGCGAAATGCGCCAGTTTCTGGGCTGCAGCGAGGTGGAGACACGTTTGATCTCCGGCCAGATGGCCAACACGGCCGTTTTCAGTGCCATGGTGGATTATTTGAATCGGACGGACCGTCGCTGTGAGCCGCGTCGCATGCGTCGCGTGATGAACCATCATATTATCAAGGGCGGGCATCTAAGTGCTCAGCCGATGGGGGCCTTGCGGGATTTTGTGGCCCGCGACCCGCGTACCGAGAAACCGGCGGTCGTCAATTTTCCGGTGATGCCTGAGAACCCATACCGGGTGGATGTCGGGGCTTGCAGGGATCTTCTTGAAATCCATCGGCCGGAGCTGGTGATCTTCGGTCGCAGTATGACCCTCCACAAAGAACCCGTGCGCGCGATTCGGGCCATGGTCGACGAAATGGAAATAAAGACCATCCTCATGTACGATATGGCGCATGTCCTGGGGTTGGCGGGCCCGCACTTTCAGGAACCGTTCAAGGAGGGGGCGGATCTGGTGACGGGATCGACACACAAGACCTTTTTTGGCACGCAACGGGGGATTGTTGGCGCGCAAGTCGAACTGGACGATGAAACCTGGCCCCTGTGGGAAGCCATCCAGCGGCGTTCCTTCCCGGGCAGCGTCAGCAACCACCACCTGGGAACGCTTTTAGGGCTGCTTCTGGCGGCCTATGAAATGAACGCCTTCAAAGATCTTTATCAGCGGCAAGTGCTCGCGAATGCACAGGCCCTTGCCACCGCCCTCAACGATCTCGGTTTGCATGTCGCCGGTGATGCCGGCATGGGGTTTACCGAGACCCACCAGGTGATTGTTCAGGTGGGGTATGCCCAGGGACCTGAGATTGCCCAGCGCCTGGAAGAGAACAACATTATCGTCAACTATCAGGCCGGACCGACCGAAGAGGGTTTTACGGCTTCAGGCGCGCTCCGGATGGGAGTGGCCGAAATGACACGCTTTGGCATGCGCGAGGGTGACATGCAGAACGTGGCCCAGTTTCTCCACGATGTAATCGTCGGTCAACGCGGTGTTAAAGATGAAGTGGCCGCTTTTCGGAAAAAGTTTCAAGACATGCACTTCTGTTTTTCGGAAGAAGCCACCGGCGATCTTGTGGAGCAATTGATACAGAAGATCTAACCCTTCAGCATCCTCATTGGCGGGTATGTCATTGTCGGCTTAAGGTGACGTACCCTCCGGCGGCCCCGGTATTCAACCGGATGCCGTTCAATCTATGCGTCATCTATTTCGGATTCGCGACCGGTGATTTTAGCGGGCGCCACAAGACTGGCTTTGCTGATCCGCCCGTGGCCGAATTTTGCATTGATGGCGTCCAGCGTGTGATCGATTTTTTCCCAGTTCAAGGTCGTCCCATCTCGGTCGGGGAACAATTCCGTCTGCACAGGGGTCGCGGCGGCGATAAAATTGGATGCGCCAACGCCAATCAAACGTACTTTCTTGCTCAAGGGGTATTGATTAAACAGGTGGTCAACCTGCCTGAAAATCGACTCCGTGGCTTGGATCGGTCGATGGAGGGTTCTGCTTCGGGTAACCTGATGGAAGTCCGCATGCTTGATTTTCAGGGTAATGGTGCGGGCTTTAAGTTGCAGCCGACGCAGTTGGCGCCCGACGTCTTCAGCATGGTGCAGCAGGTGGGTGTGCAGGAGGGTTCGGTCGATGGTGTCCTGCGCCAGGGTGCTTTCGGAACTGACCGATTTGGCCGGGGTGTGGGGTGATACCGGTGTCGGGTCCTCGCCTCGTGCGAGTGCAATCAACCGCTGACCGAATTTTCCCAGACGGCTGACGAGCTGATCGCGCGGGTAGCGATGGACATCGCCGAGCGTGTTGAGATTCATCCGTAGCAGTTGATCATGGGTGACTTTTCCCACACCCGGGATTTTCCGAACCGGCAGTTGCGCGATAAAGGATGGCACCTCTTCCTGGTGAATGATGGTCAGCCCGTCGGGTTTTTCCAGATCGGAAGCAATTTTAGCCAGAAACCGCAGCGGGGCGGCCCCAATCGAAGCGGTCAACCCGGTGGCGTGTCGAATTCGGTCTTTGATGCTGCGGGCCACGCGCTCGGGAGGTCCGAACAGACGATGTCCGTCGCTGATATCCAGATAGGCTTCATCGATCGATACCGGTTCGACATGGGGGGTAAAGTCTTGCAACAGGGTCATGATCTGGCGTGAGACCGATTTATAGCGTGCCATGCGGCCGGGCATAATAATGGCGTGTGGGCAGCGGCGGCGTGCTTCGAACATGGGCATCGCCGAGTGAACGCCATAGCGACGGGCTTCATAACTGGCGGTGGTCACCACCCCGCGTTCCGATTTGCCCCCAACGATAACACATTTCCCTCTCAGCTCCGGATGATCCTTCTGCTCCACCGATGCGAAAAAAGCGTCCATGTCGATATGGAGTATCATAGCCATTAAAGTTTCATATGGTTTGTGCCGATAGCACCATTATTCTTTAGCGCTAACGACGATGGTCGCTGCTATTGTAAGATTAGGGCCGTGTTGTGTACCGCCAAGTACCGGACTTGTCGGTTTTTCCGGAAGCCGATTGTGGGGTGATGGTTAAACTGTCCGGCACGCCCGATATCCTAATCCACTACTGGGATAGCATTAATCGGTTATAAGCTTCAACGCAATCGTCTTGTCCGCCATTTTAAAGTGCTTGCCATGCGAGCTGAAAACTGATCCCGACGAACCGTAAAACCTATGGATGGTATCACGTTGCTGGAGGGGATCATCCAGGATTGCGGCTCTTGTTGCCGGGCAAACCGTGATTATTTATACCACTCACGTTTTTCCGCATGGCATGGTTATCCTTGAGGCCAAGATAAAATCTGGAGATGGAAATATCGAATGACCCTTCACCGTGATATACCGGCCCTCGTTTTTAAGAATTACCTGAAAAAGGTTCTGTACCTGATTCTGCCCCTGGTGGCTATGGCGCCTCTGGATGCCAATGCGTTTCCGGTTGTTTGCAGCGATATGACATCTGCCCCGGATCGTGTGCTGACCGGATGCCAGTTCAATGTCCTCCCTTCAACGCTGCAGGAGACCCCACCTCTCGCGGTCACCGTAGCGGGTGGCGAGTCCTATCCGATAGCGGCCATGCTAACGATGACACCGAAAAACAGACAGCTGTTTCATGTGGGTCGTGGTGCCCTTGCCGACGATCAGGATGAAAAAAAGAGAAATGGCGCCTCCGCAGGCGCGACTGAAAAACAGATGACTACGGCCGGTGCGGCGGATCGTAATCCATCGGATGCGAGTTCCGAAGTCTTACTGCGGGATGAGCATTGGTACTACATGAATATCGATCAGGAGGGGACCTATCTGTTTTTTGGCGATATGCTCGAATCGGATGAATCGACGACCGGCATGGATGCGGACAACTTTCTTCCGGACGGCATCGGCATCGGAAAAAAATGGCGCTTTTAATCGGCGGCTTTCATCAGGGAT
>Ga0055444_10000126_pt1 | contig 10044 bp, 6 predicted proteins | sample China_Galinas_Co_FD_57742 | JGI IMG/M metagenome (GOLD analysis project Ga0055444, IMG submission 57742) | Wetland microbial communities from San Francisco Bay, California, USA, that impact long-term carbon sequestration - China_Galinas_CordA_D2 | ecosystem: Environmental > Aquatic > Marine >...
CGTTCAATAATACCGATACCGTGGGTCATCATCCATCCCCTTTCGATCTGAACGGTTGGGACCAGGTTCTTTGGCCGGATCAGGGTGTTGATAGCCAAATCACCTGAAGGGGTAATGGCCACATTTTCCATGATGTAGGCATTTTTCCACCTTTTCCGTACAGTGACACGCTGCTGAGCTGTGCTTGCCACTGTCATCTCGGTAACGGGCGAGGTGTAATATTCCACAGGGACTGAACGCCTGCTTGAGACATATACTTCGCTCCCGTCCGGTGAGATGGCAGCTGAGACAGGATTGTTCCCTGCTTTTAGTCTTCTTCTCTCCTGGTGTGTATCCAGGTTAAATACAGATATATCTGAGGAGTAAGAGTTGACACAATATAGTTTTTCCCCATCGGTGGAGATGACCATCCCGGCCGGACCCGCACCGCCTTTCAGCGTGTCGGATACCTCATCATCCACAAGGTTGATCTCATAGATATTGTCGGCCCACTGGTTACTTACGTAGGCTGACCGGCCGTCCTTGCTCAGGACTACCGTGTGGGGCCTTTCACCCACATCAATCTTATTCAGCACCTTCCCTGCTTCCGGGTCCACCACCACCAGCTGGTTGGATTCCTGGCCCACCACGTAGAGCCTGTCGCCACTCTCTGAAATTGCCAGGTTATAGGGTGAGACATAGGTCTCATTAAGCAAATTGTTAATGAAGTTGTCTCCTGCTTCCATATACAAATGGCAGGACCAGCAGGCAATCGGGTGATCATCCACCGCTGTCTCATAGTTCACATGTTCTCTGGCTGCATGGTGACCGATTATCAGTCCGGCTGCCACAACCAGTCCTATTGATCCGGATATTAACATTGGTCTCAATCGTATCATCTGCAATCTCCTCTTAATTACTTTTTTCCTGTTGTTTTGCAATGATTACAACAGGGTCCTCTTTTACTGCAAGAGGCTGCCTGTTCTCAGGAGCCAGCTCAGGATCAGCATGGCATCCCACACACGCACGGCGTTCGTTGTCTCTTAGATAAATCCAGTCGGAAGGGCCCCTGACGGTCTCCCCCTGGCTGTTCAGCGCTTCTATGCGGAATGGTTTATCCGCATCAAGTTGCAGATAGAATGAACCATCTGCCTTAACCTCCACCACCGCCAGCTCTCCATCGAGGGTCGAGACCCTGATCCGGTCGGCCAAAGTATCCCCGGTAACTTCCCTGTTCACAGGCAGCATGGAGTGATTGATATCCTGTGACATCAGTAATCCGGTCGGATTACCAGGATTAACGGCACTGGGTAGTTTCAAGGGGCGCGTATCCATGGCAGTCACCAGCAGCGGATCGACAATATTCCCATCGGTCTTGTAAAGCAGAACCGGCGCGTCCCTGTTGCCGGCATCAAATGAATAGAGGGCAAAAGGTTCTGCCAAAGTTGGCTTGTATGAAACAAGATTGTTGCTTTCCTCCATTGGATATATGGCGGAAAATCTTCCCGGGAGCTCCGTTGTAAGACACTCCAATGTATGGAGGGGGCGCCTGTGCAGGACCCTGCATACCTGGCCCGCGTTATCAATAAAATAGATATAACCTTCAGTTGATTCTGCACCTCCACTGACGGGAAAGGTGAGGTCGGAGCCATGGAAGTAGACCTCTGATTTGGTGCCATCTGGTCGCATGACCATCAAAGAGGGGATCCTGGATTCGGGATATTGCTCACTGGAAACATAAAGTACCCTGCCTTCCTGAAGTACGGAAGGCTGAATGTTAATCGCAGGATTATAGGTAATCCGGATCAACGCTGAACCATCCATCTGACATCTGTAGAGGTCATAAACCGGCCTACCTTTTATATTCGCTTCACAGCTGAATACCACGGAGCCGTCAGGCAGCGGTGCTGGCTGGATGCAATTTTCCGGTAGGTTGGTGACCCTGGATGTCCTCTTTTTTTGAAGATCGGTTACCCATATTTGCCAGGTCGGGTCACCCGTCTTTTTTCCCTGAAAATAGAGGTAGCGTCCGTCATAGGTGATAGCCGGAGCTGCAGCACTCTCAAATTCAGAACTCAGGATTCTGGCAGTCTCCCCCGGGTTCTGAATATCGATGGCAATCAGCTTTGCTCCATCGTAAGAACCATGGCTGCTGTCCAACACCTCAACCGCCACAACCATGTTTTCAAAGGAGTTGCTGCTGCACGAGATGCACAATACACTTGAAATTCCGGCATAAAATGCCAGTCGGACTAGGTTGAACCATTTGCTTCTTCTGATCATCTGTTTTCTCATTCTTCTGTAATGGTAAGGATCTGGTTGGCATCCAGATCCTCCACCCGCTGCGTTTTTCCGGAAGGCCATTTGATCTCAACAAAATCAACTTTTTCGGCATCACCGATACCAAAATGCATACGTGCATCATTTTGGGAAAGGTATCCAGTTGTGCTTCTTCGTACGCCAACCTGCTCTTTTTCCCCGGCCGATATTTTAACCAGTGCTCCTATGGCATCGCGGTTACTCTCGGTGCCCACCAGTTTCAAAATGATCCAGTTATTTTCGTTACCCTTGTTGTTTCTGAGAAATGCTCCCTGGTCATCCAGGTTAACAACGTAGCCATCCAGGTCACCATCATTATCGTAGTCACCGAAGCAGGCTCCCCGGCCTACATTTTCCTCCTGGAAATAGGCCCCCAGTTGAACAGAAATATCTTCAAACTTCTCTCCATCCACATTTTCAAACAACTGATCTTCCTGTCCGTACAGGTGTTTCAACTCACCATTAGCCTTAAACAGGTCCACATCCCCATCATTGTCAAAATCGATAAAGGAGGAGGACCATCCCACATGTTGAGCAGCCGCGATTGAGATACCGGATGCGTAGGCCATATCACGGAAGACACCATTACCCTGATTCTGATAGAGCGAACAGTAGGTATCATCGGACATGAATACATCGATCAAACCGTCGTTGTTGTAATCGGCAAAGTCCACCGACATGCTGATGGTAGCCTCACCGGCCTGGTTAAAGGCCATCCCCGTCTTTATACCCTCATCCACAAACAGTTTCCCCTCTATATTGTGATATATATTGTTGACCATATGATCGTTGGCTACAAAAATATCAACCCAGCCATCGCCGTCGAAATCAGCTGCGCCTACTCCCATCGCCCTCCCATCGGGATCGTCTATGCCCATTTTTTCAGTTACATCTTCAAATTTATTGTTGCCCGAGTTATGGTAGAGCCGGTCCAGCTGACCATCATATGCCATGGGACCCGGAAAGCCATCCGGGGCATAGAAGTATCCGTAATCAGGATCATACTTGATATAATTGCCCACATAAAGGTCCAGCAGTCCGTCGTTGTCGTAATCGAACCAGACTGCGCCCACACTGCACTGGTTACCTGCCACACCGGCCCGCTCGCTGATATCCGTAAAGGTACCGTTACCATTGTTCAGGTAAAGTACATTGGGTCCATAGTTTGTGATATAGATATCGGGATACCCGTCATTGTTGATATCTCCCACCGTCAAACCCATGCCATACCCCGTATCTCCTACACCCGCACTCCCCGTCACATTCTCAAATGTGCCATCGTGCCTGTTCCTGAATAGCTGGTTGGTTTGTTTCTTAGCAGGATGCTCACCTTCGCTGAGTCCTTCAGTAAAGGAGCCGTTACTCAGATAAAGATCAATATAACCATCCTGGTCATAATCCAGGAATACTGCGCCGCCACCAACTGTCTCAACCAGGTTGTCCAGGTGCTGGTCTCCAATGGAGTGTTTGAAATCTATACCGTTATCAGGTGAGATCTTCTGAATGAAATCACCGTTGTCCTCCGGAACCGAAGCGGTTATCATCTGGGTATCCCCTGTTTTATTGCGTGGCGACTGACATCCTGAGAGAGATAGGATTATTATAGCTGCGAACACCAAAGGTCTTAGGTTCATAGTGATAGTTTCAGTTTCGGGGTTTAAATATAGTAAAGAAGAATGCCATAAGCCCTCCAAATATTTAAAAACATAGGGCCTTTTAACCTAATTTAACAGTAATGAAGGGTCATTCGATAATACCGTAATCCTGGCGAAAAGTGATGTACCGGTCCGTGGCGGGACCCGGATAAGCCTCAACTGTGCCATCGGACCAATAGATCTCCAGGCGGTCGATCCGTGGATCTTTTCCCAGTCCGATATGAAGCCTCGGGTCACTGTTGGAAAGATAGGTTGTGGCCCACTGGTTGATAAATACTGCTCTTTTGTCCCCCTGGTATATCACAACGGTTGCACCGACGGCAGCAGCAGGTCCGTTTCTGCCTTCCAGGGTGATACCCAACCAGTGATTCTGGTTGCTGCAATCATTCCTGAGCAGGACTGCATTGGCTTTCAGGTCCACATGCGATACGATGATATCCAGGTCTCCGTCATTGTCATAATCCCAGGTAGCCGCTGAACGACCTGAGCGTTTTTCCCTGAAGTATGGGCTGACCGATCTGCCAATGTTGGTAATATGTCCATTCCCATCGTTCTCCATCAGCAGAGGATATTGCAGGATCAGCTCTTCACCGTTACCGTTGGCGGAGAATAGATCAGGATCACCATCATTGTCATAGTCAAAAAGTGCCGATGCCCACTGTCCTTTCCCGGCAAAAGCCCCGGCAATACCACTCTGTTCGGTAATATCCTCAAAGGTACCGTTCCCCAGGTTACGGTAGAGGGCTCCATACCGAAGGTCGGGAACCAGCAGGTCGATCAGTCCGTCCCCGTCCACATCACCTATGGCTCCATGCATGGAGCCGGTGCCCTGCCCGTGACTATTCACCGCCACACCGATCTCCACCGCCACTTCGTGGAATGTGCCTTCGTCATTCCGGAACATGAAATTGGCCTGGTGGTCATTCCCCTGGAATATATCCAGGTCCCTGTCACCATCATAATCAAAGACAGTAATTCCCATACATTTTGAGTCAGGGTAGAAAATGCCCAGCTCAGGTGTTACGTCACGGAAGGTACCATCGCGCTGGTAATACATCATGGAAGCCTGACCTGCATATTCGGATGGGTGGGGCATCAATTCTGGTGTTGCAGGAGAGACATATTCCGGGTCAAATGCCAGGAAATTTCCCACGTAGGCATCAAGCCTTCCGTCCAGGTTGAAATCCCAGAATGAGACACCTACGCTCCATTTTACAAAGCCGTTCAGGCTGTCAGGTCCGGCCAAACCAAGTTTTTCCGTAATATCGGTGAAAGTACCATTGCCATTGTTCTCGAAAAATCTATTGGGTCCATAGTTGAGCAGGTAGAGATCCTGGTCACCATCATTGTCCAGGTCAACCGGGCCTGCAGCCATGCTCCAGTGGCGGTCGTCCAGACCCGCCTGTTCGGAAACCTCCTTAAAGGTTCCATTCCCCTGATTATGGTATAGCCGGTTGGGTGTATTTTCAAAGACTTTCCCCTCTTCATCCGAGATCCCTTCCAACCAGGTCCCGTTCATCATATAGAGATCCATCCACCCATCGCCGTCAAAGTCAAAAACGGTCACACCCGAGCCACTGCTCTCCAGGATATTTTCATAGGTATAGTCACCAAAATTATACATGAAATCAATCCCGGCATCCGCGGTAACTTCTGTAAAACGATGTGTTACAGAGTTACAGGAGGAAAGGAGGACCTGACCAATACAACACACCAGGCCCAGGGCCGTTCGGTTTCTCACATTCATTTCCATTGATTTGCCCAAATATAATCAAATGATTCAATCGGGAATGGTATCTCCATTTTTGCTATATTAGTCCCCACCAATCGGAGAACCATGCCCAAGGAAGGATCGGACCGAAAAGTTGAACTTCAGAGAACGGAGGTTGAAGATATGCTGGGAAGGGTCCCGGGATGGATTACCAGGAACGGCATGATCCTCTTTCTTGTTCTGGTTGCACTGCTGCTCTTCGGAAGCTGGGTCCTGCGATATCCCGATACAAAAAGAGCGCGGATAGTTGTCACATCCCTTAATCCTCCGGCTGACCTGAAGGCTAGGGCCAGTGGAACAATCGCCCGACTTTTTGTTGTTGATAATGAGATGGTAACTGCTGGGGATGTGCTGGTAATGATCGAGAACCCTGCTTCGTTTGAGGATGTGGCCCGGTTGAAAAGCAGCCTGGCTTTCCTTGATACAATCCCCGTTGAAGAGGTTACCGATGACCTGACCGAGCTGAAAAATGTGGATCTTGGGACCATCCAGTCCAACTACTCCCTCTTCCTGAAGGTGTACCGTGACTATATGGAGTTCAAAAGACTCAATTATCATGAGCGAAAAATAGAGACGGCCCGTACCGAGCTGCAGAAACAACAGGAATATACCCGGAGCCTTTCGGAAAGGGTCACTACACAGGAGCAGGCATATGAGATTGCGCAGCGCCAGTACAACAGGGATGCCACACTATATGAAGGGGAGGCAATCTCTTCATCAGAACTGGAAAACTCAAATTCGAAGTTGCTCCAGGAGAGGAACAAACGCCAGGAATTGATGAGCGCGATGGCAGAGAGCAGAATCAGTGTTGCCAGGATCCAGGCCCAGATCGTGGACCTGGAACTGAGGCAACAGGAGGAGCAATCCGGTATGATCAGTGACCTGGAAGAATCCTATAATAACCTGAAAGCTTCCATTACCTCCTGGGAACAGACCTACCTGCTTGTGGCTCCGGTCAACGGATCAGTTACCTTTACAACCTTCTGGAGCGAAAACCAGAATGTAAAACAGGGAGAGAAGGTATTGACCATTATACCAGCCGAGAAGGGTTCCACGGTAGGAAAGATCAGCCTGCCGCTGGAAGGAGCAGGAAAGGTGAAGGTGGGTAACCAGGTCAATATTCAGTTCGATAACTTTCCCCACCTGGAATACGGGATGGTCAGGGGGTATGTGAGCAATATTTCCGAGGTGTCGGATGAAGACTTCTATACGGTGGAGGTAGAGCTTCCCGATGGACTTCATTCCTTTTACGGTAAGGATATCCCGTTCAGCCAGAATATGCAGGGTAATGCGGAGATACTGACGGATAAGAAACGGCTGCTTGAAAGGATCCTGGATCCGATCCGGTCAGCCATTTCCAAACAGGTAGCGATGTGATCAACCGAAACAGTCTGGTTGGTTTTATCGTTTTGCTGGCTGGTCTGGCGGTTGGCTATCTCACTTCAATGGGTGTCTCAAGTTTACATGACCACCTGCTTTCAGAGTTCCCGGATACCTCCATAGATGGTGCTCTTGAAGAACCTTCCATTGCTTCACTCAGCACTATTTATGATCATTCCAGGGCACAATTCAGCAGCGTATTGAACCAGGGCTCAGAAGCCGTCAGGGAGGCTGCTAATAAGATCTCCACTCCCGGTGAATCGGAGCAGATGATCAGGAAGGCGGAGATAGAGCTGGATCTCCTGAGGCTAAAAGATTTTCACAGGCAGTTCTTTATGCACTACTTCAGGTGGCTCGATACCGGAAATGCACAATCATCTGTGCAGTATAAGCTTGCACTTGGACAGTTTGAGGCTACATTGGATTATCTGACAGAAAAATATGGTAACCAATCCCTTTTGACTCCCCGGCAGGAGGCTGATCTGAAGAGTTCTGTCCATATTCCGGAGCAGACAAACCGGACCATACGCTGGGCCAGGGTAGTAGTGATGCTCCTTTTGTTTACCCTGGTGTTGGGGATACCCCATATGATCAGGGATAGCGGGCACAAGAAATTTGCAGGTTCACTTGTATTTGATTCACTGTTCAGACCGAATCACATTTCCGAATTAAACAGGTGGCACAGCGTGCAAAGGATGGCTCCCCTGCTAATAATACTCTATCTTTTTAGCCTGGTTGTCTTCACTTCATTTTCTTCCTGGAGGATCCCCGTCCTGTTTGGTACGCTTGGTTTGATCCCGGTGATTTTGCTTGCCGGATTGTCCCGCAACAGGGGAAAATGGCCGGAAATGGTGGTCTCTTTTATGGCCCCCAGACTCCCTGTAATCATTCTTTTACTGGTAGTTGTGGCCATACGAGGTTCTGGTTTCTTCTGGTACAGGGTATGGGGTGCGGAGCAATTTCGGATGATCATGATCGCCCTTCTGTCCATGCTGCTCTTCCGAAAGTTTCACACCAATATCATTCTGACCCGGAAATGGAGCAACTGTACCAGCGGCAAATCAGTGGCAATGGTACTAATGTCAATGGGATTGCAGTTTCTGGTGGCCGGAATACTGCTCTTCTGGTTTGGATCAGGAGAGTCCCTTTCAATTTTGAACAGTGAGCTAATGCTCTTGCCCGCAAAACTCTTTGAGACGTTATCCGGGCGTTTCCCCTGGCTGATGATTGCAGGATTCATCTTAACTGCAGCCTCCTTACCGAGAATGATTGTAAAACAAAATATTGTTTTATAACTTGCAGCCTCATCATTTGAACAATTAATTTTTCCCAGCAATGTCCCGGATTCGTAACGGAATTTATATCGGTTTACCACTATTGCTGATGGCCGCCATCATCCTTGTGGTATTTATCCCCTTTGACGGCAAAACTTCTCAGGATCAAGATATTCTGGTTTCAACTGCTGAGATTGGAAATGTGGTGAGTTCATTTCCCGGTGAAGGGATTGTCGAACCTCAGAGCGAAGTGATCATTCTGAGCCCTGCATCCAGTATTATAAAAGAGATACTGAAGGAGGTGGGCAGTCATGTAAACGAGGGGGAGCCGATTATCATCCTGGACCCGTCACCCATTCAGTCGCAGATAGAGAACATACAGGATCAACTGGAGATGAAGCAGAATTCTCTCAGGAAGAACCATTTGAATGCCCGAAGTACCAAGGTTGACCTGGATTACAATGTAGAGGTGAAGAACCTGCGCATTGCCTCATTAAAATCTGAAATGGCGGACGAGGAACAGCTGCTTGAGGTAGGTGGGATCTCACCGGCCAAGTTTGATAAGACCAAGCAGGAGCTGGAACTGGCCGAACAGGACCTGGTGATGCTGAAGGAGAAAAACGCGATCAAATTAGAGCAACTGGAGGCTGATGAGGAGGGTTTGAGACTTCAGATCGAAATGCAGGAGAAGGAACTTGCAGTGAAGGAGGAGGCGCTCAGTAAAATGATTATCAGGGCTCCTTCGGCCGGGATCATTCTTTCGATCAGGGGAAAGGTTGGTGAAAAGGTCGATAACGACCGGTTGTTGATCGAGATGTCGGACCTGACCAATTTTAAGATCCAGGGAAAAGTCGATGATGACTATTCTGAACTGTTAAAAACAGGGACAAAAGTGTATGTTTCACTGGACAGGGAGCAACTGACAGGCTTTGTGGGTACTGTAAATCCTGCGATCAGGGACCGTAAGATCGAATTTGATGTAAACCTGCGGGAGAGTAATAATTATAAATTAAGACCCAATCTCAATGTTAATCTGGCCATTGTCCGGGAGGAGCGTGATAGCGTACTGCGGATACAGAACGGTCCGGCCATAGGCAGGGGAAAGGAGCAACAGGTATATGTTTTGTCAAACGGTAGAGCAACTTTACGGGACATCGAGATCGGAATGAGAACAGCGGATTATGTTGAGGTGCTGGATGGACTTTCCGAGGGTGAAAGAGTGGTACTTTCTGCCATCTCTTCTATAGAAGATCTGGAAGCAAAGGAGACTGAACAATGAAGATGAAGTTGCTCATCGGGCTGTTCACGTTATTATTTCTGACCTCTGCCCGGCAGGCAGGGGCTCAGGATACATTACGGATCTCCCTGAGCCTGCGAAATGTGGTGGACCTGGCCATTTCACAGTCCTCTGCTGTAAAATATGTACAGAATCAGGATGTGAACTACTACTGGCGCTGGAAGAACCACCAGACCAGGTTCCGTCCCCAGCTCACCCTTTCAGGGAACCTGCCCGATTTCCAGAATCAGACCAAACCCATCACACAACCCGACGGGAGTATCATTTTCAACCAGGTGACACAGCTGGAGACCTCGGCCCAGGTGGCACTCAGTCAACCTATCCCCTTGCTGGGAGCCAATGTGTATGCCGCTTCGGGCGTAGTCCGCC
>Ga0055444_10000127_pt1 | contig 10021 bp, 6 predicted proteins | sample China_Galinas_Co_FD_57742 | JGI IMG/M metagenome (GOLD analysis project Ga0055444, IMG submission 57742) | Wetland microbial communities from San Francisco Bay, California, USA, that impact long-term carbon sequestration - China_Galinas_CordA_D2 | ecosystem: Environmental > Aquatic > Marine >...
GAGGACGGCAGCTATAATGAGAATGGATTGTGGCTTCCCACCATAGATGCCAATTATGGTGAAGGTGGCTTCCTGAATTTCGAAGAGCTGGGTATCAAGGTCCCGACCACTGCAACCGACGGTGACCAGTTTGTAAAAGGCTGGGCCTATTTTCCCCCGGATTATGAACAGAATGATTCATATAAATATCCGTTGATTATTACTATCACCGGTTTTGGCACCTCTTACTGGAAACATGAAGATGGTACCAATAATTTCGGCTCAGGGCTCAACTTCGACGGTTCAGCATTCCGCTGGATGGATTGTGGTGCGATTGTGCTGAATATACATGACAGAAGCCATACAGGGGGCGAAGATTATAAGTTTTACGTGGATGATTATGCTGTAGTCCAGCAGTTCATCGCAAATTATAACGCCGACCCTGAAGACATCACCCTGACTGGTAATTCCCGTGGCACCATGGCCTGTAACACCATCACTTCAACCTATCCCGGCCTGATAAACACCCTGATCCTTAATAATGGTTCCATGGGAAACGGCATTGCCGGGGCAAGAATGTTTGAGGGCGTATGGACTGAAAAGGAGTGGCAGGATGCTGCCAGGTACGGTACCAGTATCTGGGCTTTCGATGGTGAACAGGATACCGATAATAAGGAAAACTACAAGACGGCAATCTCCTATTATAAAGATGCCGGATGGTCTGACGAATGGATTGCAGAAAATATCAGGATCACCGGTTACCCTACCGGGCTCTATTATTACTGGGGTGAGACAGACCACTCTACCACCAAGATGACCTACTGGTACTTTTTCGATAACCCTTATTACGGACCCGATGCAAAGATTGTAGATGGCCAGCTGGTGTACAATACCAAATTGGACGCAGGCGATACTTATCAGCTCAAGGGAAGACTGGTGGAAGGCACCTACAATAAAGAAGGTTTCGATTATGTCATTTATGGCAATACGTTGAAAGACTGGGTGCTGTCACGCGATTACGAAACACGGTAAGTATAAAAAGCATAGAAATAATGAAACAGGTTATTCTTGTGGCCATCTTACTGACCACCGAATGGCTGGGTGTATCAGTTTGCGGACAAGCTGGCATGAATTCAATTGATGAGTCTGTGATCAGGAAGTTCACACCAGTTTCCCTGGATGAAGCACAGGCTCCGGACTATGACTTCCAGCGGGCCAACAAGCTGCCGATGACCGGTTATTTCGAGAGATCTTTCGATGTGAATGGCAGTAAAAGAACGGCAAAATTTTATATTGCTGCGTCCGCTCCCATACGGTCCTTCTTAACGGTAATCGCAGTCCCGGAGGATTTTGGGACGACTGAATTCCTCGTTGCCAGCGGTTGGCATGACATCGCGGACGATAATGAAGAGGGACTTGTATTGCTTGAACCGGGTCCCGGCGGTTGGAGTGATTCAGATGCAGAACAGGAGTACATCGACGCTGTAATGAATTTCTACAGCAGGAACAACTACTTTTCAATCTTTGGTATCAGCTACCTTGTGGGCTATGACGGTGGGGGGACCGCCCTGGAGGCCTGGGCTGCTACCCATCCGTTACTGGTTGTAAGTCAGGCGTATGTCAATAGTGAGAGCCAAAGTGATGCATACTATTCACGCTTCGATGCCATTTTAATGGATGGACGCTCCACCGGGTACTCTCAAATTGAGATACCTGAAGAAATGAAATTTGCCTGTAACGAAATACCTGTTCCGACAGCATTCGTCAACCCGGATCTGGAACGCGTATACAGGGCTATTTCTTATTGGAAAAAAGTCAATGATGCAGTCTCCAGCAGCACCTCCAGACCGGATTACTTCTCTGGAGCTGATGTGTATGCACAGTCATCGATTTCAGATGCATGGGCAACTGCCTATTCCGGACCTATATCAAAGGTGGTTACCCTGGAGGCGAATGTGGATGTTATCGATCCCCATCTGAGTAACGAATTGTATGGATTTGTTACGGAGTATGTGAGTTACGAAAATGCTACTGCCTATGGCAATCATCTTGCTCCAAGGAAAGCCTACGGAGATATCAGAACCATGATGATTGAGGGTCAGCTTCGTGAATTCCAGGTCTATGTGCCCGAATCAGCTGAAAGGTTATGGCCGGATGGCGCACCTGTTGTATTTATATTCGCCGGGAACAGCCAGACAGACAAAGTCTTCTTCCACAACACACTCTGGTGGAAGGTGGCGGACAAAGAAGGGTGTATCCTCGCTATTCCCTGCGAAACCTATAGCAGAACCTCAACCTCTGTCAGTCACGCCAGTACAGGAATGTTCTACAAGAAACTGGCCAGATATATAACTGAACACTACAATGTGGATCCTTCCCGGTTCTACGCGACCGGTCAGTCTGCAGGGAGCTTTGCTGCACAGGGATTCGGGGTTACCAATCCCGAATATTTTGCTGCAATCGCTTCCACATCAGGACTTAGTTACCCAAGCGATGAGGGAGGATTTGGCAGGACGCCAACATCGGAAGCTACCTATAAGGTGATTCCGAACTATTGTATTCTAGGGCAGGGTGATATTGAGATGATGACCGGTACACTCTGGGACGGGACAAAAAACATGTTGGATGGATGGGCCGCTTATTTCCTTGAAGCAAATGGTGTCGGACCCCTTGGCGACGGTTCCAACGGTATTACCGAAGGTAGATTCCGGACCTGGACATGGTCCAATTCGCAGGGCTTCCCTCTTTTCAGGGTTGGACAGACCCTGTATCGTGCCCACAACTGCATTCCAGCTGAAATGCCACGATTATGGGATTTCCTGAAACACTGGTCATTCAAGGATGGAGTACGCTACTATGATAACGTGGCGATCCAGTCCAAATAATTCCCGATGAATAAATATCCATCAGGCTCTATCCCTCAGTATCGTTCAACATGTCCCAAACAATAAGCATTGTTAGATTGTTTACTATTCCAGACCTAGGGTCTGATTGTAATTATCTTATTTAAGAACGATAAAAATTGTGGAGTCATGAAGAGACAGTTTTATTTTGCTGCGGCCATCGTCATTACGATTGCTTCAGCGTTTACAGCCTACCAATCCTCTGATTATAAAATAGCGGATAATTATTCAGTGAAATTTGACGGGGGAGATCCAGCCGGTGAATTCAAGGGGTTGCAGGGTACAATTCGCTTTGATCCCAGCAATCTTGAGGCTTCATTATTTGATGTATCCGTTGATGTGGCAACCATCAACACTGGGAATGGAATGAAAAACACACATGCCAAAAGTGCCATGTGGCTGGATGCTGAAAAATACCCCAGGATCAAGTTTACATCGAACAGTTTTAGCAAGACCGCAAGCGGATTTGAAACGAAGGGGACACTTGAAATGCATGGTGTTCAGAAAGAGGTTACAATCCCGTTTACATTTGAAGATAATGTATTTAAAGGTGGGATTGAAGTGAACAGGCTTGACTTCAATATCAACACAGCTGAACCCAAACATGGCGCCGCTGTTCTGAAAGTTGACATTTCTGTTCCGGTTACCAATTAAACGGGTCCGTGTTTAGAAGATATTTTATTCATGGAATTGTTTCAGGAATAGTGGCTGCATTGGCAGCCACTATTTATGACAAGGTATATTATTTTATCACATACGTGGATTATTCACGCGTACTGAATGTACCCAGGATTGTCAGCCTCAATATACTTTTTTGCATGATAGCAGCTTTTTTGAACTGGTTCCTGGCCAAGAGGCTGAAACAAAGAGCTGAAATTGTTTTTAATTTTCTCTTTTCTACTTTATCAGTAGTGCTTATGATTCTCCCGATTTCTATTGCATTACCTCTCGATATTGGATTACCTGAACTTTTCCCCGGACTGGCAGTCCCAATGGCCTTATTCCCTGCCCTTTCCTGGTATACCATTGCTCCTTTTTTCAGGGAAAAAAATTAGAATGAACTACGCTACTGTAGGCATCTGAGGTGATAAGGGTGAGGCAGGGATAGGAAAATACAAAAGAGAATGCCCCGTTTGAGACATCCTCCTGATTACAGTGTTAAAAAGATAATGATCTATCTGGATATCATTTTCACTACATAGCTTTGATTTCCTGCCACTACTTTTCCAATATAGATACCTTCCGGGAGATCGGTTGCATCAAACTCCAGCGTTTTTATGCCACGGAAAGCAACATCATTATAAAGCTCCCTCACTAGTTTTCCACTTAGATCGTATACGGTGGCCCTGAGGTTGGTCCGTTCGTTGATCGTAACGTCGATATAAGTGATATCATAAAATGGATTCGGGTAGCAATACAGAGATTCTGATTCTGCCGAACGGTTCCCTATTCCTACTCCATACCAGTACGAAGCCTCTAATACAGGTGAATCGGTCAACGGCTGAAAATCGCGTGCATCATAGTTGAACGGATCAGTCAGCATCGCATCTGTTCCCAGCTCAATGATGGAATTATGCCTTGCACCTGCGCTATACCAGTCTTCCAAAGCAGTTGCGCCATCAGCTACATCCGTTTTGAACTTTTCGTTCCTGATCCCGGCCAGGATTGAATACTGAACGGTCAGGGTATCGTTGGACGCTGCCAGCCAGCTTTTTTCAGATTCAAGCCTTAATCCACGGCCATAGCCGAGCCATAGTGTATTATAAATCTGCAGTCTTGAATTTCTCCTGATCCTGGCACCGGACCCTTCATTATGATTGGTGCGCAAGACAGCAGGAGTCGTATTGTTTTCGGAAGGACCGACCATAGTCATATTGGAAAATACTGCATTGGTTTCAGGAGTGTTCGATGAACCTGCAGCATCATTATCGGATTCAAAACCATTTGCAGTGTCGGTGTCCACAATAGAACTATCCCGTGCAGCAATACCGAACTGAACCATCCCGACAAAACCATTATCCGTATCGAAGTCATCATCTTCAGTTCTGTATGAAATAAGGTGCTTGGCATTGACCGCGCCTCCAAACCATTCGTAGCCATCATCACCCGAATTGGACACCTGGATATAGTCAATAGTGGTTCCGCCACCTACCGAGCAGAACGTCAGTCCGTTCACTTCGCTCCCGGTGGCGACTTCATAACCGGGGAACTCAATGCGCACGTATTTCATGATTCCTGAATTATCCGTATTGTCACTTCCACCATAAACAGAACCAATACCACCTTCGGCAGTTCCTTCGCCGCCTCCCAGGTTGTTTACTCCATACCCGCAGAGAACCACACCAGCCCAGTCGGAGTTACTTCTCAAACCTTCACCCTGGTTGGAAGTAAATACGATTGGTTGGGAACTGGTACCTTCTGCATCGATCATCCCGCCTCTTTCGATTACCAGGACACTCTTGGAAGTACCGCGGATAATCGTACCGGGATCAATGGTCAGTGTGGCTCCATCATCCACATAAACCCAGCCATCGAGCAGGATCACGCCACTCCAGGTTTCATCTGCAGTGATATGAAGACCCAGATCGTGGTCAAATACACCATTTCCCTTGGTCATGGTAGTAGCAGGATAAGTGGCATTTACAGGATCCCACTCGGTCCAGTCAGCTGTCCAATCATTCGTGCCATCAAATGCGCCGATGTAATCTACCTTCTCAAAAAAAGAGTCTGTAATTTTCTGTGCATTTATTGAAATCATAGACCCAATAAGCAAAGCAACAAGTAAAATTCTTTTCATAATTTCATGTTTATTTAGAATAAGAATAAATCAGGCTGAAAATTAATTATAAAAGTTCTGAAGGTTGGTTAGGCTTTGGTTGTTATTACATCAAGAATTCGTTAAGAAATTAATGCTGAATTAATGATATATTAAGGCTTTGTTCAGTTTAGAAATTGTATGAAATTCCAAGACTGATTTTCCTGTTCGGGATATACCTCACTTTCGTTTGCTCCACCTGATCATTACCTATCATATATTCCACAAAATGGACAGGATTATTGAACAGCTCCTTAACCCCAAGTTTCACGCTGAAATGATTACCTATCGATTTATAGATGGTCAGATCAAATGCATTGTGAGGCAGTTCCCAGGTATTTGGGTTAATGGGCGTTCCGACGTAGGCAATACGTTTACCAATCCGGTTAAAATTCAGACTGATCAGCAATCCATGCCCGGGGTCATCATAGGTCAGCCCCAGGTTTATAATGTAAGGTGACTGGCCCTGCATGATCCTGAAGGAATCCCTTGCAAAGCCTTTGTTGGTTTCTATTTCACTCTGTATAAGGGAGGCATTGAATACAACCACGAGATTTTTCAGGAATCCGACGACTGGTACATTCTCCATAAAGAGCATCCGCTTCCTGATATCCATTTCAACTCCCCGGCTGAAAGCTTTCTCCGTGTTAAAAGGCTTATAATCGAAAGTTGTACCTGCCGGGATCTGGAAGATCTCGATGGGATTAGTAAACTTCTTGTAAAAAGCAGCCAGCGAAATCAACTCTCCCTGATTTGGATACCATTCATATCTCAAATCGAAATTATCAATATATGCGGCGATAAGTTCGGGATTGCCATGAACGATAGCACTCAGCTCAAAATCTTCATAATAACTGCCTGTTTTCTCCCTGAATTCAGGACGGTTGATCGTCCTGCCATAAGAAAGGCGGATGTTATTCTTCTCGCCAATCTTGAAATTCATGTTTACGGAAGGGAAGAAGTTCAAAGTATCTGTTACAATATCCAGTGAATCATTCAGTGTATTTCCGTCGGAATCCTTAACCGCTTCATAAAATCCGGATATATCCCGATGGAATTTTTCAATCCTCACTCCCCCATAAATATCAAGGAATTCGGCGAAAGGTACCTTGGCTGCAAGATAACCTGCATAAAGTCTTTCAAAGGCTGTATATGAATTGATAATATCCGTTCCGTCTCCATACATGAATCCTGTAACATTAGGGGTGGTGGGATCATAATAGAAATTATCATAAGCCATGATTTCCTCAATGGGTGCCGTCAGATCCGAAACAACTACCCTGTCTGTACCCCTGGGAGCCACAACGCCCAATTTCCGTGTAGAAAAATCCCTGTTTTTTGAATCGATGAAGAAACCTGCCTTCCATTGTACCGGGTGTTCAGAGAGTGCGTAAAACATGTCCTGGACCAGGTCGAACTTGTAGTTAAGATCGTGTTCCTTCAGTTTTTGTGTTAGTCTTCCACCATAATAAACACTCGGTTTACTGTCAAATTCAAACGTAAAAGGAACATTGTCGGGCGAATTTATAGGCCGGGTGTAGACATATCTCCGGTTATCAGGATCATTATTGGAAGTGAAGGAATAACCAACCAGCCATTTAAACCGGGTCATGTTATTATTCAGATGGTGCTGCCCTTCAAGCTGCCCCGAATATATAAGACGTTGAACAAACCTCAGGTTGGTGCTGAGTCTGTCTTCCGAATTATACACGTCAAAACCGGTCCTCTTCACGGTCCTGTTCTCACTCATATTATTGAGCAGGTTCCTGAAACCTATTCTTTGATTGTCACCCAGTATCAGGAGCCAGTTATGAACAAGGCCCAGATTTGCATTCTGGCTAAATGTCTCATCGACAAAATCATAGGAATAATTTACGATCTCATTGACCGCATCGTAATCAAAATACTCCCGCCGGATAATCTTATTATAATGGTTTGTGAACTTATAGCCCAGTGCGGTGATATTTCCCAGTGAAGCCTTCCCGATAAGGAACCTTCTTTCCAGGGAGGCTGTTAAACTCTGGTCAGGTATGGCTTTTATATTGTGCGTGTTCCAGTTGTTTTTGAATGCCCTTGAGATGGTCTGAAGGGAATCCATCCGTGCATAATAGGTGGGAAGGTTCGGCCACTGATATAGTTGCTTCATTCGGTCAGTGGACGGCAATACTGAGGGAAAATCGCGGGTCCCGTCATCAAAACCCAGAAAATCATATTTACCTCCGTCATATTTCTGAAAATCCCTTTTAAATGTGGTATTCTGAACAATCCCGGTGCTATAGGATATTTTAAATTCGTTTCTATCTGCAACCTCCTTGGTAATAATATTTATCGACGCACCTGAAAAATCGGCTGGCAGTTCAGGCGCAGGACTTTTGTATATCATTATGTTATCAATCATTCCACTGGGAATGGCATCAAATGAGAATGATCTTTTATTGGCTTCAAAACTGGGTGCATATGCCCCATTAATCAGTACAGAATTATAACGTTCACTCAGACCACGCACCACAATAAACCTTCCGTCGGTAATTGTAATTCCTGGGACCCTTCGAATAACCTCAGCAGCATTGGCATCCTGGGATTTACTGATCTGATCTGAAGTGATCCCGTTTGCAATCAGATCAATCTCTTTGAGGTTTACGATCATCGCAGACTCCGTACTGGATCTTTTTCGGCCAATGATAGTTACCTCATTAACAGCCAGGGAGGCAGTCTCAAGTTTGAAATCAAGAATTGTCTCATTATCGCTGCGTACTTCTGCCTGAACGATCTGCTTGTCATAGGAAATATAGGAGACAACAATGTTGTATTTACCTGGAGCCAGATCTTTTAGCTCATAATCACCATCAAGATTTGATATAGTTCCGGTATATGTGCCCTGGATCAAAACATTGGCCCCAACTAGGGTTTCCCCTGTGGTTGCATCTGAAATGTTCCCTCTGATGCTTCCATTTTGCGTGTAAGCGGTAATAGGCAGGATGGAAATAAGAATAATCAGTAAAAATCTATTCTTCATATTGTTTGTACAATTTGTGGCAAAAGTAGAGCCCAAATCTTAAGAGAAAGTGAATCCAATGTTACCTGAATGTTAATATATGTTGGATGGGAATTGGGAGGATTCTAAAATCTTCGTAAATGCTTATTATACAGCATTATAGGTGGTTATCCTCAGGAATTGGAAATGTTTTGAAAATGCAATTTAACGGAAATGTAATTGCATTTTAATGTTTTCGTAACATATGCGGTCTACTTTTGGGCTATGTCAAAAAAATCCCTCGTATTAATTGTTGATGATGAGCCCGATATGGTCGAGTTTCTCTCATTCAATTTTGAGAAGGAAGGTTATATCATAAAGAGTGCCGTCAATGGAATGGACGCGGTTGAAGTGGCTATGGAGTTCAGGCCCCATTTAATCATCATGGACGTTATGATGCCAAAGATGGATGGAGTAGAGGCCTGTCAGATAATCAGGCAAAATAAAGAATCCTATGATCCCATTATTGTGATGTTGACTGCCCGGGGGGAAGACTATTCGCAGATTGCCGGTTTTGATGCAGGGGCCGATGATTACCTCATCAAGCCGATCAGTCCAAAAGTATTGGTTGCCCGAATGAACGCCCTGATGAGAAGGAATTATATGAAGGAAGCCCCTATGAATTCAAAAAGAAAAACAGAAAACACCCTGACGATTAACAGGGAGTATTATTCTGTGTTTAAAAACAATAAGGAGATACAACTGCCGCGTAAAGAGTTTGAGATCCTCTCTTACATGGCAGAAAAACCAAATCGTTTGTTCAGAAGCGAAAAGATCTTTAAACATATATGGGGAGCAGATACCATCGTGGGCAATCGTACCATGGATGTTTATATCAGGAAAATCCGCAGTAAAATCGGAGACAATTATATCAGGACAATTAAAGGTGTAGGATACAAATTCGTTCAAAATAATAAATAGGAAATAATTACTTATTCTATCCTTGTCAGGCGAAAGAAGTTCTGAAAAAGCAGAAAAAGCCAGCCCATGGAAGTAAGCATGGACAGGAACATAAATAACGACCCGGCTGTAGGTATCCAAAAACCACAGGCAAAAGTGAAAGATACAATTCCGAGATAAGCTGTAGCTTTATTAAAATGGTTACTTCGAAGCATCAGGAAAGCACTGATCAATTGAGAGATTGCAGTGAGGAACATGCTGATATGCCAGGCCCTGCCATGATGTTTTATAAACAATTCATACCCGGCAGCCAGGAAATGGCGCTTGAATATATTTTTTTCAGCCAACAAAAGGGAGTTGTTGTGAGTGAATATCTCAAACATGGGCCTG
>Ga0055444_10000128_pt1 | contig 10011 bp, 7 predicted proteins | sample China_Galinas_Co_FD_57742 | JGI IMG/M metagenome (GOLD analysis project Ga0055444, IMG submission 57742) | Wetland microbial communities from San Francisco Bay, California, USA, that impact long-term carbon sequestration - China_Galinas_CordA_D2 | ecosystem: Environmental > Aquatic > Marine >...
GCCGCCACTTGCAGATAGTGATCGAGCAACAGAGGGATATCCTCACGCCGAACCCGCAGCGGCGGCGTCTCGATATGGATCACATTCAGCCGATGAAACAGGTCCTCGCGGAAACGCTCCTCGGCCACACGGGCCGCCAGGTCGTGATGGGTAGCCGCCACTACACGCACATCGACCCGCTTGGGCACCTGGCCACCCACCCGGTAGAACTCGCCTTCCGCCAGCACGCGCAACAGGCGACTTTGTAATGCCGGCGACATGTCGCCGATCTCGTCCAGAAACAGCGTGCCGCCGTCAGCCTGTTCAAAACGGCCTTGTCGCGCCGCGTCAGCGCCGGTAAATGCGCCCCGCTCGTGACCGAAGAGTTCTGATTCGAGCAGCTCTGAAGGGATCGCCGAGGTGTTCAGCGCGATGAACGGCTTGCGCGCGCGCGGGCTGTGTTCGTGCAGCGCCCGCGCAACCAGCTCCTTGCCGGTACCGGACTCGCCGGTAATCAGCACGGTCATACTTGAACCGGACAGACGACCGATGGCCCGAAACACTTCCTGCATGGCCGGCGCCTGACCGATCAGGCGCGGATATCCCGGACTCCCTTCGGCGCCGGTCCCCGCGAGGCCGTGCCGGGCCGCGCGCTCGACCAGCGCCACCGCCTCGTCAACGTCGAATGGTTTGGGCAGATATTCAAACGCGCCACCCTTGTAGGCGGCCACGGTACTGTCAAGATCCGAATGCGCAGTGACCACGATCACCGGTAGCTCAGGGTGGGCTTGCTGAATATGATCCAGCAGACTGAGGCCGTCCTCGCCGGGCATGCGGATATCTGTGATCACCACCTGTGGCGGGTCTCCGGCCAATGCATCGCGCAGCGTTGCCGCGTCAGCAAATGCCCTGCAGCGCATCCCGGCCCCTTCAAGCGCACGCTCGAGGACCCAGCGGATCGCCTCGTCGTCGTCGACTACCCAGACCTCAAGTGGTTTGGCTTGCATCACCTTCCTCAATCGGAAACAACATCTGAAACACGGTGCGGCCGGGCTCGCTGGTGTACTCGATGATCCCGCCCTGGCGAGTGACCAGATCCTGCGCCAGTGCAAGTCCAAGCCCGCTGCCACCTGATCGGCCACTGACCAGAGGGTAGAACAAACTGTCCCGCAGCTCGTCCGCGACGCCTGGACCATTATCTTCCACCTCCACCGAAGCAACCAGCCGGTGCAGGCGGCCGCCGACCGTGTAGTGAGTCAGCGCACGGGTACGAAACGTTATGACGCCGTCACCGGGGACAATCTGCAGCGCGTTCCTGGCCAGATTCAGGATCGCCTGGACCACATGCCCGCGATCCAGCATCAGGTCCGGCAAGCTCGGATCATAATCACGGGCAATGCTCAACGCGGCCGGGGCCTCAGCGCGAAGCAGATGATAGACATGTTCGACCAGCTCATGAATGTTGTGCGGTAGTTTCTCCGCTTCGCGGTCGGGTCCGAGCATGGTAGTAGTGAGGCCGGCCAGGCGATCGGCCTCGCGGATGATCAGGCCCGTGTAATCACATAATTCCGCATCCTCGAATCTGCGTTCGAGCAATTGAGCCGCGCCGCGGATACCGCCCAGAGGATTGCGAATCTCATGTGCCAGTTGCCTGACCATTGCGCGGCTGACGCCCAATTGCGAAACCAGAGCGTTTTCGCGGCGGATGCGCGCACGGTGACTGGCGTCGCTCAACTCAACCAGCAGCGTCGACACACCGTCGTCGTCGGTCTGCAGTCCAAGCGTGCAATCGACCATGCTGACGTTTGCCGTCGGCCCGGGTATTGCGAGGCTCAACTCTCGTCTTGCAATCCCCTCGCCGTTAACCAGCGCACGCTCAAGCAAGGGTCTGAGCACTGCCAGCGCAGGCACGGCCTGGTCGATGACCTTGCCTTTCAGCTGAAGACGGCTGCTGCCTAGCAGTTGCTCCGCGGCCGGGTTCAGATAGAGGATTTCAAACGACGGGCCCAACACCAACACGCCGGTGGCAAGATTGTCGGCAATAGCGGAGAAGTCCGGCTCGGGTGTGTCCGCGGCCATGCCGGAGCCGGCTACGCTCAGCCGCGTGGTTGCGGACGGACTGGCGGGGTCGGTCTCGGCTGATTGCCCGGTGCCAGCGGGTTGGCCGGGTTCAAAATCGAGGTCTGCATCATGTTGAAACGCACGGTGGGCGTCTCTGCGACGATTTCGCCGGTGCTGTCCACCAACACCGCGCGCAGGGTGTGCTGACCGCGCACCACGCCACCGATGGTAAACCGCGTCGTGACCCGCGGAATGCCTTCTACGCTCTGTCCATCGAGGAACAATTCCAGGCTGTGGCCTCTCTTTATCCGGGGCTGAACGTCCAGCGCTATGTCCAGCGTGCCGCTGTTATCACGCAGAGTCTGCTCAGCAGAAGGTTGAGAAATCCGGAAGACTTCGTACTGATCCGTTTGAGTCGCAGCGTCGTCATTAGCCGATTCCGGCGCGGCGGTTGAGGGCGGGGGCGGCGCTGCCGGTGCGCTGAAAGTTTGTACCTCGCCGAGGTCGATGCGCTCGGCGCCAGGATACGGAACATCCGAATAGTGGATAACGCCATTCTCATCGACCCATCGATAGGCGCCCTCGCCAAAGGCCGGGGTGACAATCAGGCAGACAAGCAGCAAATACCAGCGCATAAGCGTTCCTTCCAGGTCCAGGCTCCCCCAGTCACACTAGCATAGCCGCGGCCGCCCACCGAGACAAAAAAAGCGAGGGGCCGCCAGGCCCCTCGCTGCCGTCACTCAGCCGGATTATGTTCAGAGGCTGAAATACATATCGAATTCCACCGGATGGGTGGTCATGCGAATCCGGGTCACTTCGTCCATCTTCAACGCAATATAGGCATCGATGACGTCATCGGTAAACACACCGCCGGCGGTGAGGAAACCCCTGTCGGCGTCCAGTGCGTCCAGCGCCTGATCCAGCGAATAGCAGACCTCGGGGATACCCTTGGATTCTTCGGCAGGCAGATCGTAAAGGTCCTTGTCGAGCGCATCGCCGGGATGAGTCTTGTTCTGGATGCCGTCCAGGCCAGCCATCATCATCGCTGCGAAGGCGAAGTACGGGTTGGCCATCGAGTCCGGGAAGCGCACTTCGATGCGCCGGCCCTTGGGGTTGGCAATATACGGGATGCGGATCGACGCGGAACGGTTGCGGGCAGAGTAGGCCAGCTTCACCGGCGCTTCGAACCCGGGAACCAGACGCTTGTAACTGTTGGTGGAAGGATTGGTAAAGGCGTTCAGTGCACGAGCGTGGGCGATGATGCCACCGATATAGAACAGCGCGGTCTCCGACAGGCCGCCATAAGCTTCCCCGCTAAACAGGTTTTTCCCATCCTTCATCAACGACTGATGCACGTGCATACCGTTGCCATTGTCGCCGACGACAGGCTTGGGCATGAAGGTGGCGGTCTTGCCGTAGGCCTGGGCCACATTCATCACCACGTACTTCAGAATCTGGACCTCGTCCGCCTTGCGCACCAGCGAATTGAAGCCCACGCCGATTTCACACTGGCCGGCAGTTGCGACCTCATGATGGTGGACCTCGCTGTCCAGACCCATCTCATCCAGGGTCAGGCACATGGCCGAGCGGATGTCGTGCAGCGAATCGACCGGCGGTACCGGGAAATACCCGCCCTTCACGCCGGGCCGATGTCCGAAGTTACCGTCTTCGTACATCTTCTCCGAATTCCATCCGGCCTCCGACGAGTCTATGGAGTAGAACGCACCCTTCATTTCAGCGCCCCAGCGCACATCGTCGAAGATGAAGAATTCGTTTTCCGGACCGAAATACGCGGTGTCCGCGATACCGGTTGATTTGAGATAGGCCTCAGCCCGCTTGGCCAGCGAGCGTGGATCGCGCTCGTAACCCTGCATGGTCGAAGGTTCGATCACGTCGCAGGAGATGTTAACCGTCACGTCCTCGGCAAACGGATCGAGTATCGCCGTGGCAGCATCGGGCATCAGGATCATGTCTGACTCGTTGATCCCCTTCCAGCCGGCGATCGACGATCCGTCAAACATCTTGCCATCTTCAAAGAAGTCTTCATCCACCTTGGAGGTCGGCACGGTGACGTGCTGCTCCTTGCCCTTGGTGTCGGTGAAGCGGAGATCGACAAACTTCACATCTTTGTCTTTGATCAGGGCCAGTACGTCAGCAGCGCTCATGTAAATCTTCCTCCGGGGTAACGAGACAAAAAAACGAGCCGTCGCAGCGGCGACTAGTCATCGTCCGTGGCGTTAAACGGCAATCAGGTGAATCTTCCAAGCAGGAATCATGCCATACCTGGAGGAGGGCCGGGGCCTAATGATTCCGGGCCCGGACCCGGGCGGCTGAGCCCGGCATTGCACCGAAATCGTGCGCCGCACGGAACGCTTGCACTATGCTGGATCGCGGTGGCCGATTGGGCCCCGGACCGTACCGCTCCTGAGGTATACTTTTCGGCTATTTGCGGCAACATGCGGCGTTTCGCGCCAACGGTTTGAAACCATGACTTCTCCCTCGTGCACATCACCGCCGGCGACCTTCCAGGATTTGTTAATGGCCCTGCAGGCCTACTGGGCGGGCCAGGGCTGCGTAATCCTCCAGCCGTATGACATGGAAATGGGTGCCGGCACCTTCCACCCGGCCACCTTTCTGCGCTCCATCGGCCCCGAGCCGTGGAGCGCAGCCTACGTCCAGCCCTGCCGGCGTCCCACGGACGGCCGCTACGGGGAAAACCCGTTTCGGCTGCAACACTATTACCAGTACCAGGTGGTGATCAAACCGTCGCCGCTGGAAATCCAGGCTCTTTATCTGGACTCTCTGCGGGCGCTGGGCATCGATCCGCTGGTGCATGACATCCGCTTTGTCGAAGACAACTGGGAATCACCCACGCTCGGCGCCTGGGGACTGGGCTGGGAAGTGTGGCTTAACGGCATGGAAATCACCCAGTTCACCTATTTCCAGCAGGTGGGTGGTCTGGACTGCCGCCCGGTAACCGGCGAGATCACCTATGGTCTGGAACGCATCGCGATGTACCTGCAGGGCAAGGAAAGCATTTTTGACCTGGTCTGGACAGACGGCCCGCTGGGTCGGGTCAGCTATGGTGACGTGTATCGGCAAAACGAAGTCGAGATGTCCGCATACAATTTTGATCATGCCGACACAGCTGAGCTGTTTCACCAGTTCGAGTTCTATGAACGCGCCTGTAACGAACTGCTGGAAAATGGCTTACCGCTACCCGCCTACGAGCAGGTGCTCAAAGCCTCCCATGCTTTCAATCTGCTCGACGCGCGTCACGCCATCTCGGTGACCGAACGTCAACGCTACATTCTGCGCGTTCGATCACTGGCCCGCGCAGTTGCCGAAGCCTACTACCTGAGCCGCGAAGCGCTGGGATTCCCGATGTGTGAAGCGCAATCCGGAGCGACCGCCCATGGCTGAACGTCGTGAATGGCTGGTCGAAATAGGCACTGAGGAACTGCCACCGCGCGCGCTGAAAACGCTGGCCGAGGCATTTAGAGCCCACTTGCTCAACAGTCTGGATCAGGCGGGTCTCGATCATGCCGGCCTGGATTACTACGCGACGCCCCGGCGTCTGGCGGTGCGTGCCAGCAAGCTGGCCGCGGTACAGCCGGACAGGAAGGTGTCCCGGCGCGGCCCGCCGGTGGGGGTCGCCATCGCCGAGGATGGTACGCCGACCCGGGCGGGGCAGAAGTTCGCTGACGGTTGCGGTGTCCCGTTTGAACAGCTTGGACGGCTGGAAACGGAAAAAGGCGACTATCTGTTCTACGAAGAGGTGGAAGCCGGATTGAGCGCCGCCGAGGTTCTGCCTGGTCTGGTCGAGCAGGCCCTGGCCGCGCTCCCGGTGCCGCGGCGGATGCGCTGGGGCAGCAGTGATATCGAGTTCGTGCGCCCGGTTCACTGGGTTGTGATGTTGCTGGATCGGGATATCGTGCCGGCAAGCCTGTTCGGCATCGAGGCAGATCGCTATACCCGGGGCCACCGGTTTCTGGCCCCCGATCCGCTGGCCATCGCCCACGCAGCGGATTACCCACAGCTGCTGGAGAGCAAGGCCTGGGTGGTCGCGGACTTTGCGCTGCGACGTGCCAGGATCGAGGACGAGGTCGGCAAGCTGGCGCAGACCATCGGTGGTCAGGCCCTTTATGACGATGGTTTGCTCGATGAAGTCACCGCGCTGGTCGAATGGCCGGTGCCACTGGCCGGCCGTTTCGAGGAGCGCTTTCTGGCGTTGCCACGGGAAGTCCTGGTTTCGACGCTGCAGGCCCACCAGCGCTATTTTCCGGTGGAGAATGCGGACGGCGAACTGCTGCCCGATTTCATCACCGTCAGCAATATCCCCAGTCGGGATCCGGGCCAGGTAAAGGCGGGCAACGAGCGGGTAGTCAGACCGCGGCTCAGCGACGCGGCTTTTTTCTTCGACAATGATCGTCAGCAAACACTGGCAAGCCGTATTGGATCGCTGTCAGATGTAGTATTTCAGAAGAAGCTGGGCAGCCTCAAAGACAAGAGCGAGCGGGTCTCGGCCCTGGCTGAAGAGATTGCGGTCAGCCTGGGTGTTGATGCCGAACAGGCGGCGCGGGCGGCGATGCTGGCCAAGTGCGATCTGGTGACGGCCATGGTCGGCGAATTTCCGGATTTGCAGGGTGTGATGGGTCGCTATTACGCAACGCACGATGGCGAGTCCGCGTTGGTCGCCCAGGCCATTGAAGAACAGTATTTGCCGCGCTTCGCCGGCGATCTGTTGCCGGAGGGCGAACCCGGCCGGGTGCTCGCCGTGGCCGAAAAGCTGGATACGCTGGTGGGCATCTTTGCGATCGGACAGCGTCCTTCCGGGACAAGGGATCCGTTCGGATTGCGACGCAGCGCGCTTGGCGCGCTGCGCATCATCATCGAGTGTGAGCTGGACCTGGATCTGCTGCAGCATCTGCGCTCTGCGGCCGCGCGCACACCCGGGTGTACGAAAGTCGATGAGGTTTCGGCCGAGGTCTTTGACTACATGATGGAGAGACTCCGCGCCTACTACACTGAAGACGCGACAAATCCGGTGTCTGCGGACATCTTCGAGGCGGTGCTTGCGAGGCGTCCCACCCGGCCGCTGGATTTTCATCAGCGGATTCAGGCGGTCACTCATTTCACCTCCCTGCCCGCGAGCGTCAGCCTCGCAGCGGCGAACAAACGGGTAGCGAACATCCTGCGCAAAGCCGGGTTCGAACCCGGTGCGGCTGTCGAACCCTCACGACTGGTGGAGGCGGAGGAGCGCCAGCTTTATGAACAACTTTGCGGATTGCGGCAGGACGTCGAGGGACTGATAGCGGAGCGCAAATATAGTCCTGCGCTGGAGCGGCTGGCGACATTGAGAAAGCCGGTGGATGAGTTTTTCGACAAAGTCATGGTGATGGCCGAGGACCTCGATCTGCAGCATAACCGCCTGGCGCTGTTGAATCAGATGCAGGACCTGTTCCTGCGTACCGCGGACTTGTCCCGGTTGAGTAGCTGATGTCCACGTCGCGGGTTTCCACGCCAGGCCTTGTGGTTGTGGATCGCGATGGGGTGATTAATTACGACCGTTCGGATTTCGTTAAGACAGTCGACGAATGGCAGCCGCTCCCGGGCAGCCTTGAGGGGCTTGCGTTGCTTACCGAGGCCGGGTTCACCATCGCGGTGGCCAGCAACCAGTCCGGGCTTGGCAGAGGTTTGTTCGACCTGGCCACTCTCGAGGCCATCCATGAAAAGATGCGCATTGCGGTTGAGGCGTTGGGCGGTCGGATAGAACTGGTTGCTTATTGCCCGCACCGACCGGATGAGCACTGCTTGTGTCGCAAGCCGCTTCCGGGTCTGATGTTGACGATCGCTGATGAACTGTCGCTGCCTTTGGCCCGGTCACCCTGTATTGGCGATTCCGAGCGAGACATCATCGCTGCCAGGGAGGCGGGGGCGCGACCGATCCTGGTGTTGACCGGCAACGGTGAGCAGGCCCGATCGGCAATTGACGAAAACGGGGGCATCGAGGTCTTTCCTGATTTACTGGCAGCTGCGCGAGCGCTGGTGGAGGAGGTGGAGATAGCATGCTGATCCGATCGCTGGTCTTCACTGCCTTGTTCTTTCTCGTCACGCTGGTGTTTGCCTGTGCAGTGGTGTTGAGCGCGCCGTTCCAGTTTGACACGCGGTTCCGTCTGGGTAAGGGCTGGGCCTGGGTTTCACTGTGGTTGCTCAAACACATCTGTGGACTTGATTACGTGGTCGAAGGCGCGGAGAACATCCCGGAGCAAAGCGCGGTTGCGCTGATCAAGCATTCATCGACGTTCGAGACCATCGTTGTATTTCTGCTGTTTCCGCCGCAGTGCATTGTGCTCAAGCGCGAGTTGATGTGGATCCCGTTTCTGGGCTGGGCGCTGGCTTTGATCAAGCCGATTGCGATTGATCGCAACGCACGCCGTTCAGCGGTGCGCCAGGTCGTGCATATGGGCACCGCACGTCTGGAGGAAGGCTTGTGGGTGGTGATCTTTCCGGAGGGCACCCGAATGCCTGCTGGCACCACACGACGATTCGGCGTCAGCGGCGCATTGCTGGCTTGCGAAGCCGGACGGTCCGTGGTGCCGGTGGCGCACAATGCCGGCGATTTCTGGCCGCGCCGAGGCCTGCGCAAGCGCTCCGGCACCATCCGTGTCGTCATCGGACCACCGATTGATGCCACGGGAAGAAAGCCCGCCGAGGTCAACGATGAGGCAAAACGCTGGATTGATGGGGCAATGGCTCAGATCAGTCCGGCCCACCGCAGCGCGGAGCCGTCGACAGAAAACAGCGCTAATCAGAGCTAAAAGGCATCGAACGTCTTTTAAGTTCCCGCAACTTCGTAAGACCGACGCTGAAGAACCTGCCTCGAGGCCACTTCCCGCCGAGCCAACAGAAATATTAGATAGAACGTTCGTTTTGTAGTCAAAAGCGACGATCGTCGGCTAAATAGGGTCTAAAAGGTTCGAATACCCGTAATCTGGCGAACTAGACGTCGAGATTAGCCACGGTCAGCGCGTTGCGTTCGATAAACTCGCGGCGCGGCTCGACCTGATCACCCATCAACGTGGTGAAGATGTCATCCGCTGCAATCGCGTCCTCTACCCGAACCTGCATTAGGCGCCGTGTCTCGGGATTCACCGTCGTGTCCCAAAGCTGATCCGGATTCATTTCACCCAGGCCCTTGTAGCGCTGGATAGCCTGACCTTTCTTGGCCTGCTCCAGCAGCCAATCTACTGCCTGGGGGAACGACGTGATCGTTTCCCGCTTGTCACCGCGGGTGACGAACGCGCCCTCTCCGATCAGATCGGACAGCTCGGCGGCCAGCGCTGCGATCCGCCGATACTCGACAGATTCGAAGAATTCCCGCGAGATCAGCTTGACCGTATCGACCCCATGGTGGGTGTGAATAACCCGGATACGCCAGCTGTGCTCGCCCTCAGCCGGCTCATAGACCAGCTGGTAGCGCTGCCCGTGTCCGTTGGTGGAGAGGGACAGGGATTGTTCCAGTTCTTTCATCCAGGCACCCATCGCGCCCGGATCATCCAGCGTCGAGGCGGTGACATTCGGCACCAGCAACAGGCGGCGCAACAACTCCGGATCATAACGGCGCCCGAGCCGGTCGATGATCGCGCGGACCTCCATGAACTGCCTTACCAGCGCTTCAAGCCCCGGTCCCTGCAGCGCAGGCGCAGAATCGGACACATATAGGGCCGCCTGTTCGAGCGCGAGCGCCATCAGATACGCGTTGAGTTCCGCATCGTCTTTAACATAATGCTCTTGCTTGCCCTTCTTGATCTTGTATAGCGGGGGCTGGGCGATATAGATATGTCCGCGCTCGATCAGTTCGGGCATCTGCCGGTAAAAGAAGGTCAGCAGCAAGGTGCGAATATGCGATCCGTCTACATCGGCGTCGGTCATGATGATGACGCGGTGATAGCGCAGCTTGTCCGCATC
>Ga0055444_10000129_pt1 | contig 9988 bp, 10 predicted proteins | sample China_Galinas_Co_FD_57742 | JGI IMG/M metagenome (GOLD analysis project Ga0055444, IMG submission 57742) | Wetland microbial communities from San Francisco Bay, California, USA, that impact long-term carbon sequestration - China_Galinas_CordA_D2 | ecosystem: Environmental > Aquatic > Marine >...
CCCATAGCCACCAATCAGTGCCGAGCTACAGTTATTATGGCCGGCCCAACCGATCACCCCGAAGGGATTTAAGACCGGCAAACCCGGGTTCTCAGTCGATGTTCCATAAAACATTGACCTGCTACCGTCCTTTCACCTGCTGCAAGCACCAGATTTCGGGGACTGGCTCCTGAAGGCCCCTGCCTCAACCAGGTCTTACGATCTGCCTGAAGCCAGAGTGAAAAAGCTTAGTGGAACCCCGGGGGATTCGTTTTGGCTCTTCAACCTTTTCGGATCAACCTTGGAAAGATCAACCAAATGGAGACCTTAGGTTAAATATGCCAGGAAACACTGTTTCCATGCATATGCCTGGCTCTTGATGAATCTCCGGATCGGGGGGAATCCCTGTTCCGGCCGGTTCGCTAACCATATCCCATAGGATTGGCTCACTACACCGGGCGATCCCTCGAGCGGCCTGTTATCTCTTACTCGGTACCATCAAAAATAGAGCATCAATAAAAGCAAGTCAAGAAAATCTGGCGATTTCTCTGTTCACATTTCATCCACAGGGGAACTTAACAATTTGTTAATATCAGGTAACCGCCATATGGCTGGCAATACCCGCCTTTTGTCGCCGGTTATCAACAAATATTAGTTTAGAGATGGATTATTTTTCCGAATCCTTGATTCCCGATTTTCTTCCGGGTCGTTGTGTCCCTTTGGATATGGAATCCCTCATGGTGGTATCTGCTTCAATGTTCTTAAACTTATAGTAGTCCATGATACCCAGGTTACCGCTTCTGAATGCTTCAGCCATCGCCAGCGGGATCTGTACTTCCGCCTCAATCACCTTGGCCCTGGCCTCCTGGGCTTTGGCTTTCATCTCCTGCTCTGTGGCCACGGCCATGGCCCTTCGCTCCTCTGCTTTTGCCTGGGCAATATTCTTATCAGCATTCGCCTGATCCATCTGCAATACTGCACCGATATTTTTCCCGATATCAATATCAGCCACATCAATGGAGAGAATCTCAAACGCCGTACCGGCATCCAGACCTTTTTCAAGCACTATCCTTGAAATGGAATCGGGATTCTCAAGCACCTGTTTGTGAGATTTGGAAGAACCAATAGAAGAGACAATACCCTCTCCAACCCTGGCAAGCACAGTCTCTTCACCGGCACCTCCTACCAGCTGTTTGATATTGGCTCGCACAGTTACCCGGGCCTTGGCGATCAACTGGATACCGTCTTTGGCAACAGCAGTTACCGGAGGTGTGTCAATCACCCTTGGATTCACGGACATCTGGACCGCATCGAGGACTGCACGACCCGCCAGGTCAATGGCTGTTGCCATCTGGAAGGTGAGTTCAATGTTGGCTTTGCTGGCTGAGACCAGCGCATGGATCACCTGTTCCACATGTCCGCCCGCCAGGTAATGCGCCTCCAATTCGTCACGTTTGATGGTAGCGAGTCCCGCCTTGTGTGCTTCGATCATTGATCTGACAATGACAGTCGGTGGTACCTTTCTCCACCTCATGAGGATCAGCTGTAACAATGAAATACGTACTCCGGAGAGCAGTGCGGTGAACCACAATCCAACGGGAATAAAATACAAGATAATCCAGAGGCCAATGATACTGGCCACAACAATAATAATCCATGTAAAATCAAATCCTTCAGGCATAACTATTTTTCTTTAACTGGTTTAACACTTATCCTGGTCCCTTCAACTGAGACCACTTCTATTTTGGTATGTTGGTTTATAAATCCTTCCGTGGATTTGGCTTCCCTGACCTGATCATTTACAAGGATCTTTCCCATAGGGGCCAGACGCGTTACCGTTGTGCCACCATCGCCAGCTTTAATTTGATCCTCTGTGGGTGCAGTGTCCACTGTTCCACTGATATCTGTAGTCAACATCAGGCGCTTCCAGGTCCGGGCCCTGAGTGACATGGCTATCACAAAAACACTGGCCATAAGGGTTCCGATGAGAACCCAGATGCCTGTAGTGGAGCCAAAATCATTAAAGGCTTTATAAACTCCAAAAACGGTCAGTACCAGACCACCGATTCCTGCAACTGTCACTCCTGGTATCAGAAGGAATTCAATCACAAACAGCAGAATCCCCAGAACGATCAAAATGATGACTACTGTCATAACAGGGTTAATTATCCACTGAGGCATTCAAACCCCGTGAAATAAGCTTGTAACGAAGCTCCCTCATTTCATTCAGGGAGCCTGATTTGACTTCGCATTTGCCCTTAAAATGAGTAATGGTGGCGCATTGTTCAGCCTGCGTAATGGAGTGATCACAAATTTCAACAAGCGTCTCCATCACATAGTCGAAGGAATTGAAATCATCATTATGGAGAACCAGTCTTGCCTGGATCTGATTATCAACTCCTTCTGATCCTAACTTCTGTGGTCTGCTCGTAAAATTACTGTCCATGGTATATTCGTATCACGCTCATCAAATATAAAAAAATTCTCATTCAAATAAACGTCATTCCAACTGTTTTGCCTTATTGGCAGGAACGGGATTACCGTTATACCAGGCTACAATAAATGCATCTTCAAATCCCAGAGTATGAATCCTTGGCAGGGCCGTGGAAGCCTCATCATACTTTGTAAATTTACCAGCATAATATTTTACCAGTCCCAGCTCCTTAACATGCTCACCGGTGACAGGTGTTATCCCTACGAAAATCTCAGGATCAACCAGATTACCATATGCTCCAAGTTGTATCCGGTAATATGTCCCAGAAGGCAGGACGATATCCATGGGAATGGGATTGCCTTCATTGTAGGCCGAGTGGCTCAGTATATCAAACCTGTCGGCAGAGGATAAAACCGGAACTTTGTCCACGACTGAGGTCGGGGCAACGAACGCATCCTTCGTACCCGTTCCCGGGGGTTTATACCTGTAAACCGTAAGATCATCTATTATCCTGTCGACTTCAATTGCTTCCGGAGGATTCACAGAGGGCCCGGTTGAATTCTCTGAGCGCTCTTTTTCCATTTTCGCATAGAGCTGATCAGCCATTGCCTCCTCATCTCTTGCCTTCTTCTCCCATACCATGATCTGTTGCTGCCAGACCCATCTGTCATTTGGATCGTCTGACTCTCTAACCTTAATCCTGGCTCCTGCCGCCAGATCCTTTAATGAATCAGATGTAACCTGATGACTTAATGCTTCAGAAAGTGTCCGCTGATACGTTGAAACATTGATTTCATCAGGCTTCCCAGAACTACTGCCATTCATTTGAACCTTTTTTGGTGGTGTCTTCTGTTCAGCAACTGGCCCGGCAAATATCTCATCGGTAACACCTCCCAGTTGTGCAATTGTCCGAAGCTTAACGGGATCACCATTCGCTGTTTTTTTCTTTGGTTCGATCAGGTGCAACCTGTATACTGCCACAGTAGAATCGGTTCTGTACCTGTTGGTAAAGAAGAGTACCATACCTAGGTCAGATCCGGGCAGAAGGAGGTACTCATCCATCACTGAGTTAACCGGGAATCCAAGGTTTATGGGATCTGTCCACTTATCACGATCCGAATCATAATGCGATTTATACAGGTCATAACCACCCACACCCAATCTTCCGTCTGAAGCGAAATATATATCCTTCTCGATGGGATCAAAATATGGAAGTATTTCATTACCCGGACTGTTCAGCGACGATACCTCTTCCGGGTCACTCCAGTATATCCCGGGCCCCTTCCTGATCCTGAATATCTGTGCCCCATCCTTTCCGTTTTTTCCATACCCGGAATAGTAAAGATAATCCCCCCTGATGGTTTCCTTTGGTCTAAACATCAAACAGGACAACGCAGTGCGATCCTCATCCATTTGAAAATAAGCATCAGGCTTAAATGTCAGGTCTCCCCCCTTCATCTTCACCTGGGAAAACTGGAGGGAATCGGAGAGGTCCATAAAAGTCACATTCATCACTTCAAAAGGATTATATACCGAGGTGATCTCCTCTGCACTCCTGCATGTCTCAATAAGCTCCCTGACACCAAGCAATTTCCTCTCCTGCCTGCTGGCATTCATTTCATACTTTTCAAAATAGCTGATAGCCTCATGAAAATTATAGCTGCGCATGTATGCTTTCCCCAGATAAAAGAGCGCATCCAGGGGGCCATTGGTTCTTGAGCATCCATAAAGCAATTCAATGGCCTCATCCAGGCCTTCATTTAACTCTACCAGACACCTGCCTGTGTAATATTTGTATATCACATTGTTCCCTTCGCTCTTCAGCAAGGTCCTGAATCCTGCAAGTGCAGTATTGTAATCCCCTCTCTCAAAACTTGTCAGGGCTGACTCATTCCTCTGTTTCATCTCACCTGTCTGTTCTTGTCCATACAGGTTGGCAACTCCCATCCACAGCAACACTGTGAGTGCCTGTAGAATGGTTCCGCGTATACGTCCAATCATAATAACGATCAATCTGTGCGGATCAAAAATAGCAATAATCTGTTGCAACTGTGAAGCCGGGATTGTTAATAAAGACTCGGCCTCTTTGGTGTCCCGTTTAAGTCAATCTTTGTACCTTTATAATTTAACTCTGTGATGTCGGAATTGAAAAAAGGAGACCTGGCGCCTGCCATCAATGCGTTGGATGAGAATGGAGAGTCGATCACCCTGGATGAATACAGGGGAAAGAAGGTTGTGCTCTATTTTTATCCAAGAGACAATACACCCGGGTGCACTGCTGAGGCATGTGATCTGAGAGACAATTATGCTCAGTTCATTAAGCAGGGATTTGAGGTCATCGGGGTCAGTGCCGACAACGAAAAATCGCACCAGAATTTTAAAAGCAAATATCAACTTCCGTTCAGGTTGATATCCGATCCGGATAAAAAGGTGCTTCAGGATTACGGGGCCTGGGGAGAGAAGAAGAATTATGGTAAAACTTACATGGGAATTATCCGGAAAACATTCATCATCAATGAAGAGGGGTATGTTGAAAAAATTATTGAGAAAGTAAAACCCGGTGAACACAGCAAACAGATTTTTGATGAATTATCACATTAACCAGTAAAAGCATATGAGCAACGGGAATGGTAAAGACAACAACCAGGAGAAACTAAAAGCACTTCAGCTTACCCTGGATAAGATCGAAAAGGGATATGGCAAGGGAACCATTATGAAACTGGGCGATAATGCAATTGAGAATGTTCAGGTAATACCATCAGGATCCATTGGCCTGGATCTCGCACTGGGTGTGGGAGGTTATCCGCGGGGTCGGGTGATAGAAATTTATGGACCTGAGTCATCGGGTAAAACAACCCTGGCTATCCACGCTATCGCAGAAGCGCAGAAAAGCGGGGGAATTGCAGCTTTCATCGATGCGGAACATGCATTTGACCGCTTTTATGCAAAAAAACTGGGAGTGGATATAGAAAACCTCTATATATCCCAACCGGATAATGGTGAGCAGGCACTGGAAATTACCGATCACCTTATCCGATCCGGAGCCATTGATATTGTCGTAATCGATTCAGTTGCTGCTTTAACTCCCAAAGCAGAAATTGAAGGAGAGATGGGCGATTCAAAAATGGGTCTTCAGGCGAGGCTCATGTCACAGGCTCTCAGAAAACTAACTGCCAATATTAACCGCACCAATACCACCTGCTTCTTCATTAATCAACTACGCGAAAAGATTGGCGTAATGTTTGGGAATCCTGAAACAACCACAGGTGGGAATGCCCTGAAATTCTATGCATCCGTACGGATCGATATCAGGCGCATAGGACAAATAAAAGAAGGAGAAGATGTTCAGGGTAACCGGACCAGGGCGAAAGTGGTTAAAAATAAATTGGCCCCTCCTTTCCGTAAAGCGGAATTCGACATTCTCTATGGGCAGGGAATTTCCAGAACTGGCGAACTGATTGATATGGGAGTGGACCTGGATATCCTGAAAAAGAGCGGTTCCTGGTTTAGTTACGGGGAAACAAGGCTGGGCCAGGGCAGAGATGCCGTCAAGAACCTTCTGAGAGACAATCCTGAGTTATCGGAAGAGATAGAAGAAAAATTAAAGGCAGCTATTCAGGGTTCTGAACAGTAGGATCGCATCGCTACCGAAGCCTTAATAAAAATGAATTTCCTTTTACATTTTATATTTATTGCAGCATTTCTGCTCATCTACATTATCGCCATTATCATCCTTAAACCTTTCAGGATACACCGGAAACGCCCTGTTTCAACCATCCTCATTAAAACCAGCTATCTGATCTACCTGGCATGCTTCCTCCTGATGGCTTACCTGATCCTCTTTTTTTCAGCCAGCTCAGAGCCGGTTGAGGAGGTGGATGAAGATAAAGTCCTCAACACGCTGACCGTTTTCAGCATATTCGCATTTTTCATTCCCAATATCGGGATCATGATTCGCCGTAGAATTGTCACCTGGCGCGTTCCCTATAACTATGCAGTAACTGTACTGAACTTAGTGATCGCCCTGATAATGATCTGGTTTATCATGGATATCCCCTGGGAATTCAGGATCCGTTAAACAGTGCCACGGCCTGTTCCAGTTTCTCAACCATGGAAAGTGTACCTTCCAGCCAGTGAATGACTATGCCCCTGCGTTCCATCCCCCTGAAGTAGGTCATCTGCCTTTTCGCAAATTGATGGATGGCGGAATTCAGCTGACTGAACATCTCGTCATATGTGAGCTCGTTCATGAGATATTTACAGACATAGCGGTATTCCAGTCCATAATAATCAAGTTTCTGTGCCGGGATCCCGCTCTTCAAAAGTCCATCAACCTCCTCCACCATCCCCTCCTCCATTCTTGCACTGAGCCGGGCTGTAATACGTTCCCTCCGTAATGACCTTTCGAACCTGATTCCCAGTACAAGTGGACACAGACTCTTAACATCCTCTGAAGAATCTGGCCTGCCTGACTGGTGCATGGCTATCTCTATAGCACGTATCAAACGTTTGCGATTTACTATATCAGTGCAATTGTGCAGCGGAACATATAACTTCAGGATCCCAATGAGGTCATCCATACTTTTTTTCTCCAGTTCCTCCCTTAATCCACTGTCAGGGGGAACATCGATAAGGCGGTAATTTCGTAGTACCGATTCAATATACATGCCTGTCCCGCCGCAAAGCACAGGCATAGTCGCCCTTTCGGAGATATCTCTGTATACATTTAGAAAATCGTGTTTAAACTGGTACACGTTGTATTCTTCACCTGCTTCAAGAATATCGATCAAATGGACAGGGACCCGTTGATCGTTAACAAGGTAGTCACTGTAATCTTTGCCAGTTCCGATATTCATTCTTCGATAAACCTGTCTTGAATCAGCACTGATAATCTCCCCGCCAACGGTACGCGCAAGGTGGGCAGCAAATGCAGTCTTCCCGGCTGCTGTATGTCCCACGATTGTTATTAAATTAATCATTTATATTACATGCAAAATCAAATATACCTTTTTTATACCTTTGGGGACTATCAGGGAAATGGGAAATAAAATCAACATCCGTAATAAGAAGGCTTATCACAACTATGAGATCCTGGAGAAGTACAGTGCAGGAATTCAACTGCAGGGTACGGAGATCAAGTCGATACGTATGGGGAAGGTGAGCCTGGTGGATTCCTATTGTCTGTTTGAAAACAATGAACTCTATGTCAGGGGCATGCAGATCGCTGATTATGCATGGGGAAGCTTCAACAAACATCTGCCGGGTCGTGACAGGAAATTGTTGATGACCCGTCACGAGCTTAAGAAACTGCAGCGTAAAACCAGGGAGAGTGGTCTCACCATAACCACCCTGAGGGTTTTTATTTCAGAAAATGGATTTGCCAAACTGGAGATCGGACTGGCCAGGGGTAAAAGGGAGTATGACAAGCGCGAAACAATTAAACGAAAGGACACCCAGCGTCAAATGGACCGCCTCCATAAAATCAAATAGCGCAATAACTACTGCGAGAAGAAGAAATCATTGAGTTGCCTCACCTCATCAAGGTCAAGCTGATAATCAAAATACAGATCGATAATTAACAGCAATTCATCGAAAGAGAGCGTTCCGTCCCCATCGGTATCAAGTGACTGGAAATTCTCGGGAATCTCAACATTCTGGTCGAGTTGGTACTGCCCGCTTATAATGGTGTCATACTCCCCGACCTCATCACGTGGCATGGCATTGTCACGTAGCTGCTCCGTCGTAAGGAACTCATCTTCAGTGACCGTTACACCCTGATCATCAACCCATGCACCATGTCTTGTATCAGGTTCCCGGTCAAGGTAGTCGGCAACGCCATCCATATCACCATCCAGCGGGCAACCGGTTGAGTCAACCTCTATCCCGTACGGGGTCCCCGGACAATGGTCGGAAATATCCAGCACAAAGTCTCCGTCTTCATCATCATATAGAAGCGGATCAAATTCAACATCAGCATAGAGTAATTCTACTGTTCTTGCGGTTGGATCAGAGAAAAGGTCGAAGTGCAGAGAGAGGTATGAATAGATAAAGCCATCGTTCCCTTTACTGCCCTTTATGCTTGTTCCCTCATAGGCAACATTATCCAGCATATCTGAAATTGCATAGTTATAGGAGACACCCAGGCTAAAAAACGTACGGTTACTGACCCGGAAATGTGCACCAGCACCTACCGGAACAACAAATGCTGTCTGGCTGTAGTCCCCTAATCCAAACTCCTCCTTTTCATGCAACCGCAGGTCTGTTTCATAGTCGAAGTCACGATACAATATTGCAGGGTTGCCAGGTATCGATTCAGGCGCCGCCCTGATGGATCCATCCGTCCAGTAATAATAGAGACGGCCTTCGGAATCGACCAGGTCACCTTTCGCACTGAAATGCAGAATACCGGCACCGATGGAAAGGAATGGACGGATTAATGCATCTTTATCGACAAAATTGCCAAACCTGTATTCAACATTGGCCCCGGCTATAATCAACGATGACCTGAAATTCAGATTCTGTGAAATATCAACTTGAGAGTATGCATTGCCACTCATACTCCCCGTCAGGTAGTTGAAATTGGCTATTAAATAGTGCTTCCTGTCAACAAATGTGGAGATGCCAACCGAAAAGGCATTGTTCCCGGTAACGGGACTGATCAGACTGTTTTGGACATCTCCCCTGAAGTTGAGTATTCCATATGAGAAGGAGATCACAGGTTTATAGACAGGATTCTCGACTGTGTCGATCCGTTGAAGCAGCGAATCATAATTTATTTCCTGTCCGTCCACCAGGATGGGTACCAGTGCGAGGAACAGGAGCAGAAATCGGTATGTTCGTGAATGAAGCAACGATGTATTTGTTTACTGCGATCAATTACCTGAGTGCTCCCGTGGTGATGCGGTTACCATTGCGGTATCCTACCACGAATGAACCCTCGATTTCCGGTAACCTTTCAACTCTCTCCCTGTAAGTAAGCGCCTCTTCATATGATTCAAAAGGTCCAACTGTATATTTATAGAAACCATCGTTCTGCTCTACTTGTACTTCTTTGTCCACTCCTGCATCCCTGTAGAAAGTAGTAGCATCAAATGCATTGAGGTTAGCTGAAAGTTGTACCCGGTAATAGGTTCCGCTACCCCGATCGAGCACTCTGGTATTTACTATGAACCTGTTGGAAGCACTGCCTGAGTTCGGGGATGTTGTATTTGGCCGGGTTTCTCTCCTTGAAACAACAGGGTTGCCGGTTACAATTGGGATCGTTCCATGTTCCAGCAGGTCTCTTTTTTGAGCTAAGGTAAGGCTCCCAAGTGGCACATCCATCTCAACCACATCCGCAACTTTGTTCTCATTTCCGGCAGTATAGGTGAGCTGCCCTTTTATCTGCATGTTGCCCTGGGTCTCATTCTGAATGGGCACTAGTCTGTACACAACTTCGAATTCTGATGTTGGAGGCAATGTCATCCAGATAAATTTTACTGAGGAGGCTGCCTCCGATAAAATACCATCACCTGAATCTACCTCCTCAACTTTGTATCCGGAGGGCAGGGTTTCCTCAATCTTGGCGTACTTGCT